>Ga0105106_10003495_pt1 | contig 11219 bp, 9 predicted proteins | sample PPLLaktember2015_5_FD_79109 | JGI IMG/M metagenome (GOLD analysis project Ga0105106, IMG submission 79109) | Freshwater sediment microbial communities from Prairie Pothole Lake near Jamestown, North Dakota, USA - PPLs Lake P8 Core (1) Depth... | ecosystem: Environmental > Aquatic > Freshwater >... | reverse complement strand
GGGGATATCTGCAGTCAGATGCACGGATCAGAAAACGGGTGCGGGAATATGCAAAAAAGAACAACCGCTGTCCCCACCTCGCATATGCGCTGATAGGTACGACTGCTGCCGAACATGCACCTGCATTCTCTTACGATGAATGGGATGTGGTTATTTCAGGATTGGTCCAGGATTGCCGGTGGGATTTGCTGTGGTCCCTCATTACAATTGCCCCACTCCCAAAAACAGTCGAGATAGTCCATGCAATGAAAGCTTCCCGCTGGCATCCTGATGGCGATGAAAAGGATACCTGGGAAGAGATTATGGCCATTGTGCCGGATGACTGGATCTTCCCTTCCCCACAAGACTTGCTGCATTTGACGATCGGAACCCTTGACAATCAGTCATTCCGACTCGTATTCTCTCCCGATGGATCTCATCTCTGCTCAGGACGCTCTGATGGAACAGTTATTATCTGGTATACAAGTTCGGGAAATCTTATCAGCACGTTGACAACCGGGTTAAAATCTCTCAGATTTCTTGCTTTCTCCAGAGATAACAGCCATCTCATATGTTCAGATGAGACAGGTTCACTCCAATACTGGAATATTATGGAGGGCGAGTGTTCATGGACCTGCCAGGCTGAAAAAGGGAGTCCGGTGTGTTTTGGGACGACTTATTGTGGTGAGGTAGTCATTATAGGGGGTCCCGCGGGAACACTCAGGATGCTAAAAGGGGAAAACGGAAAGGATATTCTGTCATTCGGGGGGTATCCATCAAGGATCACATCACTTATCCTTTCACCGGATAACCAGACTCTCGCAGGAGGATATGCTGATGGCACTCTGTGTCTCTGGAATCTTTCATCAGGATCCTTTTTTGTCGTGCTGAAGGGAGATGGTGATCCGGTAAAGTCTCTTGCTATCGATGGGATTGGAAATACTATCCTCATCCTTTTTGAACATTCTCTTCCCATAATCTGGGATATAAAAGCCACCCGACGATCCCGGACTCTTTCGGGTCATTGCGGGAATATTACCTGCTACAGTACAACCCCTGATGGTTACTTCCTTGCTCTGGGAACTGTCGATAATGTCCTCAGGTTGTGGAGATCCACGGAATGCTGCCCGTACGCCGCGATTCCGTTTTACAAACGGCACATCACCACGTGCGAAACAGTATCTGATGGGACCCTGCTGGTTGCCGGAGATAGCGAAGGAGCGCTGAAGATTATCCGGACTGCTGATGGTACATCCATCAAAGATTTTAAAGGACATACCGGGTCAGTTACAGCAATTTCCCTATCACCTGATGATTCATACGTCGCAACTGCCGGGTGGGACGGTTCAGTCAAACTCTGGAGCATTCCTTCAGGAGATCTGGTACGTGTCCTGTACAGGTCATCCGGGCCCGTTACGGCTATTGATCATTCGTCAGATGGATCACATATTGCTGCTGGATTCAGGGACGGGACAATCAGGATATACCAGCGCACAACCGGTGAATTGATCCGCCAGTCCGAGACATATACGGGAGGCGTCAGATCTCTTGCGATCAGTCCTGACGGGACGCTCCTTGCCTGTGCCGGTGCAGATGCTACTCTGCGGTTCTGGAATCTCGTGGATGGTAGTCTTGCCGGGAACTGTGAAGGTGTTTCTTCAGGGATCTGGTGCCTGGCGTTCGTACCGGATCAAAAAACACTTTTTTCCGGCGGGTGGGATGGAGCTATCAGGTTCTGGAGCGTGCCGGAAGGTCATTTCATTCGAATGCTCAAAGGACACACCAGCAATATTACCTGTTGTGCCGTTTCACCAGCTGGAGATATACTGGCAACAGGAAGCAATGATACGACCATCCGTCTCTGGGCACTTCCCGAAGGCAGGCCAGCCGGAATATTAAAAGGAACCCGCGGGGAGATCCGTGCTCTCGCATTCTCACCCGATGGAATGATTCTCGCTGCAGCTGGGCAGGATACGTTTATCCGTATTTACCACCAGCCGCGTGGCATTTGTGAAAGGACAATCCCCGGTCTCTCCGGTATTATCACAGCACTTGCCTTTACACCGGATGGAAACGCCCTCGCAGCCGGTTACGATAATGGAATGATAATACTTATTAATCTTGCAAGCGGCGGGATTATCCGCACAGTTCATGCACACACTGCAGCAGTGAGCGGTATAGTCACTGTACCGGGGTGCGAGGAACTGGTGACCAGTGGAAGCGATGGTGCGCTGCGTATCTGGCACCTTCCCTGGACAAAATTCCTTTCACAGACAACGACTGCGGATGTATCGCGGGTCATTTCCCGGAAAGAATGCTGTACTGATCACAAAATATGGCATCAATGGGCATTTCTTCATCTGTTGCTATCCCTCAGGTTCCAAAATGAAATAGAGGTATGCGCACTCCTGCAGGATACCGATGCGTATGACATCCAGATAGTGGGGTGATGATGATGCCATCCACAGAACACCGGGAATCACGGCACTGTTTGGGGATTGACTTTGGCATGAGCAGTACAGTCATTGCCAGGTCTGACAGGAACAACAGCATATACCTGAAGGAATTTCCTGGCTGGTCACGGAATTTTCCCCTTGATGGAGAGAATAACAATGTTCCTGTCATTCCGTCGCTGATTCATTATGATGATGAGGGTTCGATCCTCATTGGTGAACAGGTGTTTTCTCAAAATTGCGGTGATGATCCTGCCACGGCACAGTGGATGAAACAATACATCCTCCAGAACAGCCCGGCACAGATCACCGGTAGTGGAAGACGGATGACCGGATTTCGCCAGGCTGCAACTGATTTTCTGATAATTCTCCTTTCCCGTTTATCAGGATGCGATCAGAAGGATCTGCTCAGTACCGCTGAATCTGTCTTTACTTTTCCTGTTGATGCACCTCATGACTATATCAGCTGGCTTGAAGAAACAGCACTCTCCGCCGGATTCAAGAAGTACCATCTGATTGATGAGGCGTATGCCGCGGCTCTTGGGTATGGGGTGAATCCCCGTTCCGGGAGCAGAATTCTCATGATAGAATTCGGGCAGGATGGACTTGATGTAAAAATTATTGCATTCGCTGAGGAAAATCCCCATCTTACCCAGGCTCGTTCACGGATACTGGGCAGGGCTGGGGGTAATTTCGGGGGATCGGCAATTGATACCTGTATTTTACACCATATTCTTAAAAGAGAGGGATGGTGTGAGAACGAAGTGAGAATGCAAAAAACGAACTCTGAAATACTCCGGGCAATCAGCCGGATGAAAGAAAAAACCTCCCGATCCTCGGAACTTTCCGTACCTGTGACAGATCGCGTTTCCGGAAGGGAAATCAGGATAAATTTCGGATGTTCTGATCTTGATCGAATCTTTGATGAACAAGGGATGTTTGATATGCTGAACCGGACCCTTGACAGGGCCCTTGCCACAGCACGGATGCGAGGCTGTGAGGAGACCCAGATTGATGCTGTTCTGATGATAGGGGAATGCAGCAATCTGCCTCAGGTAAAGAAGGCAGTGATACAGAGGTTTGGGAATAAACCGGTATTACATGACCACCCGGTTGATGCAGTTGCCCGGGGAGCTGCCATGTATATCCCTCTCACACCGTCCCCGAACAGGATCAGGAACAACTATGCTCTCCGGTACTGGGATCCGGCAGCTCATGAACACCGTTTCCGGTTTCTTGTTCGTACCGGTGCCCGCTACCCCAGTCCCGGCCAGGTTGCCCGTATTATCATCAGCGCATCCTATGATTCACAGACCCGGATGGGGATTCCTATCTTCGAAATCAGCCGCGATGATGGCGATTCAACGCACTGCAATCTTGAACTGATTTCTGATTCCGGAGGAGGGATCCGGATAGCCGGATCCGCCCTGGATGGAGATGCAGCAGGAAAATCCGTCTGGGTAAATGAGGGGTCACCGATGATTCTGGTGGCATCACCTCCAGCGCGGAAAAGTGAACCGCGATTCGAACTGACGTTTACCATTGACATGAAGAGAAATCTTTGTGTTACAGTAAAAGACATTATTACAGGTTTACTGATTAAAAAAGACACACCGCTCGTCAGAATGACCTGAGCGAGGAGTTCACCCTATGGACATGCAGGAACTGGAAATAACCATTGATAAAGAAGGGAGAGTGCAGGTACAGGTCAAAGGAATACAGGGACAACAATGCCTGACCGCTTCACAAAACATCGAGAATGCGCTGGGTGAAGTTCAAACGCGGGTTTATTTACCTGAATATTATGAAGAGCCGGTTGCCCGAAGTACGTGTGAACAGATCAAAAGAGGGTAGGTTACCGGGCAAGTTCCCTCACTTTTGCAATATTTCCGGCATCGTCTCGCCTTTCATCGACGGGAGTCTCGCAAATAAGCGGGAGTGCAGCAATATTTGGATGATGGAGTAAAAGCCTGAACCCCTCTTCCCCGATAAAACCCAGACCGATGTGTTCATGCCGATCGAGGAAACTTCCACGGTCCGCTTTTGTATCATTCAGATGGATAATTTTGAGGTTTTTGATGCCAATCTGGTCATCAAACTGCTGGAACGTTTCGCTGATTCCCGATTCTGTCCTGATATCATAGCCGGCAGCAAACGCGTGACACGTGTCAAAACACACACCAATGCGTTTCTGGTTTTCAATCCCCTCCATGATGGCCCGGATATGTTCGAAGCTGCTTCCGACACTGTTCTTTTCCCCAGCGGTGTTTTCCAGAACCAGCATTACAGAATTATCAGCTTCGTTCAGTGCCCTGTTTATACCTTTTATCACCCGGGCCCTGCCCCCGGCAATCCCATCTCCCAGGTGATGCCCGAGATGGGTAACGAGATACGGGATACCAAGCCGTTCACACCGGTCCAGTTCAATAATGAGAGTTTCGATAGATTTATCGTAAATATCCGATTTTGGGGAAGCGAGATTCGGGAGATAGGGCATGTGGTCGACTGGAATAAGATTGCTTGACCGGATTTTCGATCTGAACGTCTTGCAGGATCCTTCGGAAAGAGGTACTACGCCCCATCCCCGGGGATTGCGTGAGAACATCTGGAAAACATCACACCCGACAGTTTTTGCACGATCAACAGCGAGATCAAGGGACCCGGCAATTGAGACATGGACTCCGACTTTAATCATGGCAAAACCCCCGTTTTTATCATCTGAATATATTCTGACGTGCTACCTATTAGGTGATCGGTTCCTGGAGGAATATGATTTAAACCAACAGTCAGTCCTGCAACATTTCTTTTTTTCATCTGACATGATAGTAAGGATTTTGAGAATCAGATAATGATCTGAATTTTGTGCGGATAACATGCCCAATCCTTACAATAAAAAGGCAATCGCTTTATTCGGATATTGTAACATTTATTCCGGACAGGATGAAAGTAACATTCCTTGGTACCAATGGATGGTACGACACTGAAACCGGCAATACATGTTCGGTCCTGGTTCAATCTAGAGAGTATGATATTATCCTTGACGCGGGAAATGGTATAGCGAAAGCAGACCGGTATATCAAACAGGATAAACCCGTATACCTTTTCATCAGCCATTTTCATCTGGACCACATCGCAGGACTTCATACACTTGTAAAATTTAAATTCCCTGAGGGACTGACCATCTGCGGACAAATCGGTACTCAATCAATCCTGGACAGATTTGTTACTGAACCGTTCACTGTCCCGTTTGAACACCTTTCATACTCTGTCGCATTCAGGGAGCTCGATGAGGGTGCACATTTCATCCCGTTCCCGGTTACATGCCTTCCGCTCGTACACCCGGCACCCTGTTTCGGGTACCGGCTGACACTCGATGATAGGGTTTTGGTCTATTGCACCGACACGGGTTTCTGTAAAAACGCAGTTACCCTTGCCAGCGATGCTGACCTTCTCATTACGGAATGCGGGTTAAAATCCAGTGAGGAAAGCCCGGAATGGCCACATCTTAACCCGGAAAAGGCCATCCATATCGCAAAAGAAGGCACTGCAAAACGTCTCGCTCTGATACATTTTGGGGCAGAAGTGTACAGAACACTTGATGAACGATACGAAATATTCCGCCTTTTTAAGAAGGACTGCCCGGGTCTTGTTATCGCAACCGATGGCCTGAGTATTGAAATCTAAAAAATTTTTTATTCCTGAATTTTTTTCATCAGCCAAGCCATGTTAATACCCAGAGTCTTCATAGTTAACATTCCCTCTTCATCATCTTTCACGTCACCAGGGGTAAGGCCGATACCTATGTTCCAGTAGGAAGAACCCGGGACTACCATCTGGTTTATGAAAAAAAAGTGATTTATGGTGTCAAATGCATGGATCGCACCTGCCCTTCGAACAGCAATAACCCCGGCACCGACTTTTCGACGGAACATGTCCTGGTTTGCTTTTGCTACGAAACCCGACCTGTCGATCAAAGCCTTTATTTCAGGGGAAACATCGGCAAAGTATGTCGGTGATCCCAGGATGATGCCGTCAGATTCCAGCATCTTTTCAATACAGTCGTTAAGAATGTCACCTTTGACCGCGCATCGCTTATCCTGATTCTCAAAACATTTTCCACAGGCAGTACATCCCCGGATCTTTTTCCCTGCAAGATTCACGAGCTCGGTTTTAATCCCCTCTTTTTCCAGTTCCTTAAACACCGTATTAATCAGGATCGCAGTGTTTCCTTCCTTGCGGGCACTCCCATTAAAAGCGACAACTTTCATTTTTATACCTGCACTAACCCATTCTCTTGTGGCCAGATAAAAAAATCGCCAGGTTCCTGAGGGACAGGTACCATGATACCTTCCCCATAGCGCCATCTTATGAACCCTCACACCAAATGGTGTTGCGATATGAATACACGTATACAATTTTCCGATCTTCACCTGTCGCGTGAAATCGGTAAAGCAATAGAAGATATGGGGTTCGAAGAACCCACACCCATCCAGGCATTGGCAATTCCACTTATCCAGGCAGGGCGTGATGTGACAGCCCAGGCACAGACAGGGACTGGCAAGACCGCCGCGTTCGGCATTCCCATTATTGAAAAGATTGATGCATCACACAGGACAATCCAGGCAATTGTTCTCTGTCCGACAAGGGAACTCGCAATCCAGATCGCTGAGGAGTTTTCGGAACTTCTTTCGCATCTCCCGCGCATTTCGGTGTTACCCGTGTATGGCGGGCAGCCAATCGACCGCCAGCTGCGTGCACTCCATGCCGGTGTCAATATTGTGATTGGCACTCCAGGACGGGTAATGGACCACCTCAGGCGCCATACGCTTTCTCTCGACGAGGTGTCGACTGTCGTTCTCGACGAAGCTGACCAGATGCTTGACATGGGATTCCGCGACGATATTGAACTGATCTTAAAAAAGATACCGCAGAAACGCCAGACTCTCCTCTTCTCGGCTACGCTGCCGCAACCGATCATCGATATTTCTAAAAGGTTCCAGAATAAGCCCGAGTTCGTCAGGGTGGAATATGCAGAACTGACAGTCCCCCAGATCGAGCAATCGTACATCGAGGTAAAAGAGCGCGAAAAACTCGATGTGCTCTGCCGTCTCATCGACATAGCGGATCCGCACCTCTCCATCATTTTCTGCAATACCAAACGCCGTGCCGAGGAGCTGGCAGGCAAGGTTAAAGCGCGCGGGTACCGGGCCGAGGAATTGCATGGGGACATGAAGCAGTCGCAGCGGGACAGGGTAATGAACGGGTTCCGGAAAGGATCCATAGAGATCCTGATTGCGACCGATGTTGCAGCGCGTGGAATTGATGTTGAAGATGTTGATATGGTCATTAACTTCGATGTCCCGCAGGATGTGGAATATTACGTCCACCGTATCGGGAGGACCGGCAGGGCTGGCAAGAGCGGCAGGGCAGTGACATTTGTTGCCCCAAAGGATTTCACCAAGCTCCGGGAGATACAGCACTATGCAAAAATACAGATACCACGTATACCCGTGCCAACACAGAGCGATGTAGCAGAAACGCGAACCCGTTCGATTATGGAAAAGATCCGGGATATTATCAAAACCGGTGGACTGGAGGCCTATGTCCGCATAATCGAGGAGGAGACCGAAGGCGATCTCAGTACGATCGATATCGCGGCTGCCTTCCTCAGGATGCAGATGGAACAGGGCAGTGAAGCGGAACCTGAAAAGCGCGAGGAGTTGGATTTCTCTGACACCGGGGCTGAGGCCGGTATGGTCAGGTTCTTTCTCGCCGTGGGAAGGATGCATAATGTTGCCCCGAAAGATATTGTCGGTGCTATTGCCGGTGAGACAGGAATACCCGGAAAAGCTATCGGTGCAATTCGCATCCTTGACTCCTATTCCTTTGTTGAAATTCCCCGTGAGCATGCAACTGAAGTCTATACCATAATGAAAGAACGTACAATCCGAAACCAGCCAACCGGGATAGAACCGGCCTCAGGTAAGCGGGCATAATGCCATATTTTATATTTTCTTTCTGCAGAGAGATCCTGTCAATTACTGCTGCTAAACTGACCATGTGGTCAATTCTAAAAAAAGTGATCCGGACATCACCTGCATCTCAGGACACAATCCTCATATACCCACCCGGGCAAAACTCCCGTATGAAAAAGATCATGATGATTTCAGCAGCACTCGCGCTCTGCACGGTTCTTGTGCTGATTGCCGGTTGCACGCAACCTGCTACACCTCCGTCAACGTCGACACCTACCTCCAGTGCAACAACAGCCGCAGCGACACCCAGCGTATCATCGACACCGGCCTCTCTGACGCCCGGCCCAACCCAGACTCTGCCGGAAAACTGGAATATCGAAGTTGAGGTAAAGAGCAACGGGGAATCAATTAATCCCCTGATCATAACGACATTCAGAGGAGGAAAGGGACTGAACTTTATCCAGCAGATCGATGTCAGAGTAACCCGATCCGATGGCGTTGTGGAAACCGGTTCCATTACAAAACCGCTCTTTGTCGGAAAAACCCTGGAATTGGCCAGCACTACTGCTCCTGGTTACCGAGACAGGGCAGAAGTATGGGCAACCACACCTCAGGGAGACAAGGTAAAAATATTCGATGCGTACATTCCATTCCGGACGTACAACTAGACCATTATTTTTTTCTGATTTACAAAATTATACATTCTATAACAGACAGGATATCACTGGAAATAATAATTTACATGATTTTTCTGCCATCCCTTGTTGTTTCTGAGCCTGTGCACTATTTTTCATTGCGTATGGAGATGGTTGCCAGGTTATACCATGATCATGTATCCGCTATCCGAAGCGTCTCCCAGCTTACCGCCCTCTCATCGATTGCCTTTTTAATCACTCGTTGCGTACGCGTGAGGCTGGCACTCCCTTTTTTCACATCCATGAAGACAATCCGTATTGCGGTTTTCCTGTCATCCGCGACCTCAGTTAAACCATCAAAAATAATGTAATCCACTGGAGACCCGATAAACCGTGCGTCAGCTGGATTGAATGAGAACTCGGGCAGCACCGGAGCAAGTTGTTCGGCGATCTTACCTTTTATCGTGGAACGGGACCGGTTCACTGCATCTTTTCGGATTTCCCCGGAAACCTCCATCTTCCACCGTTCCAGTTCCGCCCGGTAAGTATTTTCAATTGCGGTGATTTGAGATTTAACATAAAAATAACCAAGGATGAACCCGGATAAAAGTGAGATAATAACGATAAGGATCAGATCCTCAACAGGCATAATGAATTGTTGGGTGTTGTCGTATATCTCGTTTGAGCACGCAATTCCGGTTATTTTTTCTTCTCCAGACAATGCCTGACTTTTTCCTGGACATTTTGTTCCAAACCATTAATCGAGCGGATATCCTTAATCGCATCTATCCTGTCAATCAGTATTTCTCCCCGTGGAATGATATCCAGGTTTCTTAAAAAGGCGGCGATAACGCGGGTAGTGCAGGTAAAATTCTCTTCCCCCTTCCTTCCTGCAACGGAAAAAATCAATCCGTTTTGTCCAGTCCGCCCGCCAAACAATACTCTTTCGGCATGGTACGCCTGACACCGGTCGATTACCAGCTTGAGCCCCCCGGGAACCGTATTGGTATACACTGGTGAACATACAACGAGAAGAGTTGCCCCTCTGATTGCATCGATAATATTTCCCATATCGTCATTAAAGATGCATGAACCGGTATTGTAACACTGGTAACACCCGATGCAGCAATGGATGTCCATGTCATGCGGGTATATTACCTGAGCATTCTTCCCGAGTTCATGCGCCGCCTCAACCGCCCAGCCTGCAAGGATACTGCAGTTACCCTGTGCCCTCGGGCTTCCCTGGATTACAACAAGATCTGGTGGGGACGATTCAGTACGTTTCACCATCCCCGGCTGCTTATGGTTCAGAACAAATTGTTCGGAATTATGACGGAGTTCATGCTCCCATTCATCAGCTGTCTGTTTTGCGACATTTTCTGCAGCCAGCGGAACCAGAGGGGAGTATTCAAATGAATTCGTACGGAATTCCGAAATTGTCCGGTCGACTCCGGTAACAGTCAGAGAATATCTGACCATCCCGGGATAGAGTGCAGAGAAATCTTCCGACCTCAATGCAAGAATATACCGGTCCTTTCCAGAATTGATCTCAACCCTGCGAATATATTCAATTACCGGTTCCATTATGCATAGTTTGGTTATGATATCTATAATGCTGTGGTGATTATGAACATCTTTTAAAGACAAAAACCATTAACACAAGTGTCCGTCATTCAATGACCATCCCGCAAAAAACAATAAGATGCGGCATCACACGTTCGGGTATATCTGCAAGGTGATTTCTGTTTCCCTGACACCAATTTCCCTGAGAATTGCGGCGCTGGTTCAGGAACGCAACCGACTCCTGGACTATCCCCTCGAACGTCTTGCAAAAATTATACGGGAAATAGGATTCCGGTGCACTTTATGTGCCAGATGCTGCACCAGGGACTTCAATGGTCATGTATTTCTGCTCGATCGTGATGTAACATCAGTAAAAGGATTTGATCCCGAAGCTCTCGAACCTGCTCCGGCACCTGAATTTTGTGACCAGAACGGCATATTCTATGTCTCAGGATATGCAATACGGACCCGGGATGATGAAGAAGGATCCTGCTGGTTTCTGGAAAACGGAAAGTGCCGGATTTATGATCGCCGTTTCAGGATCTGTCGCATTTATCCGTATATGCTTCATCGTGAACCTGATGAAAAAGGAAGAGTCGACTGGCGTCAGTTCT
>Ga0105106_10003494_pt1 | contig 11220 bp, 11 predicted proteins | sample PPLLaktember2015_5_FD_79109 | JGI IMG/M metagenome (GOLD analysis project Ga0105106, IMG submission 79109) | Freshwater sediment microbial communities from Prairie Pothole Lake near Jamestown, North Dakota, USA - PPLs Lake P8 Core (1) Depth... | ecosystem: Environmental > Aquatic > Freshwater >... | reverse complement strand
TCGGATAAAGGCAAGGCTGATCAGCCCGGTCGCTGTGCCCGCAAAGACCAATCGATCCACATATTCAAACTACCGGCTGAACTTCTGCCTACGAATTAAAATATAAACAGCTGAATGAGAAAAGAATCAGACCCTACGTGATAAAGTCCTGCAAGGGGAATTTCAATCACCGTATTACCTGATGAATGAAAACACGTCCTGACCTTCATCCTTCGCGTTCTGTTGGCAAAAGTCCACGATAATGGGACAAAGGAAATCTGTTCCTGCAAACCTGTAAACGTGTTGGGAAGCCAGCGATAAATAGAGTAAATAATCTGGTAACCTCAGGTTACACAACGAGCAGTACTGCCATGGTATAGCATGCCATTGATTGTACTTTGCCTTTTATAGCTTGATATGGCAGCGCTTCATTGCGCCAGGGTCATTTGGACACTGATTACGGGAGGACTTTATATAAAATAGTATACTATTTTGAAAATGATGAAGATAGTCAGAGTGCAAACAGGAGAGATTTAAGAGGAACGCTGCAAACCATTTTCACTTCCTGACACCGTTGCCTGTGTATTTCCCTAGGAAAATGACTAAAAACCGGAATGCACAACTGAGGGTTTCATCCCCCCGCTTTGAACTCATCCTGAAACCCGATCCACCGGAACAGGAAATGCGTTATCATCGCTCCCGTCTCCATTTCTCGGACGTGTCAGATACAATGAACTTTAACATGACCCCACCTAATTATAATCTATCAGCTTAGTTTCGGTATGCAATGTTGTATCATGAAAGAATTGTAACAATGCAGACAATAGGTACGCTTCGCTTGAGTGCGGTGAAAAACAATGGAAAATAATGATGTAATTGTCTATCGGCTGGGTGCAGGATGCGACCTGTCCGATGTTGAGGAAGGAAAGACCTACCAGGCAAAGGTGCAGGGTTTTGCTACTTTTGGGATGTTTGCCCAGATTAACGACCGTATCAAGGGTCTTGTGCACAAGAGCAATATCAAGGCAGAACACAAGGAACGCGATCCGATACTTGTCAGGGTTCGTCAGATTCGTCCGAATGGCAATATCGATCTGGAAGAAGTACTGGTTCAGGTATACCAGGTGCAGACGGTTGATCGCAAGTCCACTACGGTAAACATTGCTGACCTGTCCGGTAAAGTAGGAAAGACGGTGGCAATCGAAGGGGAGATCGCCCAGATCAAACAGACCAGCGGTCCCACCATCTTCACTATTGTTGATGAGACCGGAACCCAGAATGCGGCAGCATTTGTGGAAGCCGGGGTTCGGGCATATCCGGAAGCTGAGCTTGACAATATCGTCAAGATCATCGGTGAAGTAATGATGAGGAATAACCAGCTGCAGATCGAGGTTGACTCTCTCACTGTTCTCACGGATGAGGATGCAGCAGCGGTGAAAATAAGAATTGAAAAAGCGCTGGATGCACGGTCGGAACCGGAAAATATTCCGCTCCTTGTGCAGAGTGAAGTGATGGAAAAGCTCCGTCCTGAGATGAAGAAGATTGCGAAAATAATCCGCAAAGCAGTCTTTACATCGCAACCGATCATCCTGCGCCATCATGCAGATGCTGATGGTATCTGTTCCGCAGTAGCGATAGAACAGGCAGTGATCTCACTCATCAAGGACAGTGGTGGTGATTTTGATGCCGATTATTACCTCTTTAAACGAGCCCCGTCAAAAGCACCATTCTATGAGATAGAAGATATCACCCGCGACCTTGACTTTTCGTTGAAAGACCATGTACGTTACGGCCAGAAGATGCCGCTGGTCCTTCTCACTGACAATGGTTCTACTGAAGAGGATGAACCTGCCTACAAGATTGCCAGTGTTTACGAAATACCGTTTATTGTGATCGACCATCACCATCCTGACGCGACCATTGATAAATACCTCAAAGCACATGTCAATCCTTACCACGTCGGGGGCGACTTTGGCATTACTGCAGGAATGCTCGGCACCGAAGTTGCACGGCTGATCAATCCAAAAGTCGAACGCCTTATCAGGCATCTTCCGGCTGTGGCTGGTGTCGGTGACCGCAGCGAAGCTCCTGAAAGGACCCGGTTCCTTGCCCTTGTCAAGGACCAGTACCCTGAATCAGTATGCAAGGATATTGCGCTTGCGCTTGACTATGAGCAGTTCTGGCTGCGGTTCAATGATGGCAGGGAGATTATCAAGGATATCCTGAACCTGACCGGAAATCCTGAACGTCACAGGAACCTTGTGGCACTCCTTGTTGAAGGGGCGAATACGATGATCGAAGACCAGATGAGTGCCTGCATGCCCCATGTAGCCCCGCGAGTGCTCAAAAACGAAGCACACCTTTTCTTACTGGATGTGGAGATTCATGCACACAAGTTTACCTTTCCACCGCCGGGAAAAACTTCCGGTGAAGTGCATGACCGGCTCTGCAGGCAGAATGCAGATACACCGGTGGTGACCATCGGGTTTGGTCCGGACTTTGCGGTGCTTCGCTCGCGGGGGGTGCTCATGAATATCCCCAGGATGGTACGGGAACTCAGATCTGAGATACCCGGGGGGGGTATCAGCGGCGGCGGACACCTGGTGGTTGGCAGCATCAAATTCGTCGAGGGAATGCGCGGTGTGGTCCTCGAAGCGCTCATCAGTAAAATAGCTGAAGCCAAAGTACAAAACTGAATAAATAATCTCGTTTTCAAAAAAAATCAACAATACCTGGCTGAAAATGTCTGGACTGCGCATTTATGAGGCATATGGTAATCAGCTTAAATTGCGTGCCAGATATTTTTTTTCTGGTCAGATTATGTGTTCAGTGAAATAAAAACGACCGATTCTTTAACCAGAAGTATCAGATAATTATATATACAATTTGTTCTATATGAGTTTTAAATGCTGAGGCATGACATGTCAACAACAAAAAAAATCCGCGAGACGTATAACGAGACCCAGCACAAAATTGTTCAGTACCTTAGCTCGGGCATAACCAAAGGAAAACACTACTTCAAATCAAAATATATTGCAAAAGAACTCGGTTTATCCCCAAAAGAGGTAGGAACAAATATGGCGATCCTTGCCGATATCTGCAAGGAACTCGACATAATCCGTTGGAGCTATTCGAACAGTACGACGTGGATGGTCACGCCGCGGGCGATTTAACAAAGCTGCCCTTCTTTCATTTCCCCTTTTTATTATGGCAAAACTTCTTGAATTTGATGCTGAGGTGGAATTCGTTGCCGACATCAATGACTTCAAGGATTGCCTGATGTCCCAGGACCCGACTCAGGAAAATCCGAATGCACTCTGGTTCAATATCGATATCCCCAAAGGTCATACAGTAAAAGCCGGCGATCATGTTCGGGTTACTGTTGAAAAACTTTAGGCATCGACCTGAGAACTATGAAAGAATGAATACAATGGAGCAGTGCTCTTCATCTCATACTCCTGTTTTAATCACCTTGTGATAACCGGTAATACTGATCCATTTTGCTCCCTGTGTGAACAAAAAAGGTTCCAAAGTATTAAGTTCCAAAAAATTTACATCAGATTAATGTCCGCACGTTTGCAGATAATCACTGCCGGGTTGGCACTCCTGGTTCTTTTTTCGGTTGTCTGCGGTTGTGTTTCAAGCCGCATTGGGGATGTCAGTTACACCAATGGTGTCCTTGCAGCAACCATCAGCAATCCCGGTCAACCTTCCAATGCTTTTGTGCAGGTTACGATCTATCAGATCACTGGTCTTTCGCAGCGGGAACAGTCTTTTGTCATGCATCCGGTCAAACTTAATAATGGTGACAACAATGTCTTTATCCCTCTTTCACTCAAACCCGGAACCTACAAACTCAATATCTACCTTATCCAGGACGGTGAACGAAAAACCGCAGTCATCCGGGACATTACAGTGAACTAAATGGAAACCTTTTCAAAGGACCTGCTTGATGCGGCACGTGGTTTTACCCCTGCGGATGCGGTATTCAATAACGCCCTGGTATTCAATCCGTTCATTAGTGATTGGGAGCAGGGCAACCTCGCGATCAAAAACGGACTGGTACTTGGCATCGGTACCTACACCGGGATAAAGGAATATGATCTTTCAGGTTCGTATATTATCCCCGGTTTGATCGACGCCCACGTTCATATCGAGAGCTCCCTCCTTGTACCGCGTGAATATGCCCGTCTGGTTGCCTCCCATGGCACGACCACCGTGATCGCCGACCCGCACGAAATTGCCAATGTTGCGGGTGCAGAGGGTATTGATTTTATGCTGGCCGAACGATCGGGTGCTGGTATTGATATCCTGTATCTCCTTCCTTCCTGTGTCCCTGCGACGCCGATGGAAACAGGAGGGGCGGTACTCGATGCCCGGGATCTTAGGAAGTATATCGGTTGTGAAGGTATTCTGGGGCTTGGTGAGATGATGAACGTTCCCGGTGTCCTTGCTGCAGATCCTGCTGTTGGAGAAAAACTCCAGCTCTTCACTATCCGCGATGGTCATGCCCCCTTTCTCAGGGGAAAGGATCTCAACGCGTACGTCCTTGCTGGTTTACAAAGTGATCATGAATGCACTCAGCGGGACGAGACAGAAGAGAAACTCCGGCGCGGGATGTATATATTCATCCGTGAAGGTTCAACCGAGCGCAATATTGCCGACCTTATCGGTCTGGTGACCCGGAACAATGTAGGGCGGTGCTGTTTTGCCTCAGATGACTGCCATGCGGATATTCTTTATGAGCACGGTCATATTGACCGCTGCGTGCGGCAGGCTATAGGTTGCGGGCTCGAACCGGAACTTGCCCTTCGGATGGCAACACTCTCTGCTGCAGAAAGATTCGGATTGTCCGATCGCGGAGTTCTTACCCCGGGACGCCGGGCAGATTTCTGTGTTGTGGATGATCTGCGACAGTTTGTTGTCAAAAAAGTTTTTGTCAGGGGAAAAATGGTACTTCCCGCATTTTCTGTACCCCGCACCGGACCTCCATCACCTTTTGCGTGCAGGCTGCCTTCTGCTGATGAAATACGGATCACCGGAAGCGGAGAAGCCCATGTAATCGGGCTTGTACCCCGCCAGATCATCACGGATTTCCTGCAATATACTATCGTGGCGCAGGAAATACCCGATATACATCGCGATATCCTGAAAGTTGTTGTCTGCAACCGCTACCGGGACAAGGAATGCGGTATCGGACTTGTCCATGGATTCTCGCTGAAACGGGGTGCGATTGCATCCAGTATTTCCCATGATACCCATAATATCATTGCCGTTGGAACGAGCGATACAGAAATCCTGAAGGCAATTGACGGAGTCATACGCTCGCGGGGTGCAATGGTTGCTGTCATGGGAAAAAACCTGACAATTTTACCGCTCGATTGCGGTGGACTGATGTCAACCCTGCCGTATCCTGAAGTGGTAAAGCGGTTACAGGATCTTCATACGGTAACTGAGTATTCGGGCAGCATTGATGATCCTTTCATGTACCTCTCGTTCCTTGCCCTGACCGTGATTCCTTCGTTGAGGATAACGGACCGTGGTTTGTTTGATGTAAGGAAGCGTGCAGACATCCCGCTTTTCATTCAATAAAAAATTCTTTCAGGCAAACAGCACGATAATAACTGCACCTGCCACCATCAGTGCAGCACCCGTCAGCCGTTTCCCGGTTTCATGTTCGGAAAAGACCAGCGTGCCGTAGAGGACCACAAAGATGATGCTCAGGCGTTTTATTGCAATCACATAGGGTACGATCTGTAACGTATAGGCAACGTTGATTGACGCAGCCTCTATTGCAACGAATATACCGATAAGAATTGTAAGAACGAGATATTTTCTCTGCGGGAATGCTGGGAACCCTGATACAGGTGCCGGAAAGAGAGTTTCCTCTTGTTTCTGCAAAGACAGGTTCCGGCCGGAGATGAGAGAATAAGCAGCTATAAGAACAAATGCCAAGCCGATTGCAAAGACCGTCAGTGCCATGCCGAAGAAAGGGTCAGAATTGAGCATCGCAATTTTATCAAAATTGATCGACACCGCAAACAGGAATGCAACGATAAGCATATACCAGCTCCCCGGGTTTCGCAGCATTGATCGTACAGGATCAAGGAAAAGGTTATCTTCCGCAGAAATGTTGAGCACATAGGATCCGATCACGATGATCCAGATACCGGCAACCCCGGCCAAAGAGGGAACCTCGTTTAAAAGGAGATAGGAAGTACCGATCAAAATTATCGGGGTGAACGAGAGCATGGGAATGGAAAGCGAGAGATCCGAAGATGACAGGGCTTTAAAGATCAGGGAAAGGCTGATAATATTCAGGATAACAGTAATTGCAACCGCTGAAAAAAAATCCTGACCGATGACCGGATATTCCCGGATTGCAGAGAAGGCAAATAACAGGAGCCCCCCACTGGTAAATCCAATCCCCGTCAGGATTTTTGGATCCACTGTCGTGATATACCGCTTGATAATAATGAAATAACTCGCATTGGTGACAGCCCCGAGGAGCGCCAGGAGAATCCAGAGCATGAGTAAGAAATCCGGAGTACTCGTTATGCGTTTATTGCATATCGGCCTTGTTATCTTTCCTGAGGTCAGACTAAAAAACGTAATCGAAGGAGTAAATGTACAGGGAAAATTTCCCCATCACTTCATCAGTTGTGAGTATCCGGAAGAATCCACGCACCGTATCGTCCCAAATCCAGCCGAAACCGACTGCCCGACACCCAGATAATCGGGTATACGAAGATTTGTTCTGAACGTGCCGACGAACACCATAACATTTTCATGATGAATCCGTTCCCTTTTAAATCGTACCCTGCTTTCGCATACAAGGGGTTCAGGTATATCGTAGTCAATGGATTTTGCAAGCGTTCTGATGTTGCCGGTAAGGATTTTCTGCATGAAAGCATCCCGCTCCGGCTTTCCCTTCAGATCATAGAATTTTTTTGCATTCTGCTGGTTCAGGGCATGCCATGGGGTCAGGAATTCATATGTGTGGATGGTGTCTGAGATACTGAAAACTTCATTCCTGATTTCCGGATCCCTCCCGGCTATAGTACAGGTGTTCTCTCCGGTCCGGAACTCTTTTTTTCCTTTTGCAATCTCCTGCAGGAAATCTGCGCCCTGACTTATACCGACCACCATGAGCACCCCTGTGATCTGTTTACACTGAATGACCGGATAGCGGTGGAGATATACGGTAGTGGAACCCTGGTGAAGTGGAGTGTACTCTGCTAAATTATTATAAAAAAAGGCGCGTAGCTCATCAAAAGAAAATTGAAGTGGATTTTCTGGCTCAAGAGTGAGGGTGAAGACGGGAAGGATCATGGAAATACTATTTTATTGGGATTGGAATCTGATAATCCTGACCGATCTCCGGCCATCATAATCGGATTTGGTGGGTTTATTCCGGCTCTGGAGAAATGTTCAACAAACCAAAAAACGCTCTGGCAGATTTTTTCACCCCGCCACTTTGGCTCTTTTCGGATGCGATACCATCGAACAGGCACTATGTCATCCCAAGGGGCATCCGGGGGGGACTGACCTTATCCCCTCCCTCATTTTACCCCACTTTGAATCTCATACCCTTTTTAAGGCAGTCTCCCGAACTATTGTTTTTCCATTTTATTCTTCAAAATTTTCAAAAACTTTCTCAGACAGTCTGTCAAATGACCCAGTGATTTTCCCTGAAGGGGTTACACATTCCCGGCAGATGATGCTTCGGGCGGCAGCAGTTGGACAGGAAATTGGCAGTCATTTGCTAATCCTGCCGCGTCCGGGCATTCATTTACAGCACTTTCATACCGGTTACTGCTACAAGCATGAGAATGATGAGCGGCTGGTGCACCAGATAAATGATCAGGGAATGCCGTCCCATAAATGCAAGGGGTCTGACAACAATTTCCGGAATTTGGGGAAGAGCAAACCTCCGTATGCCTTCCGGATACAGAACATCCCCAAGTCCCATTCCGATTAATACAACTCCAAACCAGGGAAAGAGCGGTTCGTAATCCACTGACCAGAATGTTGCCGGGTGAATGCCAAGGGGAAGAAGCCAGATCGGTCCGGTACGGGTTGCAATGAAGAAACCGATTGCAATACACAATAAACCCAGTAGCAGATTCCATCTTTTAAACCGGAAAAAGAGCGGTGAGAGTATAATGGAAACGCCGATCAGGTGCAGGATGCCAAAAACAATGAAGCCTTCCTTTAAGAACAGCCAGGTGCACAAGGTGACAAAGAGCCCGACAAGAAAGATACCGGCTCCCCGGATCACGAATTTCAGCGCTATCTGATATCCTGATGTTTTTGATGCCGCCCGAGCCCTGCTGATGGTGAGTGATATTCCGACAATCAGGAGGAACAGCGATGCAGTTGCATAGGCAAAATACCGCCAGAATCCTGAATAGATATCAATGGGAAAAACATTGAAAAAATTGATATCAAAAAGTGTATGAAAGAGCACCATCATGAGGATCGCGATACCGCGGACCAGATCGATCTCCCAGTATCGCGAACTTTCCGGCATGTGATGATATTCCTGGAGTATTTTCTGAATAGATGTTGGGAAACGGGGAATAAAAAGAAAGCGTTGATAATTGACTGATAAAAAAGGAAATCTAAAAAAACAGATCCTGCGCGTTTCACTACCGGCCAACTCTTTTTCTTATCCAGGTTCATTTGTTTGTGTAAAATCATTCATATACCAGTATTCCGGTATACTCCTTAATACAGGAACGAAAATACAGTTCTATGAATGATGATTTGAATGCCCCAGAATTCCGATGAGCATATCATAGAGGCAATTGGCCGGAGCCGCATCGTTATAAGAAATGGCAGGGTCGTTGAAGTTGGCGAGGCACGCATCAGTGATTGTCCTCTTGCAAAGCGATTCGCGTACCCGATTCCTGCTATTACCAAAGATGCCATTAAGGCAAATATCGAACACCGGATTCACGCATTTGGTATGTGTACTCCGGACCGTGAGGTACTTGATACCCGGGAATTTGTCGGGTTCGGCGCATCGGAACTGTTGAGTTTTGGTCTTCATGCGGGTTTGATCGATGCCGCGGTACTTGTATGTGATGGTGCCGGAACAGTCGTAGTAACTAAACCCGCAATGGCGCAGGGGATCGGTGGCAGGATGTCCGGGCTTGTACAAACCTCCCCCCACACATCAGTTATGGACCGGATTGAACAGGGTGGCGGGATAGTGCTTGACCGTGAACATGCGACAATCGACCAGGTGGCTGGGGTTGCACTTGCATCCGGGGAAGGGTACCGGACCATCGCTGTCACGGTTGCTACGCCGGAAACAGCAGAAATTATCCGCAGGATCCATCCTGATACCCTGATATTTGCGGTCCATGTGACCGGGCTCTCCTTAAACGAAGCAGAATCTCTCGTGTCTGTATCAGATCTGGTCACATCCTGTGCGTCAAGGACCATCCGTGAAATTGCCGGGGCGGGGGCACTTCTCCAGGCTGGTATATCAGTTCCGGTATTTGCAATGACCCAAAAAGGAAAATTACTGGTCCTTGAAAAAATCCGGCAGTCAGACGATCCGGTACTGGTCAAACCCACCCGGCTTCCCGCTCTTGGGGATAAACAGCCAAGTCCCCTCGTGTGATGGCCGATATATGGAATCTTTTTTTTAGCTCGGGAAAATTCCCTTTTTTATGACATTAAAGCAATTGTAAGGTGACGCAGAGGGGAACGTGCCCGTCTCCCCAGATGAGAATATATCCGGACAATCACCAGGGAAGATAGAATGCAAGGCAGTGAATACCCCTCTCAACCGTAACGAAAAATTTTCCGGAGAATTTTTTACTTCCGGTTACTTCGTTTTTTGTTGTACGGGTAATAAAAAAAGGTAATTATTCTCTGATCAGAAAAAAAATGCTGATTTTTATCGGCCGTAAGGCTCTGCTCCGGGCGGTTCGACCAGAAGTGCTATAATTGAGTATACAAGATCATATATACAGGTATATAATTTATTGAGTTTTTAACCGAGTAAGAGAGATTGCGATGAATGACCCACCGTCAGATGGAAACGAGAGTGTCATTGATATTTTCGTTTTAAGCGTAAGTGAAACAGTGGTACCGCTGTTTACTGAGCACCTGGAAAAAAAGGGGTACCGGGTTACCCTCTTTACCGACGGCACATACCTTCTTGAGACACTCAGAACAGGAAAACCGAACCTCCTTATCTGTGACACCACGACACTGGATGAGGAGGGATTTGAGGTCTGCCGTCAGATAAAAGCTGATGATGACTTCTGGGTTATACCGGTCCTTATCCTGACCGGTGCTTCTACGCTCACGGACCTGTTACATGTCCTGGATTGTAATGCGGACAACTTCATACCACATCCTTTTGATCTTTCCTATTGTCTTTCAATAATTGAAAGTATGCTCGGGACTCCTGTTGAGCGGCAGACACCTGAACAGATTAAAACGCAATTCAAGATCAGTCATGATGACCGGATCTATGTTGTCGCAGCGAATCGCCGGAAACTCCTTGAATTTCTTCTGTCGGCGTTTGAGATTGCGGTCATCAAATCCTCGGCATTGTCGCGAACAAAGACAGAACTTCAGACGCTTTCAGAATCTGCACTACATCTTGAGGATTGTGTCACCGACCAGACCCATGTTATCGATACGATAAAATCAACTCTCCAGCAGAAAGAGCAAAAAATTTCGACATTAATCCACGAAGTTGAGGAAAAGAAAAGATCCCTTGCCCAAAAGATAGACGAGATCGAACAACTTACCGAGAAACTCGATCATCATAAAGGCCTCATTGCCACCTATGACGGGAACATCCGAACCCTGATCCAGGAAAAAAAGGATAGGGAAACAACCTCCCGTTCTGAAATTGAAACGCTCAGACAACAGATATCAGAATTATCAGATGAGTTTGAAACCACCAAAACGAATCTGGATACTGTTCAGGGTGATCTTGAAGAAGAAAAAATTCATTGTACCTCTCTGGAATGCACGCTTGAGCTGCTCGTGCAGCAAAAAGAACTTGCAGAAAAATCACTCTGCTCTATCACCGATGAACATGAGCAGCTGAGAATTGCATTTGAGGCTGAGAAAAACCGGGCTATCTCTGCAGAGCAGGAACTTAAAACGGTTATGCAGGCAAAAACGCAGTCTGATCAGGACCTGACGCTCACCATTACCGGTCTCAATGAAACCCTTAAACAACAGGCTGCAGACCTGACCCGTCTG
>Ga0105106_10003493_pt1 | contig 11222 bp, 7 predicted proteins | sample PPLLaktember2015_5_FD_79109 | JGI IMG/M metagenome (GOLD analysis project Ga0105106, IMG submission 79109) | Freshwater sediment microbial communities from Prairie Pothole Lake near Jamestown, North Dakota, USA - PPLs Lake P8 Core (1) Depth... | ecosystem: Environmental > Aquatic > Freshwater >... | reverse complement strand
TTTCACTAATTGCATGCGCACCAATTGATCGTACTCGCCCGGCCGCAAACGGCGCTTCTCCTGTTTGAAATTAGGATGCCAGTAAGAGTGCGATTGCACGTCGAACAATCCGGTTTCTTTCAACGCGGCAAGCTGCTCCCATGTCAGGGCATAGTCTGCGTTGCTGATCGCCGAGGGATAAATAAAAAGGGTTACCGGCAGTTGGTATTTACGCGCCAGCCCGAGCATGTGCGCATACACGGAACGATGGCCGTCGTCGGCGGTAACGACAACGGCACGCTGAGGTAACTCCGGCTCTCCAGTCATGCGATGTCGCACCAGTTGCCTGAGCGAAATAACGGTGAACTGGTTGGCGCGCAAATAGTTGAACTGAGACTCAACGCGAGAAAGCGTTATCGTCATCGTATCGGCAGCCGTATCGCCAATACGGTGGTAAGTGAGGATGGGAACACCGGATTGCTCGATTCCCGCCGCCTCTGACCGGAATATCGTTGCTTCCAGTGCGCCTAAGAACACGCAAACTGTTACGGCTAAGGAAAGTAGGCTTCGCGAGATAAGCCACTTATCGTGCGCCATAGCGATGACGCTCATGGCGCTTGGGGAAAGTTTCAATTTCATGGATGGGTGACGATGGCCTAACTTGTTCATTTGCTTACGTGGATCTATTTTGATGGCGAAAGAACGCGATATCCGTGCCAGCGGGTAACCGACAAGCAAGATTACAGCGTCGTTGGTCGATGGGTCGACGACAACGAGGCTGTGAAAAAAGTACTGAACCATTGAAACCTGTCGGCAACATTCAGGTTGCTGACCGGTTTTCCGATCCGATATCGCTATAACTCCCGCGACAGATACCGTTTTTGTCGTGGCTACAGGCTCAACCGAAGTCTTCAGCGGCTTGCGCAACGCGGCGACCTTCCTGTTCATCGACTCGCCACAACAATAGAGCCCCAGCGATAAATAGTAAGGTCACCGAAATAATTCCCCACCGGCTGCTGCCGGTCATCTGTCCGATAAAGCCGAATATCGCCGGCCCGACAATACCTGCCATTTTCTCGCCTGTGCTGAAGAAGCCGAAGAACTCGCTGCTCCGATTCTTCGGCACCATGGTCGTGAATAGCGAACGGCTGAGCGCCTGGGTTCCGCCTTGCACGAGCCCGACCATGACCGCGAGCGCGTAGAAATGCCACGCACGCTCGATGAAAAAGCCCGCCACCGAGATCAGCATGTAGGCGGCTAACCCGAGGAGAATCGAGCGCTTGGCGCCGAGGTGGCGTGCGAAAACCCCAAAGGCAAACGAGCATGGGAAACCGATGAATTGGGTGAGGATCAGCGCGATCAGCATATCATTGTGATCGACGCCGATCTCAGCGCCATAAGCGGCGGCGAGTTTAATAATCGTATTGATGCCGTCGTTGTAGAGCCAAAAGGCGACAAGAAAAATAACCAGCTGCCGGTAGCGGCGCATCGCCCGAAGTGTGCCGGCGAGCCGCCGGAAACCGGCCACGAGCAGACTGGAGGACGACCGTGGTCGCGCGGCGGCCGCCGGTTCCCCGACGGTGCGAAATAAGGGGATTGCAAAAACCAACCACCATAGCGAGACGCTGACGAAGCAGAGGCGCAGGGCGAACTCGCGGTTCGGTATCCAGAACCAATCGGGGCGGACCAGCCACAAAACGTTGATCACTAGAAGCAGGCCGCCACCAAGATATCCGAACGCGTATCCGCGCGTCGAGACTCGGTCCAGATCATCGGGCCGCGCGACGTGCGGCAATAACGACTCGTAGAAGACGTTGCCGCCGGCAAAGCCCAGGTTTGCCAGGGCAAACAAGATCGAGGCGAGGAGAAACAGACCGCTGCCGATCAGAGCCAAGCTCGCGGTGCCGAATACGCCGAGCACGAGGGCCGCAGCTAAAAACCACTTTTTGCCGCCGACAAGATCGGCCATCGCCCCTAGCCATGGACCGATTAAAGCGACCAGGAGCATCGACAGCGACGTTGTGTAGGCCCAGTATGCCGTCGCGGCTGCCGGCGCGCCGCCCGAGTCTAAAACCAGCGTGCGGTAGTAGACGGGAAACACCGCCGTAAGAATGGTCACCGCAAAGGCTGAGTTTGCCCAATCGTACATCGCCCAAGCGTTGACGGCGCGCTGGTAGTCACGGTCATGCGCCGCGGGCAACGTCGGGGGGAGATCCTCCATATTTCGATCGAGCTGGATTGCTATCGAATCACCAGCACCGGTCCCGTGGAATGGCGCACGACTCGCTGGGTCACGCTGCCGATCACCCAACGTCCAAGCCCTGATTCACCATGGGTGCTCATGGCGACGATGTTGTGTGGAGTGTGATTTGCGAGATCGATAATCTCCGCAGCCGCGCCGTCGGCGCCGCCCAAAAGCGCCATCGACGTCACGTTGACCACCCCACGGCCGCGCAAATCTTCGACCCTATCGGTTAAGTATTGCTCGGCCGCGATCCGGGCCTCTTCCCAGAGTTGTTTCAGGTTCGGGATATTCACGCCAAATAACGGTAAAATCGCTTCGGGCGGCGCGGTGTAGACCTGCTTCACCACGCGCAGCAAGGCGACTTCGAGCTTGAGACGGGTGGCAAGCTCTGCAACAGTGGGCAATACCCTCTCGGCCACTTCAGAACCGTCTAACGGCACGAGCATCGTCGTCAATTGGGCCTCGCTGCCGTGATCCACTTCCGCGGGCCGCACCAGCAAAAGATGGTTTGTCGTCGCGTCCAGCACTCGCTCCGCAACGCTTCCCATAAGCCAGCGCCTGGGACCCGTGTACCCATGGGTGGCCATGGCGATCAGGCTGCCAGGCTGAGCGGCCGCGAGATCCACAATCACACCCGGTGGGTTCCCCGACTCGACGGTAGATTGAACTTTCGTCATTCCAGCAAAGGAAGCGGCGATCTTTTCCAGGTATTCCCGGTTTTGTACCGGTGGTGAATTGGGTTGGAGCAGAGCGGGATCAATCACGTGCAAGAGCTCCACCGGTATCTCCAGAGCGCGCGCGAGAAAACGTGCATGAGGCAGAACTCCCTCGGAAATTTCTGATCCATCGAGAGGCACTAAAATTTTTCTATACATTGCGTCCTCTTTTTTTTCAGAAAATGTTTTCAGGCTTTGTGTCGAGGTTGTCCGCAATAGAGCAAAGCGATAACCGTGCCGAGTCCAATACAAATCGGCTCAGCCGGCTCGGCGCGGTAACCGCATGGAATATTCACCGACATTTCATCGCTGGGCCGATCGGCCGGGGCCACGGACAGCCCGTGAGCTTATCATAAATGTCACCAGTGGGAATTTCGGCTTATGTTCTTATCAATTGTGAAAACATCGATCTGGTGACTTCGGGTCGAGCCACTTGGTATGTCGATTGCTCAAAGTCACAATGGAAGGGATTGTCTAATGGCACGACGCATCTCAATAACCTGTAGCATTCTAACCTTGGCGACCGCTTTGTTGTTCAGACCTTCGTCCTTGGCCAATGCTCAGGAAATGGAAGTGATCGCCGGCGGGGAGCTGGAATATCAAAATTACTGCGCTGTGTGTCACGGCGTTAACGGCAGGGGTCAAGGTATCATGAGTAAATACCTGACGGTTCGGCCCAGCGATCTGACCGGGATAGCGAAAAGGAACGGCGACGTATTTCCCTTCTGGCGGGTGCTCCGGACGATTGATGGAAGCGAAGAAGTGCGCGGCCACGGCACACGCGATATGCCCGTGTGGGGTGATCGCTTCAGAGCGCAAGCAGGCGGCAACGACAGCGGCTCGCGCGCACAGGCCGCGGGCCGGCTGCTAGGGTTAGTCTTCTACCTGCAGCATATTCAGGAATGACCAGATTGGATTTTCAGTGTGGCGTGATGGGGCGAACGACGTGGAACTTCGGCGCGCTGTTTTTCTTAGCCAGACACTTCGCCCGCCGGAGCAGGCGGTAACACCGGCAAAGACACGAAAAACGATGTCCCTTTTCCGACCGTGCTGGTGTAAGTGAGGTTTCCGTAGTGGGATGCGACGATTTGCCGCGCGATCACGAGCCCCAGACCGCTGCCTCCGGCTTTGGTGCTTTCGAACGGGCGGAAGACGTCCCTGTCCGCAGATATGCCATCGCCGGTATCGCGTACTTCGAGAATGACGCGGTCCTCGGATTGAAAGCCGCGCACCGTCAACGTTCCGCCGTGAGGCATCGCCTCCTCGGCGTTTTTGCAGAGATTGAGAAAGACCTGTTTAATCCGGTCGCCGTCCGCGAGAACCAGCGGCAACCCGTGTTCCATCTCGATTTCAACTTGGATGCCCTGCGATTCGCAAACCGTTTTTTGAAGAGCGTAAAGCTCCTCGACGAGGGCGTTCAACGACAGTGGTCGGCGGCTATACTTCGGCTCCCTTGACAGGTCGCGGAAATCGAACAGCAGAGCTTTCAACCGCGACAGCTCGTTTGCGATCCGCTTTAATGTGGTCTGCGCGCTGGCGTCGCTGGTGGATAGCAGGCGCCGTTCGAGCAGCTCGACGCTCATCGCGATCCCGTTCAGCGGGTTGGCGATCTCGTGCGCTATTTGGGCCGCGGTCTCTCCGATCGTCGCCAGCCGCGTTCGCTCCAGCAAGTCGGCCTGAAGCTTGGCTTTCTCGGAAACATCGCGAATAAAGGCAGCGTAGCGAGGTTCGTCGTTCTCGCCCAACTCCGTGACCGACAGCTCGATCGGAAAAAGCTCGCCGTTCTTACGTCGCGCCGCGACTTGGCGGATTTTGCCGATGGCGCGTTTCTCCCCGGTGCGCTCGTAGCGGGCGATATAAAGATCATGCTCGCGCCCGTACGGCTCGGCCATGAGCACGTTGACTTTCTGGCCGATGATTTCCGCGGCCGCGTATCCGAAGATTCTTTCCGCGGCGCTATTGAACAGGACGATTCCCGCGCCGGAATCGATCGCAATGACCGCGTCCTGCGTGGTTTCGATCAGCCTTTGCCGCCAATGCTCGGCGGCTACTCGGGCGGTGATATCCGTGATCGCCACTTGACCGAGATTGCGGTTGCCTTCTCCGTCCAGGATGGCGACTCCCGACAGCAAGGCAACCACCGTGGCCTTTTCCCGCGGACACAACTGAAGTGTCATCTCTTCGTGCTTGCCGCTCTCGAAAAGCCGTCTGCAGAATCGGTAAAAGTCGTCTCGCAGGGGAGAATCGACGAAGCGTGCAAAACGCGACCCTTTTAGATACCGCCGCGGCCGTCCGAGTATCTCCGCGGCGGTAAAATTGATCTCGCGGATTTGCCCGCCGCGATCCAAAGTCAGGTAACCGACGGGAGCCAAGTCGTAAAGGTCGAAGTATTTCTTCCGCGCTCCCTCGATCTCAGACTGGTTGCGGCGCAGCTCTTCGTTTTGCATCTCCAGTTCGACCCGATGAACTTCGAGCTCGTGGATCAGTTCGAGAACATCGTCTTTAGGAATCCAGTTTGCGCCGCTGCCCCAATCCCGCAGCCGTTTCTCGGCCCGTGCGCGCAGCGCGGCTTTCTTTTTGGTCTCGGATTGGGCCATGGACTTAGCTCATCCGCCGTTTGTCACTTCTCTAAAAGTCATTAAAATCGTTTCGGTGCCAATGCCTTCCCGATAGATGCGACGCGCGTTGAGCGACAATTTTTTGTGCCCAACTTTGGAAAAGTCATGGTCCAAGATGAAGTCATTGATCTGGCTATTTTGCGGCAGCACTGTTTCCAGCAGCTCGCGCAACGGAACCATGTCCCATTGCCCATCCCCCAGCGCGAAAAATTCTTGGCCAACTGTGTCACCGGCATTCACCTGAAACAGGCTGAAAAAAGGCGAGTTAGCCGCGATGACCTTTAGTGATTGGTCGAGCACGATCAGGGGTTCGCGCACCGTTTCGACGATACCTTCCGCCAGGTTTCTGGCACCGATCGCTGCCTCGGCGACTTTCTGCTCGGAGATGTCGGTGAAGGTCGCAACGACGCCTTCGATGACGTTATCCAGGGTGCGATAGGGAATGATGCGATTGAGATACCAGCGGCCGTCCACGGTTCGCACCTGTCGCTCTGCCGGGACGAGGGTATGGATGACCTGCCGCGCGTCCGCTGCCAAACTGTCTTGCTCCAGATTACTGACAATATGCCCGATCGGGCGTCCTACATCGCCTGGAATCAGGTTAATCACCCTCGTAGCTTCCGACGTGAAGCGCTTGATGCGCAGATCCTTGCCGAGGTAAATGGTCGCGATCTTCGTGCTGTCGAGCAAATTCTTCATATCGTCATTGGCGTGCGACAGCTCATCAATTTTTCCCTGCAGCTCAGCGTTGACGGTCACCAGCTCTTCGTTGAGCGATTGCAGCTCCTCCTTGGAGGTCTCCATCTCTTCGTTGGTCGACTGCAGCTCTTCGTTCGTCGACTGCAACTCTTCGTTGGAGGACTTGAGCTCTTCGTTGGATGTCTCCAGTTCCTCGATCGTGGTTTGCAGGTGCTCCTGGCTGTGCCTGAGCTCCAGTTCTAAGTGATCGATGCGGCGGGCCGTCGTGGCCGAAGCGACCGTTTTGCCGGCCTTGCCGGCCTTGGTCTGTTTTGGCGCCGTGTCCTCGAAAACCACCATGAAAAGCTCGCCGATGCCCTCCTCCAGGCGTACCGGCGTCACCGTCAGGTTGACCCATTGAAACTCGCCGTCGGTCTTCACTTGCAGTCCGTCAAGAACCTGTCTCCGTCGCTGCAATTTCGCTTTGCGAATCGCCGCCGCCAATTCATGACGGAGTCCCTCACGCGCCATTTCCAGGACGTTGAGGTGAGCTTGCCCCTGGGGCAGTTCGAGATACTTCCCGGTCCGGCCATAGGTGTACAGGATCTCGCCCACGGGATCGACGAAGACCGTAGGCGGCGCGTACTGACCCACGAGCAGCTTTTGCGCGACTTCCGCCAAGCTCTTTGTCCGTCCCGCCGGGCTCAGACCGCGCGGCACCGGCTTGGCGGATTCCGCGCGCGGCACCCCGGTAGGAAACTGTACGAGCGCATCCGCGGCGTAGGAAGAGGCACGACGGCGAAAGATCTTCCATTTCTTGTCGGCAACGGAGAATAGATCGGCAAAGCTAGTGACGCTTTCCGACGAGCCCAAGAATAAAATGCCGCCAGGTTTCAAGGCATAGTGAAAAAGCGGCAACAGTTTTTTCTGCCGCTCGCCGTCCAGGTAAATGAGCAAATTACGACAACTTAACAGGTCCAATTTCGTAAACGGCGGGTCCTTAAGCAAATCTTGAATGGCAAAGACCGCCATTTCCCTTATTTCTTTTTTCACCCTGTAAGCGTTTCCCTCGGCGACGAAGTAGCGCTTCAAACGCTCGGCCGGAACGTCCGCTGCGATGCGGCCTGGGTATAATCCAGCCCGCGCCGTGTCGATGGCATCGCCATCGATATCCGTGCCAAAAATTTGGATTTTCCACGACTTCCTAAGTGCGTGGTTGCATTCCTGCAGGATGATCGCGAGCGAATAAACCTCTTCGCCGCTCGAGCAGCCGGGCACCCAAACGCGAATGGTGTAGTCCTTGGGTTTATCCGCCAACACGTCAGAACGGAGACACGAGCTTAACCGAGCGAAAGCGTCCGAATCGCGAAAGAAATTGGTCACGCCGATCAGCAATTCTTTGAATAAGAAGCCAACCTCATTGGGATTGCGCTCGAGGTAATCGGCGTACGCGTGCAGACTCTCGATCTCATGCACGCTCATGCGCCGTTCAATGCGGCGGCACAACGTATTCGTTTTGTAACAGGAAAAGTCGTGGCTGGTGTCCGAGCGCAGGAGTTGAAAAATCTTTTGCAAAGGCTCGGTAGCTTTTTTCGTGGAGCTGCCGGCAGTCGGACCACGGCGGGGCTCCGCATGCCGCAGATAAGACACCAGCTGAGCCGGCATTTTATCAGCCGGCAGCACGTAATCCACCATCCCGGTGGCAATCGCGTTTCTGGGCATGCTGTCATATTCCGCCGAGCTCGGCTCTTGGGCGATGGCCAACCCCGAGTTTCCTTTAATCGCTCTCAGTCCCAAGGTGCCATCGGTACCGTTGCCGGAGAGAATGATACAAACGGCCTTTTGCTTTTGGTCTTCGGCCAGCGATCGGAAAAAAGTGTCGATGGGAAGCCGCAAGCCGCGCGGTTCCGTTGGTTTTTTTAAAAGCAGGGTCGTGCGTGTTACGATCATTTCGCTGTTGGGCGCTATCACATGAACGCGGTTAGGCAGAATTTTCATGCCGTTCTCGGCCTGAACCACGGGCATTTTAGTATACTTGCGCAATAAATCGGGAAGCATGCTCACATGGCTCGGATCCAAGTGGGGCACCAGGACGAAGGCCGCGCCGCTATCCTGTGGCATGCTTGCGAAGAATTGCGCGAATGCATTGAGGCCTCCGGCCGACGCGCCGATACCGACGATCGGAAAACGCCGGCTCTCGCCTGTCGCCGAAACTCGCCTTTCAGAGCCGGATGTATTACGGCGTGCCGGACGTCGCTTCGTGTTTTTCTTCGCAGGCATGTAAACCGTTTCTTGGTTGATCGCAAAATCCTCTAGCTTCGCTGAAGGGCATCCAGGCGCTGATCATTATATAAACGCTTTAAAATGTACAATCTAAATCGCGGGCGGCGGGCTCCGTGGGCTGATTCGCTGCCGGCGCCGACCCGTGCGCGCGCTCAGCCGGCTTGGTCAATGAAGAACCTCCGCAGCAAACTGCGGGTATCAGAATTCAGCGATGAGATTTGTCATAGTCGTGTCGCCCCCGAATGTTTTTATCGGGGCGCAGTCAGAGTCCGCCTTTGGTGAGCCCGGTCGAACCACCGCCTAAAGCATGCGGGAATGACGGACCTCGGATGGCCAATTGATTTGACGCAGCAAGCTGCGGGGAATCAACCCGGCGCCTGGATGATCCAGCGCATTAAGGCTCACGTTGTGTTTCTGCCGAAAATCGGAACCTACGCTGTCCAGGTATCGACCAAGCAGCGGCATCGCCACCGTGAGATCGAGGCAGCGACCGGCTGCTAGGGTTAGCCTTCTATTTGCAGCCATTCAAGAATAGCGAAGACGCATTCGCCGCGACAAGATCACCACGAACTCCGTGCGCCAATGCGAGTCATGAATCGACGTCGCGTGACGACGCTATTTGGCTCCGGATTTGGTTCCCTGCTTCAGAAAAGCTACTAAATCGACGAGTTCCTGAACCGTCAAGAAGTGATTGTACTCACCCATCGCGGCCCTTCCCTCTTTAACAGTATAGCCTGGAGCCGCCACCACCGTGTGAAACTTCACGATCGATTCAGCCAAGTATTCCTTCGGCAGAACCGAGTAACCGTTGAGCTCGGGGCCTGCGCCTTTAGAGCGCATCACAAGTTTTTCGCCCGGGATTTCAATCGCGTGGCAGGAGTAGCACTTCATATTCAAAAAAACCGTTCTCCCCGCCCTGGCATCGCCGTCAGGCAAACTAAACTTCCAGCCGCTCGGTACCTTTGGCGGGGTTGGCGCTGCCGCTGCCCAAGCTAAGCTGGATACAGCGATCGAAGTCGCAAGCACACAGATCCCCAGCATTATGGCTAAACGCTGATTCATGATCGCCTCCTTGCTCCGGACGATATGATATCGCAAATATATGAGCACAAATTATGCCACCGACGTTGTTTGCCGTCGTTTCCTCTGGGCTTAACAGAGCGAATATTTGCCTTCAGCTAGTTCGACACAGAGCTGCGGCATGCGCTCAAGCTCGCGGCTGACGATCTGGCGAACCGGATCGACGATATCCGGAAAATTTGTCCGGGCTTCGAGCTTGACCTGCACGGCTGCGACCTGAGGTTCATCGATTGGCGCGCCGATGCGGCTGCAAAGCCAGACGACAACCTGCTCTAGTCCGGAAATCTCCCGATAGATCCGATTTGCCAGCAAGTGCGTCAGCACGCTGTAGATCTTGCCCACGTGGCTCACCGGATTTTTTCCCGCGGCGGCTTCCGAGCCACGCGGGCGGTTAAGCGCGATGATGCCGTTGACCTGATTGCCCCTGCCTACTTCGCCTGAATCGGCGTCTTCGGCCGAGGTTCCCAGGATAGAAAGATACATGCCGGCGAGACCCAAGCCCGGACGATCCAACGTGTTCAAGGATGCGTTTAAGCGCCGCAGGCGGGTCAATCGTGGTTTCAAAAAGGCGAGCAAAGCCTCGCGCATCTCCTCCTTCTGGCGAAAATAGGAGATTTCGCTCTCGACGCATCGATCCAACAACGGCATCGCCACCGTCAGATCAAGCTCATCCTGCCTGCGCACCCCCATGATTTTTACGTCTTGACCGCTGGCGGGGAATCGCTGTTTGAATTCACTACCATTGAGAAATTTCTCAGCGTCCAAAACCAACTGTTCCGTTTCACTGAGGGGTGCGTAACCGACGGCGGCTGAAGTATCGTTGGCCGCGGCGACGGGCGATGTTTCGCGGAATATGCCCGTCAACTCCTCGGAGCCGCCTTTGAGCTCGACCTGGCAGACCAGATGACGGGTTGGGTCGACCTCGGGAAGATTGCCCCGAAACCAGCTTCTGGCGGCTTCGACGGCGAGATCCGCGACAGCGAATTCTTTCACCAGCGTTGCCCGGTCGCCGATCACCAGCCGCATAGGCTCGATCACGCGACCGCCGCCGAGCCGGTGCTGTGCTTGCCCGGCGATCAATAGACCCTTGTCACAGTTGTGGTGCAGGATCCGGCCGAATTTTTCGAGATAAGCTTTCGACAAAGCCTGGGAGATTTTCTCCATGACCAGATCGCAGATGGTATCGGGATGGCCCAACCCTTTGCGTTCGACGATTTCGATTTCGCTCTGACCCGCCGTCGGAATATTTGCCTGTTCAACGTGAATGCGATTGATAAGCATTGGCAACCTCGCCTGCTTGGCATCAATGAGCAATCGCTATACCGACAGGATTTAGCCATCATGAGCGACTATAACCGCTCGCTTTGATTCGCGGCGAGTAGCAGTTATGAAAATATGGGGACGAGCGTATTCGCAGCCGTGCGAACGGCAGTGCTGCCTGCTCTATTATCGGAAGCTGAATGTTCCGATTTCATCTGGAGCACTCCTGGCACAGCCTTTGCCCTGTAGAGGCTTACTCATCAGGCTTTAATCGCGTGAATAAGTCGGGTAGTGGTTCAGTTAGGGAAAGATCTCTCACTTCGTTCGAGATGACAGCTCGATATATTCCATTGTCATTCCGAG
>Ga0105106_10003491_pt1 | contig 11225 bp, 9 predicted proteins | sample PPLLaktember2015_5_FD_79109 | JGI IMG/M metagenome (GOLD analysis project Ga0105106, IMG submission 79109) | Freshwater sediment microbial communities from Prairie Pothole Lake near Jamestown, North Dakota, USA - PPLs Lake P8 Core (1) Depth... | ecosystem: Environmental > Aquatic > Freshwater >... | reverse complement strand
TAATCATATCCAGCGACAATGATGGCAATCCTTTAAAGAAAATAGTACCAATAATAATTACCAGCACACAGATAATGATCATTGCCGCCCCGATCATAATTACTTTAAATATTTTTTCTTCCAGTTGTTTCATTTTCAAGTCAGGTCGTATTTAAGAAAGCTGAAATCTTTTCTCAATCTGGTTAAGGGTGAACCTTGATATTCCGTTAAACAGTATTACTATAATGAACAGAAGAAAAGCGGAAAACATCAGGGCTGATTCGTAGCCTGGCATTGAAAGCATCTCGCCATAATTATTTGCAATTAAAGCCGGCAATGGATAACCGGCATCAAAAATCGAATGAGGTATTTGTGCTATGTTTCCACACACCATCAGAACTGCCATTGTTTCGCCAAAAGCCCTTGATAAAGCGAGTATGGTTGCAGCTAAAATCCCGGGGAATGATCTCCTGAGAATGACTTTTTTGACAGTCTGCCATCTGGTGGCTCCCATCGACAGAGAAGCATCGGTCATTTCGCGCGGGATGGAACGGAAAACTTCAACCATAATACTGATAAGGAGAGGTATGATCATAATGGCAAGAACCAATCCACCGGCAAGGACAGTATAACCGGTGGAGTATTCCACGAATTTCGGAGCTATTTTATTTGCGATAAGAGGTACAATCGTTAAGGTTCCCCAGACTCCATAAATTACCGGAGGTATACCTGAGAGAAGGTCCACCACAGGTTCAAAGAACCGCCGGACACTTCCTGAAGCATAGGAATTCAGATAAATACTTGTAAGCACTGAAAAAGGAAGGGCAATCAAAATTGCAATGAAAGAAACATAGAAGGTGCTGAGAATAAATGGAAGAAAGCCAAAATCCCCCTTGAAGGGTTTCCAGTCAGCAGAAGTCAGTAATACCCACAGGTTCTTTTCTTTCATTATTGGCAAAGCTTTAAAAAACAGGCTTAACCCCATAATTAGCAGGAACAGGACTGCAAAAACAGCAATACCCAGCATAAAATGCCGGGCAGCCATGTCTTTCACTAACCTTGACTTTCGCATATTTATTACTGGACTCTTTTCAATTCTGTTGCTATCTTTTCTTTTGAAAGTGTTATGTAACCTGATTCATTGACATATTTCTGCCCTTCAGTCAAAACCCAGCTAAGAAACCTTATAACCACCTCTTTTTGTGGCTTGCCGTTTGTCACAAAATATAACTCACGTGCCGGTGGAGACGGATACTTCCCATTGGCAATGGCTGCTATCAGGTCATCAATCGTATTGTAAAAATCCTCATCAGCTGTTATTTTGCCATCACTGTTTATGTCGATCGGCAGAACCCTGATACCTGCCAGCTGTTTTTTTGTTTTGCTGTCATATGCATAGCCTATGTTATTAAAGCCGATGCCAAGCGGATCCTTTTTTACGGCCAATGCCAATCCCGGATCGCCATATACGCCGCTGCCCAGAAGATCTTCCTGTTTTTTGCTGAAGAATTTTGCCCATACTTCTGCTGCTCCGCAGGCATCTGACCTTGTATAAACATGTATCGGAGTGGTGCCTTTGAATCCAAACGCCTGCCCCCACGTTTTATACATTCCGGTTATCCATATGTTGTTTCCTGCATCTTTATTTAGACCTTTGGTGAGCAACGTATTCAATGAAGGATTGGAGGCATTTATAACTGGTACAACTGCATCTTTTGTCACTGCAATCGGGAAAGCGCCTTTATTTATTTCTTCTTTATAAATCTCACGCGAGACCATACTTAAATCAATCATATTATTCAGAACATCGGTTATCCCTTTGCCGGCTCCACCGGCTGACAGGTCGATCCTGACACCCGGATATATTTTTCTGAACTCCTCTGACCATCTTACAGCCATCGGATAAAGAGCCCATGCCCCAGAAAGGGAAATTGTTCCTTTGATGCTTTCCTGAGCAATGACAGGTTTCGGCTTAACCCCGAAGAAAAGGGCCAGAAAGAATATGATAATTACAAACACAATGGCATATTTCATAAAGTCTACCGATATTGTGAACAAAAGTAAACTCTTATTTGTTAGATTTAATTGGCATAAAAACCAAAAAGGATTAGGTATAAATACTTAACTTTAAGCAGGAGACAAATTTCTCAGGATGATTCTTTCAAAAAAAACAAGGTATGCAATGGTAGCACTTGCCAGGCTGGCAAGAGATTATGGCAAGGGACCTGTTCAAATACGTGAGATCTCTGAAAAAGAGAATATTCCGCGGAGCTTTCTTGAAAACATACTCCTCGAACTGCGAAAGATGGGTGTTCTTGGAAGCCAGCTTGGGAAATCCGGAGGATATTATTTATTGCGAAAACCCGGGGAAGTCAATCTGGCAGAAATAATCGATCATTTTGAAGGGACCCTGTCCCTTTTATACTGTGTTTCTGAAAAAGCTTATCGTCCGTGTGAATTTTGCAAGGATGAGAAAACATGTCAGATCAGAAGAGTGTTTAAAGAAATACTGGTTAATACAAACAGTATTCTCCAGAAAGCAACTCTGGAAACGCTTATTCAGCGCTAGAATAATCCTTCAACTGATAAGTACCTTTCACCTGTATCATAGCAAAATGTAAGGATCTTTGATCCTTTCGGGATATCAGCCAGTTTTTGATTCACTGCTGCTAATGACGCTCCTGAAGATATTCCGATAAACAATCCCTCCTCTTTTGCAGCTCTTTTTGTAAACTCAAATGCCTCTTCTTTACTTACTTTAATTATTCCATCCAAAAGTTTTATATTGAGGATAGAAGGAATAAATCCGGCGCCAATTCCCTGCAACGGATGAGGCCCCGGAGTGCCGCCGCTCAATACCGGAGATAATTCCGGTTCAACGGCAAATACCTTAAGGTCCGGGAATTTCATTTTTAATACTTCGGCACAACCGGTAATGTGTCCCCCTGTACCCACGCCGGTTATCAGATAATCCACTCCTTCAGGAAAATCGTTTATGATCTCCTGAGCCGTGGCATTCCTGTGAATTTCAGTATTGGCCGGATTGTCAAACTGCATCGGGATCCAGGAACCGGGAATTTCGGAACATAACTGATTCGCACGTTCAATTGCCCCTTTCATACCTTTCTCTCTTGGTGTCAGATCGATTTCAGCTCCGAAGGCACTCATTATCTTCCTCCTTTCTACCGACATTGATTCGGGCATGACAAGAATAATTTTATAGCCTTTTACAGCGGCAACCATCGCCAGTCCGATACCTGTATTGCCGGAAGTCGGCTCAATTATAACACTGTCAGGTTTTAGAAGCCCCCTTTTTTCTGCATCCTCAACCATCGATAATGCGATACGGTCCTTGATGCTGGCTCCCGGGTTGGCTTTCTCGAGTTTTACCCAAACAGAATAATCAGGACCGAATAACCTGTTGATTTTAATATGTGGAGTATTACCTATTGTTTCAAGAATTGTATTTACTTTCATGCCAGATACCTTCTTTGATATTGGTTAAATAGTATAATTCATTGGCTCCTGAAAGCCATTTTTATTCCTTACAATTATTTCGCTTTTATGGTACACTACCGAAAATGGAGCAACACTTTCTGTCAGCCACACGTTTCCCCCTATTATACTGTTTCTTCCAACTATTGTTTCACCTCCCAGAATGGTACACCCGGCATATAAAATGACATTGTCCTCAATTGACGGATGTCTTTTGCTCGAAGCTTTACCTTTTTCAACGCTCAATGCCCCCAGAGTTACCCCCTGGTAAAGCTTAACATAATTTCCGATTATTGTGGTCTCCCCGATAACAATACCGGTTCCATGGTCGATCGAAAACGGAGTGCCAATTTCAGCTCCGGGATGAATATCAATTCCGGTAATTTTGTGAGCATATTCCGTTATCATCCTCGGTAGCAGTGGAATCCGTAACTGGTCAAGAGCATGAGCAATTCTATAACAGTAGGTCGCAAAAAAACCGGGATAAATCGCTATTACTTCTTCAAGACTCTTTGCCGCGGGATCTGATTCCAGAATAAATTCTGCATCTTTTAGCAAAGTCCCTTTTATGGGTGTAAGAATGCCAAGGAATTCTTCAGCTAATTTTTCTTTTTCCGGCACCAATCCTGAAAGAATTAATTCAAGCTGCTCCTTTATTACCAATCCAGCATCAGGAACCTCCGGATCAATTAATTTTTCGTCAAGAGGAAACAGTAATTTAAAGATCTTTTTTACAAGAATTTCAACGCCTTTCTTATTTGGGATTTTCATTTTGTAATTTTAAATCACTATTGAACGGATAATATCTAGTCGGACACTAATGTTATTAAATGCATTCCTTAACTGTTATTGTTCCTTTTTATATACTAACAATTCACAATTGAAATGGTCAGGCTTAAATCAATAATTCTTGTTCTTTTCAATATCAAATAACAAAAATAGCTTAATTGCACAAACCATGAAAGCTGTTCCGGCAAAAATCCGGCCAGTGTCGATATCTGTCTTGCCTGAATTCATCCTTGCTCCGGTCTTTTACCTGAAGTGTTGACACATTTCATGGCGCGACATATAAACGGAACCAGGGCTGCTTTCATGTCGTTTCAGGATGATCTCAGCTTTTGGCCGGACGCAGCTGTTGATTTTAACATAATTTATAAAAATACCTGTGTTTTTCATAATGCAGGCTTCAGGAAATCATTTCATTTACAAATAGTTTTAATTATTTTTAGCGTATTATTTTCTGGATTATATTTTATCTGATTCACTTAACCAATTCACAATAAGCTTTTCGGAATATTAAAACTACCTGTACTATGAAAACAGAGAAAAGGCGCACATTCATTAAGAAATCAATGATAGCTTCCGCTGGTTTAGCTATCGGGGCACCTGCCTATATCAGGGGCTATGCCCAAACAAAGCCAAGCGATATTTTAAACGTCGGAGTTATTGGAATCAATGACCGCGGTGGATTGTACAACGGCGGCGGGCATACGGCAAATTTTACAAAGATCAAGGAAACAAGGGTAACCGCTATTTGCGATTGTGTCGATTATCTCCTGCCCAAGGCAATAAAGGATATTGAAAATCTTGGCGGAGCAAAACCGGAAACTTATTCAGATTACCGCAGGATGCTTGAGAATAAGGATCTTGATGTAATCTCGATTGCCACTCCCGATTACTGGCATGCACTGATGACAATAAATGCCTGCCAGGCAGGAAAGGATGTCTATGTTGAGAAGCCTATTTCATACGCTATCGACGAAGGCAGGAAAATGGTTCAGGCTGCAAGAAAATACAACAAAATTATCCAGGCCGGTACACAGAGAAGGGCTAGCAGGCTCAATATTAAAGCTGTTCAAATGGTCAGGGAAGGTGTTATCGGAGAAGTTTACCTGGGCCGCGGCACCGTGTACCGCTCACGTCCGAGCATTGGCCGGAAACCTGACGGTCCTGTTCCCCAGGGTGTCAACTGGGATCTTTACAGGGGACCTGCGCCACTGATACCTTTCAACGAAAACCATTTTCTTTACAACTGGCACTGGTACTGGGATACAAGCTCAAGCGAATTTGGGAATAACGGAACCCATGCCATGGATATCCTCAGACTGGGGATGAATATAAATGAACATCCCTCGAAAATAGCATGCTGCGGGGGATTTTATGCCTTCAGGGAGGATTCGGACCAGGATGTGCCCAATTTTCAGGTTGCTACATTTGAATATGCCAATGGTGCGATCCTGGAACTGGAAGTAAGAAGTCTTCCCACTCCCAATGAACCCTGGAGCAATCTGTGGCTTGGCACCAAAGGATATGCCTATTCTTCAGGTAACAGTTTCCTCGTATTTCAAAGCCAGACCAGGCCGGCGACAGTCGACGGACAAGCCGGAACAGCTGCATTCAGTACCGGACGCATGCAGGACAGAACCGTTAAACCTTCAATAACTGTTACTGAGACGGATCTTGATCCTGATCCAAGACGCGCAGAATTTTCCAAAGCAGGAATAGATTTCCATTTCCAGAATTTTGTCGACTGCGTCAAAAGCCGCAATAACAAGGAGCTTATTGCCGAAATAGAGGAGGGACATATCTCAACTGCCATGATGCATCTGGGAAACATTGCATACCGTACCGGCCATAAGCTGACATTTGACGGGAAATCAGAAAAGTTCATAAATGACAAGGAGGCAGATTCATATCTTTCACGCCCCGACGGAGGCAGAAAACCATTCAATATGCCAAAAGTGGTCTGACAAGACCGGGTTCTGCATTACGTAACGGATATTAATTGTTTTTTGCAGGATTTTAACGCACGAAATAAGGCCAGGCTCTCACTTTATGATTGCCTGGCTTTTGCTGTCGCTTTCAACGTCGATCTTCCGGTCGAGCTTTTTAACATTCTTCCCCTTGTTGAATTTGTACGAATACATGAACTGGATATAGTTTGAAGCATCAAATCCAACAATATTTGTAGAATTAAAGGCAGGAGTTTCGGTTTCGGTCCGGTTAATTCTTACATGGGTCGATAACGGCAGAACCCAAACCACCCCTATATTGTGGTTCTTTATCTGTTTTTGAATGCCGGGACCATAAAACGGGATATTGTATGTTCTTGATTGTGCATTTATATTTACTCCTTCATAGCTCAGAAAGGCGAATGCAGTAATAGTCTTCTTTTTGTCAAGGTTACCATAAGCTGTGCTTGTAATGCTCCATGAGAAATAATCCCTGGCCGGTATGATAACGGATTCCCCTATGTACTCATTTATGTGTCCCTTATATATCCTCGCATTGATATTAATATACCACAGGGTGGCATTGATACCGCCGCCAAGCTCATAACCGTCGAGCAGGTTAAAGGGTTTGGTGAATGTCGTCAGACTGTTGCCGTCAGGAGAATTAATTACCCGGTATTCATTTCCCACCTTGTTCGAAAAATATTCCTTGTAAACAAAAGGCGAAAAATAATTGCTGCCAAAGTTCCAGGTGTAGGTAAGCTGAAGCCGGTCACGGTAATCCGGCTTAAGATCGGGATTTCCCTGTGTGATATTATAATTCTGGTCCGTTCTGTAATAGGGATTCATATCGTAAATTCCGGGCCTGTTAATTCTGCGGTTATATGTGAATTTCAAATTGTGTGATGCCGAAAATTTATATTGAAGATTGACTGAAGGAAGGAAACAGGTATATTCCGGGTCGGTAACGGAATCAGCCCTGATCCGGCTGTTTTCAACCCGCAGCATGGTCTGGAACCCTATCTTTTTAAGATTATATGTGATTCCCCCATAAACCGAATTACGGAACTCGGCATACTCAAACAGGTTATCAGATTCCTGATTATCAATTTTAAAATCATAGCTCATCTGCTGGTAATAAAGCTGATAGCCTGTTTCAATTTTCGCCGCCATTCCAATCGGCTGGACATAATTAAGTTTCCCAGAATAATAATTACGTTTGTTAAGATTGTCTTCCAGCCTGACATATGTATCAAGCACAGAATTTGAATTATAAAGGTACCTTGTATTCTTTATATCGTTCTTTTCATCCGATTTGAAATTATAGAAAGTGTTTTCTGCCGTCAGTTCCTGAATAGGGTTTTTAAATGATTTTTTGTAAAACAGGGAGGCTGATGATTCACCACTTTTAAATCCGTTATATGTTACCGAGGAAATCGTGTTCAGCGGTATTTCGTTTTTATAAAGGAAAGTCTCACTTAAAAGGTCAATATCCTGATTTATCGGCTTGTAGCTTACATTGAAGCTCATACTGTTCCTGTCGTTCATATAATAATCGAAACCGCTGTTGATTGTCGACATTGTCACTTTTATGCCTCCGGCTCCCGACAGGCTGATTGTTGAATCGATCATTGTGAAGCGGCTTTCATTGGTGTTGCTGATATCAAGGCTCTGGGCTGCATCAAGGGCAGTCACATAAAATGTTATTTTCCCCAGAGCATAGTCCAGGCTGCCTGATTCCTGACGGGTTATCTTGTTAAATGGTTTAATATTGAGGCCGACGTTCCCGTTAATTCCGAATCTGGCCTCTTTTTTCAGAATGATGCTTAATACTCCATCGATATTACCTTCGTATTTGCCCGATGGATTGCTTATTATCTCTATGGTTTCAATATCAGTTGGAAGAAGCCTGGCAAGGTATTCCTTGTCGCGCTGCCTTCCGTCAACCTGGATAATAAAATTACTGCTTCCGTTTAATGTTACATTGTTCTGAAAATCGACATTGACCTGCGGAATCTTTTTCAGAAGATCGTATCCGTTACTTGTTGATTTTGACACTACCGACGGAATGGCATAAACAGTCCGGTCAACCATCTCCTTTCCCTTCAGGCGTTCGCCCATCACAGTGACTTCACTTAAACTTGCAGTGGTTTCAGTCAGGTAAATTGTGTCGACGGCAATTTCGTCCATCCCCGGTCCGACAACCACCTTTTTCCCATTCGTTTTAAAGCCAACGAAACTAATCCTTATATAATAATTGCCCGGTTTTACCTTTTCGAGCAGATAACCGCCATCGGTCAATGTAATAACCCCGGTGGTTATTGTTGAATCAGGCAATTGAACCAGCCCTACAGAAGCAAACTGAACTGGTGATTTGTCTGTCTCGAAGCATACTTTTCCACTGATATTCTGAGCCTGAGAAGTGATGGAGGCTAAAAGGAGCAATACTGTTAAAGGTTTTTTCATTTTAGGTCTGATTCAATTTACTGCAAACCAATTGTTTTCGATTCGCCGTTTATATCCATAGGCATCTGCATGCTAAAGCCGGGAGCGCTTATCCCCAGGTTCCCGGTGATATGTGTTTTTGCCAGATCTTCAACTATCAGGCCTGTACGGATATCTATCACCATCTTTGATCTTGACAATCCTCTCAAATCGTTATAGGTAACCGTGGCCCCGCCCGATTCAATGGGAGCAGCATTCTCCGCTGCCTTGATATTTGATTCGACAGTGATATTTGCATTATTGCCATTTAAGCCATCCAGATGATAGGTTGTATTTATGTCGAGCAACATTCCTCCAGAATTCATCTGTTGCGTTACATTCCAGGTGTCACCGGCTGAAACCTGTTTGCCGGGAAGGCACCAGGTAAACATTCCGATCATTGTTTTCAATGAATTGTCGCTGATCGAATTTATTATTTCCTTTTTGACGGCAGAAGCCATTAGCCCGTCAAGTGTTATGGAACTGGTATCTTTCAAAATCAGGTCCGACAGCATTTTTGAATTTACGATCTCAAACGGCTTACCTGCAAAGTCCATTTTAACATAAAGTGCATTTTTACTTAACCGGTTCATTATGCAAGACATAATGTCGCCCGTTTCTTCAGATTTGATATCCCCTTCACTAGCGGAATTGATGAGTACCATTTTCCCCATTGCATTTGTTCTGGTGATCAGGGTGTCAAAATATACTTCGGTGATCATAAAATCGGCGGTGGCATCTATCATTTTCAGTGAAAGCATATAGTTGACATTGGATTCCGTGGTCTGCTGCACGCCGTTTATAGTTTGTGCAATGGTTTGTTCTGAAACAGATTTCAACCTGTAAACCTTGTTTTTTTCCAGGTTCATTTTAAGGTTGGCGCTGTTTTGTGCCACTAAGGAAATGTAAAACAGAACTGCTGTAAATGACAAAAGAATCTTTTTCATCTTGATAGTTTTAAAAGGATTACGGATCATGCTCAAAAATAGACCTGCAACTGCCTTTTGTAAATTGGTTATCGGTAAATGGATGATTTTCACGGGTGAATAACATATCTGACCGGGAAAATCCTGAATTCTGTTATCAGTTGATGTCTGAACAGGATTTGAATTTGGTTGTAACAATTTGTATTTTTGCACAATCAGCTTTGATTCTAATTAATTAAGGTAAAATGCCGGAAAGAAAATGTACACAAATTGTCAGAGGACAACATACGATTGACGGTGCAGGTGTTCATTTGCGCAGGGTGCTTGGATTACGGACGGTAAAGGATTTTGATCCTTTCCTGATGCTGGACGGGTTTGATTCTTCAAATCCCCAGGATTACATAAAAGGATTCCCATGGCATCCCCACCGCGGAATTGAAACTGTCACCTACCTGTTAAGCGGTGATATAGAACATGGCGACAGCCTGGGCAACAGCGGATTCATAAGGGACCTCCAATGTCAATGGATGACGGCAGGATCAGGCATTATTCACCAGGAGATGCCAAGAGCTGCTGAAAGGATGCTGGGGTGTCAGCTTTGGGTAAATCTTCCAAAAAAGCATAAGATGACACAGCCTGCCTACCGCGATATTCAGCAAAAGGATGTTTTGGTGGTTCAGGAAGAAAATGCAACCGTAAGGGTTTTATCGGGAAATTACCGGAACAATCACGGTGCCGTGAAAGGTGAATATGTCAAGGTTCAATACCTCGATGTAAAACTGGATCCCGGCGCTCTCTGGAAATATAATGAAACTTCCAACGATCAGACAATGTTTCTCTACCTTATCGACGGAACTCTGGCTGCCGATGATGAACTGGTGAAATTTGAAGAAAAAACCTGTGCCATCCTGCTTGCTGCTTCATCAGAGAATAGTACAGACTTTGATGAAACTGTTGTTAAAGCCGGAAATGAAGGGGCAAGATTTTTCCTGATTGCCGCCAGACCACTTAAGGAACCGGTTGCCTGGGGCGGGCCGATTGTGATGAATACCGAGGAAGAACTGGAGGAGGCCTTCAGGGATCTGGATAATAAAACCTTTATCAGACATACCAGTCCCCTGAAACTGTAAGGAGATATTGTTTCAGGTAAAATAATTGTTGATACAGGTAAACTAATTATCGTAAATCAATAACTAAAACTCTCTGAAAACCACTAATAACAGATATCCATGAAAAAAATCAACCGCAGAACTTTTTTGGGAAACGGAGCAGCTGCAGCTGCCATGGTAACAGTCGGAAAGCCATTTGCTCCGGAAGGGAACGGTAATCTTGTTCCCTTAAAGAAAAACAATGAGGATCCATTTAATCCGGTAACCTATAATGCAATGCCAACCAGATCGTTTGGGAAAACCGGATATAAGGTAGGTATTTTGAGTCTCGGCGGACAGGCTACACTCGAGATCAAAGGGAGGGAAGAAGAATCGGAAAAAATCATAAACCGGGCCATTGACCTTGGAATTAATTATATCGACACTGCCGCCTCATATGGACAGGGAGTGAGCCAGCTGAATATTGGCCGGGTGATGAAAATCCGCAGGGGGGAGGTCTG
>Ga0105106_10003488_pt1 | contig 11231 bp, 7 predicted proteins | sample PPLLaktember2015_5_FD_79109 | JGI IMG/M metagenome (GOLD analysis project Ga0105106, IMG submission 79109) | Freshwater sediment microbial communities from Prairie Pothole Lake near Jamestown, North Dakota, USA - PPLs Lake P8 Core (1) Depth... | ecosystem: Environmental > Aquatic > Freshwater >... | reverse complement strand
TGGCGCGCTCTGAAGGCATGGCGATATTTATGGTCGAGGGCATCAAGATCTTTATCCACCGGAAGTACGAACCGGGTCCGGGCGATCTGCCTCCTGAAAATCACATCGCATTTGCCGTCCAGGATGTGGATGTAGTCTGCCAGGACCTGCTCCAATCCGGACTAACCTTTGAAACCCTCCCTCAAGACTACTATTGGGGACGCTCAGCCTATCTGCGCGATCCGGATGGGCACCTGGTCGAGATCACCCATGACGATTGAGATCGCACCTTTCGATGAATCGATGCTGGAAGCAGCCGCGCAGGTCTATGCGCTGCGCCACGCACAAGACCGGCATATGTTGCCAGGTCTGCCAGACTACTTTGACCAGGTGGAGGCGGCGCGCCACGCCGTGGAAACTGCCTGGTGCCATACGCACACCAGCGGGGCAGCGGCGCTTGAAAATGGTCGGCTGGTGGCATATGTGTTCGGAGAAGCTAAAGCTGATACGCTGCGCGAGCGGCATATCTGGATGCACTTTGCCGGGCACGCGGTAGACCCGCAGCACGACCCGGAGCTGTATCGTGACCTGTATGCGGTGGTGGGGCAAGCCTGGCTAAATAAAGGATATTCTCACCATTTTATTCTGCTGCCTGCGGCGCCAGACGCGCGAAAAGATGCCTGGTTACAGCTTGGGTTTGCCTATGAACAGGTCTACGCCCTGCTATCCCTGGCGGATTGGAAGCCGCACGAGTCCCAAATTCCCGCGGGTATCGTAGTGCGCCAGGCACACCCGCAGGATAGCAGGCTGCTGGAAGAACTGGCGCCAATCATCCGCCGCCATCAAGCCGGCGCGCCGGTATGGGGAACGGCACTGCCCGAAGACGAGCAGGAAATCCGCCAGGGGTATTCCGAGCTGGCTGGAGATCCATCCTGGGTCGTCTGGCTGGCGATACTATGTGGAAAGGCTGTGGGAATGCAGGGTTACCACCGGCGCGAGACCTCCCCAGGAGACCCGCTGATCCCGGATGGATGCATTGAGTTGAGTGTAGCAGGCACCCTGCCGGAGGCGCGCGGCCGAGGGGTCGGGGTTGCGCTGACCCAGCACGGCCTTGAAAGTGCCAGACAGGCTGGTTATGCCTGGTGCTTGAGCGATTGGCGGATTACAAACCTGCTGTCCTCGCGTTTTTGGCCGCGGCGTGGATTCCAACCCGTGGCCTACCGCATGGTGCGGCATGTGGATAGCCGTGTGCTTTGGGCTTCCTAAAGGGTCAATTTGTAAAATGGACGGGGCGAGTGCAACGGTCTTCTTGTTGCACTCGCCCCGTTTCGCGTAAGGGGGAATGTTAACGGGTTACCAATGGCATGAAAAGTATATTGGGCGCTTGTGCGAGGATGTTGATGTTGACGAGAGCAGGCGATGACGCGTAGAGATCGCCATCGGTGCCGTTCCATTCAAAGGAGGTATCGCCCAGCCAGCCGGCTTCAGGGACGAAGACCAGGCCTGGTAAGTCTGCTGCAGGGATTTCCTGTCCAAGACTGACGGCAACCCCGTCCAAAAGCAATGCGCCTGTTGCTGGAAGCGCGGCAATGCGCACTGCTGACAGGACGTCGCCGTCGATATCGCTAAAAGCGTTGGTGAAATCTGCACTGGAAAACAACAAACTGGCGTTGGAAAAGCCGACCTTGTTTACATCGACTACCTCTGGAGCGTCGTTGACAGGCTCCACAGTGATGGTGAAGGTTTGCACACCGGAGACGTCCATGCCGCCGTCGGCTGTGCCCCCATCGTCCGACAGGGTGACAGAGATCACAGCGCTGCCGCTAAGATTGGGCATCGGATGATAAGTCAGGTCGCCGCTGGCGGCATCGATGGCAGGCAAAGCCGCAAAAAGATCGTCGTTGCTGGTCTGCGACGTAAAGGTGAGCACCTGGCTGATTTCATTGGCTGCGCCGGGAGAAATTGCGGTAGCCCAGGCGGGTATGTTCTGAGGTCCGGCATCCTCATCGATGACCGGATCCACGCCGGTGATGAAGGAGGGCGCGTCGTTGATCGGATTGATGGTGATGGTGAAGCTGTAGAGCGCCGAGGTGTTGATCCCGCCATTGACGGTACCGCCGTTGTCTTGCGCGGTCACCGTGATCACCGAGCTGCCATAGGCATCAGGAGCTGGTGTGTAGTTAAGCACTCCCATGGGTGAAATGGCTGGTCCATTGCTGAACAGGCTCGCATCTGCAGCATCCAACTGGAAGGAGACCACTTGCGTATTTTCATTCGCCGGACCTGGGGATATAGCGGTAGCCCAGGAGGGCACTACACGCATGCTGGAATCCTCATTCGTGGCGTCGTCCTGCCCGCCGATGAAGGACGGGCCATCATTGACTGCGGTGACGGTAATGCTGAAGGTCTGTACAGACGAGGTGTCTGCGCCGCCATTGGCAGTGCCGCCGTCATCTGTCAAACTGATACTGCAAATGGCTGTCCCGTTGGCATCAGAAGCGGTTGTGAAGGTGAGGTTTCCGCTGATTGGATCTACGGCTGGCAGGACGGTAAACAGGGCATCGTTGTCGGTGGTTATAGTGAAGGTGAGCGTTTGACCAATCTCGTCAATAGCTCCGGGCGAAATCGCAGTTGCCCATGCAAGGAAGCTGAGCGCTCCTGCATCTTCCAACACACTGAGGTTGCTGCCCGCCAGGAAGCTGGGGGCATCGTTGACACTTTGCAGAGTGATGTTCACCAGTGCGGGCGAGGCAGCGTAATCGATTCCGTCTGAGCCATTCCAGCCAAAACTGACTGATCCGGTAGCGTTCAACGCGGGGTGATAAGTGAGCATGCCCAGGCTGGCAACGTTGATTACTTGATTGAGGGTGACATCCACAGAATTGAGACGCAACACCCCGCTGGAGGGCAGGGTCGTTATCATCACCGCTTGTAAACTATCGCCATCCCCGTCGGAAAATTGTGCGCTGAAATCTGCGCTGGCGAAGTTCAAGGTGGTATCTTCCCATCCGCTTTTGGTAACATCCGTCAGAGTGGGGAGCGTATTGGGCGACTCGTAGCGGGCCAGGATGAAATTGTTATCACCGGTGGCCAGAGGTAGTCGCTGTATCCAGCCAGTACAATTTTGTTATCGGCTTGTAATGCCGCTGCGTATCCCAGATCATCGGTTTGTTCCGCCGGATTGCCGCTCAACACCGGTCCCAGGTCAGTGATGACGATGCCCCCGCTGCCAAAGGTGGAATCCAGCACACCCAGGGTAGTATAGCGCACCAGGGTGAAGTCGTTAGCGGTTGCCATGGTGAAGCTCATGCCTGCCACCACAATCTTACCGGTAGGCTGCACCAATACTTCGCGGGCCTGGTCATTACCCCCGGTGATGGCGGTGACCTGCCTGCCATCCCCGCTGAAAGTCGTATCCAGGTCGCCTCTGGAGGTATAACGAGCGACGGCAAAATCCTCATTGGTGCTGTCACTGAGGCCCGCAGCAACGATCTTGCCATCGGATTGAAGGTCGAGCCCATAAGCGAAGTCGTTGCTGGTTGGGGAGAAATTGGTATTCAGCATTCCATCGCCGCCGCCGAAGGTGGTATCCAGGCTGCCAGTGGTATCGTAGCGCGCCAGTGCAAAGTCGTCATCGGAGCCATTATTGGCTGAGCCGGCGGCGACGATCCTGCCATCCTCCTGGATCGCCACGGCGTGAGCGGCATCGCCAGAATTGTAGAACGAAGTGGTGACGAAGCCCGCTCCGCCGCCGAAGGTGGTATCCAGGCTGCCAGTGGTGTCGTAGCGCGCCAGGCCAAATTCTGCTCCAGCGGCGCCCGCCGCCACGATTTTGCCATCTTCTTGCAGTTCAAGAGCGTAGGCGACATCATTCCCGGCGCTGAGGGTGGTGGTTATGTAGCCTGTGCCGTTGAAGAGCGGATCCAGATCGCCGGTTGTGGTCAGGCGCACCAGGAGAAAATCGTCTTGAATGCCATCCCTGGTGCTGCCAGCCAGAAGGATTTTGCCATCGCTCTGCATGGCGATTGCGTTGGCAACGTCGGCAACACCCCCGATGGAGATGGTCTGCTTGCCGTCTCCGCTAAAGGTGATATCTATCAAGCCGGCGCTGGTATAGCGGGTTACAGCGATATCGGTTCCGCTGCTGCCAGCGACCACGATCTTGCCGTCACCCTGCACCGTTACGGCTAAGGCCATATCACCCGTTCCGCTGCCGATATCGGTGAAATTCACCCCTGAGCTGCTCAAGCCAAAAGTGGAATCCAGGTCACCCGGAGCAGCGATGACGGGAATAGCTACGTAGAACAATAATGACAGGATCAGGCCGAAGCCGATAGCCCGAGCTGTATGATGAAGGTGTGACTTGATTGCTAGAATGTTAAGCATGCTTGTGTCCCTCCCATAGGTATTGAATACTACGACCAGGAGATGAGGCTTTTACGTATGAGGCCCCCTGGATTAACCCCACCCTTCCGGAATCCAGACGATGATCAGCTTGGATATCTTAAAAATACAACCAAATTCATGTTTCGTCTATAGCTATTTTATCTCTATCCGAAAATAATGGGGGTTGGGGTGTGTGGCGGCGCAAATCGCCGCCACACACCCCACTCTCCCGAATCTGTAATTCGGAGAGACAGAAGATCTGAAAGATGAAACCTCATAATCATCACACCCATTTTACGCTGGGATGGTTATAATACCTTTTGCATGCCAGCCCTGCACAGCCCAGGCGCTTTGCTACGGCACACACCCCGACCCCTTGATTTTTCGGATAGATATTTAGACGTTTGGAGATGTAAATGAAAAAGTTTCGCGTGGCTCTGCTCGCCAATCTTAAGGTGAATGCCCCCAAGTTCGAAGGTATGCCCGAGGACCAGTGGGATGACCTGGACTCAGAGAAAACCGTGACGGCCCTGGTCAACGCTATCCGCGCAGGGGGCAACACATGCGAATTCATTGAGGGGGATATCACCCTTCTGGATAATATCAAGCGTTTCAAACCGGATATCTGTTTCAATATCTGCGAAGGCCACTTCGGTGACGCGCGCGAAGCGCACGTCCCCGCCTTGTTGGAGATGATGCAAATTCCCTACACGGGCTCTAAGGTGCTCACCCTGGCGCTTGCATTGGATAAATCCATGACCAAGCGCGTGCTTACCTATCACGATTTGCCCACTCCGCCTTTTCAAAGCTTCGAGCGCGTGGACGAGACGCTCAGCGAGGATATGGTCTTCCCCTTGTTTGTCAAGCCCAGTAAAGAGGGCACCGGAATGGGCGTCTCCAAAAAATCCATCGTGCACAACGAGGATGAGCTGCGCGAGCAGGTAGGATACACCCTGGAACGCTACAAACAATCCGCGCTGGTGGAGCATTACATCGAAGGGCGTGAAGTCACCGTAGGTGTTGTAGGCAACTTAATCGGCCCGGTGGCACGCCGCCTGCCGGATGATGATGAGGCCCCACGCATCCAGGCTGGCTTGCGCTTTTTACCCCCCATGGAAGTGAATCTGAAGCCCTTCGAAGACAGCGATGTGGTGTACAGCAACCGCCTGAAAGTGGCACTGGCAGACCAGCTCGATTACCTGTGCCCGGCTCCACTGGAAGCTGATATGGTGGATGAATTGAATTGGCTAACCGCAGCCGTCTTCCGCGTGACAGGCGCACTGGATGTCTCGCGCGTGGACTTCCGCCTGGACATGCACGATAACTGGAAACCGTACATCCTGGAGATTAATCCATTGCCAGGGTTATCACCAGGTGTCTCCGACCTGGTGATCGAGGCTGCGGCTGAAGGCGTGGACCACACCTTTCTGGTGAATATGATCCTGGATACTGCCCTGAAGCGCTATGGGATGATGTAAGGCGGCAGGCATCTAGAATCCCGGTTGCTTTGCGAGCGCCGGCTGATCATTGGGTCTGGACAAATGGCAGGTAGATGAAATTGTCGGCAGGGGTAGGACTGCCGCCGGGCGGGTTAACACGCCAGAGGGCGCTGGCGTTTGCGCAAGGCGCGGCGTTCAAATCCCACTGCAGACCAGCGCCATTATCGCTGCTGGCAGAAGCATTGACCGAATCGTTAAACCCCGGCCCGGGCGCGCCTGCATGTCCGATCAAGTCCCACAGGTCTACCAGGTTTGGATCGGAAGCCAAACCGGCGAAGTAATGGCTGGCGGTGGCGAGCGGCGCCAGGCTCTGAGCCCATCCAGACGACTGGTTGACCGTACCTACCTCCCCCGTGGCAGTTTCGAAGAAGCCCAGGCTGTTCTCCGGAATACCCGCTTGTAGATAGAAATCAGCTGCCAGGTAAGTGGATAGGGTGGAGTCGCCAGCCGGGCAGATTTCCCAATCCAGGCAAAATTCGTCTGCGCCGTTCACATAGCTGGTCTGGATGGTCATGGACACGCCGCTGGTATGGCTGACCACGCTGGTCACCTGGAAAGGGTCGGTTTGCGTCCCGCTCCCGGTCACGGGTGTCTGAGCGACGGGCATCCAGGGGTCGTACAGGTTGGCGGCTGAGGTTTCGTGGTTAAGAAAATCTGGACCGATGATGAAGCTAGAGGCGCTGCTGTTTACCCGCACGAATACACCCGAATCTGCCAGCGCTCCGCTGGTTTCATAAACCAAGCCTGGGCTGTTGGGAGTGGCAACCGCGGTGTGCAGCACCTGGTAACTGGCATCGTTCGCCACCAGAATCGAGAGCGGATTGCCAGAGATGATCGTGTAATCCACAGGTGGTAAACTGGGTTGCCGGGCAGGAGCAGCTGCCAGGGCTGCCCGGGCGAGAATGCCTGCTGCAATCAGGACGAAGGCCAGTAAGGTAGAGCGGGTGATCAGATGATCGATCTTTACAGGCGCGAACATATGGATTTATATCCTTTCTGTGCAGCAAGTGATTGAATTGTCACTAAATTCGACCTTTATCAACTACAATTATACGCGGCTTTAGACCATGTATCGATCCGAAAAATCAAGGGGGTTGGGGTGTGTGGCGGCGCAAAGCGCCGCTACACACCCCACTCTAATGGAGGGCCTATGCTCAATGGAAAAGGTATGTATATCTGGCAAATTGCGCGCACCGAGGGCGGCAACCCGGCATTAATTGCCGACATGGCGCAAGCCGCGCAATTCACTCACGTGTTGATTAAGATTGCGGATGGCACCAGTTCGTACAACATCAGCTCAACGGGCGCGGATCTGGTTCCCGCCTTGGTGCAGGCGCTCAAGGCGCGCGGCATCGAACCCTGGGGCTGGCATTATGTCTACGGAGATAGCCCTTCGGCGGAGGCTGCCAAAGCCATCCAACGCGTTCAAGAGACGGGGGTGGTGGGGTATATCATTGACGCCGAGTCGGAATACAAATTGCCGGGGAAGGCTGTAGCAGCGACGACGTTCATGACTGCGCTGCGCAACGGATTGCCCTTCTTCCCAGTGGCATTTAGCAGTTACCGTTATCCTTCGCTGCACCCTGAACTGCCCTGGGAAGAGTTTCTGAGCGGCTGCGATTACGCCATGCCGCAGGTGTATTGGATCCAGGCACATGATCCTGCCAATCAATTGGCGCGCTGTCTCACAGAGTATCGCACCATGACCACACTGCCCATCGTGCCCACCGGAGCAGCCTTTTCCGAAGGTAACTGGATACCGAGTGTGACCGAAGTGGTGGCATTTCTGGATGCGACCCTCGCAAATAACCTGAGTGGAGCCAATTTTTGGGAATGGTACCCGGCGCGCCAGTTAACCGGTATCTGGGATGCCATCGCATCCTACGATTGGCCGATCGCGCTCCCGCCCCCGCCGCCCCAGCCGGTGGTAGTGCGCGGGCGAGTTTGGGCGACCACCCTCAATGTACGCAGCGGTCCAGGCAGCGAGTATTCGCAGGTGGGCAACTTAAAGGCCGGCACGCGCGTCACGGTCTTTGACCTGCACCGGGCCTGGGTAAAGATCAGCGCTGATGAAGAGCGGTGGGTGTATTCCTATTACTTGGATCGTGTGACAACTTAACCGGGAACTTAAAGAGCACAGGTTGGTTGCTGCCAGAGGCAGCAACCAACCTGTGTAAGTGATATTCTCTAATTCAACCAGGGTATTCGCAGGAATTCTCCTGGGAACTACTCTTCCTTGGCAGCCTGCACTTCTTTCTGGCGTGTGGCGATAATATCGGCTGCCAGGTGGGCCGGCACAACCTCATAATGCGAAAATTCCATATTGAACACCCCGCGCCCGCCGGTGATCGAGCGCAGATCGGTGGTATAGCGCTGGATCTCAGCTAGAGGCACCTGGGCCGTTACCACGGAACGTCCCTTCTCGGTATCCATGCCTTGCACGCGCGCCCGGCGCGTGTTCAGATCGCCGAGCACATCTCCCATGTTGGCTTCGGGCACGGTCACGCGAATGTTCATGATCGGCTCCAGCAACACCGGAGAGGCATCCTTCACTGCCAGCTTGAAGGCTTCGCGCCCGGCAATTTCGAAAGCCACCGGCTTGGAATCGACCGGGTGTTCTTTTCCGTCGAAGACTGAAATCCTGACATTCTTCACCGGGTAGCCCGCGACCACGCCATCTTTCATCACGGCTTTGATGCCTTTTTCAATGGCTGGCATGTAGCTGTTGGAGACCGACCCACCGAAAACATCGTTCGAAAATTCATAATCAGAATCCGGAGATGGCTCTACGCGCATATGCACTTCACCGAACTGACCCGAGCCGCCGGTCTGCTTCTTGTGCCGGTACATCGCCTGCCCTTTGTTGGTAATGGTCTCCTGGTAGGGAACCTTGGGCAGCTCGACCACCAATGTGGTTTGGAACTTGGCCTCGGATTTCCGTACCGCCACATCGATATGCTGGTCGCCCATGCCCTGCAGAATGGTTTGATTGGTGGTGGGCTCCTGGTGCCAGGAGAGGGTGGCGTCTTCTTCGCACAGGCGCGTCAGCGTGGGGCTGAGCTTGGCAGAGTCGGCCTGGGTCTTGGGGGAGACTGCCACCTGGAACAGGGCATGCGGGTATTCTGGCATGGGCATGGAGAGCGGGTGACCGCGGTCGGTGAGGGTGTCGCCCGTGGAGGTGGAAGCCAATTTCGATACCGTGGCGATATCGCCGGAATGCACGATCTTGACCGCGATCTGCTCTTTGCCCCGCAGCAGATGAAGAGTGCCCAGGCGCTCTTCGCCAGCTTTCTTCTCATTCCACACGCGCGAGTCCGAATTCACCGTGCCAGAATAAACCCGGAAATAGGTGATCTTACCCACAAATGGGTCGGCGGTGGTCTTCCATACGTAAGCTGCCAGAGGGCCATGATCAGAGGCGCTCAACTGCTCCTCACCGGCTTTGCCGGCTGCGGTCACGACTGGGATTTCCTTCGGAGAGGGCATCAGTGCCAGGATGGCATCCAGCAGCGGCCTCAACCCGATTTCAGCAGAACCCGCGGCAACGAACACCGGGACGAAGTCACCCGATCGCACCACGCTGCTGAGACCGCGCAATATCTCTTCAGCGGTCAGTTCAGCGCCTTCCAGGTATTTCTCGAGCAAGGCATCCTCGCCCTCTGCGGCGGCCTCAATCACCTCCATGCGGGCGGTCTCAGCCTCATCCACGAATTCCGAGGGGACCTCCTGGCCCTGTTTGCCATCGCCGGCGTAGGCTTTCATGGTCAACAGGTCGATCACGCCTTTGAATTCCTGTTTTTCACCCCAAGGAAGCTGCAACGGGAGCAGGCGTGTGGAGGTAAAGCTTTGCATCGATTCGAGCGCTTTGCGGAAATTGGCGTTATCGCGATTCATCTTATTGATCACAACGAAGCGCGGCAGGTTAAATTTATCGCAATAATTCCAGGCGATTTCTGTTCCAACCTCGACGCCGGCGACCGAATCGAGCAAGATCAGGACGCCATCCGCCACGCGCAGGGCGGAGATCACTTCACCAACGAAATCGGTGTAGCCAGGGGTATCCAGGAAATTCACCTTGTGATCGTTATACTCCACCGGGACAATGGCGGTGGAGAGCGAAAGCCCGCGGCGATGCTCTTCATCTTCGAAATCGGCAACAGTGCTGCCATCTTCGATCTTGCCAAGGCGGGTGGAACCGCCGGTGAAATGCAAAAATGCTTCGGTGAGCATGGTCTTGCCGGATCCGCTATGCGAAGCCAGTGCAATGTTGCGAATAAAATCGGTGGTGTACTCTTTCATTTGGGAACCCTTCCTCAATTGGTTATTGCAGACAATCCCTGATTTTAAGGGATAAACCGTGGCTTGTCAAAGTATTAAGAAATTCCATATAACCCTCTACCCCGGAAAATCCCAAAGAACCTAAATTATGACCAAGCTTATCTGTTAAAATATTACCTATGCATCTCTTGCAGCGCATCCTGTATCAGCTCTGGTATTATCGAAAGCCGCCATGGGATACAGGAATTTCGCCGCCTGAGCTGTTGGAGCACCTTCAAAACCATCCCCCTGGGCGCGCCCTGGATCTGGGCTGCGGGACCGGTACGAATGTCATTACCCTGGTCCAACATGGCTGGCAGGTGACGGGCGTGGATTTTGCCCGGCGGGCAATCCGCATGGCGCGGCGCAAAGCACGCCAGGCGGGCGTCCAGGTGGAATTGCACGTGGGCGATGTCACCCGATTGGAGGGTGTGCACCCCCCCTTTGACCTGGTGTTGGACATGGGTTGTCTTCATTCTTTGAATGCGGCAGGCAAATCCGCATATGTAAAGAACCTGGGGCGTTTGTTGAGGCCAGGAGGCTTTTATTTGTTGTATTCTTTCGTGAGGCCCGAGGATCAGACCGGGATGGGGTTGTCATCCGGCGATGTGGAGACGTTAACCCGTGAGCTGCGGCTTGTGCAGCGCGTGGATGGATACGAACGCGGCCGGTTGGCTTCAGCCTGGTTCACCTTCTGCTTATGAGAATTCTTTTCCTTTTCCTGGATGGCGTGGGACTGGGAGCGGACGACTCGCTCACCAATCCTTTTGCGCGCGCCAGGATGCCGCGCCTGCAGGCCTTGTTAGGAGGCCGGAAGCTGGTGGATTGGGGTGAGCGGGCCGAGGAAAGCCGGGAATATAAACTCCATATCTACGAGAGCGCAACACTGCTGGCTCTGGATGCCTGCCTGGGAGTGAACGGGCTGCCACAATCAGCGACCGGACAGGCGGCCCTGCTTACCGGACAGAACGTGTCTGCCGCGTTGGGGTATCATTACGGGCCCAAGCCAAATCCAGCCGTAGCTGAGTTCTTACGCAATGGAAATCTGTT
>Ga0105106_10003486_pt1 | contig 11232 bp, 12 predicted proteins | sample PPLLaktember2015_5_FD_79109 | JGI IMG/M metagenome (GOLD analysis project Ga0105106, IMG submission 79109) | Freshwater sediment microbial communities from Prairie Pothole Lake near Jamestown, North Dakota, USA - PPLs Lake P8 Core (1) Depth... | ecosystem: Environmental > Aquatic > Freshwater >... | reverse complement strand
TCGGCGTTCAAGTGAACGAAACGCGCGGAGTCGGGCCGCTGGCTGCGAGGGCCCTTCTGAAGGATGGCGGTGATATGATTCTGGTCATGAAACAGGTCTCTATTCAGGACCTTAAGGCACGGCTCTCCGCCGCGGTCGCGGAAGCCGAGTCGGGTCGCACCATCGTCATCACCCGGCACAACGAACCAGTGGCTCAGTTGGGTCCCGCGCATGCCGAGCGGGTGCACCGAGGCGCGCGCGTCGGCCGGGGGCGGGTGCAACCGGCCCTGAAACGAGGCACGAAAGGCCGGTACCTCGCGGTACTGCAGGACGACAGGGGCTCACGGTGACGCCGGCTCCAGTGGAGCCGGCCGAACGCCGCCGGCTGTACATCGACACGTCCGCGTATCTCTGCATGCTCCTGGCCGAAGAAGGGGCGGAGCGGCTGTCGGCGGAAACCGCCGGCGCGGAGTTGTTGTCGAGCGTCCTGCTCGTGCTCGAAACCCGACGCAATCTCGTCCGGCTGGCAAGGGATGGCGCGCTGACGACGGCACAATACAAGACGTGCCTGGATCGTGCGGAGGAAGACCAGCAGCTCTTCGTCCTGCGCGATCTCACGCCGGATCTCTGCGAGCCCAACATCCTGCCGGCGATTGCGACGCCGCGGTCACTCGATCTGGCGCACCTGCGGACCGCGCTGTGGTTCCATGCCGACGCGCGCATCGCGCGCTTCGTGACGATGGATGGTTCCCAGGCGCAAGCGGCGAAGGAACTCGGCCTGCCGGTGTGAGCCCGGCGTGCTTACCTTCGCACAGCGAAGTGCATGCCGTCGCTGGACGCCCCCAAGCGCCCGGCGTATGCTGCCCCGGCGTTCGACCATTCCCAGGAGGGACATCATGCGTCGGGTCATCTGCGCCGTCGTCGGAATCATGGTCATCACAGTCGGCAGTGCGTGCACCCAGGCGCCGCCCGCCCCAGCCGCCCCCGCGGGCCCCACGCCCGCCGAGATGGTGGCCGCGGCAAACGCGCTGGATCAGCGGTTTGTCGACGCGTTCAACAAGGCCGACGTGGACGCGCTGATGGCCACCTACTGGAACAGCCCGGACGTGGTCTCGTTCGGGCCCGACGGCATGGGCACGAAAGGGTGGGAAGCCGCCAGGGCGGGCTCGACCGAGATGTTCAAGGCCATGCCAGGCGCCAAACTCGAGTTCACTGCCGTGCACAACGACGTCCACGGAGATCTCGTGCTCGGCTGGGGCACGTGGAAGATGACGATGACCACGCCGAAGGGACCGCAGGTCATGGAGGGGCGGTACTCGGACGTGAAGGCGATGCGCGACGGCAAATGGGTGTTTCTGATGGACCATGCGTCCGTGCCGCTGCCACCGGCTCCGGAGCCGGCGAAGAAGTAGCCGGCGCGCCCGGTTACCCCTCGAAGCTCCGCCACGACATTCCGGCCAGCTCAGCCGCGGGCACTGCGGTCACCCTGTCAGCCAGGCGATAGCGCCGGCTGCCCGGGTAGACCACGATCAGCCGCGAGAGCTTCAGGTCCGCGAGCGCGATGCGCATCGACGGCGTGAGCACCGGCGCATCCGCGCGCTTGATCTCGACGCCGTACCGCTTGCCGTTCGCGAAGAGCAGGAGATCGAGCTCCGCGCCCTGGTGCGTCGCCCAGAAGTACGCCTCGTTCGGCTGCAGGCTGCCGAGGATCGACTCGATGACGAAGCCCTCCCACGACGCTCCGAGCTTGGGATGTCGCTCGAGATCGGTCTGGGTCGCGATGCCGAGGAGGCGGTGCAGCAGGCCCGCGTCGCGCACGTAGACCTTCGGGGCCCTGACCTGTCGCTTCGCGAGGTTCTCGTGCCACGGCCGCAACTGCCGGACCATGAACACCTCGCTCAGCAGGTCGAGGTAGCGTCGAATCGTCGGTTGACTGACACCCAGACTCCGCGCCGGCTCCGCGTGGTTCCAGATCTGCCCGTGGTAGTGCGCCACCATCGTCCAGAACCGGCGCATCGTCGAGGCCCCCGGCTCCGACGCCAGTTGCGGCAGATCGCGCTCGAGAAACGTCCGGATGAACTGCTCGCGCCAGGCGACGCTGTCGGCCTCGGTGCGCGCCAGGAACGCACGCGGCAGGCCGCCCCGGCGCCAGAGAAGACCGCCGGCGTGCGGACCAAGATCATCGAGGGTGAAGCCGCCGAGCTCGACGACCTCGATGCGGCCCGCGAGGCTCTCGGACGTCTGGCGCAGGAGATCGCCCGACGCGCTGCCCAGCACGAGAAACCTGGCTCGCACAGGCCGCCGATCGGCCAGCACGCGCAGGATCGGAAACAGGTCAGGCCGCCGCTGGATCTCGTCGATGACGACCACGCCCTGGCACTTGCCGAGCGCGGTCATCGGCTCGGCCAGGCGGGCAACGTCCACCGGATTCTCGAGGTCGAAGTACGTCGGAAGATCCGGCTGGACGAACCGCCGTGCGATGGTCGTCTTGCCGGCCTGGCGGGGTCCGGCGAGGAGCACGACGCGGCCGCGCCGGAGCGCGCGTGTCACGCGGGCCATAGCGCGATGGCGGTCGACCTCTACCATGAAATATGAATATCACAGTTTAGTTTTTCATGGTAATTGGGGAAGTGCCGGCTCGATGCCTGCCGGCGCATGCGATCGAGTACAGTTGAACGACCGTCGATGTCCCATCCCATTCTCGGACTGCATCACGTGACGGCCACGGTCGGGGACGCGCAGGCGGACCTCGACTTCTGCGTCGATCTGCTCGGCATGCGGCTGGTGAAGAAGACGGTCAACTTCGACAATCACGACGTCTACCACTTCTACTACGGCGACGAGCGCGGCGCGCCGGGCACGATCTGGACGACCTTTCCGTACAAGGGCAAAGGCGTGCGTGTCGGAGCGAAGGGCGCCGGACAGATCGTGACGACGTCGTTCTCGGTACCGGGCTCGTCGCTCGGGTACTGGCGCAACCGCCTGCACGAGCGCGGCGTGGCAGCTCGCGACGTCGACACGGGCTTCGGCGAGGACGCCCTGCAGTTCGCCGATCCGTCCGGGCTGTGGTTCGAGCTCATCGGCAACGACCGCGACGACAGAACGCCGTGGACCGGCAGCGGCGTTGGCGCCGGAGAAGCCGTTCGCGGACTGCACAGCGTGACGATGGTGGTGAGATCGATCGGACATACGCTCGAGCTTCTGACCGGCCTGCTCGGCTACGAGGTGGTCGGCGAAGGCGAGCGACGCACGCGCGTGGCCGCCGGCGGGGACCGCCCCGGCCACACGATCGACATCGTCGTCGATCCTGGCGCGGACGCGGCCGTCAACGGGCTCGGCACGGTGCATCACGTTGCCATGGCGATCGCGACGGACGATGAGCAGCTGCGACTGCGCGAGGAGCTCCTGCGGATGGGCTCGAGGGTCACGGACGTACGCGACCGCTGCTACTTCAATTCCATCTACTTCCGCGAGCCGGGCGGCGTGCTGTTCGAGGTCGCGACGATTCAACCCGGGTTCATGGTCGACGAGGACTTGACGGCGCTCGGACGCGGATTGAAGCTTCCGCCTTGGGAGGAGCCACACCGCGCGTCGATCGAGGCGAACCTGCCCGCCGTGGAGTACCGCTGATATGGCCGATCACGGGCCGCACGCTGGACAGCCGGTCGTCGAAGCTGGAACGCCACTCGGCCAGGCACCCGCCGCGGTGATCATGGTGCACGGCCGCGGCGCCGGACCGGAGAACATCCTCGATCTCGTGCCCAGCCTCGAACGGCCGGGACTCACCTATCTCGCTCCGGCCGCCGCCGGCCGCACGTGGTATCCGTACAGCTTCATGTCGGAGGTCCAGAAGAACGAGCCCGGCGTGTCGTCGGGCTTGAGCGTGCTGGCGTCGCTCGTCGGCCGTGTCGAAGCCGCCGGCATTCCGCGCGCCAGGCTCGTGCTGCTCGGGTTCTCGCAGGGCGCCTGCCTCACCGCGGAGTTCGCCATTCGCCACGCGTCGCGATTCGGCGGCATCGTGATCTTCAGCGGCGGCGCGATCGGGCCGCCAGGGACGCGATGGGATAACTCCGGCGACTTCGATGGCACGCCGGTGTTCCTGGGATGCAGCGATCACGACAGCCACGTGCCCGAATCGCGGGTGACCGAAACTGCCGAGATCTTCAGACGCATGGGCGCGAACGTCAGCAAGCGCATCTACCCAGGGATGGGCCATATGGTGAACGACGACGAGGTTGCGATCGCGCAAGCGATCCTCGACGCCGCGTCGTCGCAGGCGGAACGCCGCCGCGAACCACTATGATCTGGCCATGCTGAGCCGAGCCATCGCCACCTGCACGTTCGTCCTGCTCTCGTCTTCGCTCGCACTCGGCCAGTCCGGTCAGACTCAGGCCGACGATTACTTCAGGTTCGAGCTGCCGGATGCCGGGCAGGGAGGCGTGAAGGTGCGCCTGGATGTTGCCGTCACGTCCGCGGGGTCGACGTTCTTCCTGCATCCGTTGCCGCAGGGACCTCGACCGCGCAACGTAACGGCAGTCGCCCTCGCGACGGGACGCGGGCTCGCGTCGGCGTTCGTCACCGGCGCCGAAGCACGGCGGGCGGGCCTGGCGGACGCGGCAATCGAGAGCACGTGGCTCAGCATCGCGTTACCAGCGCCGGTCCCCAAGGACGGCGAGACGCGAATCCGGATTGAGTACGTCGAGCCGGCGCCGACAGCCGTCCCGGGTGGAACCGCCGGGCCAGGCCCGATCGAATTCCGCCGGCCGCCTGGCATCGCTCGCGGCAGCGTCGTGCTCCCCGCGGGCTACGCCCTCGAGAGCTGCAACGTGCCCGCGCAGGTGCACGCACTGCCGGACGGCCGAGTCGTCGCGTCCTTCATCCAAATCGGTCCCGCCAGGACGCCGCTGCATGTTGTCGGGCGTCCTGGCCTCGCGCCATTCAAGCCCGCGCCGCCGACGTCGCGTGGTCCGGCATCGACGACATCGCTCGCATCCCAGGCGTCGCGCCTCGGCGAGCGGGCATTTCAGGATCGCGAGATCGTCTACTTCATGAACGACCCGGCGACACACTCGTTCAGCCTGTATCACGACTACACCGAGTCGCGCCCCGGAGTCGGTCATTACTTCAACGTCGTCCGCGCCGGCAGCCGCGTGTCCAATCCCTCCGCGCGCAACCTGGACACTGGCGAGGCGCTGGTCGTCGAGACGCTGACGGGCGATGAGGTCAAGCGGCGTGGCCTGAACGTGGGAGGGGCGCTCGAGTCCGACACAGAAGTCGTCGTGATCTCGTTTCCGCCCGTGGTGCCCGGCCTGTCCACGCGACTGCGGATCACCGAAACCTATACCGATCCCGGGCGGTACTACTCGGAGGGCGATGAGATCGTGTGGGACCGGGCCTTTGGCCGGCCGAGAAACGACGTCGTCCTCCCCGCGGGGTACGCCGTGGTCGGCAGTTCGATCCCGGCGGTGATATCCCGCGATTCGGACGGCCGGCAGCGGCTTGCGTTCGAGAACAACCGGCCTGACGAGATCCAGGTGCTGATCCGCGCGCGGAAGCTGCGCTGAACCCGATCCCGGTCCGCAAGCTCGAGCCGCGAGCCCCGCGCCTCGAGCCCCATGAGCCTCTACAATCTCCACATGCACGCGCCGTCCGGCCTCGACCCCTCGGTCGTCGCCCGGCTCTTCGAGCGATCGCAGGCCGGCCGCTGGGGGCTGTCCGTCGAGCGGTTTCAGGCCGTGCTCGACGCCAGCGTGGCGCACGCGATCGCCGGCGGCGCAGCGGGCAACCCCGGCACTGATATCGAGCGGCATCTGTCGTCGCTCCATGTCGAGGACATGGCGCTCGCGGCCGCGTGCATCGATGGCCACGAGCCCGCGTGGGAGCATTTCGTCGCGGAGCACCGCGCGCTGCTCCATCGTGCCGCGGATGCCATCGACTCGAGCGGCGGCGGACGCGACCTGGCGGACTCGGTCTACGCGGAGTTGTTCGGCCTCGAAATCCGCGACGGCAAGCGCCAGTCGCTGTTCCGGTACTTCCACGGTCGCAGCAAGCTGGCCACCTGGCTGCGGGCCGTCCTCGCGCAACGGCACATCGATCGCGTGCGCGGCACGAAGCGGCAGGACCCCCTCCCCGACGACGGCGACTCGCTCGCCGCGCCGGTGCGCAGCACGACCCCGGATCCAGAGCGAGAGCGATTCACCGAGGCGATGCGCGGCGCCCTCACCGCTACGATTGCCGCACTCGCGCCTCGTGATCGGTTGCGGCTCGGCTGCTACTACGCGCAGGACCTGAAACTTGCCGCCATCGGCAGGCTGCTCGGCGAGCACGAAGCGACCGTCTCGCGGCACTTGGCGCGCACGCGGCGGGAGATCCGGGCCGCGGTCGAAGAACGGCTGCGCGCGGAACACGGCATGGACGCGCACGCCATCGAGGAGTGCTTCCAGTCCGTGACTGGGGATGCCGGCGCGCTGGACCTCGATGAGCTCCTGGGCACGGCGCCCGGGCGCAAGAAAGACGCGTCCGATCGTTCAGAGAGATAGGGAGAGGGTGTGGCTAGCGATTTCGATCGCGATGAATCGGTCGACCGGCTGCTGAGGGGCGCCAGCCGCGGGCGGGCTGCGGCCGACGCGACCGGCACAGGGTGCGTGGACGCGGAAGTGTTCGCGGCGTGGGCGGAAGGCGCGCTCCCGGCGGATCGCGCCCTCGACGTCGAGCGGCATCTGGCCGACTGCGGGCGGTGTCAGGCCATGGCGGCCGCGTTCGCGCGGGCCGACGTCGCAGCCATGACGACGTCCGAGGCGCCGGCTGTGGCGCCTGTGAAGGTCGTTCCTTTCGAGCGGCGCAATCCGATGCGCTGGCTGCTGCCGGTTGCGGCGGGCACGATGGCGGCGACGCTCCTCGTGTGGACCGCCGTGCGCAACCTCGACAAATTCACTCCGGACGACACGATGGCGCGTTCGACCACTGCCGCACCGGCGGATGAGGCCGTTCCGGCCAGTCCACAAGGCGACGCACGCCAGATGCCAGCTCTCGCGCAGCCGGCTGGCAACGCTGCGGCACCGCGAGAGGCGAAAACGACGCCCGAGGCAAACGCGGCCACGGCTGGACGTATCGCGCGGCTGGAGCCCGCTCCGAAGACGGAGTTGGCGTTGAAGCCGCCGGCGCCCGCAGCCGCACCGGGCGCGCCGCCGCCTGCCGCGGAGCCGACCCGGCCAGCACCGGCGGGCACGGTCGGGGGCGTTGTCGGCGGAGTTGCGGCCCCGCCGCCACCTCCTCCAGCCATTGTCCCGCCGCCAGCGGCGGCGCAGGCGGACGCCCGCGCGATGGCCGAGGCGGTTCAACCCCGCGTCGATCCAACCCCTGTCGTCGCCGAGTTCTCGTCGCAGACGCCGGCGATGGTCCGTGGCGCGTCGCCGATCGTGCAGACGGGTGCCGGACGCGGTGGAGCCCGAGGCGGCGCTGCCGGCGGCGGGGCAGCCGCCGCCAAGGTTGCCGCGCCCGCACAGGTGCCAGCGACGACGCGCTGGAGGGTATTCAGTTCCGGTCGCGTCGAGCGCTCGACCGACAACGGCGCCACGTGGGAAGCCGCCACCATCGAGCCGTCGACGACCGGATTGGCTGGCGGGGCGACGCCTCCCCTAACCGGTCTCACCGGCGGGGCTGCGCCGTCGACTCTCACCTGCTGGCTCATCGGCCGCGCCGGGCTCGTGCTTGTGAGCACCGACGGCCGGAGTTTCACTCGCGTAACCGCTCCCACGACGGCGGACCTCATTTCCGTGCAGGCTACCGATGCGCGTCAGGCCTCGGTCACGACCGCCAACGGCCTGGTGTTCGTGACAAGCGACGGCGGAAGGAGCTGGGTGTCCAAGGGGTCAGAGGTCGAGTTGTGGAAAACACCAGGGAGGTAGAGGTGTCCAGGGGGTCAGAGGTCGAGTTGTGGAAAACACCAGGGAGGTAGAGGACTGGTCTCCCTGGTGTTTTCCACAACTCGACCTCTGACCCCTTTGCAAGTTCTGCCGGCTCCCCCGTTCTAAGGACATTGCCGCCATCGCCGTGCCGGCGTGGCGTAGCCGGGGTCAAATCCCTTTGGAGGCTGCAATGTCCCGTTGGTTCTCCTTCACCGTGTCAGCCCTCTGCGCATGGGTACTCGTGGCGACGGCCGCCCCCTCGCCCGCCGCGACCGATTTCTCCACCGTCCAGTCCGGCGCGATCATCTCGGGCACCGTCGTCGATGCCTCCCTGACCCCGCTCGCTGGAGCAAGCGTCCTCATCGAACGCAACGGCCGTGTCGTGGCAAAGACCACGACCGATGACAAGGGTGCGTTCCGGTTCACGGGCATCGCTTCCGGTGACTACCGTGTGCGCGCGGAACGGTCCGGCTTCCCGGCGTTCACTCGCGATCTGCGCGTGCCCGCGGGCGCCACCACGCTGAACCTGCCCATCGTGCTCGCACGACCGGAGGACGCGCTGCCGGATGCGAAAGCCGAGGCCGTGCAAGTGCGATCCGGCACGGCGGTGGTCAGCGGGCGCGGCGGCGGCGTGGCCGGCGGCAGACCCGGTGGGGTTGTCGGCGGAGTCGTCGGAGGGATTCCGGCGCCCACAGCGCCGCCTCCACCCGCTCAGGGCGCCGGCCGTGGCGTCGCGAACGTCCTCCCGAGCGGCGCCCCGGTCGAACAACCCCGCGGCGTCGACTATCAGCGGCCCGGCTACTATCCCCAATCCGGCGAGACCTACACGCCAATCGACCCGAATCGCTTCCAGTCCACGCACGAGCATCCGCTGTCCACGTTCGGCGCGGATGTGGACACCGCGTCGTACGCCAACGTGCGGCGGTTCCTGTCGAGCGGTCAGCTTCCTCCACGCGATGCCGTTCGGGTCGAGGAGTTCGTCAACTACTTCCGGTTCGCCTACGCAGCACCTCGCGACGGCCGCCCCATCTCGCTGACGACCGAGATCGGCGACTGCCCGTGGGCGCCGTCGCACAAGCTGGTGCTGATTGGCGCGCGCGCCGCGACGACTGCCGCGCGTGAGATCGAAGGCCGCAACATCGTGCTCCTCATCGACGTGTCAGGATCGATGGCGCCACCCGAGCGGCTGCCGCTCATCAAGACGGCGCTCGGCATGTTCGTGGACACGCTGCGGCCGGACGACACGCTGTCGATCGTCACCTACGCGGGATCGAGCGGGGTGGCGCTGCATCCGACCCCGGCCCGCCGGCGCGAGGTCATCCAGAGCGCCATCGCCAACCTGTCGGCCGGCGGCTCCACCAACGGCGCGCAGGGCCTCATCACGGCCTACCGGATCGCGCGTCAGGCGTTCATCCCGGGCGGGGTGAATCGGGTCATCCTCGCCAGCGACGGCGACTTCAACGTGGGCATCGTGTCCCAACACGACCTGCATCGGCTCATCGAGCGCGAACGCGAGTCCGGCGTCTTCCTGTCGATCTTCGGTGTCGGCAGCGGCAACCTGAAGGACGCGACGATGGAGATGCTGGCGGACAAGGGCAACGGACACTACTCGTACCTCGACTCGCTGCAGGAAGCACGCCGGGTGCTCATTCGCGAAGCCGACGCCACGCTCGAGACCGTGGCGAAGGACGTGAAGTTCCAGGTCGAGTTCAATCCGGCCGTGGTGTCCGCGTGGAAGCTGATCGGCTACGAGAACCGCGCGCTTGCGGCGCGTGACTTCAACGACGATCGAAAAGACGCCGGGGAGATGGGCGCGGGCCATTCGGTGACGGTGCTCTACGAAGTCGTCCCGGTTGGCGCCGACCGCGAAGGCATCGAGCTGGAGCGGCCGCTCGTGGACCCGCTCAAGTACCAGCCGGATCCGCGTCCGGATCGGCCAGTGGTCACGGTGCCGCAGTCGATGGCCGGCGAATGGCTGACCGTGAAGGCGCGCTACAAGCTGCCCGAAGGCGATCAGAGCGCCCTCATCAGCCTGCCGGTCCGCGCCGGTGGACGCACGCAGCACCTGGCGCTCGCATCGGCAGTCGCCGAATTCGGGCTGCTCCTGCGAGACGCGCCCCGGAACGAGGCGCGATGGGAGGCACTGGTGCGACGCGTCGATCGTCTCAGCGTTCCGGCGGCTCAGGCGGCGGACGTCGACGGGTTCAAGGAGCTCGTCGCAATCGGCAGAGGGCTCGCGAAGTTGCGCTGAGATTCGGGAACCCGGCGCCGGGACGGCAACGGCCTTGGCGTCGGGTATTCGATCACACCGCGGCTCGCCCCGCTCACCTGTCGCTCACCCGCTCACACGCGGTCGAACATCACCGTCATCGCCCGCAGGTTGGGCACGGCGCTCCGCTTCGCCAGCACCCAGGCCTGCTGCTGCGGATCGCCGACGTGCTCGGGCGCCGTCCACCAGTCGCTTTCGGCCCGTGCCACCGGCGGCAACGTGAACCCGAGCAGATCCTCGATCTGGCCGAAGGTCAGGACGACGTGGTCGGCAAATCGCGAGTTGAGGAACTCATACAACGGACGATACGGGCCAGACATCGGCCGCTCCGTTTCGCGGAAAGCGCACGGGCACAGGAAGCGATCGGAACGGGAATCGCAGCTTGTGCGAGTGAGGCGGAGTCACGCTTCCGCAGGAAATTCGAGTATACACCCCCGCCGGCCGCCGACCGGGACGTGCCGGCGACCGCGTCGCTTCCTCGGAGGAACGTCCCATCCAGGGTGAGCTGATGCACATCCTCGAAACAGCGGTTCGTCCGCGACCGTTTCGAGCCGACGTGCTCGTACGACAGATCCAGGCACTCGGCCTCAGCACTCCGGCCGAAGCGACGGCCATGATCCGCAAGGACCGGGACAAGCGGTGACGCGAGTGGTCGTCGACGCATCCGCGCTGGCGGCGATCGTCTTCCAGGAGCCGGGCTTCGAGAGGGTCGCCGCCGAACTCGACGGCGCGACCGTATTCGCGCCCGCGCTCCTGAAATTCGAGCTGGCCAACGCCGCGTGGAAGAAGGCCCGCAGGCATCCTCGAGATGCGGCCACGTGTTTCGCCGCCCTCGCCGTGGCTCTGGACGATCGCTGCGAGATCGTGTGGCGCGACGTCAGTGCCACCGACGTGGCGCTGCTGGCTCAGGCCACCGGCATGACCGCCTACGATGCGACTTACCTGTGGCTGGCCGGAACCCTTGGCGCCGACCTGGTCACGCTGGATACGCGCCTCTCGGCTGCTGTCCGTGTCTGACCGATTCGAGTTCGGCCATCGGCTGTCTTGGCGGTGACGACACGTCGCCCTGGTCGGGCT
>Ga0105106_10003484_pt1 | contig 11236 bp, 9 predicted proteins | sample PPLLaktember2015_5_FD_79109 | JGI IMG/M metagenome (GOLD analysis project Ga0105106, IMG submission 79109) | Freshwater sediment microbial communities from Prairie Pothole Lake near Jamestown, North Dakota, USA - PPLs Lake P8 Core (1) Depth... | ecosystem: Environmental > Aquatic > Freshwater >... | reverse complement strand
ATCCACACCGCTGTCGGATTGCCCAACAACGATCCCTTCGCCGCGCACGCCGAACTCATCCCACACCTTGTCGGCGCCAATCATGGCCACATTCCATTGCACCTCATCCGGTGCGGACGCGCCTCCGCTCATCGCCAAAACCTCGATCGGGTCAGCGGGACGCAGGCGCGGGCTGGGGATGACGCGGTCCACCTCCGCGCGAGTGGACAAAAATAGGCGGACGAAAATCCCGCCGTGGACTTCCATCGCATTGACCAGATAATACGATGTGTAATCCATCCCCAGTGTATCCAACGTTTTTCGCAGATCAGCCTGAGTTTCATTTGCATGTTCCGTCAGCCTCTGATATGCGGCGGTCCGGCGCTCGTCGATATTTTCGATCTGACTCACATCCGAAATATCCGCCTGATCCTTGAGGATAACGAAGAGGCGGTCACCGTAAGAGCCCTGATTGCCGGTCGTAAAGAAAAGGAGGATGACCACGGCCCATGCCGCGACCGCGCCCACCAAACCAAGCACTCGCGTCGTGCCGGATCCTGTGCTGGCTTCCGTTATAGATCGAATGATGAGAGCGACAAGTCCCACTGCCAATCCAAGACCAACCGTGAACGAGACAGCTTTTGCAGCCACTCCAATCACATCGCCCAGCACAATCGTGAGTTCAGTCGGGTCGAAAAAGATCAAACCCGCTGCGGCCAACAAGCCGGTGAGGATCGCCCCCGCGACTCTCGAAGGCATAACGGTTGCTATTGAAAATGCAAACGATGGAAGGATGGCAAGCAGGATCAATTGCGCGCCATCATAGCCAACCGCCGACCCCAGCAATGCCAGCACCGCGCCGATGCCGAGCGCGTCGAGGAATCTGTTCTCCGTCGTGGATTCCATCAACAGCGCGGCAAGCAGACCAGTTGATACGCCAGCAAGCAAACTCAAGATTGCATCTGTTAGTGAGCCAAACGCGCCAAAGACAGCGAACGGTGCCACCCCAAACGCGGCAAGGAGAAATGCCAGAGACAGGTTATCTGATTTCCAATCGATCTTTATTTTGCGAACTACGGCAACGATGACAGCTGTGACGACGCAGATCAGCATTTGCAGTATCGAACCGAATTGATCATTGTTGGGACCGAGAAATCGCAAGACCAGCGCTGGGAAAGCCATCAGCGCCGCGACCAGCCATCCCGCATAAACAGGTTTGAAACGATCATCGGTCGTGAAGTAATACACCGCGGCAATGATGCCGGTCATCAACAATCCCTGTACCGCCAGGCCGATCAATCCGGCCCACGCAAGATGCGCCTGACTCCCTGAAATGATCGCGCCTTGTTCCGTGGTCCATAGGATGAAATGATAGATGAGCAGACAGGCCGGCATTAGCAAGGCAAAAAACAAAAACAAGATTAATGCGTTGGCGGAACGATTTCTCGATTCAGGGACTGAAACTACACTTTCCATATCGGTCATTTCACTCTCCATGATCTGTTTCGAATGTGCAGCAGGATAAAACTTCTTTCGTTTAACGGTCAGTCGGCTGCCGCTTCTGCTGGCTCGATTCTCTCATCCGGCTTATGCGGATGGACCTTGAACAACTTGAACGCCCATTGCACGGACGGCCCGATCAACAGAGCGAACGCGACCGTCCCAATTCCCGCCGGTCCGCCCAGCAGCCATCCGATGAATACAACGATGACCTCCAATGCCCCGCGCGCCACGCGGATGCTGACTCCCGTTGTACGATGAATTGCCAGCATCATGCTATCGCGCGGACCCGCGCCCGCGTCCACGCCGATGTAAACGGCGGTGGCAATGCCTTGCACCAGCACACCCACCAAAAACATTCCAATCTGCAGAGCAAGATTATCTTTTGGGGTTGAGATGAAATCCAAAAACAGATTGAGCCACGGCCCGATGCTCAAAATATTTCCCAATGTCCCCCAACCCACGCGTTCACGCATAAGAAGTGCGAAGGTCAGAACGAAAAAGCCCATGTAGATGGTCATCGTGCCGATCTTGATGCCAAGCAAATTCGCCAGCGCGACTTCCAACACCAGCCATGTCCCCGTCCCCAGATTGGCACGCACGATCAACGCCAGCGCAAGGCCATATAACAGGAAGCCAATCTGAATCACGGTAAAGTCTCGTATAAACGTATTCCAACGAATGGGTTTGAGCATTAAGTCTCCAAATTCCTCGCGCTGAGCGGACTGGCGCCTTGGCGCCGTGCAGACGAAGCGCAGGTTTGCATGCAACATGCCCTTCGACTGTGCTCGCCTGTCGGCTCGCTCCGCTCAGGGCGGGATCATATCACCTATGATACACTCTCGCCATGCCACAATACCTTGAAGTCCATCGCGACAATTTCACCATCAGCACCGACCCCTCCGGCCTTGACATGGATGCCATCTGTGACTTTCTAACGCGCGCCTACTGGGCAAAGGGACGTCCACGCGAGCGCACGGAACGCGCGCTCAAAAACTCGTTGGTCTTCGGCCTGTATGACGGCGAAAGGCAGATCGGTCTTGCCCGCGTCGTCAGCGATTACGCCATCTTTGCTTATCTCTGTGATGTCTTCATCCATGAGGACTACCGGGCCGACGGCCTTGGCAAGTGGTTGATGGAAACCGTCCACAGCCATCCCGACCTGCAGGGCCTCCGCCGCTGGACTCTCGCTACGCGCGACGCGCACGGCCTCTACCGTCAGTTCGGCTGGGATGCGCTCGCGCATCCTGATAAATGGATGGAAATTTTGAATCCATATCCTGGTGAGGAACGACGGTAATGCCCATCATCCTCAAGCAGGGACGCGAGAGGTCTTTGCTCCGCCGCCATCCATGGATTTTCTCGGGCGCAGTTCACCATATGGAAGAAGAACCCGCCTCCGGCGCGACCGTGGACCTGTTCTCGTTTGATAAGCAATTCCTCGCCCGCGCGGCTTACTCGCCCCACTCCCAGATCCGCGCGCGCGTGTGGACATTCGATTCCAATGAAACGGTCGATGCAGATTTCTTTCGACGCAACATTCGAGAGGCAATTGTTTCACGTTCCAGGTTCCAGGTTTCAAGTCAGTCGAACGCCTACCGTCTTCTCTACGCCGAATCAGATGGCATCCCAGGCCTCATTGTGGACCGCTATGGCGATGTACTGGTCCTGCAATCGCTCACGGCCGGGAGCGAATTCTGGAAGGAAACCATCGCCGACCTTCTGCTCGAGGAGACCGGCCTCTCGACCATCTATGAACGCTCTGATGCCGATGTGCGCGAATTGGAAGGACTTGAACCAAAAATCGGACTCCTGCGCGGGGCGCTGCTTGAATCTCCGCTTACCATCTACGAACACGGACTGAAATTCCTGGTGGATGTCGAGCACGGACACAAGACAGGCTTCTATCTCGACCAGCGTCAGAACCGTCTGCGCGTGCGTGAACTGGCGAGAGATAAAGATATATTGGATTGCTTCTGTTATACCGGCGGCTTCACCGTCAACGCACTGGCTGGCGGAGCCAGGTCTGTGCTTTCAGTCGATGCTTCTGGAGAAGCTCTTACCCTTGCAAAAGAAAACGTCATTCTGAATGGTCTGCCTCTCGATAAGGTGAACTTCACCAAGGGCGATGTCTTTCAGCTCCTGCGCAAATTCCGCGACGAGAACCGCTCCTTCGACCTGATCATTCTCGATCCGCCCAAATTCGCGCCCACCGCCGCGCAAGCGGAGCGAGCCGCGCGCGGATACAAGGATATCAATCTGCTGGCATTCAAGCTATTGCGCCCGAACGGAATCCTGGTAACCTTCTCGTGCTCGGGCGGAGTCGACACGGCGTTGTTCCAAAAAATCATAGCGGGAGCAGCTTTGGACGCAGGCGTCGAGGCGCAGATCGTCGAGCATCTCTCGCAGGGACCGGACCATCCCGTCTCATTCCATTTCCCTGAAGGAACGTATCTCAAAGGATTGATCTGTTTTAGACCAGGATAGCGGAACAGCCTGCCGCCCTCGAAGTATCCCCCGGAGGATGAGGCTCTGCCTGGTCTGCGACTCCTGGATGGGCAGGGTGGCGTGCCTTCCTCAGATAACCCAAAGGACTAAACTCGATACGTTTCGCTACCGGGCTTTGTCAGCGCTTCAAGCGAATTGAAGCGCTGTTTTCATTTTGGTAAGAGAGTCTGAGGATGTGCAACTAATAAGCAGAAATTGCATGCCGCCCGCCGGCATGCTGGAAGGAGGCTACAAACCGAGATAGCCCGTGACCTCAAACTATTTGGGGGAGGGTGCCCGCTCACTTTTCCCAGACATCAATCTCTGGGCTCCTTACTGACCTGGTGTAATGGTTGTTCTTAGGGTGAAGAAAGGAGATGCGTATGTTAAACCGGAAAACGTTTTACAAAACGTTGATCCGTTCAGGAGTCTTTCTCCTGATCGTAGTCCTATTTGGGGTGCCCGCTATGCAGGCAGAGGCCGGCAAAACTCCTGACTTGATCGCGCAAGGCAAACAGATCTTTCGCTTTGATACCTTTGGCGATGAAGATTTCTGGGGCGGCCAGTTGAGGCTGCACGAAGCCATCGAGGGGGAGCGATTCGGTGGTGTCGGCCCAGGAGTAAGCCCGTCTACAGCCCTGGCAGTCGGCTTGAAGGTGGATGTAAATGCCCTCCCAGGCTTCCTGCAAAGGCAGCTGAAGAGGGGAAGGGTTGACCTGAACGATCCGGCTGTAACACTCGCGCTGCTCAAGCTGAAGGCTGTAGTGGGCGTGACCGGGTTTTTCAATTCCGATGGCAGCCTGAAATCGATCGGCATTCAGTGTGCACTGTGTCACTCGACCGTGGACAATTCCTTCGCCCCCGGAATCGGCCGGCGGCTGGATGGCTGGGCCAACCGCGATCTGAACGTAGGTGCGATCATCGCTCTTTCCCCTGACCTGAGCCCATTTCAAAACCTTCTCGGTGGTGGCCGTGACACGAACGAAGCAGTACTCAGCAGCTGGGGACCGGGAAAGTTCGACGCCGAACTTGCGCTGGATGGCAAGGCATTCAATCCGCAACAAGTCACAGATGGTGTTGTCACCGGCACAGATGTGTCAGGCGCCACACTGATCCCACCGGCATTTGGACTGGCAGGCGTCAACCTGCACACCTGGACAGGCTGGGGTTCGGTGCCTTACTGGAACGCGTTTGTTGCCAATATCGAGATGCATGGCAAGGGGAACTTCTATGATCCGCGGCTTAACAACCCTGACCAATTCCCGATCGCGGCTGCGAATGGGTTCGGCAACATACAAAGCCCCGTGGACCTGATCACCCCGAAGCTGCCTGCGCTACATGCCTACCAGCTATCCCTGCTGGCCCCATTGCCACCGCATGGAAGCTTCAACGTCCAGGCAGCGCGGCGCGGACAGGCGCTCTTCGCCAGGGATGGGAAGGCTCAATGCGCAACCTGCCACGTACTCCCGCTATTTACCGAGCCGGGTTGGAATTTGCACACCCCTGCCGAAATGGGCATCGATTCCTTCCAGGCTGACCGGTCGCCCGATCGCATGTATCGAACCGCCCCGCTCAAAGGTCTCTGGACACATACTCAGGGTGGTTTCTATCATGATGGACGGTTCGCCACCCTGCTGGATGTGGTCAATCATTACGATACGCTATTCTCGCTGGGACTGACTGAAAGTGAAAAATCTGACCTGGTCGAATACTTGAAGTCCCTGGGCGATACTACCCTGCCTCCGTCTCACAAATCCAGAGGCAATGATGACCACGACGATTAGGGTCAGCGAAAGAGGCAAGCAGTCTTGAGTGCGAGGAGTGTTGGCCTCGGATGATTTAAAAAATCTGAAACGCTGGATTGTGCAGGAACTTCGTTGGCGCTTCCATGGAAACGTGGAAGCGCTGTTGTTTTGGTAAGAAATCCCGGGTTTTTGAAACTAAGTAAGTGTCATCAGTAATTTGCCTCTTTTGGATACTGCTGCGAGGCATTTATTACAAAGCCAGCCAGATATCGGCAACACGATCACGCAGGTCTCTCTGAACATTGATTGCAGAACATGAATCTTTTCGTTTCGTTATATTGTTCAGAAGAAGCCATACCTGGAGGAATTCGTTGGTTCTGAGTGGTAAGGTGTTATTATTCGTTGTGTCTATTATTGTAGTTTCGTCATTGCGAGGAGCTGCGTAGCAGCGACGAAGCAATCTCCCAGACCATGAAGGAGATTGCTTCGTCGGACCAAGGCCCTCCTCGCAATGACAGGATAAAATGGAGGAAGAGATGAAGCATTACAAGTATCTAATTATCGGTGGCGGGTTGGCAGGTGATGGTGCGACCCGGGGCATCCGTGAAATGGATGCAGAGGGTTCGATCGGTATGATCAGCATGGAAGTTGATCCGCCATACATGCGGCCCAGTCTTTCCAAAGGATTGTGGAAAGGCAACCCACTGGAAAAGATCTGGCGGAAAACAGAGAAGCGGGCTGAACTGCATCTGAGTCGCAAGGTAGTTCAACTGGATCCCAAGAAAAAATTCGTTCTTGACAATGGAGGAGACGAATATACCTACGACAAGCTGCTGCTCGCAACGGGCGGCACACCGAATCATCTTCCGTTTGGAAATGGGGACATCATTTATTATCGCAACTTCCAAGACTATAAACATTTGCGCGCGTTGACCGAGCAGGGGGATCATTTCGTGGTGATCGGCGGGAGTTTCATCGGTTCGGAGCTTGCCGCCGCGCTGACGATTGTTGACAAAAAGGTGACGATGATCTTCCCCGGAGATGCAATTGGCGGAAGTATTTTTCCGAGCGATCTTGCGAATTTCCTGAACGATTATTATCGTGAAAAGGGTGTCGAAGTGGTGACAGGCGAATCGGTAGCCAGCGTTCAAAAAGAGGAGGACCGCCTCGCGGTCCGCACCGGGAGCGGGCGCGCCTTCGAAGCAGATGGAGTCGTGGCCGGGATCGGCATCCATCCCAACCTTGATCTGGCGAAGGAAGCTGGCATCAAAGTGAACGATGGCATCATCGTAAACGAGCGCCTGGAGACATCCATCCCTGATATTTACGCGGCGGGCGACGCGGCGAATTTCCTCCACTCCGCCCTCGAAAAGCGGACTCGCGTGGAGCATGAAAACAACGCGGTCGAAATGGGAAAACTCGCCGGGCGCGACATGGCCGGCGCCAACGAGACGTATGATCACATCCCGATGTTCTATTCAGATTTATTCGATTTAGGTTATGAAGCCGTTGGGGAGATGAGCAGCAAAATGAAAACCATCGCGGACTGGCAGGAGGGGCCCTTCAAGAAAGGCGTGGTCTATTACATGGAGGATGGCCGCGTGCGCGGTGTGCTGTTATGGAATGTGTGGGAGAAGGTGGAGGAGGCGCGCGCGTTGATGAAGGAGACCGGTCCGTTCAAAGAGAAGGATTTGAAGGGGAGGATAAAAGGCTAACAAGTCGTAGGGCGGATTGGCCCCGCCTCTGTTGGGATCTGCGACAATCCACCTTACGCCAGCGGTTGGCGAAAATTTACACCCGTAATCACATCATGCAGGCGAATTACCTCGTTCAGAGAATGATTCGTTCCAATCTGCTCGATGAGCTTGCACACGTTGAAGTTTCGACTCTCCCATTCGTATTTGGTCAACCATTGCTGGAATTCGCTATCGACACCATCTCCTGGAAATCTGACCTTATAGGCGCGCATCTTCATCCGATAAGGCTTGGGAGTTAATCTCGCCCTGTAACAGCCCTGCTTTATGCATAACGTACTATAGAGCGGATCACAATTGAACTCATCCATCATGTGCCTGGTTGCGCGGTCGCGGGGATCGAAATCCTTCCCTAAAACGATCACCCGGGCTCCCTGATACGTCTCGTAGATGCGATAGCCATATTCTTTATATTTGGGAGTCGCTGCCAATTTTTTGACCGAGTCGAAAATCCTGGTCTTGTTCGACTGACCATCTTTTTTCCTGAACAAATCACCGAAGGAGGACCTGGGCTTGTCAATATCCAGGATCATCAGGTTCTCGGTGTTCAAGACTCTCGCGCCGTATCTGTTCCTGGTGATGACCGAATGATCATCGATGATTTGGAGAATCTCTTCACGAATCTCCGCCTCATATTCGTCGAAGAGATGTTTTTCGCCGGCGATCTTTCTTTGTATCTTTTCAGCTTTTTCTCTGGCTCTTGTAAGTGCATCCTCCACCGAGAGATTCGACCCGCCATAGCAAGTGATCTCCTGTTCCGCGCCATCGATCAGGATCTTTTGTTTTTCGGTGGCCCAGTGTTTGTAGATCTTCATTGCCTGGTCTTCACATAACGTTAAAGTGAGGAGAACATATATATAATAGCAGGAATATACTGTGTCCTGCTATTAATATTATGAACTATTTTATGAATCCGGATTTTACTTCCCATCCCCCAGTGACGCGATGGCGCATAGCAAGCCCATGACCATCACGCCGAGCTGTATTCCTTCCCCCGTGGAAAGGCTGATCTCAGTTCCGGTCTTCTCTGCGCGGCGTTGCAGGATCATCGCGGCGACCAGCCCTGTGAATGCGCCGATCAGCGCGCCGAATAAGAGAGTCTTGTTTTTGTCCATGGATGATTTCCTTTGTTTGACTGCAAAAGACCCTAAAGGTTTTTTTCGCCCGACGAGAAGTTGTTTCTGCAAGAGCCACATGTTCGACTTGCACAGGGGATTGCAGGGGAAACCTTTAGGGTCTCAAAAATCATTATTTCCTTCCTAACAATACCTTGATGCTCGCACCGATGCTATCAAAAAATATCACCGGCTTGACCGCGACATTGGCGCCGCGTTTGACATAGCCGGAAATCTTATAAACGAAGTCCTGCGCCTGGCTTGTGTAGGTGGGCGCAATCGCCAGCAGGCGCGCGATCAAGTAGATAAGGCCGGCCAGGACTGCGAGAAGGATCAGGCTCGCGATGATGATGGGAATCACGATCCAGATCGTCGAGATAGCGGCCCAGCGGGGGACATCTCCGTTGTCGCGGAAGGTGGCGATATTGACCAGCACGATCATCGCGATGAAAAGGACGGCGGTCACCACGATTGGCATGATGATCTGCCAGGCCAGTTGTTTGCGATGTCGTTGATAGGATGCATGAACAGGATGGGGAAGAATGGCTTTCATCGAATATATTGTAGCATAATTACCCGACCCCCTCCGTCCCGCGAGGCGGGACACCTCCCCCAAATTCGCCATAGATTCTTTAAATAATCACCCCAGCTTTTCTTGCGAATTTGGAGGAGGCTGGGAGGGGTCGCACAGGGCGGCCTGGCGCGCCTCGCCCAGGCACGCCAGAACCGCCCCGGCACCGGGGAACTGGACTTGACCGATATTATTCAGTGTAAAGACCTGACAGGTTTCCGAGAAAACCTGATTGACAATCGTTCTATCCGCGCATCTACCACGAAAGAAGTTTGGCGCGAATAAAACCTGTCAGGTCTCTTTCTATCTGCGATTCCGCAAAAACGTCGGGATATCGAGATCGTCTCTGTTGACAGAGGGCAGAGGCTCGCGAGAAGCAGCGTGCTTTGCCTCACCCTGCTGAACGTCCGCGTGAACGTTGACCGAGTCAGTGGGCCGCATGTACGATACGGAATCGATGCGCCTGGTTTCACCGCGTGGATGTTTTTCCAGGACACGGCGCGGCATGCTGTTGCGTTCGAACCCGGTGGCGATCACCGTGATGCGGATGTCGTCGCCCATGTTTTGGTCGATCACTGCGCCGAAGATCATGTTCACGTCGGGGTGGGAGGTTTCGCGGATGATGGCCGCGGCCCGGTTCACCTCGAAGAGAGTCATGTTCGGGCCGCCCGTGACGTTGAAGAGGACACCGCGCGCGCCGTCGATCGTGATGTCGAGCAGCTGGCTGGAGATGGCAGCCTCGGCGGCTTTCTTCGCTCGTTCGTCGCCGGAACCTGTTCCCACAGCCATGAGCGCCGCGCCGCCCTCAGACATGATCGCGCGTACGTCTGCAAAATCCAGGTTGATCAAACCGGGTATGGTGATCAACTCTGAAATGCCCTGGATGCCCTGATGCAGAACATCATCCGCCAGGCGGAAGGCATCCTGCAGGGAGGCGCGCTTATCTGCCACCTGCAGCAAACGGTCGTTGGGAATGGCGATCAGCGTATCGGCATGTTCCTTGAGCTTGCCGATGCCGGTCTCGGCAGATTGCATGCGGCGCATTCCCTCGAACGTGAAGGGACGCGTCACAACGCCGATGGTCAGCGCGCCGCTTTCCTTGGCCACCTGCGCGACGACGGGCGCCGCGCCAGTACCCGTCCCGCCGCCCATACCCGCGGTGACGAAGACCATATCCGAGCCTTTCAGCACGTTGTACAGTTCGTCCGCGGATTCTTCGGCGGCCTTTCGGCCGATCTCCGGATCACCACCCGCGCCCAGACCGCGTGTGAGTTTCTCACCGAGTCTGACGCGCATGGTCGCCTTCGACAGCATCAGGGCTTGCGCGTCGGTATTCACCACGATGAATTCGACGCCCTGAATGCCCTCATCGATCATGCGGTTGACGGCGTTCGATCCGCCGCCTCCCACACCGATGACCTTGATCCGGGCGAAGGCTTCTGCTTGCTCTGCGTGTTGCTTACTGGTCGAGTCCATGTCTACCTCCATCATATTGGGTCATAAAATACTTACAATTGATTCCGTAGCAAAAATTTTAAGAATTACCACGGTTACATCTTGATACCAACAACGATGGGACTGTTGTTGGATCAAGTTACGGCAAAATCCTGCCTATCAACTTCCTGACAAACGCAAGATCCATAGGCTTTTCTCCTTTCGATCGGCGACCACGTCCGATGCTTAAGTCATGGTCGTTCATTGACATTGCCCAGCGCAGCAAGCCTACGCCGGTTGAATACGCCGGTGAGTTCAAACGATCCACCAGGCCGGATAAATTCTCGGGTTGTGCGGTGCGGACAGGCATATGCAGCACGTCAGACGCCACGCGTTTGATGCCGGGCAACGCAGCTGTGCCACCGGTCAGTACCATGCCGGCGGGCAGCAGTCCATCGTAGCCGGAGCGTTTGATCTCCTGCAACGTCAGGGAGAACATCTCTGCCACGCGTGCTTCGATGATATGCGCCAGATCCTGACGATTGATCTGCACCGGGCGATCCTCGCCAAAGGGTCGTATCGAAAAATATTCCTCCGAACCAACGCCGCTGCGGACGGCATAGCCGTGTTGCTTTTTCACATCCTCCGCCT
>Ga0105106_10003482_pt1 | contig 11237 bp, 11 predicted proteins | sample PPLLaktember2015_5_FD_79109 | JGI IMG/M metagenome (GOLD analysis project Ga0105106, IMG submission 79109) | Freshwater sediment microbial communities from Prairie Pothole Lake near Jamestown, North Dakota, USA - PPLs Lake P8 Core (1) Depth... | ecosystem: Environmental > Aquatic > Freshwater >... | reverse complement strand
ATCCCGAAGACCATCATCAAGGGGAAGATAATCAAGGTGAAACTGGATGACGGGAAAACACGCTATGACTTTCAGTATACCGATAAATATGGCTACAAGAAGACGATAGAAGGACTCTCCCATATGTTCAAGCCTGAGTTCTGGAACTACGCCAAGCTCATTTCAGGTGTCCTCAGGCATGAGATGCCGATCCAGGATGTTGTGAACCTTGTGCAGTCGCTCAAGCTCGACAGCGAATCGATAAACAACTGGAAAAACGGAGTGGAGCGGGCCCTGAAAAAATATATTCCGAACGGAACAAAGGCAAAAGGCAAATGCGGGGAATGTCATTCCGAAAACCTTGTTTACGAGGAAGGATGCCTGATCTGCAAGGATTGCGGATCATCAAAATGCGGATAAGACGTTAAGTTCTCTTCCGATTTTTTCAAAAGCTTTCACTGCTTTGTCAAGATGCCCGATCTCATGACCGGCTGAAAGCTGCACCCGTATCCTTGCCTGGTCCTTCGGAACCACGGGATAATAAAATCCGATAACGTATATCCCTTCATCAAGAAGTTTTGCAGCAAAATCCTGTGACAATTTTGCATCATACAGCATTACAGCACAGATTGCCGACCGGGTTGGCTTTATGTCAAAACCAAGCTTTGTCATCTTTTCAATAAAGTATTCCGAATTACGGTGGAGCTTGTCCTGCAACTGGTTTGTTTCAGTCATCATGCCGATCATCCTTATCCCAGCTGCTGCAACCATCGGGGGGATAGAATTTGAAAACAGGTAGGGCCGGGAACGCTGTCTGAGCAGCTCGATGATCTCTTTTTTCCCGGTTGTAAATCCTCCGATAGCTCCGCCGAATGCCTTCCCGAGGGTTCCGGTTATTATCTCCACCTTCCCCCTCAGGTCAAAGAGTTCGGTGGCGCCGCGTCCGGTTTTACCAACAACTCCGGCAGAATGAGATTCATCGACCATAACAATCGCGTTGTATTTTTCAGCCAGGCTCACAATCCTGTCGAGCGGAGGGACATTGCCGTCCATCGAAAATACGCCGTCGGTTACAATGAGACGGAATCTTTGCTGCTGCGCCAGCTGAAGCTGTTTCTCAAGATCCTCCATATCGGCATTGTTATACCTGTACCGTTGAGCCTTGCAGAGCCTGACGCCATCGATTATCGATGCATGGTTAAGCGCATCGGAAATAACGGCATCACTCTCTGTAAGAAGCGGTTCGAAGACTCCTCCGTTGGCATCAAAGCAGGCTGCGTAAAGTATCGTATCTTCAGTTCCGAAGAATTCCGCAATCTTTCTTTCGAGCTCTTTATGAAGATCAGTTGTTCCGCAGATGAATCTTACCGACGACATTCCGTACCCATGATCATCGAGGGCGGCCTTGGCGGCTTTGATAAGCTGCTGGTCGGCAGAGAGGCCGAGATAGTTGTTGGCACAGAAATTCAGAACCTTCCGACCGGTATCGAGCGTAATCTCAGCTCCCTGCGGGGACACAATTATCCGTTCATTCTTATATAACCCGGCTTCCCTGATCTCAGATAAGATCTGATTGAGATGATCTCTATAATTCTTATACATTTAACATTCTTTTTATCGTTTGACTTAGTGTCGTTCGTGAAACCCTTAGTGTCCTTTGTGTTTAAAACTTTTTTTACCACAAAGGACACAAAGGTATGCACAAAGGGATACAAAGGACTTGTTAATTAATTAGTCCCAGTTGAGGATCACCTTTCCGCAATTGGTGCTTTCCATAACATCGAATCCCTTCTGGAAATCATCGATATGGAACCTGTGGGTTATTACCGGATCGAGGTTGATGCCTCCGATGATCATCTGTTCCATCTTGTACCATGTCTCCCACATTTCCCGTCCGTATATTCCCTTCAATGTTATTGCCCTGAAAATAATATCGCTCCATGGCACCTCAAAGTTTGAAGGAAGTATTCCAAGCAATGAGATGCTCGACCCGTTATACATGTTGGTGATCATCTCTATGAAAGCCATCGGCGAGCCCGACATTTCAAGCCCGACATCAAATCCTCTCATACCAAGCTTTTTAACTGCATCAGAGATTTTTTCTCCCCTCGAAGGATTGACTGTAAGGGTTGCCCCCATTTTCCTGGCGATCTCAAGGCGATAATCGCTCAGGTCGCTTGCAACTATAAACCTTGCCCCGGCATATTTTGCTATTGCAACTGCCATACTGCCGATAAGCCCGGAGCCTGTAATCAGTACATCTTCACCGAGAAGGGGAAAGGAAAGTGCTGTATGAGTGGCATTTCCAAACGGATCCATTATTGCCGCCCATTCATCAGGGATTCGGTGATCGAGGGGTACCACATTCAAAGAGGGGAGTTTCAGGTACTCCGCAAACGATCCGTCGATATTCACCCCGATGCCGATCGTATTCTCGCAAACATGCTCTTTTCCACGACGGCAGTTCCGGCAATGGCCGCAGGCAAGATGTCCCTCGCCGGTAACCCTGTCGCCAGGCTTGAGGTTCTTCACTCCTGCACCTGTTTTCTCAATATAACCCATGTATTCGTGACCAATCACCATCGGAGTTTTAATTGTATTCCGGGCCCATTGGTCCCACTCGTAAATATGGAGGTCAGTGCCGCATATAGCCGACTTCTTTACCTTGATAATCACATCATTGAGCCCCGGCTCGGGAACTGGCACCTCTTCCATCCAGAGACCCCTTTCGGGCCTGGCTTTGACGAGAGCTTTCATTGTTTTCATTCTGACCAATTTTAAATGCTAAATTTAATACAAAAAAGACAAGTTGCTTGTTGCTTGTTACTTGTTCCTGGTTAATTAATCAACTTTCAAAAAATCAATACCCAGCACCCAGCACCCAGCACCCAGCAACTAGCACCCAGTAACTTAGGTAAATTACCGGCCAATGTTTATCTTTGCATAAATTTTTAAATATCAGATAGAATCATGTCGCAGGTAAGAGTAAGATTTGCACCAAGCCCCACGGGCCCGCTGCATATAGGAGGGGTCAGAACCGCCCTTTACAATTACCTTTTTGCACGAAAGCACAGTGGAACATTCATCCTGAGGATTGAAGACACAGACCAGACAAGATTTGTCGGAGGGGCTGAGGAGTACATTATGGAAGCCTTGAAATGGAGCGGTATTACAGTAGATGAAGGAATAAATGAAGGAGGCGGGTATGGACCGTACAGGCAGAGTGACCGGAAAAAAATTTACAGGCAGTACGCTGATATGCTCTTTGACAGAGGATATGCATATTATGCATTCGATACTCCCGGTGAACTGGAAGCCCTGAGGCTTGAATCCGAAAAGGAGGGTAAAACATTCATCTACGGATCAAAAATAAGGGGTAAACTTAAAAACTCATTTTCACTAAGCGACGTTGACTGGAATTCACGTCTCGACAATGGCGATCCTTATGTGATTAGGTTTAAGATGGTGGCAGATGAGGAGATTCACTTTCATGACATTATAAGAGGGCATATTGTTGTAAATACTGACACTCTCGATGACAAGGTTTTATTCAAGTCCGACGGGATGCCGACTTATCATCTTGCCCACATGGTCGATGACCATCTTATGAAGATCAGCCATGTTATAAGGGGCGAGGAATGGCTCCCATCACTTCCGCTGCATATTCTGCTTTACAGGGCTCTCGGATGGGATCCTCCGTTGTTTGCTCATCTGCCCCTTCTGCTTAAACCCGACGGGAAAGGAAAGTTAAGCAAACGCGACGGCGACAGGATGGGATTCCCGGTGTTCCCTCTCTTCTGGCCATACGGCGAAACCGCAAAAGGCTATCGTGAGGAGGGCTATTACCCTGAGGCATTCGTTAATATGCTCGCACTCCTTGGATGGAATCCTGGAACTGAGCAGGAGCTGTTTTCTATGGATGAGCTAATTGAGGCTTTTTCACTCGAAAGAGTGGGAAAATCAGGTTCGCGATTCGATCCGGAAAAGGCAAAATGGTTCAATCATCAGTATCTTCAGAAAAAAACAAATAATCAACTGGCCCTCGAATTCAGGGAGTTCCTCAGGGCAAAGGGTTATCATTGCGATATGGTTCGCCTTGAAATGCTTGTCTCACTCGTCAAGGAGAGAGTAAGCTTTGTGAAGGATATCTGGGAACAGACCGATTTCTTCTTCAAATCACCAGCCTCGTATGATCAGGAAGTTATCAGGAAGAAATGGCAGGCCAATACACACAAGATTCTCGGCGAGCTGATTCCCGTTCTTCAGGGAGTTGAGGATTTTTCGGCACAAGCCACGGAATCAGCTGTAAAGGAATGGATTGAAGGCAACGGGTACAATACCGGGGCAGTTATGAATGCTTTCAGGCTTATAATTGTCGGTTCGCTTCGCGGACCGCATATGTTTGACATTATAAGCTGGATCGGAAAGGGAGAGACAATTAACCGCATTGAAAAGGGACTTTCAGTAATCGGCAAGCAATAAGATGAACCTTCCTCAGGCAGGCGACTTTATAGATATTCATACTCATGGCTCAGGCTCTGCTGACGGGATCTTTTCTGTCGAAAACATTATGGCTCATGAGGGAACTGATCCCACATACATATCTGCAAATGCATTCACCGCAGGAATACATCCATGGCATCTGAATGAAGCTAACATGGAGAGCCTTTTGGAATTTATCCGCAAGATTTCCGGTAACCCAAGCCTTATTGCCTTTGGAGAAGCAGGATTTGACAAGCTTAGGGGACCCTCGATTGAGCTCCAGAGGTCGGCTTTTGCCGAACATGTGAAAATTGCCGGAGAAAACGGGAAACCACTTATAATACATTGTGTAAAAGCATGGGACGAATTGCTGGCTGCTCACAAAAACCTGAAGCCTGCAACACCATGGCTGGTGCATGGATTCAGGGGAAAAAGGGAGCTTGCTCTTCAGCTGATAAAGAGGGGAATGTACCTTTCGTTCTGGTTCGATTTTGTTCTGCGTCCCGAATCGGCAGAGCTTCTCAGATACCTTCCGGAAGAGAGAATCTTCCTTGAAACAGACGGAGCCGGGGTGGATATCAGGGAAATTTACAAAAAAGTATCCGGTGATCTTGCTGTAAGTGTTGATGAATTGAAAAGTATTATTCTTGGCAATTATAAACAACTTTTTACGTAATTACATTGTAATTACACTGTAATTACAATGTAATTACATGCAATTTGTCCCCAACCCCCTAAAGGGGGCTTTTGTATTATGGAATTTGAAAGTCCCCTTCAGGGGATTTAGGGGCAAAATCAGGTGGAATCAGATAAACTGATACAAATTCATTTCTATGACCGGTTGGCTTTCACGTACTGAATTATTGCTGGGATCGGACAGGCTTGGGAGGCTTAAAGCCTCAAGCGTCCTGGTCGTCGGACTCGGAGGCGTGGGAGCCTGTGCTGCAGAGATGATTTGCAGGGCAGGTGTAGGAAAAATGACAATAGTGGATGGCGACACGATCCATGCCTCAAACCGCAACCGTCAGCTTCTGGCCCTCTGCAGCTCTGAAGGAAGATCCAAGGCTCATTTGATGGCTGAGCGCCTTATGGATATCAATCCGGATCTCGATCTGGCGGTTATCAGCGAGTACATTAAAGATGACAGGATGACTGAAATCCTCGACTCAGGCTTCAGCTATGCAGTCGATGCAATTGACACACTCTCCCCGAAGGTATTCCTCATCTATCATGCAGTAATGAAAAAGATTCCCATTGTGAGTTCAATGGGATCAGGAGGGAAATTTGATCCCCTTGCCATTTCGGCCTGTGATATTTCTGAAACCACCGACTGCACTCTTGCAAGGATCCTCAGGAAACGCCTTCACCGTCTCGGGATTAGGGAAGGAGTCACAGCGGTATATTCGCCTGAAGTTGTTGACAAAAGCAAAGTGGTTCCGGTTACTGGTGAGAGGAATAAGGCATCAGTGGTAGGAACCATCTCCTATATGCCTGCTGCATTTGGGATCGCATGTGCTTCGGTGGTGATCCGCGACCTGGCCGGAATAGCGGTGGACTAACTGGCTGAACTTGACTTTTTAAAGATAAAATATAACGGAATCCCTACTGCAACGGTCAGTAAGGCAATCGAAGATTCCAGCGGCCTTTCGAGTAGCGACAGCACCAGAATCATTAATCCTGCGGAAATATAAATTATTTGTGTTATCGGGAAACCCTTGATCCTGAGGCTCTCTGGATTATGTTTTCTTAATCTCCAGATGCCGATAACAGTAAGCACCGGGAAGATCCCCAGCGCAAATCCCATGTATGTCAGAACCTGTTCAAATGTTCCTGAAAGAACAAGGATCACAGCGATCAGGCACTGAAGCAGAATGGAGTTTGATGGTACCTGGAATCTCTTATGGATCCGGGCAGCGGATTTGAAGAATAGACCATCCTTTGCCATTGAGTAGTAGACCCTGGGGCCGATTATAATGAAAGCGCTCAGCGATGAAAAGAGTGCAAAGGAGATCAGTATTGAAAAGAGCACTTCGGCGGATTTACCGAAAAGATTGCCCATGGCCAGGCCGCCCACCGAAATCACTCCCTTCATCTCCTCCGGATTTATACCATAGACATATAAAACATTGAGTCCCAGGTATAGGACCATTACAATAAGCGTTCCGTAAATCAGGGATCCGGGAAGGTTCCTTGATGGATTCTTTATTTCAGCTCCCAGGTATGTCGAGGCGTTCCAACCACTGTACGCGAACATTATCCACATAAGCGAAAGTCCGATTGTCTTCCATCCCGCAAGTCCGGATGTCACTCCTGCTGTCCTGGTAAAGTTAGAAAAATCACCTCTGCCGGATGAAAATCCTGCTGTCAGTAAAATAACAATAAGCAGAATCTTAAGTATTGTAAGAGCATTCTGGATCCTTGCCCCGTATTTTATTCCCCTGTAATGAATGGCTGTAAATATGAGTATCACCGATATGGCAAGGAGCTTGCTGGTCAGTTTGGGTTCCATGATCCCGTTGTTCTGGAGCCACAGGGCAAGCCCCGGGACAGCTCTTGTGAAATATTCGCTGAAGCCGAGGGCAGATGCGGCAATCGGAGCCGAGAATCCCACAATGAATGAGACCCATCCGCTAAGGAAGCCGAAAATGGGGCTGTAGAGCCTTGAAAGGAACAGATATTCACCTCCTGCCCCGGGCATCGCGGCTCCAAGTTCCCCGTATGAAAGTGCACCGCAAAGGGCAATAATGCCGCCTGCGACCCACAGAGAGATCATCAGAACGGGATTATTGAGTCCCGACATCAGAAGACCCGATGTAGTAAATATTCCTGCACCTATCATATTGGCAACAACAATATTGGTTGCAGGGAAAAGACCAAGCTTTCTCTCCAGTTTTTCTTCAGCCATGTTCCGGTTTTATTACCTTGAGGCCTTCTTGTAGCTTATAGCCATTCCGCCTCCGGTGTTGTTTACGGTTGTCTCATAATTATCGAGGCTCCTCACGTATTCAAGATATGTCGCCGGTCCTCCGTATCCCCTGTTTCCGCCTCGTCCTCTTTCTGAAACATTGTGAGATACAAAGCAGCCTCCGGCCTTCAGTTTGGGATCTATATCAATAAAATAATTCTTGTACCACTCCTTGTCGGCATCGCTGAAAACAAAATCAAAGGGACCCTTCAGTTCCCGGACAAGCTTATGGGCATCCGCCAGCCTGGCGTCGACATATTCCGAAAGTCCCACCTGCCTGAAGTTTTCAAGTGCCGTTTTATGCCTCTCTTCATCAATCTCGATTGTAATGAGTTTCCCGCCCGTCTTGCTCAATGCCCATGCTATCCATATGCCCGAATGACCTGTTGAGGTCCCTATTTCTAGCGCCGATTTGTAATTGCCTTTAATTATAAGATCATAAAGTATCTGGCCGTCAGATGCCGGGATATTCATGTCGAACCAGTAATGCGAATGATCGGCAAGGAATTTTTTAACCTTCTCATCAAGTGCTTTGTTTGAGCTTCCCGTTTGAGCCGTAGCGTAATTCAACAAAAAACCGGAGAACAAAACAGCTAGTATTGTAAATCTTTTGAAAGATTCCCTTTTCATGGTCAGGAAATTTATTTGAAAGTCAAAATGACCGGAAATATATAACTTTCATTTTACAATTCAATTAAAATTCTTTTTTTAACTTTCCATAGGTAATAATTAGCATCATTTCATCCATCTCCCGCGATTATGGAAAACAGGCCGGAAATCAGGTATGTCAACATAATAATTTGGTTTCTTGCTCTTGCGAATTTTGCAATCCATATTTATTTCTCAGGAAATCTTGAATACCACCGCGATGAGCTCCTGTACTTTTCGCTCGGACGCCATCCCGCAGCAGGTTATGCCACGGTTCCCCCGATGATAGGATGGATCGCATGGCTTATGCAGAATTTATTCGGTTATTCCATTTTCGCGGTCAGGTTTTTTCCGGCCCTGATGGGAGGCCTGATGGTTTTCCTGGTTTCAGCAATCGCAAGGGAGCTCGGGGGTTCAGGTTATTCCAGGATTCTGGCTGCTGCCGGTATTATCCTGGCGATTTTCGGACTCAGGACCTTTCTTTTATTCCAGCCGGTACATATCGACCTTATGTTCTGGACGCTTGTTTTTTACGTGATAATAAGATATATAAACACTTCCAGGGATTCTTACCTTTTGCTTATCGGTATTGTTGCAGGAGCCGCGATGCTTAATAAGTACCTGATCGGATTCCTTTTTGCATCGCTTCTGATTATTGTCCCTTTTACACAATACAGAGGGATATTCAGAAACAGGAATTTCTGGTATGGATTGCTGGCCGGACTTGCCGTTTTTCTGCCAAATCTGATATGGCAGATCTCTAACGGATTACCTGTCATAAATCATTTTTCGGAACTTGAGAGAACCCAGCTTGTAAATGTCGACAGGGGTGCATTCTTATTCGAGCAGCTCGTGATGCCCGGAGTGGTTTCAATCCTTTCAGTTGCAGGTCTTATCTATCTGTTTGTAAGCAGGAAGGCATGGAAATACAGGTTTCTCGGGATTGTGGTAATAAGTGTAATAATTATACTTATGCTCCTGAAGGGGAAGAGCTATTATACCCAGGGAATATTCCCGTTTCTGATTGCTGCAGGCGCCGTGTCGTGGGAAAATATTCTGAGAAAAACCTGGTCAAGGATTATCATGCTGGTACTGCTTATATTGCTTTCATTACCTGCATTCCCGATTGGAATACCAATATTCAAAACAGAAGGGCTTGTAGGTTACTTCAAAAAGATCAGCACGGATTTCGGGATGGATTTTGTCTGCCGGTTTGAGGATAATACGATCCATTCCCTTCCGCAGGATTATGCCGATATGCTGGGATGGGAGGAACTTGCCGGAATAGCATCTAAAGCCTGGCAGATGATACCTGACAAATCAGCAGCCTTCATCTATTGTGAAAACTATGGCCAGGCGGGTGCAATTACAGTGGCAGGCAAGAAATATGGCCTTCCGGAAGCCATTTCATTCCATGAAAGTTTCAGGTATTGGATACCGGGAAGATTTGACCCCGAAATTACTGCCGCGGTCTATATCAACGACGAAATGGGAGAGGATGTAAAGCGGGTTTTCGGAAGAATCACAAAAATCGGAAGCATAGAAAATCCCGATGCAAGGGAATTCGGAACTACTGTCTGGCTGTGCGAAGAACCTGCAGGGAGCTTCAATGAATTCTGGAAGGAAAGGCTGGAACAATTATTCTAAAAATTTGTTTAATCGGATTGATAACAGATTTAAATATTACGTGATATATTTGAATTGGATAATTCGACAACGACATTAATTCAGTTATTATGAATTTTTCAGATTTCATTAAGGATAACGGCAAGAGGATCAACAAGGAGCATTACCTGCGTCTGATCCAGGTATCAAAGGCTGACGGGAAGATCAATACGGGCGAACTGGAGCTCCTTCACAAGGAGGGACGGAAATTCGGGCTTACCGATCCTGAGATTGACATATTCATTGAGAATGAATCAAGGCATAATTATAATCCGCCCTATCTCCTTCATGAAAAGTTTGAGCATCTTTATAATGTTGCCGAGATGATCCTCGCCGACGAGAATATTACGGAAGGTGAGAGGAAACTGCTTAAGCGTTTTGCAATTGAGGCAGGATTCAGCGACAAGACCATTGCAAAACTGATAGAGCTCCTTTTGTCCGGCATAAAAAAAGGAGAAGATGAGGAGACGCTCTTTCATAGATTTAAAAAGGAGATTCTTTTCAAAGACTGAATTTTTTAATTTTTTTTTCTCCATTCGCAGAAATTTGTTAACTTGTAGGGATTCCGTAAACTAACAAGTTGGGAAATGAAAATACTTTCAATCGGAGCTGTTGTTTTTGTGATCTGGGCATTTTTTTCTACCTGGCTCTTTGTGGACATCCTGAGGCCGGCCCTGAAGAAGCCTGTCCCCGTTGTTATAGTTCCAGAAGCCACTGATAATGCGGCAGATTCATTGGCCAAAGTTTATGCGATGATGCCTGAGGATCTTATAATCAGGTACGATTTCGACAAGGCCGGGTTGCCGGACGATCCTCAGATGGATGCAAGGCTGGTGGAATTTAAAGCCTGGCTTGATAAATATCCCGGATCGATGCTGCTGGTAACAGGGCATACCGATCTTGTGGGTACACCCGAATATAACCAGGCTCTCGGACTTGAAAGGGCAAATGCCACAGCGAAATATCTTGAATCAAAGGGATTTCCGCCTTCAAGAATGACAGTTCAGTCAAAAGGTGAGCAGGAACCTGCTGCCGGATATATACGGGCCGAAGAGAGGGCAAAAAACAGGAGAACAGTAATATCAATAAAAAAATAGTATCATGAATTCATTGGCAATATTTCAGGTGATGTCTGTAACCGCTGCGGTATTATTAATAATCGTCCTGCTTCTTGTCGCCGGACTGATTGGTTATCTGACGGCATGGTATTATGCAAAGTCGGTTTACACACCGGTTATCAAAAAGCTTGAAGACGAAAAGGCACAGCTGAACCGTCAGGTCAGCGCACTGAAGGATGATATTATCAGGTTTAAGGGGAAAATTGCTGATCTTGAAAAGAAAGTTGATGACCTTGACAAGGATGTATCTGAGAGAGAGATTGAGATATCAAAGAAGAATGATATTATTGCAGGACTTGAAAACGAGTTAAACACCCTCCGGAAGAAATTGAAGGTTTGATAACTCTGTCGCGGATCTGTGATCCGTGCCCCCCCCCGCT
>Ga0105106_10003481_pt1 | contig 11240 bp, 7 predicted proteins | sample PPLLaktember2015_5_FD_79109 | JGI IMG/M metagenome (GOLD analysis project Ga0105106, IMG submission 79109) | Freshwater sediment microbial communities from Prairie Pothole Lake near Jamestown, North Dakota, USA - PPLs Lake P8 Core (1) Depth... | ecosystem: Environmental > Aquatic > Freshwater >... | reverse complement strand
TCTTAAGGTGACTATAGCGGCGGGGTTCCACCTCTTCCCATTCCGAACAGAGAAGTTAAGCCCGTCAGCGCCGATGGTACTGCTAATTGTGGGAGAGTAGGTAGTCGCCCTATCTTTTAACGGAAAGCCCCTCAGGTAACTGAAGGGCTTTCTTGTTTTAATGAACCCAGCCACCTCATCCCCAACCCCTTCTCCTGAAAAAGAAGGGCATGTTTTTAGTATATTATAGGGTGAGGTTATTAGCTTTTGTAGTGGTCTGTTAAGATCCGCATAAACCATCTGCCGGGCAAAATACGCTTAAGGATCACAGCAAGCTTCTGTTCAAAAGACGCTACTACATATCTCTGACGCGGATTCCTGCTTTCAACAATCCTTAAGATTTTTCGTGCCAGTATTTCCGGCTGCCAGCCATTCGCTTCATCTTTCTCAATTACTGTCAACGATCTTTCGAATTGCCCCTGGTAGGCCCCTGCCGGTGCCAGGTAGTTCCTCCGGTTGGCAGAATTGCTTGTATGAAAATCACCCGGATTAATAACAATAACCTTAATATTGAATCTTTTTACTTCCATCCTGAGCGCTTCACTGAATCCCTCGACAGCAAATTTGCTGGCCGAGTAGAAAGCCTGAAACGGCAAACCCATCAATCCTCCTATCGAACTGATATTTATGATCATCCCTCCGCCATTCCTGCGCATCTCCGGCAATACAACCCTGGTGAGATGAACCATTCCCATGAAATTCGTATCCATCTGGAACCTGATTTTTTCTTCCGGAGTCGTCTCAACCGGCCCCCCTGTATGCATACCGGCATTATTTATCAGAATGTCGATCCTTCCTTCCCTTTCAATTAAAGTTTCAACAGCTTTATCAACTGATCCATAATCCGTCAGATCCATTTTAAGGAGATTGACACGGCCGTGTGCATCACAATCCTTGCGTACTGTGCCATAAACCGTATGACCTTGTTCTGCAAGAAGCTGAGCTGTATGCCTGCCAAATCCTGTGGAGATACCGGTTATTAAGATTACTTTTTTCACAGTATCTTAAGCTCTTTCGCTTCTTTTGTAATTTTCTCTATCGAGATCTCCACCTGTTCCTTTGTATGGGTCGCCATAAGCGAATACCTGATAAGACTGTCCTCCCGGCGGACCGCCGGCGATACAACGGGATTGACAAATATGCCGTCGGCAAGCAGAGCCTGAGTCAGCAGCAGTGCTTTAATATCATCACGTATGAATAATGGAATTATCGGAGTCTCCGATCTTCCTGTGTCAAATCCCATCTCCCTGAATCCCTTCAGGGCATAATTGGTAATTTCCCACAGGTGGCTGATCCTTTCAGGCTCACTTACCATTATTTCGATCGCTGCAAGCACGGATGCTGCAGATGCCGGAGTCATGCTGGCGCTGAAGATCAGCGAACGTGAATTGTGCTTTATATAATTAATAGTATCCTTGTCAGAGGCAATAAATCCTCCAAGCGATGCAAGGGATTTAGAAAACGTCCCCATGATAAGGTCAACCTTATCGGTAAGGCCAAAATGTGATGCAGTGCCTGAACCGTTTTTACCCAGCACACCTATTGAATGCGCATCGTCGACCATTACAGTCGCATCATATTTATCAGCAAGAGTGACAATTTCAGGTAATTTGACTATATCGCCTTCCATCGAAAATATGCCATCGATTACTATAAGCATAAAGCTCCCGGGTGCACAACGTTTCAGTTTGCTTTCAAGAGCCTTCATATCGTTGTGGGCGTACTTAAGTACCTTTGAAAAAGAGAGCCTGCTCCCTTCTATTATGGATGCATGGTCGAACTCATCAAGCAGGATATGATCCCGACGGCCTGTAAGAACTGAAACAACTCCCAGGTTGACCTGGAAACCTGTGCTGTAGCAAAGAGCGCCATCTTTTCCGACAAGATCAGCAAGCCTCTCCTCAAGCTTAATATGTATATCAAGCGTACCATTGAGAAATCTCGATCCCGCACATCCGGTTCCATACTTGTCAATGGCTTTTTTTGCGGCTTCCTTGATCTTTGGGTGATTTGTAAGGCCAAGGTAACTGTTGGAACCAAACATCAGTACTTTTTTCCCCTTTATTGTAACGACAGTGTCCTGGTCCGATTCAATTTCCCTGAAATAGGGATATATGCCGGCCTGCATTGCTTTCTGGGGGGCATCGTACTTAGAAAGGTTCAACTGGAGTTTTCTCACTTGTCAGGTTATAAGTTTGCGGGACTAAATATATAAAAAAAGTGAAAAGGAATAATAATAAATAAATCTGGCAAAAGCAGCGAAGTATCGCTTACCGGAGTCTTTGAGAAGAATATGTTTTGTTTTACCTTTACTTGTGATTTTTTAATCCATGATATGAAAGTACATGTGATCTCCGAAACGAGGTTTGTGATGAAGGGAACAGGCATTCACACTGCTTTTATTGATCATGTAAGGCTTTTAAGGGAGAAAGACGACATTGAAGTTGTTATAAACGGGGAGGGGAAGGGCGATGTCTTTCATAGTCATACATACTTCTTTTATTATCTGTGGAAAGGAAGAAATTATAAAGGCAGAAGAGTATTTACGGCTCATGTTGTACCCGAGTCGATAAAAGGATCATTACCGTTCTGGAGATTTTTTTACCCGTTTGTCAGGTGGGGGCTGAAAATAGTATATCAATATGCTGACGTTTGTATAGCACCTTCTCCTATGGTCGAAAAGGCTATAAGGGATACAGGCGCAAACACTACTGTAGTGAAGATTTATAATCCGATCGATATTGAATTCTGGAAACGGACAGAAGAAAGACGAAGGGAGGGTCGCAAACTTCTTGGACTTTCAGATGAGGATTTTGTTGTTCTTGGTGTCGGGCAGCTACAGGGAAGAAAAGGCGTTGAAGTTTTTCTGGATATCGCCGACGTAATCCCCGAAGCCAGATTTGTCTGGGTTGGAGGAAGACCTTTCGGAGTTCTGACAGAGGGTTTAATACGAATAAACGAAAGGTTCAGGAAAGCCGGAAAAAATGTGATCCAGACCGGCCAGGTTGAACTGGACCAGATGCCAATGATTTATGCTGCTTCAGATCTGATGATTTTCCCTTCACAGCAGGAAACATTCGGCCTTGCTCCATTGGAAGCTGCAGCAAGCGGAATACCTGTAATTTTAAGGGATCTTGAGGAATATAAACTGCTCTATGAGAATCCGTATCTGAAAGCAGCCGGCAATGATCAGTTTGTTGACATGGTAAGACGAATGATCAGGGATAAGGAATTTTACAGGCTGGGAGTTGATATATCGAATCAGCTACTGACTCAATTTGACAAGGAAAAAATAAGGGAGGAATTTATTTCTCTTTACAAAAGTTTGTCAGTGAATTAAGTTATCGGGTATACGGACAATATGCAGGTTGAAAAGTTGAACACCGTCTTTCAGGTCAGAAATTAACTGAATATGCCAAAATTTATTGATCGTTTTCAGCCGTATCTGATTCTTGGCTCTGTTTATCTGGCAGCTAACATCCTGTTACGTTGTATCGACTTCTTTTTGCTTTCCCCACTATTTAATGTGCCGGTCAGCACTCCGGTTTTTCTCAAGTGTATACTGAATGATATAATATGGTGTGGCTGTGTTTTTCTTACTTTCATCCCGGTTTACTATATTCTCCACCACCGTTTTCCGAAAACATCTCTTGTCTTTCCATCCCTGGTGTTCGGGACTCTCTTTCTTATCCAGATATTACTTGTCATTTACGCCTTTTTCAGCGGGAAACTTCTTGACAAGGAGATATTCGTTCGTCCCTTCAGTGAGATTTATGCCACAATAAACAGTTATGGCAATATTTTTCTTTTCGGTCTTTTTGGTATTGCACTGATAACTTCCTTTTCATGGATATCAACATCCATGGCAAAAAAAGCAGGCCATCTTTTCAGGATTGTCTCTTTTTCCTCATCAATAATACTTTTGCTTTCTGTTTTTATGATCTCCTATCCTTATAAACTATACGGCTGGAATACTCAGGACAACAGATTTATAATAAACAGAGCCCTCTTTTTTATTTATGAGGATCTTAATTACAGACATAAAGACCTTTATGCTGAATATGCGGACCCTGTGGGCCTTCAGCTGTTTGCATCAGAGTATCCGCAATGGCAGGTTTCCGATTCGCTCTATCCTTTCCTTCGCAATGATAATACACCCGATGTTTTGTCTTCCTTCTTTGACTTAGGCAGTGAGAAGCCCGATATTGTATATATTGTCATGGAAAGCCTTGGACGGGGGATCAGTGGTGAAAATGCCTGGTCAGGGAGCTTCACTCCTTTCCTCGATTCACTTGCAAATCATGGGTTATACTGGGAGAACTGTGTTACAACAGCCCAGAGGAGTTTTGGCATACTGCCGGCATTGCTTGGCTCTTTACCCAACGGGAACACAGGATTTCAACTGGGAGTCATGCCTGCTCACTCAACTATTGTCCGTCTTTTAAAAGATAACGGCTACAGGACCAATATGTTCTATGCAGGTTATTATGAATTTGATAATCTGAAGGCTTTTATGAATATGCAGGGCACAGATTATTTTGCACCCTTCTATGAAGAATTTAAAATATCGGGTTTCAGGGAGGAAAAAGCAAATGACTGGGGTTATGCCGATGAACTGCTGTTTGACAGATCACTTGATTATCTTGATGCTCATGGAGATCAGAATCACTTCAGCCTGTATGTCACAATTACGGCCCATAATGATATCGACATTCCGGGAAAAGAAAGGTACATTATTGCGGCAAGATCAATAAACAAGGAACTGACCCAGAAAAAACAAAAAAGAAATAACGCTCATATCGATTATATAGCCTCCTTTGTCTACGCTGACGATGCTTTGCGCAGGTTTTTCAACAGGTACAGGGAGCGTCCGGATTTCAATAATACCATTTTCGTAATCACCGGAGATCATTACATCTCAAATTTCGGGATCCCCGGACGACTGAGCCTTTACCATGTTCCTTTGCTTGTTTATTCACCAATGCTCAAAACATCTCAGCGTTTCAAATCACTGGTTTCAGTTCTTGATATAACTCCTTCAGTATGGTCGATGTTGAGAAACAATTACGATCTTATAAAACCCCAATATGTTAGCTGGCTGGGTGATGGACTGGATACGGCCAGGAATTTCCGCAACAGCAAAAAAATCCTGCTGATGCAAGATAACCGCGACAGCAGGGAGTTTATTTACAATAATTATTTTTATTCTTATGATTCCATTTATAAAATAGATGAAAACCTGAGGCTTTTGCCTGCCCCTCAGAGTGTATATGCTGAGGTTTCAAAAAAATACAACCTTTTCAGCATGGTTGAAAGCTATGTATACAACAAAGGGCGACTGATGCCCGGCTATTAATAGAATTTATACCTTTTGTCAACTATATCCGCCTCTTTCCGCAAAGCCTCATAAGCCTCATAGCTTCCTCTCATCTGGAAGGTAGAGGTGAGCCTTTCCTTCAGCAGCTTGAGGTCCTCATCGCTTGAGGCAGTAGCGCTGTTCACGGTAAGCATGAATACGCCATTATCGCCTTTAACCGGGCCTGAAACAACTCCCTGTTTTGAAGCGGAGGCTGCTGATATCAGGGCAGGTTCAACGCCGGCGCCGGGAACAGAATATGATCTGAAATTGATCTGGGTTGCTTCCTGAACTGTGAGCCCCATTGAACCGGCTACATCATCAAGGCTTTTTCCGGCTCCATTGTTCTTCTCAAATTCAGCTGAGATAAGTTCAGCCTTTTTATCCTTTGAAACAATAAACCTTATATCATTTTCGACATCCTTCAATGGTGCGATCCCCTCTTCCTGGACTTTCGTACAATAGGCAACCACATATTTGTCGCCTACTTCGAACACAGCCTGATCATTGTTGTCAAGGACAATTTTTCCATTCTCCGTCTGGAATAGTGAGATTACCAGATTACGCGGATTATCAAGCCCCGGGAGTGTCTTTTGCTGGGGTGTAATATCATTGGCGACGCGTTTTGTCAGTCCTTTTTCAGTAATTGCCTGGTTGAACTTTTCATAGGTGTTATTGGTACCGGCAAACTGGCTGGCATCGCTGTAGACTCTCTGGTTTGTCATTGATCCCGGAATAATCTTTCTGTCGACTGTTCCGATAAGATATTTACGTGTACCCCTTGATTGAGCTAAAATTTCAATGATATGAACTCCGTATGTTGTTTCAGCGGTTACAATATCCCCCTTCTTGCCTGAAAAACATGCATTGTTGAATGGCACAACCATCCTTCCCTCGGGAAACCATCCGAGATCGCCTCCAAGCTGAGCCGATCCCTGGTCCTCCGAATTGGTAATTGCAAGTGTTGAGAAGGCGGTTCCCGATTTGATAAGCTTTATAAGGCTGTCGGCCTGTGCCCGGGCATCATCAAGCGACCTGGTTTGTCCGGCTCCCATCAGAATATGCCTGGCATGAACAGAATCGGGCCTGTCTGCAACATCAAGTAATTTTACCACCTTTAAGGTTCCTTCTTCATTAAATGGACCAAATACTTCCTTAAGGTCCTCTTTCTTTACAAATTCTGTAAGCTGGGCGGGAACCTCGCTGAGCGGAACATAAAATCCGACATGGCGTGAATCTGCCGTCAGATTAATATATTGTACCGGATCGGCAGCGGTGCCGAATTCAACTTTTGTATTGTTTATCCACTCTTCAGCCTGTCTGACATCATCCTCTGAAGGCAAAACATCAAATGTGACATACTCAATATCCCTCAGGGCAGTTTTATTGAAGCTCTCTTTATGCTTTGCATAGTAGGATTCAATATCGCCGGCTGTAATTTTTACCAGCGAATCAGATACCGAAGAGTAATTCTTCATTATATAGCTGAAGTCAACGGTTGAGGCAGCAAGATTCTTGTCGAACTCAGCCTGTTTGGAGGTCACAAACAGTCCTTTTGAAACAAGAGTATTGTATTTTGTACTAAGCCTGTCGTCAACTATTTCATTTTCAAAAAACAACCAGTATTTTTTTGTCGTTTCATCAACCTCAGTATTCTTAAGGAAGTTGACAAGGATCGATTTATTGAAAGCCCCGGTTTCCTGGTCGGTGAATAACTGAAGGACTATCGGGTGAGGATTATTCCCAAGAACAAGCTCATCCACCTCCTCGGAGCTAACAGCGATACCCATCTTTTTGTATTGAGGATCAAGGATGTTCTTCCTGATGATCTGCTGCCAGGTCTGCTCCCTTAGAGATTCGGTTGTGGCTTCATCAAGATTTGTGTTACCCGATAATTTGTAGATCTCAAGAATATTGTCCACCTCTGCCTGAAAATTCTGGTACGATACTGACTCGTCGCCGATCGTGCCGATTTCATAATATTTTTTTTGCTGGGATCTCTGTCCTGTGCTATTGCCAAAGAAATCGCTTATGACAAAGATGAATAATGAAAGGCCGATAACCCCTACAACCAATACGCCTGCTTTTTCCCTTAAAAACTGAAGTGCTGACATCTATATAAATTTAAAAATTATTATATTTTAACTTGGTTTTAATTCAGGCGACAAATATAAGAAATTTCCCTTATACTCTTACCCTATGATTATTTCACGTTGAATAACAATGTTGCAGGCTGATTATATGATATGAATATGTCAGTCAGCGGACAAAGTTTTAAGAGGACAGGGATCTGATAAATCTCATCTTTTAAGAAAACTCTAAAATGTTTCAATATCTTGTAAACGGCTGAACTGATGATCCCTCTGTTATTCTCTGATCGCTCAGTCCACCAAATGGATCCATGCATAATATATTAACATAGAATTATGTCAAAAAATCTCAGGGGTCTGTCAGAACGGAAAGGTCTGAATCCCGGCTTGTTTGAAGAGATTTCTGGTAATGCAGGCATAAAAAGGCCTGACAGTCAGGAGCTTCTGGATAAAATTGCGGAAAGAAGCCTTGTGGGTAAATCCTCTGTGCTTGCTGTAAGCACATTTTATGATTTTCTCAGGGAAGAACATGCGTCAAAAAAGGTTTTCATCTGCGATGGCACTGCATGCCTGACATCAGGCAAACAGAAAAAGCTGAAAGATGACCTTCTCGGGTTCTTTGATGAGGATGATATTGGAACAGTGACTTGTCTTGGGCATTGCCACTCGAATAATGCATTTATCCATGATCATAAAACTTTAATTTTTGAGGATAATGTCAATCTGAAAAAACCATTGGCTGATTCAGAATCTGTCAGCCCCAAGTTCTTTACAGCCACGAATGCAAATAATCCGGCCCTGCTGGGGGAAACCGGGGATATTCATGAATATTACCGGCTTCTTTCTGATTATTCGTCAGATATTGATAAAGCAATTGAAGAGATATTGAAATCGGGTCTCAGGGGCAGGGGAGGTGCAGGATTCTCTTATTCGGCAAAGAAGCAGGCATCAAGGTCAGCTGTAGCGCATAAGAAATATGTGGTATGTAATGCAGATGAGGGAGACCCGGGCGCCTTCTCGGATAAATGGCTCCTTGAAGAGAGACCCCATTCCGTTCTGTTTGGAATGATGGTTTCAGGAATGATTACCGGGGCCGATACCGGTATTATCTATATCAGGGGTGAATACCCCGAAGCTGTCAAATCGGTAAAGAAGGCGGTAAAACAACTGGAAGATGCCGGAATAGCCGGCGCCGGATGCCGGGGTTCAGGATTTTGTTTTGAGTTTCACACAGTGGAGGGGATGGGAGCCTAAATCTGCGGCGAGGAGACTTCGCTGCTCAACTCCCTTGAAGGCTTAAGGCCTGAAGTTCGCACCCGGCCTCCATTCCCTGCGACATACGGATTGTTCGGAAAACCAACCATTCTGAGCAACATCGAGACTTTTGCAAATATCCGGTACATCCTGAAGGAGGGAGGAGATACTTATGCCTCGCTTGGAACGGAAAAATCGCCCGGAACAAAACTTGTATCGCTCGACGGGGGATTCAATAAGCCCGGTCTTTACGAGATTAAAATGGGAACACCGCTTGGATTCGTGTTCAATGAACTTGGTGGAGGAACAAAATATCCGGTCAAGGCATTTCAGGTCGGAGGCCCTCTCGGAGGTATTGTGCCTGCTTCTAAAGTAGATGAACTGACACTCGATTTTGAATCGTTCAGCAGGGAGGGATTTCTTCTGGGGCATGCCGGTGTTGTTTCGATTCCTGAAGATTTTCCGCTTATTAATTTCCTTAAGCATCTTTTTGAATTCACCTTCAGGGAATCATGCGGGAAGTGCTTCCCCTGCAGAATAGGTTCAACAAGGGGAATGGAGCTGCTTACAGCTGCAGTAAAGGATGGCATAAAAATCGACAGGCAATTGTTTGAGGATCTCCTTGAAACAATGCAGCTTGGTTCTCTTTGTGCACTTGGGGGAGGATTGCCCCTGCCAGTAAGAAATGCCTTGAAGTATTTTGACCAGGAACTTTCCGGATTTTTCAGATAAAATATAGCGATGATGACCGGCAATATCGGTAAACCTGGTTCCGGAGTTAATCCCCTGAGGGGCCAGAATAATGTGCAGGGGGCAGCCGATATGGGAGTTCAGCCCCATCAGGGTGCAGGTTACCTGCCGGTGGACGATCCGGAAAGTATTACCGTTTATACCGATTTTTATGGAAGGGAACATCCTTCCAAACCGGGGTACAGGATTCCTGAAATGTTCGCGGCAGCACAGCGCGGCGATCTGAAGGGAATGTGGATAATGGGCGAGGACCTTCTGCAGACTAACCCGAATACCTGCCATGTAAGGGATTCACTTAAAAATCTGGAGTTTCTTGTTGACCTTCCATTTCCCTGAAACATCTGTCAATTATCTGACTGGCAATGTAGGGGATGAATACACATTAACACCTGAATACAAAGTGGTTGCAGTTAATTTTGATAAATCGATCTATGGCAGGCTGAAAATTCCCGGATGTGTTGCTGATGCGGCTCCGTCGAAAAGATAAAATCATTGTAAAATATATAAAAAATATGGGTAGACCCCTAAAAATAAGGGGTCTAAATGGAATATATATATGTTTTATCAAAAATAATATAAAAACATAGGGGGTATTTAAAAAATATATATACTTTTGGGCTTTAATATTTAATAATTATGGCAGAACTAAGATTTAGCGCTTTAAAGCAAGTATTTAACAGGGTCCCTGTCGAAGCAATAACTCCTGATAAGATTGTTTCAAAGTATTTTGGGATAGATGTCTTTAATCTTCACAAAATGGAGCACTATCTGTCGAAGGATGCATTCAGGGTCATAAAACGTGCAATAGATGAAGGAAAATCACTCGCCCGGCAGGATGCTGACCAGGTGGCAATAGGTCTCAAGGTATGGGCGCTTGAAAGAGGTGCTACTCACTATACCCATTGGTTTCATCCTCTAACTGACGGAACAGCTGAAAAGCATGATGGATTTATAGAGTTTGGGGAAAATGGTCATATAGTTGAGAATTTTTCAGGTGCGGTTCTTGTTCAATCGGAGCCCGATGCTTCCAGCTTTCCCAGCGGCGGCATAAGGAATACTTTTGAAGCCAGGGGATATACTGCGTGGGATGTTTCATCCCCGGTGTTCATAGTCGGCACAACCCTTTGTATTCCAACTATTTTCGTATCCTGGACCGGTGAAGCCCTTGATTACAAGGCACCTCTTCTCAAGGCACTGTCAGAACTTGACAGAGCAGCTACTGACATATGCCAGTATTTTGACAAGGATGTTGAAAAGGTGATTGCAACACTGGGCTGTGAGCAGGAATATTTCCTTATCGATGAGGCATTGTATTATGCGCGACCTGATTTAGTTCTTGCCGAAAGAACTCTTATGGGACACCAGTCCGCAAAGGACCAGCAATTGTCCGATCATTATTTCGGGGCAATTCCTGAGAGAGTAATGTGTTTTATCGAGGATTTTGAATGTGAGGCCCATAAACTTGGAATTCCTGTGAAAACCCGTCACAACGAAGTTGCTCCGAATCAGTTCGAATGTGCTCCCATGTTCGAAGAGGTTAACCTGGCAGTTGATCATAACCAGCTACTTATGGATATAATGAAAAGAGTTGCCAGGAAGCATAAGTTCCGTGTTTTGTTTCATGAAAAACCTTTTGCCGGAATTAACGGTTCAGGCAAACACAATAACTGGTCATTGGCTACAAATACCGGGGTTAATCTTTTATCCCCGGGGAAAAATCCAAAAACAAATCTGCAATTTCTTACTTTTCT
>Ga0105106_10003480_pt1 | contig 11242 bp, 9 predicted proteins | sample PPLLaktember2015_5_FD_79109 | JGI IMG/M metagenome (GOLD analysis project Ga0105106, IMG submission 79109) | Freshwater sediment microbial communities from Prairie Pothole Lake near Jamestown, North Dakota, USA - PPLs Lake P8 Core (1) Depth... | ecosystem: Environmental > Aquatic > Freshwater >... | reverse complement strand
CTTGATTTTCAATCGTATTCTGAGCACAAATTGAAGAAAAGATTAGGAATATCAACGTAACTATTTTCATACAAATCTCCTGATGATTTATAAGAATTATGCCATAAAAAAATTATTTATTGCTGAAAATTTAAAATGATGGTGCCTTTTTAAATATCGATTTTGAAAATGAATATTAAATATTTAGTAACTAAGAATTGATGAGTAAGAATGCTGCGAAAAATTTTTTTATGATGAATTTGTAAATATAAAGAATTACTATTCATTTATCATTATTTTTACTACCTAATCATTTATCATTATTTTTACTACCTAATAAATTTGGAGATTTCAATGGGACAAAAATTTCTGCTAGGTTATGACGTCGGAAGCTCTTCCATTAAAGCATCTTTAATTAATGCAGATACTGGAAAATTGATAGACTCAGCAAGTTCGCCGGACAAGGAAATGAAAATAAACTCTCCCCAATCCGGCTGGGCCGAACAGCATCCGGACGAATGGTGGAAGCACGTTATTAATGCAACAAGTAAAATATTAAAAGGGAAAAAAGTTAAGGTCAAAACACCTGAAGTAATCGGTATTGGAATTTCATATCAAATGCACGGACTGGTTGCCATCGATAAGAATTTGAATGTTCTCCGTTCTTCAATAATCTGGTGCGACAGCCGTGCCGTTGAAATAGGCAATAAAGCTTTTTCAGATCTGGGAGCAGGTTACTGTCTCGGCAACTATCTAAATTCTCCCGGCAATTTTACCGCTTCAAAACTAAAATGGATCAAAGAGAACGAGCCGGACTTATATTCTAAAATATACAAAGTAATGCTTCCCGGCGATTTCATTGCGATGAGAATGACTGATAAAGCAGCAACTACAATCTCGGGATTAAGCGAAGGAATTTTTTGGAATTTCAAAGAAAAAAATATTGCACGCGAATTAATTAATTATTACAAACTTGATGAGAATCTGCTGCCGGAGATAGTTCCTACATTCGGTGTACAAGGAAATTTAACTGCTGCAGCTGCCAAACAATTGCGGTTAAAACCGGGCATTCCAGTTGCATACAGAGCAGGCGATCAGCCGAATAACGCCCTTTCTTTAAATGTCCTTAATCCGGGTGAAGTTGCTACTACTGCTGGTACTTCCGGGGTTATTTACGGTATAATTGACAAAAATGTGTATGACAATGACAGCCGCGTAAATCCGTTTGCACATGTAAATTATACCTCTGAACAGCCGAATGTTGGCGTACTGCTTTGCATCAACGGTACAGGTATTTTATACAGCTGGATTAAGCAGCATCTTTTAGATAATAAATTCAGTTATAATGAACTTAATGCGCTTGCGGCAAAAGCTCAAATCGGATCCAGGGGAATTCTGTGTTATCCATTCGGCAACGGTGCAGAAAGAGTATTAAGCAACCGGGATGTTCAGGCGCATTTTTCAGGAATAAATTTTAATATTCACACAAAAGGCGATGTTGTAAGAGCGGCACAGGAAGGTATTGTATTTTCTTTCAAGTACGGATTGGAAATAATGAAAAATATGGGGATGAAATTCGATGTAATCAGAGCAGGACATTCGAATTTATTCCAGAGCAAAGTTTTTAGAGAAGCATTTGTAAATACATGCAACGTGAAGCTTGAGCTGTATAATACCGACGGTTCACAGGGAGCAGCTAGAGGCGCCGGGATAGGTACCGGATATTATTCATCAGCTGCTGATGCTTTCAAAGGTTTAAAAGTAATTGAGAAACTGAATCCGGTGGAACAGTCAGTAAAGAAATACAGCTCCGTGTACTCTAACTGGGAAAAAAACCTGCAAAAGATATTGGCAAATTAGCAGTAGAAATATATTAAAGGTTAGCTGGCAAAGAGTTCATACAGCTTTTATTTTTTTACTTCATAATTTTTTACAGACATCTTTAAATCATTTAGAAGGAACCATATGGACTATTTGAAAAAATTAATGAATCTGGAAGATAAAGTAGCAGTATTAACCGGAGGAGGAGGAATACTCGCAGGAGAAATGGCAAAAGGTTTTTTGAATGCCGGAGCTAAGGTTGTGCTACTCGATATCAATGAGACAAATTTGAATAATAGAGTAAAAATACTTTTGGAGAACGGAACGGTAGTCGGCCTTAAATGTAATATTCTTGATGAAGAAAATATTAAAAAGGTAAAAAATGAAATTCTGGATCAATTTAAACGAATCGATATTTTAATTAATGCTGCCGGAGGCAATATGCCCGGCGCAACGGTCGGAGTCGATCAAACTATATTTGATATAAAAATGGATGACTTTAAAAAAGTAACTGACCTCAATTTAAACGGAACTGTTTTGCCGACTTTGATCTTCGGGAAAGCAATGACTGAGCAAAAAAGCGGCTCGATCGTAAATATTTCCTCAATGGCTGCGCAAAGAGTTTTAACCCGAGTAGTCGGTTATTCTGCGGCAAAAGCAGCCATAGATATTTTCACTAAATGGATGGCTGTAGAAATGGCCCAAAAATTCGGCAATGGTATAAGGGTTAATGCCATTGCACCCGGTTTCCTGCTTACCGAGCAGAATAGAACACTGCTGACAAATCCGGACGGATCTTTAACCGAGAGAGGGCATAAAATAATTGATATGACTCCTTTCAAAAGGTTCGGCGAGCCTGAGGAACTTGTCGGGACTGTCCTTTGGCTTGCAGGCGACGCATCAAAATTCGTTACCGGAGCAGTTATCCCGATTGACGGAGGGTTTAGTGCATTCAGCGGAGTTTAATTCCGTTAAAAATTTTTCAATAACATTTTCTAGATTAATTAATGTCATTAGAACAAACATGGAGATGGTTCGGTCCGAAAGATCCCATTTCGCTTAAAGAAATAAAACAAACAGGAGCTGAAGGAGTTGTTACGGCACTTCATCATATTCCGGTCGGTGAAGTCTGGACTGTTGCTGAAATCTTAAAGAGGAAAGAAATAATTGAAGCTGAAGGATTAAGATGGTCCGTTACCGAGAGTCTTCCTGTTCATGAGGATATAAAAAAACGGAAAGGCAATTACAAAAAATTTATTGAAAATTATAAAGTTTCGATAAAGAATTTGGGCAAATGCGGCGTCGATATAATCTGTTACAATTTTATGCCTGTTCTGGATTGGTCACGCACAGATCTTTCAGTTCAGTTTAATGACGGATCCATAACATCAAAGTTTGAAATAAAAGTATTTACCGCATTTGATCTTTTTATTTTAAAGCGTCAAAATGCAGAAAAAGATTACACTCCTGATCAAATTAAAAATGCAAAAAAATATTATGAAGAACTGAATTCACAACAGAAAGAAACGTTATTGCAAACCGCACTTCTGGGATTTCCTGGTTCCGGGGAAGCATACACATTGGAGGGATTAAGATCGGCAATAGATGAATATAGTTCTATTGGAGAAAACGAACTCCGTGAAAATTTATTCTATTTCTTAAAAGAAATAATTCCGGCAGCGGAGGAATCCGGCGTACTGATGGGAATACACCCTGATGATCCACCCCGCTCTTTGCTCGGCCTCCCCAGAGTTGTAAGCAATAAAAATGATATAAGGAAAATTCTTAATGCAGCAGATTCAGTATCTAACGGAATAACTTTATGTACAGGTTCATTCGGCGCCAGCATTAAAAATAATCTTGTTGAAATGGCTGAAACTTTTGCAGGAAGAATAAATTTTATTCATCTGAGAAACGTAAAAAATTTTGGAGATGACGGTTTTATTGAGGAAAACCATTTGGATGGAGATGTTGATATTTATGGCGTTATGAAAGCCCTTCTTATAGAGCAAAATAGACGAAAAATGATGGGAAGAAAAGATTTACGAATGCCTTTCCGTCCCGATCACGGTCATCTTATGACGCCTGACCAAAATAGAGGGGGAATCTACCCGGGTTATTCTTTATTTGGAAGAATGAGAGGTTTAGCCGAATTACGCGGTTTGGAATTAGGAATCAAACTTTCTTTAGGCCTTTAAACGTTTAACTTTAAACTTTTCAATATTTTTTTTGAAATTTTTTTTAAGTGTAATGTTTAGTTTTTCAATATTTTTTATATTTAAAATGTTCTTATAATCAAAATTGGGAGATTTAAGAATTATAGCCGGGTATTAAAAACTTATAAAGTGAACTTTTCCTTTCATTCGATCTGCCTTAAAAAATTTCGTTTCGATGATGGGGATTCAATCCTAGCTTATAAATAATAACAATCTTTGATGTACAAAATTATTTGAAGTGAAACATCGGTGCCCACCAGGCCCGATAAAGTTAAAAATCTTTTTCCCATTTAGTTATATCGTTATAGTTACCTTAATCAGGAGGAAAAATGTCTGCGTTCGTAAATGAATTAATGGCTCTGGTAAAAGCTAAAAATCCTTGTGAGCCCGAGTATTATCAGGCAGTGCATGAAGTTGCGGAATCGCTCGCGCTCGTAATGGATAAACATATTGAATACCGCTCCGTCAAAATACTCGAAAGAATAACTGAACCGGAAAGAGTAATAATGTTCCGCGTGCCTTGGGTAGATGACCAGGGAGAAGTGCAGATAAACCGGGGATTCAGGATTGAAATGAACAGCGCTTTAGGGCCGTATAAAGGAGGACTGCGGTTCCATCCTTCTGTTAATCTCAGCATCTTAAAATTTCTTGCGTTTGAACAGGTTTTTAAAAACAGTTTGACCACTCTTCCGATGGGCGGGGGAAAAGGTGGATCTGATTTTAATCCAAAGGGAAAAAGCGACTTCGAAATAATGCACTTCTGCCAGGCATTTATGGCCGAATTGTTCAGGCATATCGGACCCGATACCGATGTACCGGCCGGCGATATAGGAGTGGGTACACGAGAGATCGGATATCTGTTCGGCATGTATAAAAAATTAAAAAACGAATTTACAGGAGTACTGACTGGAAAAGGATTAAACTGGGGCGGATCACTAATAAGACCTGAGGCAACCGGATACGGCTCGGTCTATTTTGCATGTGAAATGCTCAGCCGAAGGAATGAATCCATTGAAGGGAAAAAATGCCTTGTTTCAGGAGCCGGTAACGTCGCTCAATTTACTATTGAAAAGTTGCTTCAGTTTGGAGCGGTTCCGCTGACGTTCTCCGATTCAAACGGGTATATTTATGATGAGGAAGGAATAAATTTTAAGAAGCTGAACTACATAAAGGAATTAAAAAATTTACGCCGTGGAAGAGTTGCGGAATATGCAACGGTTTATAAAAATGCTGTCTATACTCCTGTCGATCACCAGGATTCTAATCCCTTATGGAACCACAAAGCAGAGTGCGCATTTCCTAGTGCGACTCAAAATGAAATCAATGCCCAAGATGCTCAAAGTCTTATTACCAACGGCGTTTATCTGGTTTGCGAAGGTGCTAATATGCCTACTACACCGGAAGGTGTACAAATATTTTTGGATCGCAAAATTCTTTATGGACCCGGCAAAGCTGCAAATGCCGGAGGCGTTGCAACATCCGGATATGAGATGACACAAAACAGTATGCGTCTGCAATGGACAAAAGAGGAAGTAGATAAAAGACTTATGACTTTAATGAAAAATATTCATAAGCAGTGTGTAGAAACTGCGGAACGGTTCGGAACACCATGCAACTACGTTAACGGCGCAAATATAGCTGGATTTTTAAAGGTTGCCGACGCTATGATTGATCAGGGAATTATTTAATAATAGATTTATCCAAAAAGTCGTTTATGTTTTAACGACTTTTTTTATTTTAAAGATAATATTAGCGCATCATTAGAACCTTAGCAAGTGTTTTCAAATACTACTACTTTACTGTTACGAGTATACTTATTTGCTTCAAAATAAATTGCAACCCATTTCCGTTCGCTCTTATTGTTTTTTATTTCACTGGTTTAATTCGTGCTCAAGCAGGAGCCGACTTTTACAATAAGATTTTGGTAACAGCTATACTTATGAACTTAATATTTTATCGTTTAATTTTGATTGATTATCTCTTTGGAGGCATTGGCAATGCATCTGTTCAGTGAATGAAAGATTCTCAATTTTTCAAGAACCATGTGTTTACAACTTTGCGTTCAAAAAAGATTCTACAAAAAAAGTCATAACAGAAGTTCCGAGTAAACATTAAAGATTATTAATTTTACTTTGATTACCACAAATGAAATAATCTAAAAATAAATTATCCCCTCAATCAAAAATTTAGTGCCGTCGTTGTCTTGCCTTTATCAGATCGTTCTTTCATAGGAATATTGATTGGCAAAAAATTAGATAAGACCGACTTTACAGATTTTGATAAAATAACTTTACAAATATTACTGCAGGTTTCTGATAACTCCTATAAATCCTTCTTAAATCAGAAAAAAGAAAAAGAACTAATATTTAATTTAAATGAGAAAATTTCTCAGCTAAATAACTTAACTGATGCAGGCATAGAACTATCAAGATATGAGAAACGAAGTTACTTGTATGAGCTTGCTCTTGAACGAGCATCAACATTAACTAACTCCACCTCTTCTTTAATAAGAATAGCTGAAAACAATAAAAATGATTTTGAGGAGTATTTTACTTTCCCAAAGGGAATTAATCCCGATATTATTTTAAAGAGTGAATTAAAAATTGAGTCGTTCTTTAATTACAGGGATAAATCGTATCATCTTGTTTTGTCAGGAAAGGAAGCACGCAAAGGGATCACATCTTTTAATGAACTGGATAAATTGTTACTTGATGCTTAATGAGACAAGTTTCTGCTTCTATAGAGAATGAATTTTTGCATCAACAGGCATTAGATAAAGAGAGAATTGAGCAGGAATTAAACGTAGCCGCTTCCATACAGCAGCGAATTATTCCAAAAGAATTATCCAAAATAGAAGGATATGATATTGCCGGCATAAATATACCCTCTAAAGAAGTCGGGGGAGATTATTATGATTGTATTAGCCTTAATAATGGAAAACTTGCATTAGTGATTGCAGATGTTGCAGGCAAAGGTATTTCTGCGGCATTACTGGTTAATACTTTGCATGCCGCACTATATTCCTATTTGGATTTTAATATTCCGCTTGTGGAAATTTTTGATAAACTAAATAAATTAATTTATAAATCTTCCCCATCAGACAAATTTATAACATGTTTTACTGCAATTTTAGACCCTGAAACTGGTGCTTTGGACGCCGTAAATGCCGGGCATAATCCAATTTTTTTGCTGAGGAAAAATTATGTTCTTTAGAAAATTGATGCCGGCGGTATCAGATTAGGGATGCTTGATTTTGGTATTCCATATTCCGGCCAGAAGTTAATGCTTAATCCAGGAGATAAATTATTTTTATATACCGATGGAATCCCTGAGGCTATGAATGAAATTGAAAAAGAATATTCCGATGAGAGGATGACAGACTTTTTTAAAAAAAACTGCGAAAGTTCTTCTGAGCAATTTATTAAAGCTTTGGTTAAAGATGTTAAACTCTTTGTAAAAGGAGCACAACAGAGCGACGACATTACGGCATTGATTTTAAAAAGACATTAATTGTACTAAATAACTTCAAAGTTTTAATAGTAAGTAATATGAATAAATATAAAACCTGAAAAGATTCGTTTATAACGGCAATAATAAATCAAATAAAAAAAATAAGTGTGTGTATATAGAAAGCAAATAAAGATTTGGTGGAGGTGGCGGGAGTCGAACCCGCGTCCGAAGTTAAGATCCATAAAACTTCTACACACATAGTCTGTTTTGTTTTTAGACTTAAAACTGTGAAACAGACAAAAACGCTTTAAGTCCTGCCTGCTTTATATTTCGCCTCATCTGCACAAGCAACAGAATCGGCTATCATACCTAAACGACGTTCTTCTGCACCAAAGGCGCATGAGCCTACGGCTCACAAATCCCGGCATGAGAAGATTTGGAGAACGGCTGCTTATTTAATTAAGCGGCTAAGGCGTAGTTATATTCGCCAGTTACTATTTTATTCCCAATTTTTTAACGTGTACCTGGGGAACACGGTGCGCGGTTCTATGCCTCTTCAACCCCGTCGAAACCAAATTCACCCCCGTCTTTGTAGTTACCGGTGATTAGTAATCGGTGACCGGTAACAGGTAAACAGTAGGTAGTAAAGACTATGGAGTATAGAGTATAGAATAAAAAATATTTAAAAGAACAACTATTATATATCGTAAATCAAAATTCGTAAATCGTAAATCAAAATTGTAAATCCGTATTATTTTTTCCAGATTACGTCCTCAGTACCGGATATTTTATTTTCGTAACGAGCAAGAACAAAAAATAAATCGGATAACCGGTTAAGAAAAATAACGATGTTTTCTTCGGCATTCACCGATTCTTTAAGTGCAACGACTTTTCTTTCGGCTCTGCGTGCAACAGTGCGGCATAAATGCAGCAAAGCGCTTGCTTTTGATCCGCCCGGTAAAATAAAATTTTTCAGCTCTTCAAGGCCTGATTCAAAATGATCAATGGTCTCTTCTGTTTCTAAAATGAACTCTTTGGGAGTTAAAAAAGCTTCAAGCTTTTTGTTCCCTTTCTTTTCCGGCGATGCCAAATCAGCTCCAACCAGGAACAATTGATTTTGAATTTTTTCCAGGAGCAGTTTTATTTCATTATTTTGAACTTCAGCTGCCGCCAATCCTATAAACGAATTTAATTCGTCTATTGTTCCATATGCTTCTATAATCGGAGAATTTTTAGGAACTCTTTCACCGGTTAATATGCTGGTTTCCCCTTTGTCACCGGTTTTTGTATAAATTTTCATTTTTTAAATGGAAGGCTGTGCACCAGAACATTAACCGAGATTCCATCACTAGACTTTGCAGTTAAGCTTCTTCCTTCCTGAAGAAAAGCTTTTTTTATATATGCCAATCCGATATGTTTTTTAAAATTCGGAGAATAAATATAAGAGGTAACTTCACCGGCCTCCGTGCCCTCATCATTGAACAGACTGAATTTTTGATCTTCTTCAACTTCTTGAGAGAATTCAACACCCATTAAATATTTTTGAACTTTGTCGTAAGTTTCTAAACGCGCAATCACTTCCTGACCGATGAAGCAGCCTTTTTTACTGTCTACTAAATTCATCAGCCTGGCTTCATGAGGATTATATTGATCATTTATTTCATTTGGTGCCGAAGGAATTCCTTGTTCAATCCTGTAAATTTCACTTGCCCGGTCGCCAATCAAATTAAAATCAAAAATACTTTTGTTTTCCAACATATATCTGACAAGCTGCTGGCCGTAATTTGGATCTGCAATGATCCAGAACTTCATTTTCCCATTTCTATCTCTGAGCTTTGCAAGGAAAAATATTATGCCGTCCGTATTTATAACTTTAAAGGAATTTTCCTGTATGCTGTTTACGGCATTTCCGGAGATCATTATTATAAAAGATTCCACCTGCGGGCCCAATAATTCGAAAATTGTATATTTTTCACTGATGTCTGTCTGAATAATATCATCTGAAATTATATATTTATTTATCCACCGCATAACCTTTTCCTGCTGTTCTGCACTGCAGATAAGCAGCTGGAATTCCATGAAATTAAACAAGAAGCTGATATCGATTATTCTTCCCTTTTCTGTTGTAAAAATGGTATTCGCAATTTTTTCTTTAGGCAGATCCGTAATGGAATTTGTGGAAATTCGATGCAGAAAATCTAAAACATCATTCCCTCTAAGCTCAATTACACCGCTGCTGGAAATATCCCTTAAACCTACTCCTTTATATAGCGAATTCAGTTCATCATCAAAGGGATTATTTTTCTTAGAAGCTGATTCTCCGTTAGAATTGTTCGAACCGTTCATGGTCTGTGTGATATTTTCATCCGTAATCCCTTGATTTGTATTAGAATCTATCATTCATGCTCCTTTTGGGTTCGGAATAATTTTTCAAAATAAATATCTTTAAATATAGTCTTTAATTTTATATAACGGAAGATAAAATAATTATGCTATTACTGCAAAGGGGTTATTAAGGTGTGGAAATTTAACCAAATTTTTAAGATGATTAAATAGACAGAATACAACCCCTTAATTTGAGGCTGTTTTCAAACTATTTTTTTCCTCAAATCCCGGCAAATTCATTCATAAAAAAAGCCGAACTTAGTATTCCTAGCCTAAAATGATTTAAATTGAAATGTTCATTAGGCGAGTGCAGATTTTCAGAGCTTAATCCTAATCCCATTAGAATGACGGGTACTTTCAGTCTTTTATTAAAAATATTAACCACCGGTATTGAACCGCCGTCCCGGACAAATACGGTTTTTTTCCCAAACGCTTTTTCCATTGCTCTTGAAGCAGCTTTAGTTACGTTTGATTCCAAAGGTGTTAAACACGGCGGTGCTCCGTGCAAGTAAGTGATATTTACCTTCATGGATTTTGGAGCAAGTTTATTTATAAATCTTTTAAATTGTTTCACTACTTTATTCGGACTCTGATTCGGTACAAGTCTCATACTAATTTTAGCGGATGCTTTGGAAGGAATTATTGTTTTTGCTCCTTGACCCGTAAATCCGCCGATTATACCATTGCAGTCTAGCGAAGGCCTAATCCATATTCTTTCCAATACCGAATATCCTTTTTCACCCGGTAATTCTTTTACCTTAATATCTTTTGCTAATTTTTTCTCGGAAAAATTAAGTGATCTTAAATTTTTTCTCTCAAAGCTGGAGATTTTCAATACGTCGTCATAAAATCCTGGGATTGTAATTTTTCCATTTTGATCATGCAGTGCCGAAATAATTCTTGCAAGGATATTAGCCGGGTTGAGAACAGCGCCTCCGAAAGTGCCCGAATGAAGGTCGCGGTCCGGACCGGTGATTTCTAAATTAAAATAAGCAAGTCCCCTTAAACCATAAGTTAAAGTCGGAACTCCTTCAGCGTACAAATCGGTATCGGAAATTAAAACAGCATTGCATTTAAAAAGTTCGGAATTACTTTTAATAAATATTTCAAGGTGTTCACTCCCGATTTCTTCCTCCCCTTCAACTAAAAACTTTATGTTTACAGGAGGAGACCCGGCGGTTCGAAAATAGGATTCTATACTTTTTATATGAGTAAACAATTGGCCCTTGTTATCATTTGCTCCTCTTGCATAAATTTTCCCGTTTTTAATTACAGGATCAAACGGGGGATTATTCCATAATTCCAAAGGATCAACCGGCTGAACATCATAGTGTCCGTAGATTAAGATAGTCGGTTTTCCCGGGGCGCCAAGCCATTCTCCGTAAACAATT
>Ga0105106_10003478_pt1 | contig 11243 bp, 9 predicted proteins | sample PPLLaktember2015_5_FD_79109 | JGI IMG/M metagenome (GOLD analysis project Ga0105106, IMG submission 79109) | Freshwater sediment microbial communities from Prairie Pothole Lake near Jamestown, North Dakota, USA - PPLs Lake P8 Core (1) Depth... | ecosystem: Environmental > Aquatic > Freshwater >... | reverse complement strand
TCATACTCGAAATCGTCCCGGGCGCTTTCGAGCAGCGGGGTGGGGACCGGGTCCACGGTTGTGGGGGATACAATCGCAAACCGGAGCTCCCGCCCACGGCGCCAAGTCACGAGGATCGAGGTCATAATGCCAGCTCAGAGGCCCGATGGGTGTGTGCGAGTGATTCCAGTTACGGGTTCCGGGCACTGGGTCAACTTACAGAAGAACCCTCAGTTTCTCCTGATCTGAGGGCTTTTTCTGTTTCCGGGGTAAGTGAAGGGATTTTGTTCACTAGAATCCTGTCACCTTGGCTTCGCGGCCAATGACGATGTCCGCGATGCACTTCTGCAACATGACCTCACGTTCCTCCGGGGAAACCCCTGCGAACATCGTTCATCTATGAGAGTCTTTCTCCACACCCGAGAGGTTGACTGCGGTATGCCCGCCTGCCGGGGAAAGCGCTCCACCACCAAAGGCAATCAGCTCGGACGCCGCGAGGCATGCAATGCGTTTCATCGTCACAGTGTCCTTCCGCCAATCGTTCACAGCCGCACGCGTACCCCGAGCATTGCCGACAGACCGTACTGGTCGATCGCGACCGGAAATGATCGGCGCGTGTTGTTCGTCACGTCAACCTCAGTGTTGAGGTTGTTGACATTCAGATAGACCTGGAGTCCCACCCAGGGGAGCTCCTGCTTGACCGAGAGGTCCCAGCGGCCATACCGGCCCGACATCGTCCTGAGCTGGGGCCAGAAGTCAGGATTACGGAAGATATTATCCTGAAAGAGAAACGAGATGCGCGCCGAGAATCCCGCGTAATCAAACCCCAACATCAGATTCAGGAGGTCGTTCGGCTGGTTGAGTAGACGCGCCGTGTAAAACGTATCGGCCACCACGCGCGTTGCGGTGCCGTCTTCTTCATACTGCCACTGCATGATCGCCTTCGGATATTTCGCTTCCGAGAAGATATGCGTATAGTTCACGTTCAGGAGGAAGCCTGAGAGGAAACCCGGCAGGTACCAGAAGTTGGTCTGCCATTCGGTCTCGAATCCGTAGAGATCGACCGGGATCTTGTTATTGACATAGGTGCTGAGCTGGTAGTTTGGGCCCGGGTTCTGCGGAAGGTCAGGAAACTCACTCAGGACGCTCAGGAAACGAGTCGAGAAGAACACCAGCCCGCTGATCCTTTTTCGGAAGCCGTTGAACGACAGGAGGCCTATCTCGTTGCTGTGGAGCGCCACGACCAGGTCGACATTCTCCGAGGTCGCCGGTTTGATCGCAAAATTGTTGTAGGTAATCACTCCAGTCGCTGATATCAAATACCTGGGCGACAGGGTGCTGAAATCCGAATACACCAGCGTGTTCGTAAATGCCGCACGCAGCTGGAGCCACTCCGTCGGCTGGTACCTCACATGAACCATCGGCAGCCAGAGCCCGTTCGGCACGGTGACCGTTGTATCTTTGCCCTGCACACCGCGGGGCACCTCGATCCCCCGGAAACCGGTGTAGTGGGTGGTCAGGTTCTGATACCGTACCCCTGGCACAATCGAGAGGTTGTCGCCAAGCGACAGGGTCGCCATTGCGTACCCCGCGCTTTTCGTTTCAAACCCGTCGTAATTGTTGAGCGTCGATGCCAGCGGATCCTGGGAAATCCCGCTCCCCCCGACCGGTGCGAGGGTCGTAAGCAGATCAACGTCGATGGCATACGGCGCAGGGTACACGCCGTCAAGAAATGTCCCGCCGGAGTATGAGGCATCGAAGACGGCCTTCGCGGAGAGGTTTCGTGTTACGACACCCATCAAAGCAAGGGCCCTGAGCAGCGCCTGGACATCTCCCGAACCCGATCCCGTTGCGTACTCATAGCTGTGATTGCGCCGCTGAATCATGCCGCCGACCTTGATGGATCCGGTCACTCCGTCGGTGATTGAGAATTCGCGCTGGAGGTCGATGTACCCTGCCAGGAGTTTCTCCCGTGTGACGGTTCGCCTCGTGGAGAGTCCGGCGTATCCCGCTCTCGCTGGATCCAGAGCGAGCGCACGCATTGTGATCTCCGGATCGACGTACAGGTAGTTGCCCGGACGCACCAGTGCCTGCCGCTGCAGAAACTTGAAGTTCAACGCCCGGGGATCCAGGTTCTCCGAGAGGCCCTGTGAGAGTTTGAGATTGACGTGGAACCAGGGAAGATCCTGTTTCACAGTGAACAAATTGCTCAGCAGGTCGATTGTATTCTCATTATAGCCGGCACCGAAGACGGCCGATCCACCGGACACAGGAACCTGGATGTTCGTGTTTGCCGTGCGGGTCAGTCCGGAATTATAGAAACTGATAAAACTGACTTCTCCGCCGTCGTGTTGATAATCCAGAACGACCGTCGCCCCTTTCCGTTCCCGTGTCCGGAAATTGTCGTTGACCGCGATCCCGCTGACTACCGGGATGCCGCTATAGTCGGGAGCTTTGTCGAGCAGCATCAGCGACGCCGACATGGTATTATCGCTCAGATTGCGTCGCTCGAGCGAGCCCTGCAGAAAAACGCCGAACGATTCGTCGAAGAACCTGCTCTCGAGCGAAGCGACGAGTCGGTAGTCGTTCCGGGTGTTCTTCAAACCGTAATACCCGCCTTCGGCGCGAAACTCGACCGAGGGAACCCACGTCAGATTGCGGGGCGCCATCGGCGTGCTCCGGGCGGCCCGCCGCAGCGTGAAATTGATCGTACCGCCAATCAGCGTCGCGTCCATGTCGGGCGTGATCGCCTTGACGACTTCGATGCCGCCGATCATACTGGACGAGATCATGCTCAGGTCTTCCGCCCGGTCGCCGAGACGTGCGAGGGTGCCTGATGCCGCGTCAACGCTGGTGATGTTGTTGTTCGACGGAATGTCGGTCGGAAGCTCGACCCCCTCGATGGTCACCTGGTTGTACTGCGGCGCCATGCCGCGGATGATGACCTGGGTTCCCTCGCCGCCCACCCTGATCAGGGCAACACCCGGCAGGCGGCCCACGGCATCAGCCGCGGTCATATCGGGGAGTTCCAGGATCTTCGCCGCAGAAACGACGTTCATGACGGGCAAGGCCACAAGCTGCCGGCTGATGGCGGCGTTTTGCCCGCTGGCCTGTCCGCTGACGATGATCGTCTCTTCCTCAATGGTGACCGGAAGAAGCCGGTAATCCTCGACCATGGCGCCGGAGGCCGGCGCGTCGATGGTGAGCTTCGATTCGTAGATCTGGTAGCCTACAAAACTGACCTTTACCGTGTATTCGCCGGCGGAAATCCCGCGTATGGAGTACCGACCGTTCACGTCGGTCGATGCGCCGAGCCCGGTCCCGACGAACACGACGTTCGCCCCGGGGAGGGGTTCTCCCGACTTCGCGTCCTTGACCGCCCCGCTCAGTGTGACCAACGCTTCGGCATGGGCGGTCAGGGAACAGCAGAGGAGAATGACGATGAGGAACAACGGTGGAATTCGGAAAGCCTTCATTGCGGACAATCCCTGCCACTCAATACGCTTCGTTTCGTTCGTCACGCTGCCGCGGCGACAGGAGGAACAACGTGGAGTGCCCTTGGACCATGAAGACTGGAGCAAGGGGATTTCTCACGGGGCAGCTGGTTCAATTCCCCACTAAGCGCACATCAAAGCACACCGAAGGACAGGGAGACTACTTCCTTCTCATCTGTTTCTTCGCGGTCTTGATCATGCGGCCAAACCGCCTGTCCTTCTTGCGTCTCTGAACGTACGACAATTGATGAAAGTCGGACTCCTTTTTCAGTTTGATGTAGCTCTGGTACCGCTGCAGGCTCACCTCGCCGGTCTCAACCGCCAGCAATATCGCACAACCGGCTTCCGTCGTATGAGTACAATCATTGAAGCGACAACGCTCAGTAAGTCGATGAATTTCAGAGAAACTCTCCTCAATGCTGTCACCAACGGCAATCATGCCGAGCTCCCTCAGGCCGGGTGTATCGACCAGAAGCGCTCCGTTCTCAAGGACGGTCAATTGGCGCCGTGCGGTTGTATGTCTCCCTCTACCATCCTTCTCGCGGACCGGATTTGTTTCAAATACCTCTTCACCGAGAAGACGATTGAGAAGCGTTGTCTTGCCGACGCCTGATGGCCCCAGAAGGCAATAGGTCCTTCCTCTCTTCAATGACTGTTCCAGTATGGCCAGTCCGCCCGGGGTCACGTTACTGAACGGGATGACTCTGGCGCTGCCGTGAACCAGCCTGATCTCTGCGAGACGCTTTTCCAGATCTTCTGCATTGGCAAGGTCACTCTTGCTGAGCAGAATGATCGGTTCGATATTGCCTTCGTTCACCAGGACAAGGTAGCGCTCAATACTTCGCAGGTTCAGTCGGTCACCGCAGGAGTGGACGATGAGCCCATGATCGATATTTGATGCAATCATCTGATAATCAACACTCTTGCCGGCAGCCTTCCGGCGAAGAAGGGTTCTTCTCGGCAACATATCATGAATAACGGCGAAAGCGCCCTCGTTAGCGTACTGCACCAAGACCCAATCACCCACGCACGGGAGGTCTTGACTCGATGCAGCACCAAAAAGCATTCTGCCCGTTACTTCGGCCTGCACCTCAGTCAGTTCATTCCTGACCAGGTATCTATCCCGATCGACTCTGGTGATTCGCGCGACACTGCAATCAGGTCTCTGTAAACCCTCTCGCTTCTCTTGAAACCAGCGGTCGTATCCCAGCTCTGACAGTTGCATTTGCCTCACTCAAGCTTAAGCGCACTTGTGACAAGCCCGGAGCAGCAGGCGCGGAGGTTCGCAGCCTTAGGGATCATCGTGGTGGCCCCCCGGAACCGGGTCCAAGGAGGGTTCCGAAGCGATCTCAGGCGGAGTACCCATGAGACACCGATGGGCATGGCGGAAATATATGTCGGCGGAGGTGATTCCGGCATCCCTTTCGCATTTTCTATTTCCTCGACCATTTCTCCGGATGGCCCTCCAACGGGGGGCACCGGTCAGAAGCAACAGCCCGCCGCGTCAATCTACTTCAAGCGTCACCACAGATTTGGCAGGTAGCGCAATGGTGACTGTTCCCCCCGCTATTTGTGCATCTGTATACGGCCGTATGATCACTGCCGGCGGCTTGCCAAAATCATTGTACGCATTCATCGCTGTCGCCGTGATGATCTCACCGGAGAATCCCGAGCAGGTTGCTCCCTTCAATTCACATCGCAGTGTTTGTGCTTTCGTCGGATGTAGGTTCGCCATGGAGACATGGATCTTTCCCTCCTTGTCCCTCGACGCAGAAACGCTTAGCGCGGGTATCGAATCCGCACCGTTCGTGTAGTATTGACCCCTGAGCTCGACGGGCAGCAGTACAGCATCCTGATGCACGGAATACATCCTGAAGACGTGGTACGTCGGCGTCAGCACTATTTGATCGTCCTTAAATGCATTGTCCGAGGTGTTCAGCGAATTGGCCGTATACATGTCTGCTGATGGTGTCCATGGGGGTGTCGGCATGCACCACCACTGTATTCATACTCTCCTGCGCTTGCAGGATGATGGGGATGCACAGAAGACCGACGATGGCCAAGACATGTCTTTTTATGATTGCCCCCAGGACGGTTAAGTGTCTTCGCAAATCGGTTCCACCTCCAGAGTCGGCCGGTGTATGGCGGCAGCCACGATTCTTCCTTGTCAAATGTGATTCCGCACTCTGTGCCGCTTCCATCAGGCCATTCGTTTCTCGAGGGGAATATACCCAAAACTCTCTCTCTCAATCCATCCCCTTGCGGTCCTCAAAGGCCTGACACGCTACAATCCACAATCCAGGAAGTCCTGACGGCAGCTGGCCAGGGGTCGTCGAGGTGGGTTCAAGAGCGGAAGTACTGGATCAGCGTCCAGGACGGCGGCCCATGGGCCGGGAGACCCTTCAGGCCTCGACACGGTGCATGGGCGGAATATGCTCGGGCTGACGGGGAAAAACAAGGGGGGCCCAGACATCTGCCGGGGCCCTGGAGCACACACACTGTTGCCGAACCTACTTCACGAACACGAGTCTCTTTGTCTGCACGAAATCAACAGCCTGGAGCCTGTACGGGTAGATTCCGCTGGCTAAGCCTGAAGCGTCGAACTTCACCTCGTGAACTCCCGCATCCCTTCGCTCATTCACCAACACCGTTACCTCGCGGCCGAGGAGGTCATACACGCTCAGAGTGACCTGCGATACTTTTGGCAACTCGTACAAGATGGTGGTGTTCGGGTTGAAGGGGTTAGGGTAGTTCTGTTCAAGCGCGAAGTGCGATGGGGTCCCGTCCCCCCGCAACAGTTCCACCGAAACAGTCCCAGGATCAACACCGGTCTCCGACCATTGCGCAATCCTCATGTTCTCCGCATCCTGTTGCAGTTCCCATCTAGAGTAGTCCTCCGGCCACCAGCGATAGAGGTCGCCGAGTGGAAACTTGTTCATGCCGGCACTCACCAACGTCGGGTTTGTATAGGCCAACTCTTCCGTCAGGGGCCAGATTCGCTGTAGGGACAACTCAGGCGCGTAGGCCCAATCTGTATCTTCGGCATCATACCACCGGTAGTACAAGAAGGTCTTGATCTTGGCGGTGTCACTCGGAGGGATGTTGAAGTGAGGGTTTGTTGAATCGTAGCACGCACTCCTGTTCATCAACGGGAACTACTTGTGTCCATTTGCATCCGTGCCGTCAAAGAAGTGAATCGTGCGCGCATTCATCATGGGCTGAGGTACAGGAATTTCGTCGAGTTCCCCTCTCAGACGAAAGTACTCGCTCGCGGGATTCTCCCTCATCCAATTCCGGAGCCACATCTCGATGTAGTAGCTGTTGTTGGCATACAGGATATGTCGATCCTGATCTGCCAAAGCACCGGAAGTTAAATTGGGGATAACCCACCGTGTCCGACCACACAAGTTGGGGTGGTGCTGAATCCTGAGTCCTGCCCGGCTTCGGCCCAATGATAGTCAGATGCTTTCCTGCAGGGACCGTGATTGTCCCGGTCAGCACGTAGTAGCCGTGGGGGACAAGTCTGAAAACGGTTCTGGAGAGAGTACCCGATGCAACGATAGTCTTGATTGCTTCGTTGAGATGCCCGATGCTCGGCGGGATGTCGCTCGGGACGTCAACGGTGTCCGTTTGGGCGAATATCCGGGAGAGAGCCATGAGAGAGAGGGCGAGGAGAAGCGGTGCGATTGAACGGCGTTTCATGGAACGCTCCTCCTTTCTCAGGTGAGGAAGCGAAGCAGGAGAAACATCGTGCGAATCGGATCGGGAGCCGAACTCAGGATCGATGATAAGCTGCGCAGCAGGGTGGTGCAAGTCAATGTGGCGACAGAGCGGGGTCGCAATTCCGGGACTTTCCTTGCTCTTGCCGATTGCCAAGCGTATTATGGCAGAAACAATGCTTTGCCTCACCCAAGCGTCAGAGAGGGGGTTCGGTAATGCGCCTCCGCAGACGTTGCCCCGTAGTGGTGTTCCTTTGATCCTATTTTTCATGTAAATCCATGGGGTCTACAATGGACAATGCTACTGCTGGTGGGCCGCCTCATTCTTTTCGCCCTTTGTCTAATGCCCTTGCGGGCATAACCACAGTACTTCTGGCTCTTGGTTTTTCCTCTTTTTGTTATGCAGGATCGAAAGGCATATCCGGTTCTGCGAACAAATGGGTTGGAACCTGGAGCACAGCGCCACAACTCGTTGAACCAGGGAATAATCCTCCGACACCTGGTCTGAGCAATAACACACTTCGACAAATAGTCCGCGTTTCACTTGGCGGAGATAGTCTGCGCTTGCGATTTTCAAATGAGTTTAGCACAGGTTCTGTGGCATTCCATGCAGTTCATATTGCTGCCTCTCAAGGTGGTGGTACAATTGACTCGACCACTGATAAGGTCCTGTATTTTGATGGGATGGAAGAGATCACGATTGCGCCGGGTACTGCGGCTACATCCGATCCTTTTCCATTTTCCTTACAGCCGCGGATGGATGTTGCCATCACTATCTATTTTGGGAATACCCCATCGGATGTCACTGGTCATCCTGGATCAAGGACCACATCATACCTGCTCAGTGGGAATGAAGTTTCCAACGTGACCTTTTCCGGCGCTGTCACCACCGATCACTGGTACAATATCAATGCGATTGACGTGCTGGCGCCGTCAACTGCAGCCTGTGTCGCGATCCTTGGTAATTCCATCACCGATGGACGAGGTTCAACAACAAACCTGCAAAATCGATGGACAGATGTGTTTTCGGAGTCTCTTCTTCAGGAGACAAGTACGCAGGACGTAGGTGTTCTCAATTTGGGTATTGGAGGTAATTGCGTGCTTTCGGGTGGCTTGGGCCCGACTGGAGTAAGCCGATTTGATCGAGACATCCTCAATCAACAAGGGGTACGTTGGGCTATCGTTTTTGAGGGGGTGAATGATATTGGTGGGGTCAGCTCTGCTACTGCTGCAACCTTGACTGCCAGTAATCTCATTGCAGCCTACACGCAGATGATTGCTAAAGCGCACATGAATAACATCAGGATCTACGGTGGTACCATTCTGCCCTTTAATGGCAATTCGTACTACAATCAATACAGTGAATCGTGCCGGAATACTGTCAACCAATGGATTCGTACCAAGGGCAATTATGACGGGTGTATTGATTTCGACAAGGTGATGCGAAATCCACTGGATACCACGAGACTTGTGTCGACATATCAAAACGATGGACTCCACCCTGATGCGGCGGGGTACAAAACGATGGGTGAATCTATCGATCTGGACTTGTTCACCGGGTCAGATACGGTTTTTCAGGAACCAACGGGGATTGAGTCGTTTTGGCTTGAAGCTGAACGTTTTCCGACAGTTGGTAGTGGGTTTACCGTAGCAAATGATGCTGCGGCTTCAAATGGAAAATATATAACGGTACAGGCTGGTGTACAATCCCTTTCAGCAGTTCCAGCCGATAGTGCAGGCCTCATCACTGTCCCTTTTGCAGTGACCAAAGATACAACCTACTACGTATTTGGCCGAGTGTACTGTCCAACGTACGATGACGATTCATTTTGGGTCAAAGTGGACGATGGTACGTTTGTGAATTGTAATGGATTGAAAACAACAGGATGGGTGTGGATGGAATTGCACAGCTATCCCTTGACAAAGGGGAGGCATACCCTCACTATTGGCTATCGCGAAGATGGAGCCTGTCTTGACAAGCTATGCATCACCAGCAGTATTTTGGCTCCAACGGGAATGGGTGGAGCAGATCCTACAACGCTTGGGGTAAATTCTATAGAGGTAATTGATGGTTATGCACTGGGGCAGAACTATCCAAATCCATTCAATCCGGCGACGACGATTTCCTTTAGTGTTTCGACTCGATCTTTTGTGTCATTGAAGGTATTTGATGGTTTGGGGAGAGAAGTGGGGCATCTTGTGAACGGGATGCAAGAACCGGGAGGGTATTCTATCAACTTCGACGCCTCTAGACTCTCAAGCGGAATGTATATCTACAGGCTTACATCAGGGATGTTCACTCAAGCGAAAAAGATGATGATGGTACAATAGTATCGCATTCAATAGGAGTTCGCTAGTACGTACGCGCATTAAGTTTTGAAGGAGGACAGGGATGTCGATCCACCCGATTGGGCTGATACTATCGGACGATCACGAGCTTCTTCGCCTGCACGAATGCTCCAGCTTCCAGGCGGTAGAGATAGACTCCGCTTGACAGGTTTATGGCATCGAACGTCACATGATAATTCCCCGGTACCTTCTCTTCATCGACCAGTACCGCTACCTCCTGGCCGAGCATGTCAGTGACCGCGAGCCTCACGTGGCTTGGCCGCTGCCCCCCGACCCTGAACTCAATCGTCGTATTCGGATTGAACGGGTTGGGATAATTCTGCAGGAGAACATATTCCGCCGGGATTTCACCCGCCGGATCCTGGTCTGTCTCGACCCCCGTTGGCACAACAAGGGCATTGAAGACGGCGTCGGCGTACGACTTCAGATTGTTTGCAGCGTACACCATGATGCCCGCCTTGGGAGGAGAAGCGGGCTGCCAGGCCGCCGCACTCGTCGCGTGCGATACGTCGTAGTGGTCGTTCAGTACGCCGATCATGGTCTTGGAGGCACCAATGGAGTCGGCCCATTGCTTGAACCGAGCTGCGTAGTCCCAGACGAAATACGCCATGTCCATGATGAAATTCATGTGCGCCGTAATATCCCTGGACTTCCCTATAACGGGGCCCGGCGCTCCTCCTGCATAGATGGCTGCGATGTACATTTGAGATGTGCTGTCGGGGGACAGCGGGCCGAAGTACTTCCCGATTTCTTTGAGGAGCGAAATGTAGGCGGCGTTCCCCGTCGCACCGTGCTCTATGTCGAGGGAGATGCCATCGAGGCCCACCGAATCAATTGCGCACGACTTGATGAACGCGGCAAATTCCTGAGCCGTGAGCTTCTTCCCATCATACGTTGTGAAGGGCGTTGATGTGCTCCACGATGCCGCATCGTCGACATTCATCAGGACTTTGACGCCTCGTCCCTGCAGAACTTTGATGTCGCGAAGGACCTCGGCATGCGAATGATAGTTCACATTCCGCATCCAACTCGTGGCATAGTGCGTGGAATCTGCCAGCTCCCACAATGTCCCCTCGAAGACCACCACGATGTTGGCCGCATCGGTGAACGTCGGCATAGGGTAATGGTCGGGTCCGCCGGAGTCAAAGACGTAGTAGGCGACTTTGTTGTTCCCTGGCTGGGGAAGGCCTGTGTCCGCCCCGTGCAGGTCTAGAGTGAAGCTTGACAGCAAAAGCACCACTATCGTGAGTTTAGCAGCTCTCTTCTTTGTCATTGCCTGTCCGGTCATTGTTGAGAACGCCTCTCGCCTTTCCTCCCGCCCTGTTCATACCACGGATCCCAAAAACATATCCCCCCGTGCACACAAAAGCAAGCGATCCGTAAATGTCACGAGTCGGGGCCCTGCTGAGCACTACAGCGAACTTCATTGTTTCCAGGCGGTTGTTTTCGCCAGGGAAGAGACATGGAAGAACAGGAAGACACCATATAGACAGGGGAACGATGCACTCGGAGGTTCACAAACCAAGGGGGGGCGTTGCAGTGGGCCCTGCGCGAAGGCATCCAGGGCAGACTCGCTGCGGTTAGCACAGTTTCACCTGACAAAGGAGTCGCCTTCAAGGCACTTTCAGTTCGGGTGAGGTTTTTCTAACTTCTCCCGTCGCATCCTGTGACCTCATCGGTCTGCCAAAGGAGACATATGCCC
>Ga0105106_10003476_pt1 | contig 11247 bp, 11 predicted proteins | sample PPLLaktember2015_5_FD_79109 | JGI IMG/M metagenome (GOLD analysis project Ga0105106, IMG submission 79109) | Freshwater sediment microbial communities from Prairie Pothole Lake near Jamestown, North Dakota, USA - PPLs Lake P8 Core (1) Depth... | ecosystem: Environmental > Aquatic > Freshwater >... | reverse complement strand
CGGTAGAAGGAGAAATTCTGATTGTAAAAGCTCGTTTTGTCTGGCTCATCAATCGGTGGGGGCATTCCTTTGGTTCAAGCGTCTAACTTTGACTATCTGATAATTTTGCATGCACTCCACCGGTTTTATTCCAGTCACATGTCGGGAAATCAGTATGATTTAGGAAAGGGACGGATACTGATCTATATTTCGGTGTTCTCTATACCAATCGATGGTTTTTCTCAGACCCTCATCTAACCCAATGGTTGGCCTCCAATTGAGTTTTTCGAAGGCCGTTTTTACATCCGCAACCCGAATACTTTCCTGTGGCCTATCCGGAAATGCTCCAAATAGTGGCTCAATATGGCATCCGATTAATTGGACGATCTTCTGAACAATCTCCTGGATGGGAACCAAGTTGCCAGAACCCAAGTCAATAGTTTCTCCTTCTATTCCATGTGCCTCGGCCGCGCACAGTATACCATTCGTGACATCATCTACGAATATCCAATCGACAGGACGATTCCCACTGGCAAGTTTTGGGGCCTCACCCCTCAGCAAAGACAAGATTACATATGGAAGCACTTTATGTTTAGGCTGCCGAGGGCCATATGTCATGTAAGGACGAACCAAAACAACCGGGGTTTGATAAAGTAAATGAAACATTTGTGCGTAGGCGCTCCCTGCCCATTTAGCAGCAGCGTACGGGGTAGATGGGATAATTTTAGGATCCGAGGGTTTGGGTTCCTCTAACGACGAGGCCAAAATCAATTTCTCTGTTTTTAGTTCAGTTGCTACAGTCAACACGTTTATAGTTGTAATAAAATCATTGTGAACTGTTGGAAGTAGATTCTTTAGATCTGGAGATCCTACGCTATGACTACAAAGATGGAATACGAAGTCCGGCTGAATTGCTACAAACAATTTGCGCACAAAATCAATTTCCGTAACGTCCCCTTTCCACCACTTTATAGAAGATACTTGATCAATACGAGCAGAACGTGATACTCCATGCACCTCAGCACCGAATTGACTCAAAGATAGAGAGAGATGCGACCCTAGGAAACCAGATGCTCCCGTCACAATGGCCTTCTTACCTGAAAAGTCGTGCATGGCTTTAACCCTTTCTTACCTATTGATATTAAGCTTAATTGAGATTAATCGCTAATTATTCTCCAACAATTCCTCGAGAGAACCCACTATTGATTGAACATCCAACCCGTGCTTTTTAAGCATATATTCTTGATTGCCTAGTATTACAGCGCAAGATTGCCGATTTTAGCCCATCCGAGCAAAAGCAAATGTGCACTAAAAGCGGCCTTCAGAAGCAGTTTTACTCGCAATTTCAGCCTCAAGTTGTCTGACATTGCGCCGTAATACTAGACTTCTATATAGTACAAAACACAAACGAATGAGACAGATTTAATTAGGTGCAACATGGGCTTTCTGGACCAAATCAGTAACTTCTCGCTCAACAGTTGCGAGTGCCTGAGCCGGGGCACTTGGAATGAGCAGGTCCGGATCAAGAGCCGCGAAGCCGGGTCGGAAGACCGAGCCGTGCAGGCGCGTAAAGAATAAAGCGACTTCGTAGCCGTAGGGTGTGATCCGGTAGCGATGAGAATTGGGGATGCGCCAGATGATGCCCTTCAGGCGTAAGCGACGCAGGTCATACGTCAGCTGATGGGTCGAGTAAGGTGAGCCCAGTAAGTCAGCCACGTGAGTGAGGAAGTCACGATGACGAAAGCCACAGGTGTTATGCACAAACAAAGTGAGCGCCGCCAGCAAGGCCATAGTGCGAGGCACACCGAAGCGCAAGCCCGGGGCGCGTTGACCATCCTGAGTGAGGGTAGGTTGCACAACACGTCCAACGCTTTCCTGGGAGAGATGGCAGTTGTTACTGACACGTTGAACGTCCAGCAGATGTCGATTGACCTCTCGACCAATCTTTTGCAGGAAGGGCAGATTGGACAGATCCAGACGGACTCCGAAGTCTTTGGGATCATTGATGATGGTCTCTGTGCGCAAGGCACGGTTTTCTTTGAAGTATTGTTTCACAAAAGATTTCTTGTATTCAATATACAGATTGGGGTTGACACCCGCCTCGATCACACGCGTGCGAAAGCGGCCAGGGGTCGAGCCGATGATTTTACGATCAAAGACCAGTTGTACTCGATCCGGACGACCCAAATCCAGGTTCTCCTTGATCACCGCTTCAAAGAATTCCCTCCCACGCAGCGGATCATCAAAGACCTCAGCGACCGCATCTCCCAAACATCCGAGAATCCTGTGCTCTTCCAGTGTCACAATCGCCCGCGTCTAATTAGCCTTCGCAAGGAATTTCCCGATTGTCTTCACCAACGAAGCTGCGTCGAGTTCATGTTTCTCTAGCATGTAAGACTGACTGCCTATATGCGGAGAAAATACGGGGGGGAGACCGATCCTACGGAATGGAACGTGTACTTCATCAGCCTCCGCAAGTACTTCGGCGACAGCGCCGCCTAATCCTCCGAGGATGCTGTGCTCTTCCAGCGTCACGATCGCACGCGTCTGCCGGGCAGCGGACAGAATAGCATCATTATCCAATGGTTTTAAGGTATGCATACTGAGCAGACGGGATGAAATGCCTTGAGCTGCCAACTGCTCTGTGACATTGACCGCGGTGTGTAATAAACTTCCAGTGGAGATCAGAGTGATGTCTTTTCCATCTCTCAACTGGATCGCCCTGCCGATTTTGAAATCAATATCCCCTTGATGGACGGTCGGTTCTCCAGCCTTACCGAGTCGCAGATAGAAGGGGCCTGACTGCTCGACCACGGCACGTGTGGCATGCACAGCCTCCACTGGATCCCCGGGCGCCATAACTGTGATCCCCGGGAGCAAGCGCATGATGCCCAACTCTTCGGTGGCATGATGGCTGGCTCCCATTGCGCCATAAGCAAAGCCGCCTCCGACGGCCACGATCTTGACGTTGGCATGATGATAACAAACATCATTACGGATGTGTTCCAAACACCGCAGTGTTGGAAAGTTGGCGATCGAATAAGTAAAGACGATTTTGCCACTGAGAGCCAGACCCACGGCCATACCGGTCATGTTTTGCTCGGCGACACCCGCGTTTAGGAATTGCTTCGGCAGCTCATTCATAAAAGGCTCGACGACCGTGTAACCCAAGTCACCGGTTATGAACATAATGCGTTCATCGTGCTTTGCCAGCTCAAAAAGAGCCGCCAGGAATGCGGTTCTCATTTGTTATTCTCCAATTCAGCCATCGCTATCTCAAAGTCTTGCCCTCGAGGCGCGCGATAGTGCCAGAGTAACTTATCCTCCATGTAACTTACGCCCTTGCCCTTGATGGTATGGGCAATGACGCAACTAGGGCGACCGGGTTCGTGCGGAAGCTTCGACAGCGACTCCTCGATCTCTCCAAAATCATGACCGTTGATCTCGCTGGTTGCCCAACCAAATGATCGCCACTTCTCAGCGAGGGGCTTTAAGTCGATCACCTCTTCCACCCGGCCCAGACTCTGGATCTTGTTATAATCTATGATAACAATCAGATCGTCCAGCTTGTGGTGGGGTGCGAATAGTGCAGACTCCCAAACGGAGCCTTCGTCGCATTCCCCATCGCTGAGCATGCAGAAGATCCTATACGCTTTTCCGTCTCGCTTGGCTGCAAGAGCCATTCCGGTGGCGACAGGGAGGCCATGTCCGAGCGAGCCCGCGGAGAACTCTACACCGGGAATATTGTGCATGGTGTGACCAGCGAATTTGGTCCCATCCTGATAATACGTATCGAGGTTGGAGGTTGGATAGAAACCGCGCTCGGCCAAAACCGCATAAAGTGCTGCACAGGCGTGGCCCTTGCTCAAAATGAATCGGTCGCGGTCAGCCCAGGCTGGCTGGGAGGGATCAACTTGCAGTATTCTTCCGTAGAGCACTGCCAGGATATCAGCGATTGAAAGTGACGAACCGATATGGGATGAGTTCGCCCGGTTGGCCATGACGACACAATGCCGCCGGATACGGAATGCCAGCTCTGATAGAGGCAAATCCATAAGAATGTTCATATGAATTATCTCCGTTCAAACGTTGCGTGGATAAATCCTAGTAGCGGTGGTGTCCTTCATCTCCGCCATTTATTTCTTACCAGCTCGGATGCCACTAGGGCTACTTGGTCCGACCGAGGGGCGTAATGCGCCTCAAGAACACTTGCAAAAGGTACCGGTGTGTTCTCTGAAGTGATTGTCTTGACCGGAGCAATTAGCCAATCAAAGGCTTTGTCTGCAGCGCGGGCGGCAATATCCCGCGCCATGGAGGCCGTTGGGGTATCCTCATCCACAACAACCAGCCTTCGGGTCCGTTTTATCGATTCGAGAATAGTAGTCTCATCGAGTGGAGCCAATGAGATGATATCGAGAACTTCGACATCAATGCCGTCGCTTGCTAGCATATCGGCTGCTTCCAGACAAACGAGCGTCATTCGCCCAATGCCGCAAAGCGTAACATCTTTTCCGCTACGGGCCACCACGGCACGCCCTAACGGGAACGTGTAAGGATCCTCTGGAACATGTCCTCTGGCCGCTGAGCCGAGAGCCTTGTGCTCCATGACCACAACAGGGCCATCATCGCGAATAGCCGAAATCGTAAGCCCTTTAGCATTATAAGCTGAACTCGGGACCACAACCTTGAGCCCGGGGATGTGGGCTAAAACGGAATAGAGGGTCTGGGAGTGCTGGGCAGCCGCCCCCCCTCCATATACTGGTCCACCTCCGCTTGTGTCATAAGGACCACCATGAGTGCCATAAGGGATGCGGATGAGCATGGGTACATGGATTTGGCCACCCATCATGTAGCACATTTTGGCCGCCTGATTCATGAGCTGATCGTAGCAGGTGCCGATCAGATCGACAAACATGAGCTCAACGATGGGTCGAAGACCCGTCATCGCGGCTCCTACCGCAGCTCCCATGAATCCCATCTCCGAAATCGGAGTATCGAGGACCCGTTCAGGACCGAACTCGGAAAACAATCCCCGGGTGGCACGTAGTGGACCCCCCCAGGCTTCGGTCAGTCCTAAGTAGGCCCGGCCGGCTGCTCCAGCGACATCCTCGCCCATAATGATGATCGCAGGATCCCGCCGCATTTCTTGGCGAATAGCCTCATTGACAGCCTGGCTAAAGGTCAGTTCCCTAATATGCTTCTGTGTATTCATAGTCATGAGAAGTCAGGTGAATAAACATCAGAATGAAGTTCTGCCTGCTCCGGTAGAGGGCTGGATTCTGCAAACTCGACGGCCTCTAGGACCAAGCGCTGGTTCTCCGCGTCGATTGTCTCGAGATCCGATACCTTCAATAAGCCTTCCGTCAAAACTCGGCCACGGAAGTGGTCGATGCAGTCACGCCGGCGAGCCCCCTCCTCTTCCTCCGCAGTCCGATAACGGAGCGGATCATCGCCCTGGTGATGGCCATAGTAACGATAAGTCATACACTCGACAAGTGTCGGTCCCTGACCGGCCCGCGCTCGTGTCACCGCGGAAACGGCAGCCTCCCAAACCTCAAAAACATCCTGACCATCAACGCGGATTCCAGGCATACCATAAGCTGAAGCCCTGTTCACAATACTGCCGCCCGCAAGTGCATATTCAATTGGTGTGGCATCCGCATAAAAATTGTTTTCACATACAAAAACAACCCCCAACTTCCAGATCGAGGCAAGATTCATGGCCTCGTGGATGGCTCCAATATTAGAGGCTCCATCGCCGAAAAAAGCCGCAGCAACTCGGTCATATCCCAGAACTTTGGAAGTGAGCGCCGCGCCCACTGCATGAGTCGGACCGCTGCCGACAATTGGATTGACACCGAGCATGCCTACGCGGAAATCGGTGATATGCATGGAACCGCCCTTGCCATGATTGGTTCCTGTACTTTTCCCAAAAATCTCAGCCATCATATTGCGGACATCTACTCCCTTGGCAATACAGTGCCCATGCCCTCGGTGGGTGGAGCTGATCCAATCGGATTGCTTGAGTGCCGCACACACACCAACCGCTACAGCTTCTTCACCTATATATAAATGTACCGGCCCTGTGGGCACTCCACTTTGTATGAGTTCTCTTAGCTTTTCTTCGAAAATTCGGATCAGAGTCATGCGTTGATAAACCCATAGCAACTGTTCTCTTGGCATGGACTTTTTTGTTTCAAGCTGCATGTTAGCCTCTTGGTTGATCTAGACTTTTCGGATGATCATTCAACTCAGCAATATAACGATCTCGTGCTTCCCTCAGAATATGGGATAAAGTGCCTCTTCAAACAACATCTTGCAAATTATCATAATGAATTTTATTGAAACGATGTTGAAGCGATGTAAATTTTCTCGATACCATTTAACCGTTTTTTCCAACCCGGCATTCAACGAAATCTTGGGCTTCCATCCCGTCCTTGCGTAAGTTTCTGCAACATTTGCGAGGGATTCTTGTTCCAAGAGTCTATCACTTAATGTGCCAAACTCTGGTTCAATGTTTGGATCGATCAAGGTTTTCAACGTAAGTTGGATGGACCGGATCGATACAGATTCTCCTGAACCAATATCCAATTTTTCTCCTTCAATTGCCGGGGTTAGTGCTGCTGCCAGAATACCATCCACTACATCCTCGATGTAGATCCAATCGATCTCTCGTCGTCCGCTCGTCAGGTTAGGGGCCTTTCCTCGCAACATGGAAAGAATGGAATATGGGATCAACTTTTTTACATCCTTCTGGCCAGGTCCATATACCATAAATAATCGTAGGGGCACATATGGCAAACCATATAAGACATGGAACATCTCTCCATAGACATTTACTGCTCGCTTCGCTGCGGCGTAAGGAGAGGTAGCTACACTCCAGCTACTATTCGAGCCTGGCTCCTCCATTGACCCTGCTGAAATGAATCGCTTGCAACCAACTTTGCATGCTTCCATCATCAAATATATATGGCCCATTAGGTTGCTTCGAAAAGTAGGTATTACAACTGATATGTCACGTGAGCCATTTACGTCGCTTGCAAGGTCAAATATGTACTCCGGTCTTACAGTTTGCATCAATGAAGTAACCATACCGGCATCAGAAAGGTCACCCTGCCACCATCGGATTCGATCCGAGTTGACCTGGCTCGTACGTGAAATTGCATGAATATCAACATCAAACTCGCCAAGCCTTCGACAAAGATGAGATCCAATAAAACCACTTGCTCCAGTAACCAATATCGTTCTTCCGTTAAAATTTGAATATTGCATTATGCGTTCTCAGACCTCCTCAATATATAATGCGAGATAACCTATTTTGCTTTCATAGGTTATCCCCTATCCGGATGTTCACGAGCCACTTTTACACTGCGCTGTCTTTGTGTTCATCAAAGTTAATCATTGCCACCCTGAATGATACGATCTATGAATTCATTATTAAACAGGAATAATATAAGCCAGAATTGAAATTTTCGTCCAATAGAAAGCTGGCCCATTCTGCTACAGATATCCACGCGGATCATTCATAAAACATCCTCTTCTATACTGGTGAGGCTAGAGCGAGGTCAGTTGTGCTCGCAGGGCCTGCAAAAGGTTCTCTGGAACTCCGATGTCGGTGAACCGCGCGCCAGGCAGATGCAGCCCTTCTACCTGCAACCCAGACTTGAGAGCTGCCATAATGACATGGCTCATATAGAGCTCGCGCCGCGACGATGGTTGGGCGGCCGTCACCTGCTCTAGCTCAGTGAGATATTCATGCAAGAATTGGGTAAACGTCGGTGCCCAGGCCGCGACTGCCCAGGTGAATCGCAAGTCACTATGGGCCGGTTTGACAATGATATCGCGGATGCGCCCCTGCTCATCGAACACAATTGGATCGCAGAGGTGCGGCTGCTCAGTGGGAAAGAGGCCAAGCACTACATCGGCATTTGTGGCTTCCAGGTGCGCGACAATGCGCGGGTACGCATCTTCGGGCTCGATCAGGATATCCGGAAATCCAAATAGGATGATTGCGTCGCGCACAAACGCATAGGCCTGGTCAACCGTATATGGCGCGCCATGCGGTAAGTTCATGATCAGGTAGCCAATCGGCAGATCTAAGAGGCTGCCATCGCCAAAGTACTCCGGAATATCCCACTTGCCCTTGCGGATCACAATGTATGCCCGCTTCGCACCTGCGCGGCGGAAGTACTCCAGGAGATATTGACCCACCGGCTTTGGCCTGACACCCCGTCCATCCTCCACGCTTTGGAATCCGATTGGGAAGATCTCTTTGCTACATGGCAGTGGCGACATACGAGTTGCCTTGCCTGCGGCGGGGATGATGCCGACAATCTCACGCAGCGGTGCTATCATCCCGGGACTTTCTCCAACAAATTGCAATCCAGTAAGGCGTTTGCCGCGTTGTGAATGGAAGAAAATGGAATGCCCGATCTTTCCGCAATATCGAGCAGTGAGTGTTCTCCATCAGACAAATTCAAAACCCATAGCAGGGACATTTCATAATCACTCGCGTCTTTTCTTCCCCCCACGGTGCTATAAAGCCCCCGTTTTCCCAGTTGAGGTTCACCCTTTGGATTCGTGTTCAAATATTTTTTATTGTTTTCTACGACATTGATGATCGCGAGGTATTTAAAATACGAATCTGCCAACTTCTCAGCTTTGACAAAATCAAGATTGTCGGCGGATGTATGATATTCCTGGAAACGCCCATGAGGAGTCCGCGAGAGATTACCAACTGCAAGATTGAATCCTGGCGAAGAATATTGACGTTCATCGTATCCATAGGGTGAAAACTCCATGATCTCGTAATCATCGCCGGAATGTTTCAAAACGTGGGTCACTGCCCTGTCAATTTCGGCATGGCCGCGGCGCGTCTTTTTGTAATGCATTTTTCCGGAATCGCCCACACAAGCCATGACCAAACCGTGTTTTATTTTTGATATTTTGTCTTCGTTAAGACTCAGCCATGTGATCGAACCAATCGTCCCCGGAATAAATAGGAAACGATAAGAATACCTGTTTTTTTTCTGGCTTAGATGCTTGGCGAGATAAGTCGCCACGCCCATTCCTGAAAGATTGTCGTTACAAAGGGACGGATGGCAGCTATGGCAAGAAATCAGAAACTCATCTTCAAGTTCACCTTTAATAAAGAATTCACCATATGTTAAAAAACCATCCTCGAGTGATGAATCTATGAACACATCATATTCTTCATCACTTAAACTGTCCAGCATCTTCTGGGTAAGACAGAATCCCCAATTCTCCTTATAGTAAGAAGTTCGATAAGGAATCCAATCTTCATGTTCTGGTAGTGAAAAGAGATGCTCCTTCAGCTCCGCAGATTTTACTTTCCCTTGGTACGGGACGCTGTAATTCAGGATATGCAAATTAGATTTTTGGAAGTCAACGACTTTTTCACCTGCTGCACTCTTTATATAGGCATCCCGAATATTCCATTCCCTTGGAACCGTCCAATCAAACACTTGCGTACCAGTTGGCACTTCGTGCAATTCAAGTGGAATATGTTCTTTTAGAATCTGCATAGATTCTCGAAACCCGTCTCCGGTAATGCTCCTACAGATTGGATACAGGGTTTCAATCAATTGATAAATTTCTTGTCTAACAAATTGAGAGTCCATGAAAAGTCTTTTACTTCAAAAGGTCTGTCGAATAATTCGGATAATTGGCATCACGTTCAGAAATCATATATGTCGCCGAATCGGGGCGAACATCAATGAGCACATCATGGAACGCCCCTGTGTACTGCTCACCAGCTTTGCCTCCGGATGAGGAAACACCTGAAAGTGCATTCCACGCAGAGTTCCCTTTGCCTTGTTGTATGAAATGTTGTATTGTACCAGACTGAAGTTGAGTATGCTCCTCAAACTCCCGCTGGCAGAAAGCCGGGGTGAAGAGTGGCCGATTTAGCTGCTGCTTTTCGCTTGACCAACACGTATTTGTGCAATGAGGGTCTGCTTATCGACAGAGGCGCAGACGTGTTTGACATCCTCAATTTAAGGCAATTCCTCCGGTCGACCAAATGAAGCAAGCGTGATCTGATGCCCACATTGAGTCAGGTTAGCCTGGCTTGCCCAACAAATTCTCATCTAAAACAGGTCATTTCATACGTTGCAAGTAAGGTGATTGTAATGAAACCCAATTATCTATACCATCTAGAAGTAAACTTTCGAATTTCTTCTTCAGTGTAGAAATGCTTGACAAGTTTTGAGCTATACATTTTCTCAATATAGTCGTCTGGCAAAGAAACTCTATTCAGAAACATACGATACAAGGAATAGTATTTCTTTTCTTTTGCTTGATTTTTGGAGACAAGATTAATGTTCTCAACACCCAAAAATTCCGAAATGGCATTAGAAAAAACATTGGAAAGATTTTCGCTTCGAATCAAGAGCATCTCTGCTTGTTCATTAGAATATATCTTATAACCTTTCTCCTTTGGAAATTGACTCGAATAAACATCAATCCCAAAGAATGGATACAACTCTAAATCAAACCAGTTTAGAGGTTCTTCGTGGTCAAATTTCTCGAAAAAGGCTTGATACAACTCTTCATAAGTGATGGTGTCTAACCTTTTGTGGAAATCAGGGATTTGCCTGTCAACTGTTTGAAAAAAACTCGATATATTTCTGGTTATTGGATCACGAACCAGAGTAATGATCTTCCATTTTTCTTTATTTCCGATGCGATACTTCCCAAGAACAGAACCACGAATGAAGTAACTCATAAAAAGATGCTCAGGGAGTATGCTCCTCAATTTTCGATTGATGCCAATTCTTTTTTCATAATAAAAATTTTCTTCTATCATTATCCGTTTCGATGACAAGATATGGAAATGAAAGAGTGGAACATTTAGATGACGCGCTGAGAGAGACGCCACCACTGACGTGGAGGCAACTTTCCCCATTTGATATATCAGCAAAGGTTGTTGACGAAAAGTCTTTATGTAAAACCAACAGGAATAACCTATTCTGGCCAGATAATAATTCTTAGGAAAGATCCGATACTGTATCAAGTTTTTTATGCCCATCTTACCTCGGCTCGCAGGCAACAATCAACTCCAGGCTCAGTTACGAGATCATGTAGGTGGGATAGATTAGATTCGAGGATGCAGAGGTGGCACAATGAAAATCTGGTAAACCGAACTGGGGCATGTGCGCTAAACAAAGCTCCCTGTTCGGCGCGCAGTTTGTCAATCAATCTTTCCTCCGGCAATTCAATATCGTCGTATGTGATCACTTGGTCTTT
>Ga0105106_10003474_pt1 | contig 11249 bp, 7 predicted proteins | sample PPLLaktember2015_5_FD_79109 | JGI IMG/M metagenome (GOLD analysis project Ga0105106, IMG submission 79109) | Freshwater sediment microbial communities from Prairie Pothole Lake near Jamestown, North Dakota, USA - PPLs Lake P8 Core (1) Depth... | ecosystem: Environmental > Aquatic > Freshwater >... | reverse complement strand
CTCTGGCTCACGCTCATCCGCGACGCCGTAGAGCGCGCGGCTCGTCGCGTTGAGATCCTCCTGCGCTTCGAGCAAACGGGGCGGTTTCTTACTCGGCCCGGACTTTCGGCGTTTCATCGGCTCGCTCCCGCACTGCCACGAAGGTCACAGTGTAGGCGCCGTATCCATTCGTGCGTTGACCGAGATCAACGCATCGTTACGCGGTTCCGACCGCTTCGGCGGCGAGGCGCCCGGGCCGCGCCGCCAGCGAGGGGCTGCACAAAGAGATTGTGCTGTTAAGATTGTCACGCTATCTCGTGCTGCGTTCCATACCCACGCTCACTCATGTGCGTCGATTTGCGTGGCACCGACGTGATACGCAAGCTCGAGCAACGTAGCGGCGCCCGTTTTCGACAGGATATGGGAGCGATGGACCTCGACTGTCCGATGGCTGATGCCCAGGTGCCGGGCGATTTCCTTGTTCGGGCGGCCGGCGACTGCAAGGGTGAGGACCTCGCGCTCGCGTTGGGTAAGCGACGCCAGCCGGGCTTTGCGTTGGTGGGCCGTTTCGCTGACCGCCACGGCTGCCCGTATTCGGTCGAGAAGCAATTTGCCGTCGACCGGTTTCGTAAGGAAATCCACCGCCCCCGCCTTTATCGCCCGCACGGTCTCTGGAACGTTGCCGTGCGCGGTCAGGAAAATGATCGGCATCAGCTCGCCGCGGCGTGCAAGCTCGTTTTGCAGTTCCAATCCGTCCATGCCCGGCATGTGCACGTCCAGCACGAGGCACCCGGGCTGATTGGCGCGATGCGCAGCAAGAAATGCTTGGGCACTGTCGAACGCCGCTGCGCAAAGGCCGGCGCTCTCCAGCAGGAGCGACAAGCTGTCGCGGACCGCGGCGTCGTCATCGACCACGTATACGACCGACTGCCTCATGTGGCGAATGGTAGCGTGAAGTGGAAGGCGGCGCCGGGCCCAGGCTCGAGCTCGAACCAGAGCTTGCCGCCGTGCGCTTCGACCAGCGCCCGGCTGATCGCGAGGCCCATGCCGATGCCTTCGCGCTTGGTCGTGTAGAACGGCTCGAAAACTCTTCTCGCCGTCGCATCGTCCAGGCCGGGCCCGCTATCGCGCACTACCACGTGGGCCATGTTCCCGTCGGCGACGGTGCGGATGGCAATCGTCACCGAAGGCATGGCCAGGTCCGCGCTGCGCATGGCCTCGACGGCGTTACTCAGCAGGTTAACGAGGACCTTCTCGACCTGGAGCAGATTCGCCACTACCGGCTTCAGGTTCGGCTCGAGCTCGAGCTTTACCTGAAATCCGCCGACGCCATTCGACTGCATCACGGCCAGCGCTCTGCGTATCGCGTCGTTGAGGTTCACGGACTCGATCGAGCTCTCGCGCGTGCGGAGAAAGAGCAGCAACTCGCGCACGACACGTCCCGCGCGCTGCGCCTGCTCTGCGCCGCTTTCAAGGGCGTGGGTCAGCCGGTCGGGCTTCGGATTGCCCGCGCGCAGCAGGCGCAGCGCAGCTTCGGCATAGGATGCGACGGCGTTGAGCGGCTGGCCGAGCTCATGGGCGATCGCTGCCGCCGTGAGGCTCGCGACATGCAGTTGCTGGAGCTCCTGCATCTGGGCGCGCCGATCCTGCAGCGCGGCTTCCACCTGCCTGCGCTCGCTTACGTCGCGCAGGATCGCCTGTACCCTCCCGTCCGGCAATCGCCTGACCGCGATCTCCCCAGGGAAATGGGAGCCGTCTTTGCGGCGAAAGCCCCACTCGCTGCGTACGATTCCGCCGCCTTCGAGCCGTGCGAGCTCGGCGGCGATGCGCGGAGTCTCCTGCGGCTCGATAACGTCCTCTAAGCCCATCCGAAGCAGCTCGTCGCGCTTGTATCCGAGCATGTCGCAGCCGGCCGCGTTGGCATCGAGGTAGCGGCCGTGCGCATCGCAGAGGAATATGCCATCCACAGTCTGCTCCACTAGCAGGCGAAAATGCTCCTCGCTCCTGCGCAGCGCGAGCTCCGCGCGTTTGCGCTCGGTGATGTCGATGACGCTGACCAGAGCCAATTGCAGCCTGCCCTGCTCGTTCCGGGCAACGCCGCCGGCATAGCTGTAGATGCGTTCCCAGATCTTGTCCCGGCGCCGCACCACGAGCTCGAGGTCGCGCACCGTCTCACCGCGGAGTATCCGCGGCAGCGGCCATTGTTCGAGTGGCACGACTTCGTCATCCAGTGTGGTGATCGTAAAAATGCGCTGCATTTCGGCAATCGGAACACGCGCCTCCTCCAGGCTCGAAAAGCCGTGCATGTGCAGCGCTGCGGGATTCCAGTAGACAAACTCGCCGTCCGGAGTGGAAGTTACGAGGCCCTCCTGCAGATTGTCGAAAACGAGGCGCAGCTCGGAAGCCAGTCGATCGCGCTCGAGGGTCGCCTCGCCGGCTTTCCCGAGTGCTGCCGCCAGCGCACGGATTTCCCTCACGCGGCCGGTATGCGGCAGCTCGACGGCCCTGCCCTGCGCGATATCACCAACCGCCGCTGCAAGCGCCATGATCGGCTCGGTGATACGGCGTCCCAGAACCACCGCAGCGATCATCGCCAGGAACAGCAGCACGAGGCCCAGTACTATCGTCTGCCACAGCGCCTGCAACAAGGCACCTTCGATCTGACGCGTAGGCACCCCCATGCCGACGACCCAGCCGCTCTCCGGGAGCCGGTTGAAGGCCGTGTGCACCGCCTCGCCCTCGAGCGTCAGCGTCTTGGAGACGCCCTCGCTTTTATCCCTGATGGCTTCGATGTATTTGTCGTGGCCGCGCTGGCCGATCCACTTTTCCGCGTCGTGGGTTCGTGCGACAACGGTATAACTGCGATCGACGATGGATACCACCCCCGTTGTGGGACCCCGATGCTGTGACGCGATGAGTGGGGAAAGCGCCTCGGGCTTGTATCCGGCGGCGAGAACGTATTTCAGCTCGCCCCCGCGCAGTATGGGCACCGCCACGGCGATGTGGTAACCCGCCGTGACACGCCCCACGACCAAATCCGAGATTGCCGGACGTCCGCTATCCAGAACCTGCCTGAAGTATGGCCGGTCTTCGACCGAGGGCAGTTGGGCTCCATACGGGCGCATCAGGCTGAAGAGCTGGCGCCCTGTCGTATCCACGAGCCAGACACTGTACCACGGGTGGTGATCGCGGGCGCGCCGCGATTCTTCGTAGAAAGCCGCCAGGCCGTCAGCGTCCAGATTCATCGATGCACCCAGTGTGTTGAGCGCTGCCACGCTCGCCTGCAATTCGCGCTCGACACCTGCAGCGAGCGCTCGCGTCGTATTGAGCAAACCCTCCTCTATCGCCGCGCGATGCCGGCGCGCCGAATCGAGCGTCTGCACGAACGAGAACAGGAGCAACGGAAGCGCGACCGCGATGACGAGCGCGACGAGATACGAACGTAGGGATTGCATCGCCATGGTGGGCCGAGTCATCAATTTTCATAATCCAGCGCTACCCCTCACGCGATCGAGCCGATAGTGCTGCCTGGCCCGGCGACGTGATGCGCCGCTCGATCCTAACCGGGCGCGTTCATCGCAATTTGATGGAGATCAAAAGAATGCAAGTGATTGCATCCCTGCGACTCCATAAATCCTTACGTGTGAATACGTACGTGCGCACCGTGATTAACGATAGGCGCTGCTTTAGGTGTAATTCGTTTGATGGCAAGCTGGCCGGCCGGCCATGCCTGTATCGTGCCCCCGATTGTGGGGCGCCATGACCGCCGAGCGGAGGATCGCCGCATTCCTGCTGAGTCTCTCTCGGCGGCACGAGAAGTTCGGTCGCCCGGCCACGCACTTAGCCTGTGCATGACGCGATATGAAACCGGCAGCTACCTTGGCCTCACGGCCGCCCTCCGAGCGTGGGCACACAAGCTCCGTGCCGCACGCACGTCGCGCCGCCTATGAATGATGTGAGCGTCTGAGCGCCATTAGATTCGTGGCCTATTCCGCGCCCGATGTTTACTCCGCGGCAGCGGTGGCGGCGGAGTACTCGTAATGAGTGGCAGATCTCTCAGCGACGGCCGCATGCGCGCGCGCGTCCTCCGCACACTCTTCACGTGTTTCAAATGCTTGGCGCGACTCAGCCACGACTTCACCGTGTTGATCGAACCGCTCCCATCCCCAGCCGCCAAAGAGGCCGTGAAATATAACGAGATTCTGTTGCACGGACGCCCTCCGATGTTTAGCGCTGCCAGTATTGCCTCGAGTAGTGGAATTGCATCACCAATGCGTCAGCGCAGTAATACCGCGGAGCGCGTACGTGCAGCCACTGGCACGCGCGTTCCTTTGATCAGGATCAAAGCAGCCAACACCGCTCGCTTGTAAACGCAGTACCGGAGATTTTGCAAGGCGCACGGCTGACGCGATCCGGCTATTCCTTCCCATACTGACGAGCGCAGGTTGGCCCGCCACCAGAACACCGCACCGGGCTCAGGCCCGGCCGCAAGGATCGAGTGGGCCAGTATCACCTCATGAAGCCCTTGCTGCGGAACGGGGAGCGGATCGCACCACCAGACCCCGGCACGATGCTCGCGAGCGGCGACGTGCTCGTGCTCGCCGGAACACCGGCGAGCATCGCGCGCGCCGAACGGCGTCTTTCGACCGGGCGTACGGGTAACGTGCAGAAAAGGAGCGTGTGATGGCTGGGATCAGGGCGGTGCTGGCGGCGACCGATTTCTCCGATGGCGCAATGTGCGCCGTGCAACGGGCAGCGCAGATTGCATCTGAGCACAAAGCCACGCTCACGCTGCTGCATGTCGTCGACGATTCCGCATTGCGCGGGATTCAGGAATGGCTACGCGCCAGCGGCCAGCCGGGAGCCGAGCCCGTGCACGAGGCGCAGCAAAAACTGCAAGACGTTTCTGAAAGAATCATCGCTGAAAGCAACCTTCGCCTGACTGTGCATGTCGAGGTGGGCGATGTCGTCGACGCGCTCGTGACTGCGGCTGCACACGCGGATCTCGTCGTGCTCGGCGCGCGAGGCGGGAACCGCCTGCGTCTTCCATTGTTCGGCACAACCGCCGAGCGATTGATCGCGAGGAGCGGCACCCCAGCGCTGATCGTCCGGCAGCCATGCAGCGGTGGTTACGGCAAGGTGCTGGTGCCGGTCGATTTTTCCGACCATTCGACGAACGCCTTGCGATTTGCATTAGAAATAAGGTCTGCGAAAAACATCGTCGTGTTCAACGCGTGCCACGAGCCCTTCGAAAGCACCATGCACTACGCGAGTGTCACAGAAGGTGTGATAGACGAATATCGGCGGAAGGCAACGCAGGAAGCTGTAATGAACATGGACCTTTTGCGGCAAGGACTCGGTCCGGACGGCCGTGGCCTCGACACCGAGGTGCAGTACGGGCATCCCGCGAGCCTGATCCTCGCGCAGGCCCGCAAGCTGTCGGCAGATCTCATCGTGATGGGGAAGCACGGGCGGTCGAAACTGGAGGCGTTTTTTATAGGCAGCGTTACCCGGGATATCCTGGCGCAAGCGGAAACCGACGTACTGGTCGTGCCGGAGTAATAGCCGCGCAAAGAAGTGACGCGGCGGCGCCGCGCCTTTTTCAGTCGTAATCGAAGCGCTCGAATACGATCTGCTCGGCAGGCACGCCGCAAGCGAGCAAGTGCTCGCGGCACGCGAGCATCATGGGCGTGGGCCCACACAGGAAGCACAGACAGTCGGCCGGCTCGCCGCGTATCGCCTCACGCACCGCGGTCTTCGTAAGCTCGCCCACGCCGCCATCCCACCGCGGCGGCGGCTCGTCTACGAAGAAACTGTATTTCAAGTCCAGGGCGGCACACGCTTCGCGGATCTCGGCGGCATGCACGAGTTGGCTCGTGTTGCGGGCGCCGTAAAGCAGCCCGATGGGCCGAGGATCCCCGCGGGCGTGCAGATGCCGCAGCAATCCGATCACAGGCGCAATGCCGATGCCGCCGGCGATCATGGCAATCGTCTTTCCGCTTCGACCGCCCAATGTGAAGTTGCCGTGCGGTCCGTCCAGATACGCTCGCGCACCGGGGGTAAGCGCGTGCAGGCGGCTCGTGAAGTCGCCGCGCGCCTTGATGAGCAGCCGCACTTCAGGCAGCGCTTCGGGCGCCGAGCTGATCGAAAACGGGTGGTCGAGCAGCGTCACCGGCGGCTGATCGAGAAGCACCCACGCAAACTGTCCCGCCTCGAATGCGAGCGGCTTTCCGCGCGCGGGCCTCAACACGAGCTCGCGTATGCCATGCCCGATCTCCTCGTTCGAAACGACATGGTGAGCGGTGCGCACCAGCAGAAACGGCTTCACCAGGTAGAGATACCCGAGCGTGCCGAACGCCAGCGCCCCGAGAGCCCACCAGTACGCGGCGAGCCACACATTCGAGCTGTAAGCGCCGATCGCGAGCGCGTGGTGGAATCCCCCGGCGGCTGCGAGCACGGCCGCAAGCGTATGCGTCCCGCGCCAGAGCTCGTAGCGCAGTGGCAGCCGGTTGCGCCGTATCCCAATGAACACCAGAACCAGTAGTACCACCCACGCCCCGACGCCGCTCGAGAGGTGGGGCGCGGTGAACATGCGCACGGCTTTGGCGGGGAGCTCTCTCAGCTCGTCCGCGTCGGAGGGAACGAGAAAGAACAGCACGTGCAGGAGCGCAAGCACGAGCACTGCGCGCGCGGCGAGCTGATGAAACCGCATCGTGCGGTCGATGCCGGCGCGCCGCGACAGTGTCTCATAGCGGCCGGAGCTCACGAACTGCAGAAGCAGCAAAGCGAGCGCGAGAACACCCGTCGCGATGGCGGCTTCGCGCAGCATGCTCGCGCCCGCGTGGTACTGCCAGGCGATGAAGACAAGCGGCAACAGGCCAGTCAAGACATAAGCCACGAGCAGCCCGACAGGATGGATCCCTCTGTTCATACGGATCATTCCGGTAATGCATGCTCGCCGTGCCCGCGGCCGTAGCGGATCCACTTCTCGAATTCGACCAGCGCGAAAGCGACGAGCGCGACCGCGGCCATGCGCAGCCACGACTCGGCCCCGAGGGGCGCACTATGAAAAAGCGTGTTCATCACCGGCGCGTAAGTGAACAGCAGTTGCGCGCCGATCATCGCAGCCGCACCCGCCATGATCCAGGGGTTGGAGAAAAAGCCGATCGAGAACGGCGAATGATTGAGCGAACGGCAGTTGAGCAGGTACCCGATCTCGACGAGTACGATCACGTTGACGACGGCCGTGCGGGCAGCCTCGAGCGTCTCCCCTTCCACGTTCATCTCCCACGAGAACAGCCAGTAGGCGCCGCCGGCCATGACCAGCGACACGAGGCCCGTGCGCATGACGAGCGCGAACGTGAGCAGAGGACGCTTCGGATCGCGTGGCGGGCGCCGCATGAGGCCCGGCTCCTTGGGTTCGAAAACGAGCATGAGCCCGAGGAATATGGCCGTCGCCATGTTTATCCAGAGGAGCTGCACCGGCACGATGGGCAGCGTGATGCCGAGAAGAATCGCCGTGAGCAGTATGAACGCCTCGCCGCAATTCGTCGGCAGCGTCCACACGATGAATTTGGTGAGATTGTCGAAGACCCCGCGCCCCTCCTCGACCGCGGCTTCGATGGTGGCGAAATTGTCGTCGGTGAGGACCATGTCGGCCGCGCCCTTCGCCACGTCGGTTCCGGTGATCCCCATCGCGACGCCGATGTCGGCCTGCTTGAGCGCGGGCGCGTCGTTCACGCCATCCCCGGTCATCGCGACCACGTGTCCGCGGGATTGCAGCGCGCGCACGAGGCGCAGCTTCTGTTCCGGCGCGACGCGCGCAAAAACCGCCGCACGCTCGGCCGTTTCCGGCAACTTCTCGTCCGGGATCGATTCGAGCTCGCGTCCGGCGACGGCCACGAGCTCTCCATCGGCTTCATCCCCTTTCAACCCGATCTGGCGCGCAATCGCGCGTGCGGTAATAAGGTGGTCGCCCGTAATCATCTTGACGGCGATCCCCGCCTCCTGGCATTTGCGCACGGCCTCGATCGCCTCCGGACGCGGCGGATCGATCATCGCCTGTAAGCCGAGGAAAGTGAGTCCCTCCGCGACGTGCGGGTGCTCGAGCCTCGAATGATTCGCGTCGGTGTGGCGACGGGCGAACGCGAGCACGCGCAAGCCCCGCGCCGCGATCGCTTCTACCGCGCGGCGCACGGCATCCGCGTCGAGCGGGACGATTCCGCCGTGCACGTCCAGCGCATCGCTGCAGCGCGCGAGGAGGCGCTCGACGGCCCCCACTTTGTAGATCACGCGGCCTGCGGGTGCTTCATGCAGCGTCGCGCGAAACATGTGCTCGGATTCGAACGGGATCACGTCGAGGCGCGGCGCGGCGGAATGCGTATCCGCGTGTACGAGTCCGGCTTTCTCACCCACGACTATCAGCGCCGCCTCCGTCGGGTCGCCCTGGACCTGTAGTCGTCCGTCTTCGCCGCGCGTCACCTGCGAGTCGTTGCAGAGGACGCCGGCACGCAGGCACTCTGCGAGCGCCGGGTGGTCCGCGATATTTACCGGCGCACCATCGAGACGGATTTCACCTTTCGGCTCGTAGCCCGCGCCCGTGACTTCGAAGTACTGTCCGCCCGCGAAAATCTCGCGCACCGTCATCTGGTTCTCGGTCAACGTGCCGGTCTTGTCCGAGCAGATGACCGTCGTGCTGCCGAGCGTTTCGACCGCAGGCAGCTTGCGGATGATCGCGCGGCGTCGCGCCATGCGCGCAACGCCGATCGCCAGCACGATCGTGACCGCTGCGGGCATACCCTCCGGTATGGCGCCGACGGCGAGCGCAACGGCCGCCATGAACATATCGAGCAGGCTTTCGCCGCGTGCGGCCCCGATCGCGAAAGTGGCTGCCGCGAGCGCGAGTATCGCCCACACGAGTAGCCGGCTGAATTGTGCGATCTTGCGGGTGAGCGGTGTGGCGAGGTCGACCGCCTCCGAGATGAGCGTTGCAATGTGGCCGGTCTGGGTGTGGTCGCCAGTCGCGCATACGATGCCTTCACCGTAGCCCGCCGTCACCAGCGCGCCCGTGTACGCCATGTTCCTGCGGTCCCCGAGCATGGTGTCGGGTGCGACGGGCTCGAGCGCCTTGTGCACCGGCACGGACTCTCCGGTCAGCGCCGACTCGTCCACCTGCAGGCCCTTCACGTATATGAGGCGCATGTCCGCAGGGACCCGGTCGCCCGACTGAAGCAACACGATATCTCCGGGCACGAGCGCATCGGATTGGACGCGCTGCTTGCCTGCGTTGCGGCGTACGGTCGCATGGGTGGTCACCATATTCGAGAGCGACGCGATCGCTTTCTCGGCCTTCGCTTCCTGCAGGAACCCCACGATCGCGTTCACGATCACCACGGCGAAGATCACCGCGGAATCGACCCACTCGCCGAGGAATGCGGTGACCGCTACAGCGACAAGCAGGATATATACGAGCGGCTGGTTAAACTGCTGAACGAATTTGAGCCATGCCGGCGTGCCGCGGCGGGCGGTAATGCGGTTCAACCCGAACTTCTGCTGCCGTTCGGCCGCTTCCGCCGTGCTCAGCCCGCACGTGATGTCCACCGCAAGCTGCGCGGCGACTTCACCGATCTCCAGCGCGTGATGGGAAGGTCCGCTGTCAGCCATTTGGAACGCGCTCCTCGCTTTGGGGTTACGGCCTGCAGCCGGCGCGCGGGTCACGCGCGGCGCGTTCGACCTGCCTGCCGCCTCGATCACACTGTAGGCGGGCACGCGTGGGAGCAATTGATCCAGATCAAGGGTTGCTTCGCGGAAGCGTCCGCAGAAGAGGCTCCCCAATATCTCGCGTGTCTTGCGACCGATCTTTGACGCAGATCAACTGCGAGAAAGGCACGTTCTCGTATTGTTCGACGAACCTCGCCCTGGAATGAACGTGACGACGCTTCTTCTGCCTTTCGACGGCTCTCCCGCAGCGACGTGTGCGGTGGAGCTCCTCGCCAGCTACAGGGCGGAGCCGTCCGCGCTCGCGCCCCACGTGTTGAACGTGCAGGCGCGGCCGATCAAATTCTGGCCCGAGGGCGCGCTCGACATGAATCTCGTCGAGGCCACGCTGATCGAGAGAGGGCGCAGCACTATCAAGCCCGCGATCGAACGCCTTGCCGCGGCCGGCATGCACGTGCAGTCGGCAGTGCGCCTGGGCCTTGCGGCGCAGACCATCCGGAGCGAAGCGCGCAGGCAAAAGGCAGAGGCTATCGTCATGGGAACGCGCGGACACGGCGCACTGCAGGGATTCGCGCTCGGTTCGGTGGCGTTGCGCGTCGCGCACGGCGGCGCGGCGCCCCTGATCCTGGTGAAGCCCGACGACCGATTGCCGGTCGGCCTCGGTAAACGGCTACGCGTGCTGCTCGCGATGGACGGCTCGGAGCCGGCGCTGCACGCGGCCGAGCGGCTGGTTACTTGGCGCGCCTGGCTCGGGGAGCTGGAGGTACACCTCGTGCACGTGCAGGAGCCGCTAACGTGGCTGGAAGCCATGCTGCCGCCGCACGATGACGTAATGCGCCAATGGAGCACCGCCGCCGGCGAGGCGGCGACGCAGGCAGCGCGCGAGTTGTTCACGCGCGCGGGCATCGTGCACCATCTGCACCTTGCGGTGGGCGATGCGCCGCAGGAGATCGCCCGTGTAGCGGGCCACACCAAGGCCGAGCTGGTCGCGCTCGGCACGCGCGGCAAGGGGATGGCGCACCATGCCCTCATCGGCTCGGTGGCGCTCAAGACGGCCGCGCTCAGCGCCGTACCGGTGATGATGGTCGCCTAGAGCGAATGTTAAGGGTCGCGATCACGGAATAGGGAGTTTTTGAATGGCTTCTAGAAAACGTCATCACATCCTGATTGCTAGCGACGGCTCGCCGTCCGCTCAGGCTGCACTTTCAGCAGCCGTCAAATTCCCGTGGGGCAGCGCGTCTCAGGCTCGGGCGGTCATCGGTCTTACGAACTGGCTGCGCCCAGATTCGCGAGAGGCGCGCGAGGTGCTCGAGCGTGAGCTGGAGGCGGCCAACGAGAGTGCGCGCCGCGTCCTCTCTTCTCGGTGGCAAAAAGCAGAGGTCGCCACACGCAACGAATTGCCGTTGGCCGCCATTTTCGGTGAAGCAGACCGCTTCCGCGCGACTGTGATCGTATTGGGCTGGCGCGGCCACGGCACGTTTCGGAGGCTGCTTGCGGGCAGCGTGTCGCGCGCCGTTGCCGCAAATGCGAAGTGCCCGGTGCTTGTCGTGCGT
>Ga0105106_10003473_pt1 | contig 11250 bp, 11 predicted proteins | sample PPLLaktember2015_5_FD_79109 | JGI IMG/M metagenome (GOLD analysis project Ga0105106, IMG submission 79109) | Freshwater sediment microbial communities from Prairie Pothole Lake near Jamestown, North Dakota, USA - PPLs Lake P8 Core (1) Depth... | ecosystem: Environmental > Aquatic > Freshwater >... | reverse complement strand
GGGTCTGGGGCCGAGCCCCATCCGATTGCGGAATGCGGAACGCGGAATGCGGAATGAAAAATCCGCAATCCGCAATCCGAAATCCGCATTATAAAACCGGAGGTTTTCAATGATCGTTGCTAATCGGAAGTCATTAGAAGAGATACTAGTAATGCTCAAGCCCTACAAGAAGGTGCTTTTGTTGGGGTGCAATGAGTGCGTGACGGTTTGTGCGGCAGGGGGAGAGAGAGAGGTTGGGGTACTGGCTTCGGAGCTGAGGCTCTCCCGTGCGAAGGATGGGCAGGAGATTGAGATCAAGGAACAAACCATAGAGCGTCAGTGTGATCATGAATACATTGATCAGGTACGTCCCTTTGTGGGGGAGTATGAGGTGATCTTGTCGATGGCCTGCGGGGCGGGGATTCAGTATGTGGCGGAGAAGTACCGGACAAAGCCCGTGTTGCCTGGGGTCAATACGACCTTTTTGGGGGTGACGTTGGAGCAGGGGGTCTGGAGTGAGCGGTGTCAGGGGTGTGGGACATGTATCTTGGATCAGACGGGGGGGATTTGCCCGATTGCCCGGTGTGCGAAGAGTCTGCTTAATGGTCCCTGTGGGGGTTCGTCCAAGGGGAAGTGCGAGGTGGACAAGGATTTGGATTGTGGGTGGCAGTTGATTATCGACCGATTGAAGGAGCTGAACCAGTTGGATCGTTATGAGGAGAACATCCCGGTCAAGGACTGGACGACCTCGAGGGATGGAGGACCACGTAAAAGGGTAAGGGAGGATTTGAAACTATAAGAGAAGATTAGGGTGAAAGCACCAAATTCCAAGCACCAAGCACCAAATAATAACCAAATTCCAATGACCGAAATTCCTCCTCACCCTTTCCCTCTCCCCACAGGGGAGAGGGTGGGGTGAGGGGTGTTTTGGTAATTTGGACATTGGTAATTGGAAATTATTTGGGATTTGGGATTTGGAGCTTGGAATTTAAATACTCAGATTCAATTCGCTGAGAGGAAAGATTCAGGATGAAGACTAAATCGAACATCGAGAAGATACTAGAGTCGGGTGGTTTTATCGTGACCTCGGAGTGTGGGCCGCCGAGGGGGGCGGATCCGGAGGTGATCAGGAAGAAAGGGGGGCTCCTCAAGGGAGTGGTGGATGCGGTCAATGTGACGGACAACCAGACCTCGGTGGTGAGGATGAGTTCTCTTTCTGCATGTATCATCCTCAAGGAGATGGGGTTTGATCCTATCCTTCAGATGGTCTGTCGGGACCGGAACCGGATAGCGATTCAGAGTGACATATTGGGGGCAGCAGCCCTGGGGATTAACAATATGCTCTGTCTCTCTGGAGATCATCAGAAATTTGGGGATCATCCCAAGGCGAAGAACGTCTTTGACATCGACTCCATCCAGCTGATTCATACGGTGAAGACGATGAGAGACGAGGGGAAATTCCTTGGAGGGGAGGAGCTCAAGGGGAAGCCGATGCTCTTTATTGGGGCTGCGGAGAATCCCTTTGCGGATCCTTTTGAGATCAGGGCGGCGAGGTTGGGCAAGAAGGTGAAGGCTGGGGTGGAATTTATTCAGACGCAGTGTATCTACAATATGGAGCGGTTTGAGAAGTGGATGGAGATGGTGAGGGAGAGGGGGTTGCATGAGAGGTGTGCGATCTTGGCTGGGGTGACGCCGTTTAAGTCGGTGGGGATGGCGAGGTACATGAAGAATTCGGTGCCAGGGATGGATGTGCCGGATGAGATGATCGAGAGGATGAAGGGGGTTCCCAAGGAGAAGCAGACGGAGGAGGGGATCAAGATTTGTGTGGAGACGATCCAGAGGTTGAGGGAGGTTCCTGGGGTGCGGGGGATCCATATTATGGCGATAGAGTGGGAGGAGAAGGTGTCGGAGATTGCGAAGGCGGCCGGCCTTCTGCCGAGACCACAGTTTACATAAAAATCCCCCCCTCCTATCCTCCCCCCGCAAGTGGGGGAGGACAAAGGTGGGGGGAAAACGAGGGGGTGGAAAATGCCAAAGGCAAAGAAGATTTTAATCGTTGATGATGATCCGGATTTGGTGGAAGCAGTGACGATGATTTTGGAGTCGAAGAATTATGATGTGGCTGCTGCCTATGGCGGAATTGAGGGACTCCAGAAAGCAAAGACTGAAAAGCCTGACCTCATCGTCCTCGATGTGATGATGCCGGACAAAGACGGGTATGCGGTATGCAAGGAGTTAAAAACGGATCCTAAATTAAGCAAGATCCCGATTCTCCTTCTGACAGCAGTTATCTCCAAGATTGCGACAACCCGCTACACCCAGCAGATGGGGCTCGAAACAGAAGCAGATGATTACATTGACAAGCCCGTCGAGCCTGAAGTGCTGGTCAAACGGATTGAGACGCTGCTTTCAAAATAGAAAATTCGAAGCACCTGCCTGCGCGAAGCCGCTTCGGCGAAGGCAGGCGAAATCCGAATTTCGAAACAAATTCGAATGACCAAAGCAATGAATCCAAAACGGGAAACGAATTACGTTTCGAAAATTTGAATTTAGAATTTGTTTCGGATTTCGATATTCGGATTTCGGATTTAAGGCGCTGAGATGCTTGATCAAATCAATATTCTTGTTATTGACGATGAACAGATCATGCGGGAGGGTTGCTCACGAATCCTTTCCAAGGACGGCTGGGCAGTCATCTGCGCTGAGAATGGGACAAAGGGTCTTCAGGAGATTAAGGGTCAATCGGAAAAGATCGACGTCATTCTGCTCGATCTGATGATGCCGGGCATGAGCGGGATGGAGGTATTGGATCACGTTCGGACCATCGATCCCAATCTCTTGGTCATCGTCATCACCGGATATGCGACTGTGGAGTCGGCCGTTGAGGCAATGAAGAAAGGCGCCTATGACTTCATCCCCAAACCCTTCACGCCGGATCAACTCCGCATTGTGGTGAGAAGAGCCTTGGAAAAGAGGACTCTCCAGAAAGAGGCGGAGTTTCTTCGAAGGGAGCGCGAAAAATCCCTCCGGGACATTGCCACGGAGAAATCCAAGGTCAAAACCATCATCAATTGCATGGGCGACGGTGTCCTGGTATGCGATCGAGACGGTTGCATCGTGCTTTCGAACCCGGCAGCCAGTCGGATGCTTAAGATATCTGAATCCTCTCTGCTTGGAAACTTTCTTCCCCAATGTAACCTTCATTCCGAATTAGCCAAGACCATCCAGGAAAGTCTGACCACAAGGGATGTGAGCTATACTTCTGTCTCTCAAGAACTGGGCATCGGGGAATCGGGAGAGATCTTTCTTCGTGCTCATACGGCACCGGTAAAGAATGATCTCGGCGAGACCATGGGTTCGGTCACTGTGCTTCAGGATATCAGCCATCTGAAAGAACTCGACAAGATGAAGTCGGAGTTCATTGCCATGGTGACCCACGAACTTCGAGCTCCCATTGCTGCAGTGGAACAACAACTCAACGTCATTCTCAATAAGATGGCAGGTGAGGTGACCCAGAAGCAGGAACAACTTCTCTCCCGAGCCAAAGAGAGGACCAAAGGGCTTCTCGATCTGATCAAAGACCTTCTCGATCTTTCTAAAATCGAAGCGGGCAAAATGGTCCAGTATAAAGAGCCCCTCCATTTGCAGGAAGTGATCCAGAGAGTAGTGGAATTGATGAGGGCCCAGGCAGAAAATAAAAAGATCGACCTTCAGTTCTCACCTTCTTCACAAATATCGTTGATTCAGGCAGACCGCAATAGTATGGAAGGTATCTTTACCAATCTCATTTCTAATGCCATTAAATATACCCCGGAAGGAGGAAGCGTTTTCGTCCAGTTGGGTGAAGAAGGTGGATTTGTAAAAGCCTCTGTTTCGGATACAGGGATTGGGATTAAGAGGGAAGATCATTCACGGATCTTTGATAAATTCTATCGCGTCAAATCATCGGAGACCCGTCAGATTGTTGGGACAGGGCTTGGACTTTCTATTGTCAAGAGTATTGTCGATGCCCATCTGGGTTCGATCTCTGTTGAAAGCGAGGAGGGAGGAGGTACTACTTTTATTATCCTTTTGCCAAAGGAGTCAAATCCATCGATTTGTATATCTCCATAAAATCCCTCCTAACCTCCCTTTAATAAAGGGAGGGAGAGATAGAATAATTCCCCCTTTTATAAAGGGGAATTATAAATTCTAAGATTTGTGGATTGTAGTTAACTAAACGTTTAAGAGGGAAAAATCATGACCGTTGCTTTATCAAACGAGAATTTAAAACTTGCACGAGACCTTCAATCCCTGACGGGCGAGAATGTCATGCTCTGCTATCAATGTAAGAAATGTACCCTGGGCTGCCCCTCAGCCTACACCATGAGAATGAAACCTCACGAATTGATGCGGGCCATCCAATTCGGTCTGGATGAAGAGGTTTATTGGTCCGGAACCATCTGGATATGTCTCTCCTGTGAAACCTGTAACACCCGTTGCCCCCAAGGGATTAACATCCTCCGGGTGATTGATGGGTTGAGAGAGATGTCAAGCGAGGCAGATTATTATAACCCCTACCCTGTCATCCCTGCGCTGCATCGAATCTTCATGGCCCTGGTGGAACGTTTTGGAAAAGTGTATGAACTGGGTCTGGCAGTCCTCATCAACCTGAGGATGCTTGCTCCCTTTAAAGATATTGACATGGCCGCTCCCATGCTACTGAAGGGAAAGCTCAAACTTCTCCCTCATACCAGCAAAGGCGCGAAAGAACTACGTCAGGTAATGGCCAGAATTCGAAAATTAGAACAGTAATCCCCCTTAATCCCCCTCGGTTTCGAGTCGTACCGACTTTAGAAAAGGGGGATAATTCTCCTCCCTTTTGTAAAGGGAGGCTGGGAGGGATTATGAGCACGGTCACATCATTCTGAAATTAACCGAAGGAGTTACTCATGCGATTTGCCTATTTTCCCGGATGTTCTCTCAGTTCTTCAGGTTACGATTTTAATCTTTCCTTCAAATATGTTGCACGGGCATTGGGAATCGATCTTGTGGAAGTGAAAGATTGGGTTTGTTGCGGAGCTTCTTCCGCCCATGCCACCTCACATCTTCTTTCAATAGCCCTTCCGGTTTTGAACCTCTCTCATGCGGAAAGGGACGGTTTCACAAAATTGATCGCCCCCTGCTTAGCCTGCCTCTCCCGATTTAAGGCGGCCAATGTAGAACTGGAGCACGATGCTTCTTTAAGAGAAAAAATTCATCAAATTTTCGACTATAAATATCAGGGAAAAGTCAAAGTCTACCATCCTTTGGAGGTCTTCCTCGAAATAGGGGTGGATAAGATCCGAGAAAGGGTTCGAAAGAAGCTTACCGGCCTGAAGATTGCTTGTTACTATGGGTGCGTTCTCACCCGACCTCCCAAAATTGCTCAGTTTGACAATGTGGAAGACCCTCAAAGCATGGATTCCATGGTCAGAGCATTGGGAGCGACCCCTATTGAATGGTCTTTTAAAACCGAGTGCTGCGGGGTCTCGATGACCCTCACCCGTTCTGACATCGTCCTTAAACTGTCAAATGACATCCTCCGAGAAGCAAAAGAGGCAGGAGCGAATGCCATTGCCGTATCCTGTCCTCTCTGCCAGGCTAACCTCGATGGCCGTCAAAGGCAAATCGAAGAAGCCTACAACACCCGCTACGGAATCCCCATCATTTATATTACCCAGTTGATGGGCCTTGCCTTCGGTGCCTTTCCCAAAGAGGTGGGTATCCAGAAACTGATCACCAGCCCCCGCGAGGCATTAGGTTCTGTCGGACTGATGTAAGGGAAAAAGGGGATAGACACCTTTTTACTTTTTCACTCACTCATTTTACAAGCGCCAAAAATTACATTATAAATATTGGGTGGTCTTACTATATCGATATGCGGCTCTCAGGTCGTCATAAGAGATGGTCGGAGAAGATTTGGAAATTAAAGAAAAAATAAAAATCCTATTCGAACGAATAGGGAACAAAAGAGAAAACCTCATCCCCATCTTGCAGCAAATCCAGGAAGAGTTCGGATATCTCCCGCCTGATACCATGTTGGAGGTCGCACGGTTTCTGAATATCCCGGAGATCGATGTCTACAGCGTAGCTACTTTCTATAATCAATTCCGTCTCACGCCTCCCGGAAAGCATTCGGTAAGGGTCTGTATGGGGACGGCCTGCCATGTAAAAGGCGGACACATTACTCTTGCGGCCTGGCAAAGAAGGCTAAAAATAGAGTCAGGTGAGACCACACCCGATCGCGAATTCGATCTCGATACGGTGGCCTGTGTGGGATGTTGTGCGATGGCACCCGTGACGGTGGTTGACAAAAAAGTGGAAGCGAAGGCTGATCCCACAAGGGTGGACGGTATCCTTCTCCAATTTCAACTTCAGAAAGAAAAAGAAGACAAGGTAAACAATTGAAAGAATCTGCTCAACCAGCTGGAACGTTCATCTTCGATGAGATAAGAAAACGGGCTGAGTCCCATTGGGAGAATCTTTGGAACGATCAGAAACCGGTCGTCTTGGTCGGCACGGCCACCTGTGGGAGGGCCGCCGGCGCACTCGATGTCCTGCAGGCAGTGAAGGAAGTTGTTAAGAACCGAAACATAGAGTGCGGCATATTTGAAGTGGGTTGTCTGGGGCATTGCTATGCGGAGCCTCTGGTCATCATTCGCAAACCGGGATATCCTTCCATCTGTTATGGCCATGTCACCCCTGTATTAGCCGAGAATCTGGTGACCAACCTCATCTTGAATGATGATCCCAGCCTTGAATTTGTTCTTGGCGCCTTTGAAGGGAACGACCTCATTCCAAGCTTTTCTGATTTTCCCCGGGCCCAATATGAGAAACGAATCATTTTAAGAAACTGCGGCAGAATCAACCCTGATGAGATCGAGCACTCTATTGCCCAGGGTGGATATCAGAGCCTGGTGAAAGCTCTCCGGATGAAACCCGAGGAGATTGTCGAAGAGATTAAAAGATCCAAATTGCGAGGCCTCGGCGGTGCAGGTTTTCCGGCCGGCGAGAAATGGGAGGTCTGCCGCCAATCCCAGGGTGAACCGAAATACCTGATTTGTAATGGTGACGAAGGCGACCCGGGCGCTTTCATGGACAGGGCGATTTTAGAGAGTGATCCCCACTCCGTCATTGAGGGAATGATCATTGCAGGCTATGCGATTGGTGCCCGACAGGGTTATATCTATGTTCGCGCCGAATATCCTCTGGCCGTACAAAAAGTTCAGAATGCCATTCGTCAGGCAGCAGAGTTTAAGCTTTCTGGTGAGAATGTTCTGGGAAGTGATTTCAGTTTCGACATTACGCTCTTTCAAGGCTCGGGTGCTTTTGTCTGTGGCGAGGCGACCGCCATGATTGCCTCCATAGAGGGAAAACCGGGAATTCCCCGACACCGCCCTCCCCGTCTGGCCACTAAAGGTCTCTTTGGGAAACCAACCGTCTTGAATAATGTTAAGACCCTGGCCTATGTACCCCGTATTGTTAAGAACGGTGCAGAATGGTTTTCCCAGATGGGCACAGAGAAAAGCAAAGGCACAGCTGTCTTCGCTCTTGCAGGCAAAGTGGTTAATACTGGCCTGGTGGAAGTTCCCATGGGAACCACCCTTCGCCAACTCCTCTTTCAGGTGGGCGGGGGCATCACCAAAGGCAAGCGCTTCAAAGCGGTACAGATTGGAGGGCCTTCCGGTGGGTGTCTTCCTGAGGAGGCTCTCGACATTCCCATTGATTTTGATTCCCTTCAGGAGAGAGGAGCCATGATGGGCTCCGGCGGGATGGTCGTTCTTGACGAGGATGATTGCATGGTGGAAGTAGCACGCTACTTTCTCGACTTCACCCAGAAGGAATCCTGCGGGAAATGTACGCTCTGCCGTCTCGGGACAAAGCAGATGTTAGATATTCTTGAGGATATCACCAAGGGCCGCGGTAAGATGGAGGACCTGGAGACACTCGAGGAGCTGGCAGAGGATATCAAGATAGGATCCCTCTGTGGTCTGGGAAGAACTGCGCCCAATCCTGTGCTTACAACCTTAAAATACTTCAGGGACGAATACGAGGCACATATCAAGGAAAAGCGTTGCCCGGCATTGATGTGCCAGAGCCTTATGGCCTATTACATCATCCCGGAGAAGTGTGCGCGCGGATGTGACGCATGCGTAGGAACCTGTACAGTGGAGGCGATTTCAACGGATAAGAAAAGAAGAATCAAGGTGATTGATCAGGAGAAATGCGTCAAGTGCAACACCTGTATGGTGGCCTGTCCACCTCAGTACAATGCGGTCGTCAAACTGTCGCCCCCTGATCGACTGCCAAAGCCAAAGTAAACCCCTCACTCCCCTCCCCCTTTGATGCCTGCCTGCCGGTAGGCAGGGGGGAGGTCGGTACGACTCGCAACCGAGGTGTGGGTGGGGGTGAGGAAAAGAATTTGTTCTCTCTCGCCCTTCCCCTCTCCCCTCTGGGGAGAGGGTGGGGGTGAGGGGCATTGGAGATATGAAAGAAATATCCTTTACCATCGATGGTAAGAAAATTAAAGCTGCCGAGGGACAAAAGATCCTCTTCGCTGCTCTGGAGAACGGCATCTACATTCCTAATCTCTGTGCCATCCAGGAAAAGAAAGAAGCTGCTGCCTCCTGCCGCCTCTGTTTTGTAGAGGTCGAAGGTTGGATAGAACCCCTCACTGCCTGTACGGAACCGGTAAAAGAAGGTATGGTGGTCCACACAAAAGGAAAATTTGCCCAGAGGCTTGCACGCACTGCTGCTGAGTTGATCCTGGCGAGCCATCCCGTCGATTGTGGCCACTGCTTGAAAAACCGGTCGTGCGGACTCCAGATTATTGCCAAACATCTGGGTATAAAATTGAAATCAAAGCGACTCAGAAGACTCGAAAGAAACCTTCCCATCGATGACAGCCTCTTCATCTTCACGTTCGATCCCAATAAGTGTGTCCTTTGCGGTAAATGTGTTTGGGTATGCCAGGAACAATTAGGTATCGGTGCCATAGGTTTTACACGCCGTGGATTTAAGCGAGTCGTATCAACTTACCAGGATCAGCCCCTCGCCGAATCAAGATGCACCCAGTGCGGAGAATGCGTCAAAGTTTGCCCTGTCGGCGCCCTCACCTTCAAGGATTCCAAGAAAGTTCACAAGGCCCCCTCCTCTAACGCCAAGTTGTAAAAAGAAAAAGCCTTTTCGCAGTGTTTTCATCCTCCCCGGACTGGGGTCCGAACGTATATTGTCGAATTGCTCGTCAATGTTGTCGAAGTCCGCTACCATTTGAAGCCAATAAGGAAAGTGGTCCGGCCAGAACGACTTTCGACAGATTTTTCCCCTACTCCTGGTCCTGAAATATTGCGCGATTTGTTCGAGAGGTGAGAGCCTCTTAAAAACGCAGAACAACCAAACATGTTGAAAATTTTACGAAATTACATCGAAGAAGGCATAAAAGTAGTCCTTAATCTATGGTTTATGAATGAGTTGGCACAGCGCTTGCAGCTTGATTTTTTCAAATGGCTATTTTAAATATATATTTGAAAACTCCTGATCTTAATGGCTGTTTGGAGGACAAGATGAAGATCCCAGGGAAAGGTGCTGCAAAGACTTACAAAACCCTGCTCGCGGCCGCGAGCGAGGTCTTCGCGGAGAAAGGTTACCGCGACGCAACCATTGCAGAAATCTGTCAACGTGCCCGGGCAAACGTCGCGGCGGTAAATTACCACTTTGGTGATAAAGAAACTCTTTACAAAGAGGCATGGCGACATTCCTTTTCTGAATCCGTGAAAGCACATCCTTCGGATGGTGGTGTGAGTGATAGCGCACCATCCGAAGAACGTCTGCGAGGTCAGGTGGCAGCCCTTTTGCGTCGGATTGCTGACGAAAACAACAAAGAGTTTTTGTTTGTGCAGAAGGAACTTGCTAATCCCACCGGGCTGTTGGATGAACTCATGCGAAAAGAACTCCGGCCCGTGCATGAGAATATGGAGACTCTGGTTCGTGAGCTCCTTGGCCCACGCAGCTCAGACATGCAGGTTCGATTCTGTGCGATAAGCATCATAAGTCAGTGCATCAATCCAATGGTTGCGATAAAGGGTCGGAAGGGAAATCGAGAAAACAAGGATTTTCCTCCAGGAGTTGATGATATCGAAGCCTATTCTAACCACGTTGTGAAATTCTCGCTCGCTGGAATTCGTGCCATTCGCGATGATACTGAAAAGAGTCGAAAACCTACTAAATCTCAGCGAAGAATTGGAGAGGGTTAGAACAGGAGTGACTCATGAATGTTTTCCGAAAAATAATTTTCATTAGACCAATGCCGTGGCTCCTTGTGATGCTTGCGATCTTCACCCTCGCCGGGTGCGCTACTGTGGGGCCTGATTATGTGCCGCCTGAAACGCCAGTGTCTCCTACCTGGCACAGCCAACTCAAAGGAGGCCTGGTGACCGAGGAGATGGGTCCCGAAACCTTGGCCACGTGGTGGAAGACACTCAACGATCCGGAACTGTCAAGTCTGATCGATCGCGCGGTCTTGGGCAACCTCGATCTGAAGAAGGCTTTAGCACGAGTTCGTGAGGCGCGCGCCCGCCGGGGCATTGCCAAGGCCGATCTCTTTCCCACTCTCGACACCACGGGTTCTGCCACATGGAGCCGTACCAGCAAAGACACAGGATCCGGCAAGACCAGTGACCTTTACGCTGCGAGTTTTGATGCCGGATGGGAGTTGGATATTTTTGGTGGCGTCCGTCGCTCAGTGGAGGCGGCTGAGGCAGATCTTTGGGCCAGCCATGAGGACTTGCGCGATGTGCTTGTCTCCCTGCTTGCTGAAGTGGCCGTGAACTACCTGGATGTGCGTACCTTTCAGGTGCGACTTGCCGTGGCAGAGGCGAACCTGGACGCCCAAAGCGAGACCTACCAGTTGACCCAATGGCGCTATGAGGCGGGCTTGAGCGACGAACTTACCGTACAGCAGGCCCGATATAACCTTGAAAATACACGTTCCCAGATACCAACTCTGCGCACGGGGTTGGAGGAGGCCATGAACCGCATTGCCGTGCTCCTGGGAGAACAACCGGGCAAGGTTCATGCGGAACTGGAGAAACGAGAGCCTATTCCGGTCACGCCCTTGAACGTTGCAGTGGGTGTGCCGGCTGACCTCCTGCGGCGTCGGCCCGATGTGCGACAGGCCGAACGCCAACTGGCTGCGCAGACAGCAAGGATCGGTGTGGCTACGGCGGATCTCTACCCCAAGTTCACATTGAG
>Ga0105106_10003472_pt1 | contig 11251 bp, 16 predicted proteins | sample PPLLaktember2015_5_FD_79109 | JGI IMG/M metagenome (GOLD analysis project Ga0105106, IMG submission 79109) | Freshwater sediment microbial communities from Prairie Pothole Lake near Jamestown, North Dakota, USA - PPLs Lake P8 Core (1) Depth... | ecosystem: Environmental > Aquatic > Freshwater >... | reverse complement strand
GGACCATAAGCGAAATCCCAATGACCAACCATTGCATTAAAGCCCATTTTATTTAGTATTGGGACAATGGCTTCCCCTTTTGAATGGATTAATGGTAATGTACCATGAAAAGTATCTCCACCATCAAACAATAAGGTGTTCGTGTTACTTTTTCTAATATCCTTTATTATAGAAACAATACGAGAAAAACCACCAGCAGTCTCTATGATTTCTTTACCACCCTTGTAGAATAATTCAGGATGTGGTTCAAGGTAACCATGTACATCATTAATATAAGCTATTGATAATTGCATTTTACATTTTCTTTTTTTTAAAACAAATCAAATCTTTTCAGTGCATTCATAATGGTTTAGTTTTTAGAGTTATTGATTGTTTGCCCATTTTTCATTGCCGTCTTCATGAGAATTAAGTACTATGAATCAAATAAATTACAAGAAAGATTCCGACTGCAAGGACTGATAGGGTGAGCAGTATATCAAGTATGAACGATGGCTTGTATGTATCCTCCTCTATTTGTCTTTCTATCTTCTTATATCTTATAAATGCAAGCAGTCCCATCAAAGTGCCAAGACCAACTAGGAATATTCCAACGATTGCCGAATATCCATGAGAAGGAGGCAAAGCTTTTTCAATATTTGATTTTCCCAAAACAATCGACACTTGCTTAATGAATAACGCAAACTTTTCAACAACAAAACCGAATGCCATTATCCCAATGCTTGTTCTTATCCATGCAAGAAATGTTCTTTCATTTGCCATGTGAACACGGCGATCAAGAATTTTGGAAGAGTTTTCCTCCTTTATCATCTCCTTCATGGATCACCTTTCAGCATAATTACATTTTCATTTACTTTTATTATTAAAAATAAATTCGTGATTGATTTGCAGAATATCTGTCATCCCGTTCATTCTCCTGCAAATTTAATCAGCTCTGAATTAAACTTATGAGTTTCCTCTAGGAACAAACTATGTCCGCTATTCTCAAAAGCAACGATGTGTGAATTTGAGATTCCGGCTTTCATTTGTTCCGCCAAATCAAAAGAACATATTTTGTCTTTTCTGCCGTGCATAATTACTGTCGGAATTTTTATTTTCTTCAGATCACTTCTCAGGTCAGTATCACGTAAAGCGATTAGACATTGAGCCGTTGCATAAGAAGATGCACTTAAACAAATTCCATTCAACCAACCTCCGATGCCTTCATTTAATGAAGTCTCGGTAGCGGAAAATATCTTTGCGAAATTTGATAATAGTTTTGGTCTGTCCTTATAGTTCAATTTAATTAAGTCATCAACCGCACTTATTGGAAGATTATATAGAAAATCTTTGCGTTGTGTCCAAATTGGTGCTGCTGCTGAAACCAAAGCAAGCTTAGAAACATGAGCCCCATTGTATGCCGCCACAAAACGAATTACGATAGCACCGCCCATGGAAAAGCCAACTAAAACAGCATCTTCTATTTTCAGCTTATCTAAAACTTTTTTTATATCCGATGCATGTACATTGTAATTATACTCTCCGTAAGGTTTATCAGATTTACCAAAACCTCTTAGCGTAATGCCAAGTACACGAAAGTTTTTATTTATCAGATCGTTGTATTGGTATTCATACATTTCATCACTTAACGGCCAACCGTGTATTAACACAATAGTTCTGCCTTCGCCCGCATCTGTTACATGAAGACGCAAATTGGGTTCTACTTCTATATATTCTGCCCTGGCAATTACAGGTATTTTTTCATTGAGTATTTTTTTCATTTTACACTCCTTTAGTTTTTAATATTAAATTCATCTTGTCGCTGTACAGTATTAAGAAACCATTGCTGTCGGCTGTGCTTAGGTGAAATGGCATTTAAGGACACCGATGCAACAAACTTCTTAAGTTGGTCATTGAATTCGCCGGGATTCTCCATGTTGCTTAAATGAGCCGCATGCTCTATGATGCTCAATAAGGAACCTTTTATTTTTTCTTGCATCAATTGTGCTGCAGCAGGAAGAGTGATCTTATCTTCTTTTCCCACCATGATAAGCACGGGTACCTTTATCTCCGGCAGTTTACTGCAAGTTTCTTTACGTTCGTAAAAAGCACGCAAGGTTTTGTAAAGTGTCTGCTTGGAGGTATTCACTATCATCTCTCTAACCGCAGCAATTTCTTTTTTCTTTGTTGATGAAGGTTCAGGTGCGAAAAAATTATTCATACTCTCATCGGCAAACTTTTCCACTCCATCTTTCTTGATGCTTTCAATCGTCTTCAATCGTTTTTCTTTTGCTTCGGGTGTATCGGCTGTGCAATTGGTATCACACAAAATAAGTGCCTCAAAACGATTCGGATAATTTTCAATAGCATTTAATGCAATGTATCCGCCCATAGATAAACCACACAGTATTGTTTTATCAATATTCAGGGCATCCATGAAATTGAGCAAGTCCTTTACAAAAAGCTCAATAGAGAAATCCTCATTCCCCGCATCGGAGTCTCCATGCCCGCGAACATCATAAGCAATCACACGGTAATTTTCCTTTAACACATCCATCTGTTTGTTCCACATGGACTTATTAAAAGGAAAGCCGTGAATAAAAATGATAGCCGGTCCCTCATCCGGTCCCTCATCAATGTAACTTACCGTAAGATCATTTACGGTCATCTTGATATCGTTTCCTAAGTTGCGCATAATGTTATACTCTCTATTATACTGTGATTAAATATTGGCTATTACATACTCTGCACATTATGATTCATCTTTTGTTGTGCGTATCAAGCCAATGCCGGCAATGAAAAATATCAGACCGATTATGCCGTAAATAATAAGTGCTTTTATATCACGTGCCCCGCCTGTGTTATATATAAATAATACCGCAGCATAAATAAGTCCGCCAATTCCAAGGACAGTAAGTAACCCGCCAAAAATTCTTTTCATATTCATAAAATTCTCTCTTTCTATATTTAGTTAGATTTATAAATAATTTTTTTATAAGAGTATACTCATTATCTAAAATTCTTCCTCGACTATATGTTTTTTATCCACTCTTTTGATTTTAATTTTGTGCCTTCCGGTGCGTGTTCGCGAACATAATTTTCCAATAGTGAAGTAAGCGAATCATAATATGCCTTTAAGGTCTTAATATTTATTTCAGGTTTTTTCGTATCGGGAATCGTGACTGGCATTTCTCCTAAATATTCAGACAGTTCAGGATATTTTTCCTGTATAGTCATCGTAATATCCAGTATTTTTAAATTAAGTTCTTTTTCTGATTCCATAATTCCGGTCTTATATTCAACTAAAATTCTTCTTTGATTATAAGTTGTTTATCCACTTTTAATTGTACCAACTGCTTTTCAATTGCCTCTATCATTGGCGGAGGTCCGCATACATAAAAGTATTGATTGATACCACCACTATTTGCTTTGAGAAAATCTAGCGTGATTTGTCCGTACGCATATCCAGCTTCTTTTTTTTCTGATAAAATGTTGATGAAATTCTTTCCTAATAATTTTTTAAACTCCTGCTCAAGTATGATGTCGGCTTTTGTTTTATTGGCAAAGATGAGTTTGTTATCACCTATTTCTTTTTTTGACTGAAGATATCTGAAGATGGATATGAAAGGAGTAACTCCTGCACCTCCCGCAATAAATACTCCCTCGCCTTTGTAACTGATTGCACCAAAGACATCGTGAAGAATCAACTCATCATTCTTTTTAAGTTGCAAAAGTTCGTTCGTAACGCTTTTGTGCGAGGGATATGTTTTGATTGTAAATTCGAGGTAATCGTTGTTTGGAAGACAAGTAAAAGTGAATGGTCTTTTTTCATTCTTCCAACCGTTTTTATTTATTGCAACTTCGGTGGCTTGTCCGGGAGTAAAGTTGAACTTCTGAGGTTTTTCAGTTACAATTTGCAACACATCATGAGTGATGTGCTTAATTGATTTTATTTTTACATTATGTTGTTTCATCACTAAATAATTTTTTAGAGTTGATGACATTTTTTAAGAACATTGAATGATTTATTTCACTCCCAATGATTTTAAAACATTTTCATAACTCTTTGTTTGTCCCTTTTATATCTTCCCGGAGGCAGAGCCTCTGGAAATTATTTCGATTAAAAGACAATCAATCAGCTTGCCACACCTGCAGATTGGGTAGCTAAATAATTCTCTAATCCCATTTGCTTAATCTGTTCATTCTGAATTTCTGCCCAATCAACGTGACCTTCTTCCATTTTAAGTATCTTTGTCAGCAGATCAACAGTGCCTTCATCACCAACTTCATGGGCAAGCTTGATTGCGGCATTATAAGTGCGTACTGCATCATGTTCATCGTCATTATCGTTACTGATCATTTCTGAAACAGTTTTACCAATCTTTATAGTATTAAGTTTGGATACCGTTGGTGTACCATCAAAAAAAATGATTCGTTCAATAAGCCACTCGGCATGGTGCATTTCATCCATTGCCTGTTTTCTGATAGCCATGTGAAGTTTACTGTAACCCCAGTTTTCACACATTTCAGAATGTACCATGTACTGGTTAATGGCAGTAAGTTCATCAGCTAAACGCTGGTTTAGCACAGTGAGTAATTTAGTATTGCCTTTCATGTTTGTTCTCCGTTAAAATTGTTACGATAAATCTTGACTTGATTAATTTTCTTTCTAAAGAGCAGCCAACCTATTAAGACACCAATAAGTAGAGTAACTATAGTAGGAAACCACTTCCAACTATGACCGCCCATCCAATCATTTTGATTCATCCTTCCATACATTCCACCATCTATTATTGCCCCGCAGCCAAAGTAGTTCACTATTAGCTGCGGTTCACCGAAGAAATTTTCTTTGCCAGAGAAACAACTTCTACCAATCAATTACCGGTCAATCATTTTTTTGCGAATATATCTTTGATTGCATTTCCAACAACATCCATATCACGATTAAACTCTCGTTTAAATTCTTCCCATTTATCTTTTCCATCATACTTATATTCACTTATCTTTTTCCTTAGCGCGATATTTTTTTGTTCTAAAACCACTACTTCTTTTTCATATTTAGCCTTGAATTTTGCACTCGCTGTTTTAATCTCTGTTTTTAGTTCATTAATGCTTTTTTCATTAGCAATAATTTTGGATTCAGCATTATTCTTGAATTGCTGCCAGTCCTTCTCATATTCAGCTTGTGCATCTTTCAATTCCTGATTTGCTTGTTGAACATTTTCTTTAGCATCTTCTACTTTTTTTTCTCGATTGCTGTTACAGCCGGTTAATACTGCTCCTGCAATAAACACCATAACTATTAAGATGAAATATTTGTGTTTCATGATTCTCCTTGTAAGATTTTTAGAAATCTCAACGTGCTTTATTTAAGCATGCCGATAAACTCATGCTGCCAGGGCGCATTAAATTTCCCGGCAACTAATCGTTAAAATTTCGAAATTATTTTGCGTAATTCTTCCTTGGTTTTTCCAAGTTTATTCTGCAATCTTCCCCATAATTCTTCTTCTTTACCTTTTTTGAAAAGTAAATCATCATCAGTTAGATTTGCGAATTTTTGTTTGAGTTTACCTGCGAGCTCATTCCAGTTTCCCTTAATATTCAGCTTATTCATTTGATAACTCCTTTATAATTGTTACTAAATAATATTTCTGTAATAGTTTCCTACTTACAAAATTATGATATGAAGGAATTGAGTATCGTTCAATCGGTCAAAGGGATGAAAAAGGAACTACATCTATTGGGTGAGTAATCGCCTGAGCGGAAAAATCCAGAAGAAGTCGTTTTTTATAAGAATCATTAAGCAGCATAATCCTGCGACCATGATAAATTTCTTATACATTTTCATATTGTATCTCCTTTATTAAATCATATTCAAATGATTATTTTCTCGCTCGCGAATTGGCAAGAATAACTTTCCATCAGCTGCATAATTATTGCTGCATTTTGGAATATGTGAGATGAAACATCTAAGTGTGTGAAACCGGACTTGAATAAATTAGCAATCCCGATAGTTATCTACCGGGATTTAATATTATTTATGTTCAATAAAATCATTTCTATTCTTTTGGAATATTATGTTTGATTTTATTCCAGGCTTCATCAATGTCCATCTTTACGAAAGTCGGACTTTCATTATTATGGCAGCTCACACAAAATTCTTCAAGTTTATCATGGACAATTAATCCTTTTTGGATTGCTAAATTTTTATCCTTCATTATTTTTATGTCTTTATAGGCTGATCCTGCTCCATGACAAGTCTCACATTGAACGCCATCTTCAACTTTAAATTTCTTACCCAACATTGTTGCATCCAGATTATACCCTGTAACATGGCATTTTAAACATTCCCAGGTTTTAGCTGCGGGTTCTTTAAAACCTTTTTTCTTAGCAATCTGATTTGCTGTATCCGTCTTCAAGGTTTCAAATGCTTTTGAATGAGCACTGTTTTGCCAGATTGACAGCTGACTGCCTTGCTTTTCAGTTTTATGACACATACCGCAGGATTCAGCACCTATATAGGTATGATTACTTTGAGATAATATTGATGCAAATGGTAATAGTATAAGAGTAAAAAGATAATAAAACGAAAGTCTCATAAAACCTCCGAATAAAAATGATAGAATAGGACTATATTTAAATTGAAAAGACATAATTCCTCCATTCAATTTTTATACAACAGGAAAAGCAAGTTTAAGATTTACTTTGTACTGTTTTATCTTACCATCTTCCACACTTGCCAGATGTTTTATTACTTCAAATCCAGTTATTCCCTTTACAGTTTTTGAAGCTTTACTTAATGCTTGAGCAATTGCATCATCGAAACTTTTCGAAGAAATACCGATGATTTCAATTATCTTTACTGCGCCTTCATTAATATGCGTACTCATAACAACTCCTTTTTTTTGTGAATTTAATTAATAAAAAATAACCGGTTCTACTTTACATTAAAATTAGAACAGTCATTTTTAAAACTTATCAGAAAATTATTTTTCAATGCCATTTTTAAACGAATGAGAAACAAGCTTTTCAATACTAAATCTTTTTAAAATACCTCCCAATTCTTGGAGATATTGATCTTTTGTCAGCTATGAACTCGTGCAAGCTTTACCTTTGCAGATAGTTAACTTCTTTCTGATTAACTCATCTCAAATAAATGCTTTGAAAAATAAGCAATTATAGATTAGCATAAAACCATTGGAAAATAAATCGTCCAAAGGAATGAAAAAGGAACTACTGCTTTTGGGTGAGATGGCGGAAGAGAATTCCTCGCTGATTAGTGCAAGTGAAGTTTTGCCTTTCAGAATGAAAGATTCCTTAATAAATTTTAATAAACCATAACTCTCAAGAATCACTATTTTGTTCGATTAATATATAATCAAAATATTTTGCCTATATTCAAAAATGATGCAAAATCAGTTAACTAAAACCGAACTATATCATTAATAAACTCACACGACTGAAGCGTACTAAATTTCTCGACAGATTAATGGTTATAATTTCGAAATTATTTTACGCAATTCTTCCTTGGCTTTTCCACGTTTATTCTGTAATCTTCCCCATAATTCTTTTTCTTTAACTTTTGCGAAGAATAAATCATCATCAGTTAGATCTGTAAATTGTTGTTTGAGTTTACTTCCGAGTTCATTCCAGTTTTCTTTTAGTTTTAGTGCATGCATTTGATAACTCCTTTATAATTGTAAATGCTAAATATTTTATTTATAAATGTCTTGAATACTACAATATGATATGAAGAAGTTTAGGATTGTTCAATCGAGCAAAGGGATGAAAAAGGTACTACTTCTTTGGGGTGAGTCTGCTTGAAGATTATCATGGCCGTTTTAATTCGGATTTACTGAATCGATAAGACGAATAGTAATTGAGATGTTTTGAGACTAAAAAGATTAAATGTGGATGGTTCAGCAGTTAAATTTCTTGTTCTTTGGTTAGATTAATATTCTTAATTGCCCAGATCATTGAAATCAAATTTATTACTACTAATGCAATGAAAGCTATTCCGAATACTTCAAGTACATTCATATAATTCTCAGATATATTTTAACTCTAAATCCTTGCATGATTTCAAAATGATTGTTGCATCATGCGTTTAAAGTTTGACGTATTATTCAATCCAAATTTTTGATTTGATTTCATTGAAAACTATAGAATCTATCCACTAGTAAAAATCCTCTAATTCATGCACTTTAATTCCATATTTACGCCATTTATCAAGACTCGCTTTGGATATGGTGAGAACTTGTTCTTCTATTGAAATTAACTTTTGACTCATGCATGTATTATCTTTTTTTATAAGTGCCACAAGATTAAGGTAATTTTCGCTTCATCGTTTTGAATTTTTACTTCAATATTCCTCAAATGAAAATAGATCGATTGAACCTCCTTATACCAAAAATAGAAGGGATGTTTACATTTTGATTAACATAATTGTTGATATTGTATAATATTATTAGCAAGTTTCATTAGTACTTTCTCGCTACTCCGAGGGAGTTAGAAGGCAGAGATAAGTTACAAGTACTTCAGAGATAGCACGCGGAATACTCTCCCGAAGCAGACTGGTGATAAGAAATATTATTTTGTTATTTAACTAAGGAGCTACTATGAAAAAAATAATAACCTTATACTGCTGTTGTTTTACTTTTCTTTTACTATTTTCTTATACATCGCATGCACAAATGATAAGATTGGGAGTGAGTGCAGGGTTAACCAATGTTATTGGACCAGAGAGATATACGAACAGCCTAGCAGATAATGGTGTCGGGTTCGGAACTGAATTAAATTTCGGAGCGCAGGCAAGAATTGATATTCCTCTTCTTCCTTTAACACCAATTATTTTCATCAATTCCCATATGCTTAGAGGCAGCGGGAGTGTAGACGGAGTCGATGTAAATACTTCACAAAATATTTGGTCTGCCGGAGTCGAAGCCGAATATAATATTTTACCGTTACCCCTAGTTAAGCCATATGTTTCTGTTGAAGCCGCAATAAATAATTTTGGAGAATTAAAAACAGAATATACTGGTGGAAGTTCATCACAAGGTAGTATGACAAGATACGGTGGTGCTTTAGGCGTTGGTACAATGATTACAATCGTGCCTGTAATTGATTTGGATGCGAGTGTAAAATATCATTTATTTAATTTATTTGGAAAGGACAGCGGAGAACCGAACATAAATGCATTAACACTAAATGTTGCAGTTTTCTTTTAACGGAATGGATGTATATGATGGTACAGAACATCAAGTGAAATGATTCCAAATGAAGTTCTTTTTATTGATATTTGTTTAAAAAGAAAACAACTTCTTAACAAAACAATCAGTTTAAGGTTTTATGTTTAAATAACATATCTGAATATCCATTTAATTATTTTTTTAATTCGAAAGGTTCAACTATGCGCTGGAAAGGCAGAAGAGAAAGTTCAAACGTAGAAGACAGACGTGGCATGCCAATAAAAGGAATCGTAGGCGGTGGTATCGGAACGATTGTAATTGTAGTTGTGGTGTTGCTTTTGGGCGGCGATCCAACTTCTATACTTCAAAATGTACAGGTAGATGAACAAACAACTAATTCAAATTATACCGAAAGTGCTGAAGATAAAGAGCTTGCACAATTTGTTTCGGTTGTTCTTGCCGAAACAGAAAATATTTGGCATGATATCTTTAAAGAAAAAGGTGCAACTTATCGTGAGCCCAGATTAGTTCTATTCAGTGGAAGAGTTGAATCTGCATGCGGAATAGCAGGTTCAGCCACAGGTCCATTCTACTGCCCCGGTGATGAAAAATTATATATCGATTTAAGTTTTTATAACGAACTTCAAAGACGATTTAAAGCTCCCGGTGATTTTGCAATGGCTTATGTTATTGCTCACGAAGTTGGTCATCACATTCAGAAACTGACTGGAGTAATGGATAAGATGAATGAGCTTCGCTCGCAAATTAGTCAGGAAGAATATAACATGTATTCTGTAAAATTAGAATTGCAGGCAGATTTTTATTCCGGCGTTTGGGCACATTATACACAACAGCAGGATCTGCTTGAAAGCGGAGATCTTGAAGAAGCATTAAATGCAGCAAGTGCAGTTGGCGATGATAGAATTCAAAAACGAGAACAGGGTTATGTTGTGCCGGAATCATTTACTCATGGAACTGCCGAGCAAAGGAAAAGGTGGTTTTACAAAGGTTTCACAACAGGTGATATGATGCAGGGAGATACTTTTTCTGCAGATGATCTTTAAAATTTGGTAACTCACCCGGTTAAATAAGATTGAGTTGCACAAAATATTAAAAGTAACAGCCTGATGTGCAACTCAACTTTATGATTTGACCTAACATTTAATAAATAAATCAAAGCATTTATAATTCAATTAAAGTTTTTGATGAACTCTGGAGTGAAGTTGCAACTATAGTTAATGAAAAAATGCATCCAGTAAATTATAAGAGAGATTTCGACTCCAGCTCCGATACCAAAGGACTGTCAAATGGATTATACTGATACAGAGTGTAGGTTAGAAATTTTAGCGATAAAAGAAAGATGTACTATCAAAATAAATTGTCATTAATCTGAAACTTTAATATTGTTGTGCCAACCTCCGCTCCCTAGGGAGTAAAGAATTAAAAATGGTGCATGCGCTTGCTCTCAAAAAGCGCGGGCATTTTTTATTATTTCTAATAGTTATGTCAATGAAAGTGGATAGGGTTTTTTATTGGCTAATCTTAAAGTTTGATTTCCCCAAAGGATATTTTGAATAGATATTTGGTAATGATGAAAAACTCACCTTTTAAAATATATGCACGGATAGTCAACTATATAAATCATCTAACAAATTTTAGCTGAGTTGAATTAAATAATCGTTTTCACAAGCATCACACATTTTTTTAATTTGAGTTGTAACAATTAAGCAGAGTGAGATGATTGAATCGGGGTGTAAATTTTGGTTCCAAAATAAATATATCATATCTATACTTTAATACCGGAAATAAGGGCGAGTAATTAATTGTGAGCATTATTTAATAATTTATTGTAAGGAGAAACTCATTATGTTTAAAAACATGCCATTTGAAAGTACAAAATCAGAGGAGACTACTATAATTAGCAATGGTGTAAAAATAGAAGGAAAGATAGTAAGCAGTGGTAACATTAAAGTAGATGGGGAAGTACAAGGAGATATCTTATCTCAAAATAATGTGACTGTTGGGGAAAATGGACAAGTGAATGGACAAATAAATGCTGATACAATTACGATAGGAGGCAAAGTTTC
>Ga0105106_10003471_pt1 | contig 11254 bp, 10 predicted proteins | sample PPLLaktember2015_5_FD_79109 | JGI IMG/M metagenome (GOLD analysis project Ga0105106, IMG submission 79109) | Freshwater sediment microbial communities from Prairie Pothole Lake near Jamestown, North Dakota, USA - PPLs Lake P8 Core (1) Depth... | ecosystem: Environmental > Aquatic > Freshwater >... | reverse complement strand
TTGATCGATGGTATTCCGAAGGTGACGACCGAATCAACCATCGGATCATGCCCGATCCGCATTCCGGTCTTGGATATCCACACGATTGGAGCTGGCGGCGGCTCAATCGCCCACATCGATCCAGGCGGTGTCCTACGCGTAGGACCCGAAAGCGCTGGCGCAATTCCCGGTCCTGCTTGTTATGGCCGCGGGATGTCACCCACGGTAACCGACGCCAACCTGCTCCTGGGGCGATTGGATGCTAATTATTTCCTCGGCGGCTCAATGCCCTTGGATGCCGACCGGGCGCGCCTTTCCATACAACGCCTGACTGAGGCTTTGCAAATGGAGATAGAACAAATAGCCCTGGGAGTGATCGACATCGCTAATGCGCACATGGAGCGCGCCTTGCGATTGATCTCGGTGGAGCGTGGCTATGATCCGGTCGATTTTGCGCTCTTCGCGTTCGGCGGAGCTGGAGGCCTGCATGCCACAGAATTGGCTCGTCGACTAGGAATTCAACGTGTGCTCGTGCCGTCTATGGCCTCTACCCTTTCAGCCTTTGGGATGTTAGTCGCGGATGTCATTCGTGACTACACGCAAACTGTTATGTTACCCGGTGATACGGCTCTGGAAATGCTCGATCCAATCTTCCAACCAATGATCGACCGGGGATTAGAAGATGTGCTCGCCGAAGGAATTCCTCCATCGCGAACCTTTATCGAGAAAATGATGGACGTACGCTACCTCGGACAATCTTACGAACTCAATATCGCCTTCGATCCCGAATTTATCGCCAATTTCCACAGCGCGCATCACCGTTCCTATGGATATAATCGCCCGGACACCCCCGTAGAGATTGTGAACCTTCGGGTACGTGTAACCGGTTTGGAAACTCCTCCCGAAATCGGCGCTCGACCCTTGACTACACCCGATCCCGGTCAGGCTTTTTGGGGGGAACGGCAGGTTACCCTGCATTCTGGTGTACATCAGCTCCCCGCCTTCCGAGGCGAAGCTCTCCAACCGGGTAATCGCCTGTATGGCCCTGCTTTAGTTTTACGATCGGCTACAACCATTCTCTTGAATCCAGGAGATATTGGAGAAACCGATTCGTTCAATAATCTGATTATCGATATTGACTACACGCAATGACCGAAATGTCAGGCTCTTTCCCCCCGATTAACCCGATCCGGTTAGAAGTTTTCAACCACCTGTTTGCTTCTATCGCCGAAGAAATGGGTGCAGTCTTACGACGCTCCAGCTATTCCCCTAACATTAAGGAGCGCCGTGACTTCTCCTGTGCAGTGTTTGACGCCTCCGGCGCAATGATCGCCCAGGCTGCCCATATTCCTGTGCATTTGGGTTCCATGCCCCTTTCCGTTCAATCTGCAATCAGCTCTTTCTCAACACTTCAAAAAGGGATAAGCGCGGATCAAGACTCATCCTCCCCGTTACTCGCCCCAGGCGATATGATCTTGCTCAATGATCCTTATCGCGGTGGCACCCACCTGCCGGATATGACCCTGGTGTCGCCCGTATTTTTCCAAGGAGACCTGGCTGGTTTCGTTGCCAGCCGGGCTCACCACGCAGATGTTGGGGGCGCATCCCCGGGTTCGATGACCATCGCCCGGGAAATTTATCAGGAGGGTCTGATCATCCCCCCTGTGCGTTTATTTGAAGCCGGCAGGCTCAACCAGGGAATTTGGGATTTGATTCTCGCCAATGTGCGTACACCCGAGGAGCGTTCCGGCGACCTTTGGGCTCAGGTTGCTGCAAACCAGCGCGGCGCGGCGCGCCTCGGCGAAATGCTGCAGCGTTATGGCGCAGAAGAGGTCAGCCTTTACATGCAGGCCTTACTCACCTATACCGAACGGCTGACCCGCCATGTTCTGCAAGGATTGCCGGACGGTACTTATACATTCGAAGATGCGCTGGATAATGACGGAGTGAGCGAGCAGCCTGTAAACATTCGCGTGGCCGTTGAAATTATGGGTGATCAGGCGCTGGTCGATTTCACCGGCTCTTCATTGCAGGTCAATGGCAGCCTGAATGCCGTTTTTGCGATCACCTTATCGGCGGTTTATTACGTCTTCCGTTGCCTCATGGATCTGGATGTGCCAACCAATTCGGGAAGCCTGGCGCCTATCCGTTTGATCGCGCCGCCCGGGACAGTGGTCAATGCCTTACCCCCCGCGCCTGTGGCCGGCGGGAATGTCGAGACATCCCAGCGCATTGTGGATGTACTCTTAGGTGCATTGGCAAAAGCTGCGCCTCTCCGGATTCCCGCTGCCAGCCAGGGCACCATGAATAATCTGACGATTGGCGGCTGGGATCCGGAACGCCACCGCCAATTCGCATATTACGAAACCATCGCAGGCGGTTTGGGTGCACGTCCAAATATGCCCGGACCTTCTGCCATGCATAGCCATATGACCAATACCCTCAACACTCCGGTGGAAGCCCTGGAATACACCTACCCGCTGCGCGTCCTCCGTTACGAAATCCGCCGAGGCTCTGGCGGTCCGGGACGGCAATCCGGAGGCGACGGCATTCGCCGCGACGTTCAATTGCTTGCTGAAGCCCGGGTCAGCTTGATTACTGAAAGGCGAATTTTATCTCCTTACAGTCTTGAGGGGGGAGAGAGCGGAGCGCGCGGAGAAAACATCCTCCTGCGCGGTGATCAAGAACTCAGTTTGCCTGGAAAAGGTAGCTTTACCTTACAACGTGGTGATATTCTCTCGATCCGCACGCCTGGAGGCGGCGGATTCGGCGAGCCTTCTTGAAGGCTTACCCCGCAAACGCTTCCAGGCCCCAACCCAAGGCGTACCCATGCGGTGCCGGTCTGGCACCTTGATACTACCTAGTTTTTGAGCCACATGGGCTGCAGTTTGAGCAACATTCCCCCAATCCTCTTCTAGAACCGCATTCCGCATGTTGCTCCCAAGTTTCTCTGCCCACATCCACTCCATCCGGAAGCGGTCAGCCTTAACCCAATAACCACGCTTCTCCCAGGCCTGCACAGACGGATCGATTGTGATAGCGATTTCTTCCAACGCCAGAGCGATAAATGCCGCCAGATCGCGTGTTTCTGTATCGGCTTCCTGTTTGCGCGCCAGGGTGCGCAGCGCCAATACGGTAGATTTTGCCAGACGTGTGCGATCCTTCCCGGCTGATTCTGGATTGATTACCCGGCTCAAGTGCCCTCCTGTGGTCCTGTTTTACGTCCGGCTAATTATATCGTATAATTACCCCACCGGTTCATTCGCCCCAACCGCTTTTCCCCCGAGAGACCGGGGAAGTGCTGGAATTGGCAGACAGGCTTGACTTAGGATCAAGTGCCGCAAGGCGTAGGGGTTCAAGTCCCCTCTTCCCCACCATTTGCTGGAAGAAAACCCGTTGTTCTGCGCCGGGAACGGTGTAGAAAGCGGGTTTCTTCATATACATTTCTTACATGATCGATCGATGTGCCCATGTTATAATCCAGCCCGTCGATCGAAGAAGTTGAAAGGAAATAATCATTGAAAATTGAGACTCAAATCCTCCCGGATCATCAGGCACAGTTAACCGTTGAGATAGACCCTTCTACGCTCGAAGCAGGTAAACATCGCGCGGCACGCCGGCTCTCTCAGCGAGCAAAAATCCCTGGGTTCCGCCCCGGAAAAGCCCCTTACGCGGTCCTGGTTCGGTTTCTTGGTGAAGAAGCGATCTTGGAAGAGGCCATTGATTTATTGGTGCAGGAGATTTACCCCCAGGCGTTGAAAGAATCTGAAGTAGAGCCGTATGGTCCTGGCAGTCTCAAAGAAATCAAATCCATGGATCCACCTACTTTCGAGTTCCTTGTTCCCTTAGCTGCCAAGGTCGACCTCGGCGATTATTCAACAATCCGCCTGCCGTACGAACCCCGCCAGGTGTCCGAGACGGAAGTGCAGGACGTTATCCAACGCTTGCAAACCCAAAATGCAGTCATCGAACCGGTTGAGCGTCCTATTCAGGCTGGAGATAGAGTCAGCATACAAATATCAGCCCAACGTCTGGAGCCGAAAGATGGTGAGGACCCGACGCTGATAAAAGAGCGAACTCAATCCGTCGATATTCAGGATGAAGAATCGGATGCGAGCTATGAGTGGCCCTTTCCAGGCTTCTCACGCCAATTGATCGGTCTCTCAGCGGGCGAATCAACCGCTATTCAGAAGACCCTCCCTGAAGATTACCAAATCGAGACCCTGCGCGGGGTCACGGCTGAATATAATGTCACGATTAAGGATGTGAAATCGCGCACGTTACCGGAAGCAAATGACGAGTTAGCCAAATCTCTCGGTGAATATTCCACCATGGACGAGCTCCACGATGCTATTCGCCAGGATTTGGAGGCCCATGCCACCGGTGAATATCATCAAGAGTACGATGATAAGATCCTGGAGAAAATCCTGGAAGTCTCCACTATTAAGTACCCCCAACAGATGCTCGAGCACGAGATTGACCTGGTGATCGAGCGTCTGCAGGAACGATTACAACAACAGAACATGGATCTAGATCTCTATCTAAAGACCAGAGAGATGGATATGGAGGCATTACGCTCAGAGGCGAAGCCAGTAGCAGAGGCGCGCCTGAAGCGAACCCTGACGCTGATTGAGCTGGCCGAAAAAGAAAAGATTGATGTAAAACCGGATGAGCTCGAGAGCCAGACCGTCCGTATGCTGGACGAATATTCTCGTTATCTTCCCGAGAAGGAATTCCGTAAGTTGGCAGCCCGTGAGAATGCCAACAACCTGGTGAGCAACGTCATGATGGAAATGATGATCGATAAAACCCTTCAGCGCATACGCCAGATCGCCCGCGGCATCGAATCATCAGATACCGACCTCTCGCCTGAATCCGAGAAGCCCCAGGAGATTGTCAACCTCTCCGAATCCACCTCTGAGGCCGTACCTGTCGCATCCGCAGAGGTCCAGACAGCCTCAGCAACTGAAGAAGAAACGAAGCTGCAAAGCGTCGCACCTGAACCAACCGGCGCGCCTGCCGCCGATGACATAGCAAGTACGCCGAAACGAGCGGCAACCAAACGAAAAGAGAGGAAACCCAAACCATGATCAATCCGCTATCTTTAATCCCCACCGTCGTAGAAACCTCAGGACGGGGTGAACGCTTCTTTGATATCTATTCACTTCTATTAAGGAATCGCATCGTCTTTCTCGGCACACCGATCAATGACCAGATCTCTAACTTGATCGTCGCCCAGTTACTCTACCTGAGCAGTGAAGATCCGGAATCGCCGATCCAAATGTATATCAACTCTCCGGGCGGGCAGGTATACGCCGGCATGGCAATTTACGACACCATGCAGATGATACCCAATCCCATCAGCACCCTGGCTGTGGGGATGACAGCTTCATTTGGAACGATTTTACTGACCGCCGGCGCCAAAGGTCAGCGCTATGCTCTACCGAATGCCACCATCCATATGCACCAACCCCTGGGCGGCGCCCAAGGACAGGCCTCGGATATCGAAATCCAGGCTCGCGAAATCCTCCGCCTGAAAGACAGCCTGAATCAGATCCTGGCCTATCACACCGGGAAATCGATTAAAACGATCGAGCATGACACCAACCGCGATTTCTACCTGAACGCCAGCGGCGCTGTTGAATACGGTCTGGTCGATCAGGTCATGGAGCTTCCTTCCACCAAGCAACTGAAGGCTTAATCATCTTCTAACGAAATTCGGGGTGTTTTAAGGTTTTCCAATCCTTGAAACACCCCGATTTTTTCATCTCAAGCCGGAGTATTCCTTAAATGCAACCCTCGACTTTCTCAATCGTCGCTTATGACTCCACCGAAACGGCCTGGGGAATAGCCGTAGCCTCCAAATTCCTGGCTGTCGGTGCAGTTGTTCCCTGGGCGCGGGCCGGAGCAGGGGCAATTGCCACCCAATCCTACGCGAATACTGCTTATGCTCCCCGCGCCTTAGAGATGATGGAAACCGGCGCTCCAGCCGAAGAAGTCCTGCAGGCATTAATTTCTGCCGACCCGCAGTCAGAGCTCCGTCAGGTCGGTTTGGTGGATCGCACCGGGGGCTCAGCCACCTTCACAGGAAAGTCCTGCTACGACTGGGCGGGCGGAGTAGCCGGACCCGGGTATGCGATTCAGGGCAATATCCTCGCCGGAGAAGGTGTGGTTCAGACCATGCTCCAGGCGTACACCGCGAATTCAGATGCCTCGTTGTACTGGCGATTACATGGCGCCCTCCTGGCAGGCGACCGTGCCGGCGGTGACCGGCGCGGGCGCCAAAGTGCAGCTATCCTGGTCGTCCAACCTGGGGCAGGGTACGGGGGGTTCAACGATGTCTGGGTTGATTATCGCGTGGATGATCATCCAGATCCCGTCCTCAGGCTGGGCGAACTGCTCAGCCTCCACGATCTTTATTTTGGAAAGAGCTCCGCAGAGCAGCAGGTGTTATTGATCGACGAACCTTTGCGGCGCTTTCAAGCCTTGCTCACACGTCTGGGCTATTATCGCGGACCCAAAGACGGCATATATAGCCCAGATACCCGATCAGCCCTGGAGGCTTTTATCGGTAATGAAAACTTCGAAGAGCGCATCGATTTTTCCACAGGGCGCATCGACTTTCCGGTTTTCGACTATCTCCTCAATAAGTTCGAGGCCTCATCTTGAAATCCTCCCCAAACTCAGCCATTCGAGCCCTGATCATCGATATGGATGGCGTTCTATGGCGAGACACACAACCGATTGGTGATTTGCATGGAATCTTCGATACCTTTGCCAAGCTCGGCTGGCAGGTGACCTTAGCCACCAATAATGCCACCAAGACAGTCGATCAATACATCCAAAAACTGGCAGGTTTTGGGGTGCATCTAAATAGTCACCAGATTGTCAATTCTTCCATGGCTGTTGCTCACTACCTCCAACATCGCTACCCCTCCGGTGGAAATGTATTCGTTGTGGGCGAGGACTCCCTGATCGAGGTTTTAGCGCAGGCGGGATTTATTCATAATCCCGATGATGCCCTGGCAGTTATTGGTTCAATGGACCGCCAGGTGACGTATAATAAGCTCAAACAGGCAACGCTTCTTATCCGCTCAGGACTGCCATTCATCGGAACCAATCCGGATCGTACCTTCCCTACCCCGCAAGGCCTGGTTCCAGGGTCAGGCGCTATCCTGGCAGCCCTCGAAGCAGCTACGGACCAGACTCCCCTGATCTTGGGCAAGCCTTCCCCTGAAATGTATCAGGTTGCCATGGAGCGCATGAGCGTCCGTCCAGAAAATACATTGGTAATTGGCGATCGCCTGGAGACCGACATCGTAGGAGCCCAACGGCTGGGATGCCTGACCGCCCTGGTGCTTTCTGGTGTTACCACGCCTCAGGCAGCAGACGCCTGGCGCCCCCCTCCGGATTGGATTGCCAGCGATCTGGCAACCCTGATAAAAAATCTACAATGGATGCCAAACCTCTGATTTTTGATCTGGATTTGCCGGATTTAGCTCAGCTCTTCCTGTCCTGGGGAGAGCCCGCTTATCGCGCTGCCCAGGTGTGGCAAGGGTTATATTCGCATCTGTGGGAAGACCCCGTTGAATTTACCTCCCTCCCCAATTCTCTCAGGCAAAAACTGGACGCTTATTTAACTTTTACCCGATTAAAGCCCGTCCAGGTTCTAGAATCAGGCGATGGCGCAACGCGGAAGACCCTCTTCTCTTTGCCCGATGGGCAGGCGGTTGAGGCGGTTCGGATGGGCTACGCTCGTCGCCGGACTCTGTGCATTTCAACACAGGCAGGATGTGCAATGGGCTGCGTCTTCTGTGCAACCGGGCAAATGGGTTTTCGCCGTCATCTGAGCAGCGGGGAGATTGTCGAACAGGTGCTGTACTATGCCCGACAGTCAAAGTCGGCCGGTGAGCGAATAACCAACATCGTCCTGATGGGAATGGGAGAACCTTTCCACAATTACGAAGCCACGATGGCCGCCATCGATCGATTGAACCATCCAAAGGGTTTCAATTTCGGCGCCAGGCGTTTCACGGTCTCTACTGTGGGATTGGTTCCGCAAATTCGCCGGTTTGCTTCTGAACGCCGGCAGGTAAACCTGGCGGTCTCTTTGCACGCCGCTGATGACGAATTGCGCTCTTCCATGCTTCCTGTGAATCGTAAATATCCGCTGGATGAGCTTTTCGATGCCTGTCGCCAATATGCCGAGATAACCCACCGACGGATCACCTTTGAATGGGCTTTGATTCGCGAGGTAAATGACACTCCCACCCAGGCACAATTGCTGGCTTCGCGTTTGCACGGCATGCTCTGCCATGTTAATGTCATCCCATTGAACCCCACCAGGAATTACGCCGGACAGGCAACCACTAAAGAACGCGCTTTGACGTTCAAATCCGAGCTGGAAAAGTATAATATCCCTTGCACTATTCGTTTGCGTCGAGGTATCGATATCCAGGCTGGCTGCGGACAGTTAGCTACAGACGAAAAAAAGGCAAGAAAATTGCCCGCTTGAATCCTTTAAGGAGGCTGCCATGACAGACCAGGTTTTCCATCTGATCTACCCGGTTTCACTTTTGAGTGTGCCCGTGATCAATCAGCTCATCCGTCGATACGATCTGACAGTCAATATTCTGCGCGCCCAAATTGGCGGGAACGACCGTTGGATGGAAGTCCAGCTGGCGGGTCATCCTGTGGTCATTGAAGAAGCCATTCAATGGCTCAAAGGGCAGGGGATTGAGGTCCAGTACCAGCCCGCCAAAACGAATCCATGACGGATAGCCAGACCGAAATCGCTGTCCACCGCATTCGCGCGGCATTAAATACCCAACGCGCGGAGGATGCCTTGATGATCCTGCGGGATCTACATCCCGCGGATAGGGCCGACGTGTTCAACCTGCTCCAGGACGAAGAGCAAGCTCAGCTTCTTCCCTTGCTGAATATTTCAGATACTGCAGATTTACTGGAAGAACTTGAGGAAGATGACGTGCTGGAAGCCATTGGAACCCTCTCAACTGAGCGCCTGGCAGACGTTCTGGACGAGATGGAGCCGGATGAAGCTGCTGATTTATTAGGCGACCTGCCGCCCGATCAAGCCACCGAGACCCTGGCACAGATGGAGGATGCCGAGGAAGTCATCCCCCTGCTGGGCTACCCGGATGAAACCGCCGGCGGCTTGATGACCACCAATTTCATCGCCTTACGGCGTCACACCACCACCGAGCAGGCCATCCAGTTCATCCGCCAGGTGAGTCCCGATACCGATATTCCCAACAATTTATACGTCGTAGACCGCGAAAAGCGTTTGATCGGCGTTATCGAGTTACGCGATCTTGTGATTGCTGAACCCAATTCAACCATGGAATCTTTCATGGATCGGGATGTCATTTATGTGACCTCAGGCATCGACCAGGAGGAAGTCGCGCGCGTGATGACACGCTACGATCTCACCGCTCTCCCAGTTGTCGATGAGAGCTCACATTTATTGGGCGTAATCACCCATGATGATATCGTCGAAGTACTGGAAAACGAGACGACCGAGGATATCTTACACCTGGGCGCAATTGAGTCCGGTGGTATCATCGATAAACCCTATTGGTCGCAGCGGATCACCGACGTCGTTCGTTCGCGTTTTTTTTGGTTGCTGATTCTTTTCATCGCTGAAACATTCACGGGAACGGTTTTGCGTCATTTTGAAGGTGAGCTGAAAACGGTTGTAGCGTTATCCTTTTTTGTGCCGCTCTTGATTGGCACTGGCGGGAATGCGGGTTCTCAAACGGTGGCAACCGTCATCCGCGCCCTGGCTCTGCGCGAAATCAAGACCAGAGATGCATTAAGGGTCTGGTTTCGTGAAGCTCAAACCGGTATCTTGTTGGGCATGTTGATCGGCCTGGCTGCTTTTGGATGGGCTCTGCTTTGGAATGTCGGCTGGCAGCTTGCTCTGACCGTGGGCATCACTGTTACAACGATTGTCATCTGGGCAAATACTGTCGCATCCCTGATACCGATCCTTGCCAGCCGCCTGGGGATCGATCCAACCATTCTTTCTGGGCCGTTAATGACCACCCTGATCGATGGTACCGGACTGATCATTTATTTTTCAATGGCAGCCATCATTCTCCCTCAACTTTGACCCATATTAAACCATGACAGCAAAAATCATCTTGAATCCATACGCGGGCCGCTGGCTGGCCTTAAAACGTAAACCAGAAGTCGAAGCTGCCTTGAGCGCGGCAGGCCTCGATTACGAATTGGTGGCGACCGATCAACCCGGGCATGGGACCGATTTAGCGATCCAGGCCTCCCTGGCAGGTTTCTCTCCGATTATTTCCGCCGGTGGAGATGGCTCGATTAGCGAGGTGGTAAATGGACTGGTCCAGGCGGCCCAACAATCGGGTAACCCCCCCACCCCATTCGGGATCATGCCGCTTGGGACAGCCAACGATTTCGTCATCAACCTGGGGCTGCCTAAGGATCTACCAGGCGCTGCACGGGTCATTGCAGCTGGAGCAACCCGCCTCTTGGATCTCGGTCAGGTAACATATGGCAATCCCCCGCGTACGCGTTTCTTTGACAATAATTCCGCCATGGGGCTTGAGCCCAGCGTAACGCTGGTACAACAACGCATCACGCGCTTACGGGGAGTCTTACGCTATCTGTTGGCAACCTTTATAGCCATTGCACGCAACCCACAATGGCAAATTCGAGTTGAGTGGGACGACGGCTCTTATGAAGGCAAAGCCACCCTGGTGACCGTTGGCAACAACCCGCTCACGGGGGGATTGTTTTACATGACCCCGCATGCCAATCCCTTTGATGGCCTCCTGACGTTTGTATATGGCTATTTACCCAGTCGCGCCAGCATCTTCGCCGTCCTGCCCCGTACCATGCGCGCCGGCGCGGGCAGTTATGTCGAACATCCCGCCATCCACGAGATCCATTCAACCTGGTTGCGCATCCACACGATCAATCCTACCCCATTGCATGCCGATGGAGAAATTCAATCCGAAGCTGTTCAAGATATGGAATATCGCATCCTTCCTGATTATCTACCTGTATTGCTTCCTGAGTAGACCCATTGTTTTTCCTCCGAAAGTTTCTTCAACTTTTCTTTCAGCTCCTCTATCATCCCTTTTCTTGGACATACGATTGGGTAGCCTCTATCGTATCATTGGGGCGCTGGCAATCCTGGGTGCTATCGATCCAACCTGAGATCCATGGCCCTTCTGTGCTGGAATTAGGACACGGACCAGGGCACTTGCTGGAAGCGCTGAGG
>Ga0105106_10003470_pt1 | contig 11254 bp, 5 predicted proteins | sample PPLLaktember2015_5_FD_79109 | JGI IMG/M metagenome (GOLD analysis project Ga0105106, IMG submission 79109) | Freshwater sediment microbial communities from Prairie Pothole Lake near Jamestown, North Dakota, USA - PPLs Lake P8 Core (1) Depth... | ecosystem: Environmental > Aquatic > Freshwater >... | reverse complement strand
GAGCGAGGGCCTGACTATTTTCAACTTCCCGGAATAAATTTCTCTTACCGACTTCTCCATTTCTCCTTTGGTCCGCAGGTAAAAATTGGAGGAAGTTGCATCGGCCCCAATTGATGAGATTACTACAAGTGCAGGAGCTGAAAGGGTTTCAGCCAATTGAGCTATTTTCTTTGGGATATCGAGATCTACTTTGGCAAAAGCCTCTTTTGATCCTGCAACTTTGATCGTTGTCCCAATGCAGCAAAAAAAGAGACCGGCATTAAGTTTTTCTTTAAGCAACATTAGTCTGGAAAAATCATCGATCTGAACCTGATCAAGTTTCGGATCAGAAATTGACAGCTTTTTCCTTGTCACCGCAGTTATTTTTTCAAAATCATTGCTTTCCAATAGTTCTGTCAAAAGCACTTTGCCGACAAGGCCTGTTGACCCGAAGACCACGGCACACTTCTTTGCATCTGGCTGAGAAACCATATTTCACGGATATTTATTTTGATACAAGATACTAAGTTATATTGTTTTCTTTAATTATCCATTTATTGACATTTGGAGCGATATAATTTTCCATCTGGTCAATAAGGTTCTCAATATCATCGCTTATAAGCAGCATTTTACGGTTTTCCTCCTTAAGGAAACCTTCTTTAACCATTTTTTGCGTCAGATCTTTTAACGGGTCATAAAATCCATTTATATTAAAGATACCTGCCGGTTTCCTGTGGAGTCCGAGCTGACCCCATGTTAACATCTCAAAGAATTCCTCCATAGTACCGAAGCCTCCGGGTAAAGCTATAACACCATCCGACAAGTCGTGCATTTTAGTTTTCCTTTCGTGCATGGTATCGACTAAAATCAACTCTGTCAAATTCTTATGAGCAATTCCCCTGGTTTTGATAAAAACCGGGAGGACCCCTGTTACTTCTCCCCCTTTGCTTAAAGATCCGTTTGCAACAGCGTTCATTAAACCAACATTTGTCCCTCCATATACCAGTCCTATTTTACGGATAGCCAGAGTTTCCCCAAGTTTAAAGGCCTGTTTTTCAAATGTCCCGTCTTTTCCCGTGCTGGAACCGCAGAAGACTGTAATTCGTTTCATTTATGGTTTGTTATTATAAGCATGAGTCTGTCCTTATCTATTATGGAAATTTAGACAGAACTTATAAAAGCCTGCATTTTTTTGCTAAATTACACCATTCCTTATTAACCTGGGGTTCATAAAATAATTTAAATCAGAATAAATCATGAAAAGCCTGTTTAAACCATTTTCTGCAAGTTTGACAATTCTTTTTGTCTTATCCCAGATTACCGCTGCGCAAAAAGACTTTGATTTTAAGCCTGCCTCATCAAATATTCAGAGTGCTGAATTTCCGAAGATCTCTGCAGATAACGGTGTCCATTTAAGGTTTAAAGCGCCAGGGGCTATGAAAGTCCAGGTTCAGGGGGGCGACGGTCTCTGCCCAAAACCACTGGATCTTGTTCGGGATACGGCCGGAAACTGGAATGTAATTATCCCTGCTGCAGGCCCCGGATTTCATTACTATTGGTTTATTGTTGACGGAGTGCAGGTAAACGATCCCGGAAGCAACACATATCATGGTTACGGCCGACCAACCGGAGGGATAGAGGTGCCTGTGGCAGGTGAAGATTTTTTCACGGCAAAGAAGGTCCCGCACGGTGAGGTGAGGGAGCACTGGTATTATTCTGATATTACCGGAAGGTGGAGACGGGCATTTGTGTATACGCCTGCGGATTATGAAAAGAATCATGATAAGCGCTACCCTGTTCTTTACCTGCTTCACGGTGCAGGTGAAAACGAAAGAGGCTGGTCGCTTCAGGGGCATATGAGCTTCATCCTCGACAATCTTCTGGCTGAAAAAAAGGCAGTACCGATGATAGTGGTAATGGATAACGGTTATGCCACTGCAAAAGATGCTCCCGCAGCTGCTCCCGGATTCTCGGTAAGGGATATGACAAAGATGGCTGAAACACTGGAACAGGTATATGTTAAAGAAATAATCCCGGACATTGATTCATTTTACAGAACCTTACCAAACAGAGAAAACCGTGCAATGGCAGGTCTTTCGATGGGAGGGATGCAGACAATGCTGATTGGCCTTAATCACCTGGAGCTGTTCTCGTATTATGGATTTTTCAGCGGCGCAATCATGGGAGGCATAATGGATAATCCTGAAACAGCTTTCAAGGGAGCTTTTGCCGATGCGGATGCCTTTAACAAAAAAGTAAAACTTATGTGGTTTGGAGCAGGATCGGGTGAAGCTCAGTTTGTCAAAATGGTTGATGAAACAAAGAAAAAGCTTGATGGACTGGGGATAAAATCCACCAGCTATATTTCCCAGGGGACATTCCATGAATGGCACACGTGGCGGAGGCACCTGAATGAATTTGCACCTTTATTATTCAAATAATAGGAATACCGGAAGTGGCATTTTTTAACCACTGAGTAACACAGAGTTTTGCACGGTGTTTCACTGTTTCGAACTCCGGACAACTCCGATTAACTCAGTGCGACCCCGTGTCAGCTGCGATACAAAAGGAACTTCGGTGATCAGGTCAGCCTTTTACTAGATTGGAAGGTTCATCTTCCTGATAATTTGCTGAAAACGTGGATCATCCCTCATACTTACAAATATTTGAGCTATATAAGGAGCATTAGGATCACGTTCCTCAATCCCCTTCTCACACCACTCAATTACCTTATCCTTATCCCCAAGTAACAAAAAAATCTGAGCAATATCCATCGGTAATACATAGCTTTTTTTCCGATTATTTATGGCTGTTTCAGCTATTAGTTCCAGCGTTTTTTTATAATCCCTTTTTGCTCCTGAAAGGTCAAGACCTTCAATTACTCCAGGATATTGACTAGAAAATAATTTTATAAATCCTTCCATCGCTTTCGAATAGTCACCCAGATTAAAACTCGCAAATGTAATTACGAAACCTGCAAGTGCTGAAGTCGGATCCATTTCCAGTACTTCATTGCCTAGTTTACTTGCTTTCTCATATTCATGGAAAAAAACAAGGTCAACGGCATAAAGTGCAATGACAAGAGGATTTGCAGGATCCTGTTTTAGAGCCAGGTCAGCATGGATTCTTGCTTCCTCCGGTCGTTCAAGGAAATTCAACAGGTGGGAATAATAAATGTGCGCTTCAGGGTAAGCAGGTTTAAGATCAATAGCTTTTTTGAAGGAGTCTTCCCCTGCTTGCCAGTCGAACATGCCCCATGTGTACATGAGTGCAAGAGTATAATGAACTTCGGCACAGGTTTTGTCAAGTTCAAGTGCTTTCATTGCTGCTTCGTATGCCAGGGGGCCGGCAACATCAGGCGGAGTATGACCCATCTGTTGCCTGCCAATCCATACATCGCATATCCCTGCATAAGCAAGAGCAAAGTTCGGGTCTTTTTCTTTAGCCATTTCAAAATACTTCAGTGAAATATCCAGATCCTGAGAGGTAAGCCTTCTCCAGTAGAACTGACCTTTCAGATAGGCATCGTAAGCCTCTAGTTTTTCTGTAGGGATTTTTTCAATCAGCTGTTTTTCCTCAGGGGTTATAACAACCTTCAATTCCTGTGCAATTTTCTCTGCTATCTGGCTTTGAACAATAAAAATATCTTCAACCTCAGTAATTTTCTGCTGAAAGGATTCTCCCCAGAGATGATCCTCTCTTGCCGCCATTATTAACTGTATTCTCAGGCGAAAGGAATTGCCGTATTTCTGAGCACTTCCTTCCACAATGTAGTTTACTCCAAGCTCTTTTGCTATTTCAGGAATTGGTTTGGTCTGGTTTCGGTATTGTTCAACCGAAGTCCGGGATATAACTCTAAGATCTCTTATCTTCTGAAGGTTATTTAAAACTTCTTCCATCAGGCCATTGATGAAGTAAGTGTTTTCTTCATCAGGACTGTCATTCCTGAAAGGCAGGACGGCAACCGATTTCTCAAACATTGTGATATCAATAGCCTGTTTCCTGGTGGTCGTCATTTTGGGTTTCTCTTCCACTGATTCCGGTCCCGGTATTTCAATTCCTTTGTATTTCAGGTACCACTTTGTGATAATTGAAAGGTTATTCAGCACAGGTCTAACCTGTTCCGGATCAAAATCCTTGGGATGCGCACCGTAGGTCGACAAACTGTTGAGGCTGTGCATCGAAGTAATAATATGGGAAGGTACTTTTTCTTCCTTGTTCAGTTTATCAATGATCCCTTTCAGAGGTTCTGTTTTCCTGGGTCTTTTTAATTCACATTCGCATAAATCTGTAACAATAACTTCCAGGCATCTCCTGGAATAAAGCATGAGGACATTTGGATCATCAAAACGGATCAGTTGTTCGAGTTCTTTTTCAAGACCGGGTAACTGACCTTTGAAGGATTCCTGAATTTTCCCGAGTTCATTTAGTTCAATAGTCCAGATTGACATTTTTTTAGTATTTGTAAATGTAAATTTATGTTTTCTGCAGATCAAAGTCAAGTGATGGGAAGTTAAAAAAATAGTGGAACCGCTCCGCGGTTCAGGAGAAATACGAGGGTCATTGTTCCTAATATTAATGGAATCGCTCCGCGATATATTAATCCTGAGGGTGTTTATCAGGCAGTAATAATGGAACCTCGGGGAGGTTCCATTAATATTAGGATAAAATATTCAAATTTCCTATGAACACAGGAGGTGCTCCAATTCCTTTTGCAGTTCAGGAACTGAACTTTTAAATGTCTCAAGAAGAATTTAAACTTCTTTCATCTCGTTTGACCAGATAGTCATAAAAAGTTTAAAATATCGTCAGTTAAAATATTTGTGTTTCCAGATTTGTCAGTCTTGCTTTTGCATTCATAAGTTCAGGCAGATCAGGATCTGCATCTTTCCAGATATTCAGGAATTCTCGGTAATATTTTATGGCCTGGTCTCGGTTGCCCTTTTCTTCATAAATTTTACCCAAAATGTAATGTGACATGATCCAGTACTCCTGTGCCTCCCAACCGAGTTGATTTTTGTTGCCAATGATCTCTTCGTATTTGGAGACAGCCATATCGGACTCATCTTTTACATAATAGTAATTTGCCAGTGACTCGAGAATAAAATTATCATACCGCATACTGACGGCAGTTTCTATAAGTTCAAGCGCTTCAGCAGATTTTCCTTTAAGGAGCTCTATTTCACCTTTTAAGATATCATAAGCAGCTTTATCTGATCTGTTCCCTTCAATAATCCTGACAGATATTTCATTCAATATTCTTTCCGCCTTTTGGATCTTCCCATCTCTGACAAGCATTTTTCCATAAAGAAAATACCACCATGGTTCTATCGGAGATTTTTCAAGAATTGTGTTTACTTTTTTCAATTCGCTCTCAAACTCACTGGTCATCCTTCTGGTTTTATAAGCTGTCGCCAGAAAAAGATGATCCCTTAATTCGCTGGTTAAATTACCAAGCGTTTTATTTATAAGGATTGATTTATGTAAAACCCCGATAGCATCATTATATTTACCTACATACATAAACAACAGTGCCTGTGACCGGTATCCCCTTGCCTTGTAACCATCATTTCCGTCAAACATCTTACTGAATACATCCATAGCTTTCTGAATTTCTCCATTCTGAATATACATGAATCCGAATTCATGGTTCAGATTCGGCACCGTAAGAAGGTTGGGATTAATATCGAATCCTTTATTATAATATTCAACTGCTTCAGGTGACTTCCCCAGAGCACTGTAACAAGAGGCCAGATTTATATATGCACCTGCCTCCTTATAGTTGTAGTATTCAAGCGATTTTTCAAAAGCCCTGATGGCTTCTTCATAGTTCTTCAGCATCAGATTGCTATGTCCAAGTTGAAACCATCCTTCAGGAGCGTTCGGATAGTTCCTGAGGTATATGTTGTACTTTGTTACCGCCTCATCGTAGTTACCACGGAATCCTTCGATTCTGGCCTGAATCCATAGCTTTTCTTTTTCCGTAAGCCTGTCGAGAAGGCTCAGTGCTACAATAAAATGGCCCTCCCCCTTTTCCCTGTTGTTCAGCCAGTAATAGAGTGATCCCAGATAGGCATGTGCCAGGGCAAAGCCGGGATCAAGCTCTATCGCTTTGTTGAAGAGATCTATTGCTTCATCTGTTTTACCGTCTCTGCTCCATGCCTGTTGCGCCCTGACCATGTATTTCAAAGCTTCCAGAGATGATGTTGTTGCTTCAGGCAAAGGAACAATGGTACTGTTTATTTCTTTAAGGGATTCTCCCAGGTCTCTCCTTATCTTCCTTGCAAGATTATCCAGGCTGACCAGGACCTGATCTTTCCCATCTGCCTGAAAATTCTCTGTTTTAAGTATTTTCCCTGTACCCGGGTCAACCAGTTTTGCGGATAATGAATAGACATTTCCTATCTGTCCTATATTGCAAACTAGGATCAATGAAATACCTTCACGTTCAGCAATTTCAATCCCGATATCTTCATTTATGGACTCGGTGTTTTCTTTCCCCATTCTTTTAAGTGTCTCATTTATCTTTGACCGGGGAAAAACATTTACAAAAGATGATTGCTGAACACTTACCTCCAGAGCAGTGTTAAGCGACTGATCGAAAACATCGTCTCCGGTCATGTTTTCGAAATCAGTGATCAGTATCCAATCTTTGTCGGTATAAGGGACAGATTTTAAAGAAATTATAAGAATCAGAATAAAAACAATGTTTAAAAAAATTGAGCCGATCCAGATAATTCTTCTTACCTTTTTTCTTTTTTTTACCTCCCTGATGGTTGTGCCTTCCATGTTTTGAAGGATTTTTGGGTCGGTCAGAGAAGGAATGACTTCAGTATCCTTTTTTCGCGTCGGAATATCAGGCCTGATGTTTATATTTTCAAGATACCATGTCAGGACGTTTGTCAGATCAATCAATGCGGACCGAACCTGGATTGGATTGAATTCGATCGGGTGCGCCCCGAAAGTGGCGACACTGTTAAGATTTTGCATTGAAGTGAAAATATGTGCCGGGACCTTCTCCTCCTTATTCAATTTATCAATTATACCTTTGAGAGGCTCCGTCTTTCTTGGCCGGCCCAATTCATTTTCACATAAATCCGTGATTATAACTTCCAGACACCTCCTGCTGTAGAGCAGAACTGTATTTGCATCATCGGATATAATCAGCCTTAAAAATTCTTTATCCAGGTCAGGAAATCTGCCTTTAAAAGATTCATAAAAAGATGTAAGTTCTTTTATTTCTGACGACCAGGTTACCATGTTTGCCAGTATAATACGGAATGAGTCTTCAAAAAAAATATTAACTGTTAAGTGTAATAAAGTTAAACAAAATTAGAGAACACATTAATAAGATGGATAAAAAATTATTAACCACAGAGTTACACGGAGCCGGCACGGAATTCACGGAGTGGAAGTGTTTGAATCTATCGTTATATTTTATTAACTTTAATCACTTTAAGATTGTCCTGTAAAAGATCTGAGTCATGAAAAACCCTTTATTCTTATTTGCAACCGCATCTCTTTTGCTTTCGTATAGCTGTTCTGACAGGGATAATGCCAAAATCATAAAATTTGAAGGTAAAACCTTTGAGCAGAAGTGGGCCATAGAGGATCTGAATCCTGACCTTCCGTCAGACTGGTCCTCATTCGAATTCTTAACCTTCGAGATTAATTCGTCCTCAACACAGCGCTTTTTCATCAACCTTTATGATTCCAGCGGGATGCGCAGGCTGAGGATACTTCCTTTTCAGGGTGCCTGGGTGCGGGCATCAATCCCACTGATGAATTTCCAAAAAAGGAATGTTTTGGGTCACGATATGGCTGCAATCGGGCAGAAAGGGATGCCCGGGTTCGGACTTGGCTTTACAGGCTTTGTTGGTCCTATTAATAATGTTGATTCCCTGGGAGTATTGATGGAAGAACCTGTTGGTTCACCAACACTTGAAATCCGGAATGTCCGTCTGACTTTGACTGCAGAAGATTCTATTCTGAGTCCGTTGCCTCTTGTTGATGAGTTCGGACAGTGGATACCAGCGGAATGGCCGGGCAAAGCTAAAACGATGGAAGATCTCAAAGCTGCATGGGATGAGGAAAATAAGGCTTTGCAGACCGGAAGGTTCAATGTTTCAAAGTACGGAGGGTATCTCGACACTAAAGCCAAAGCAACAGGATTTTTCCGGGTGGAAAAAATTGACGAAAAATGGTGGTTCATTGATCCTGAGGGTCATTATTTCATCTCAACAGGCAGCACAGGGATAGGAGCGGGAGGATCGTTCGCCCGTATCGAAAACCGGGAATATATTTACAGTGCATTTGTTCCGGAAGATATTGCTCAGCCCGACAGAAGATTTGGTAAAGCCTCCTTTTTTACATGGAATCTTTACCGAAGGTTCGGGACTGATTTTTATGAGAAATGGATGGATTTCACTGCCAGGAGAATGAACGACTGGGGCCTGAACACAGTAGCCAACTGGTCAGATGCCACTATTGGACGCACAAAGGGAATACCATATGTTGCGACACTTTCAGGCTGGGGGTTCGAGGCAAAAACTATGGGGATGCCCGATGTCTATGCCCTGGATTATCCTTCCAGGATGGATGAAGCTGCTAAACGGCAATGTGAACCTCTTAAAGATGATAAGTTTCTGCTTGGTTATTTTGTTGGCAATGAGCCTCCATGGCCGGGAAGGGAGAAGGAGCTGATAACCGTTATTCTCGAAGGAGAGGATACTCCAATGAAAGCTGCTCTTCAGAAATACCTTGCGGGCGGAGATACTCCTGAACGCCGTAAAGCTTTTATTTATGAAACATATACGCGGTTCATTTCTATTGTAAATAAAGCCATTAAAAAGTATGATCCGAACCATTTGAATCTTGGATTGCGTTTCGGCGGAGATCCTCCTGACGATCTGGTTAAAGCATCCGCCACAGTTGGATTTGATGTCTTCAGCTTAAATATATATGGCTATAGTGCTTATAATGACAGGCTAAATAAGATTGATGAACTGACTGGTCTGCCGATAATCATTGGTGAATTTCATTTCGGGACGGCAGGGAGAGGACTTTCACCTGGTCTGAAACAAACCATCAGCCAGGAAGAGAGGGGAGTAGCCTATCGTTATTACGTTGAGAATGCAGTTGCGCATCCTTCACTTATAGGGACCCACTGGTTCCAGTGGTGGGACCAGCCCTCTACAGGCAGGGGGGATGGCGAGAACTATAACATAGGGATGGTTGATGTTACTGACCGCCCCTATAAAGAGCTTATTGATGCAGCCCGAGAGACCCATAAAAGACTATTTGAAATTCATTCCGGTAAGATTCCTCCGGTTGACAGGCAGGCAAAAACTCAGTGATCAGGTTATGACCTTTTTACTCTGCAGATAAGGAATTATTATATCGTTCTTGTAATCATTTGTCCCATCATAAGTCAGAGTTACAACGGGAACACCCGTCAATCGTCTTATTTCGTTAGTCATTGCTTCGGTAACAAGCGAGGGACAGCAAAAGGAAGGATTTGTCTGCACAAAAAGCGATATATCAGGATAGTTCTCAATAATATAGAATATCTTCAGGATGTTATCATAGGATTCCCCTGAATTGTATTGGTTTATATTGAATATCTCAAGATGCTTCTCTAGCTTTTTGGGATTGACAACCTTCTGCGGGCCGAGGTATTTTTCGAAATACCTGTAAAACTTATCTTCCAGCAGTTTAAGACCGGTACTTACAAGTTTTTGCTGAGCTGCTGTAAGGTATTCCCCCCTCTCAATTCTCCGGCGGATAATATTATCGAGAGACATCCTTATAAAATCCGTATAGGGGACTGTTATAATTTCACCCCCGGCATCCTCGATGGCATGGTGTAATTTCTGGTTCATAACATCGTTATCGCAGACATAGAAATCGCCAAAAAGTGCAACTTTAGGCCTGTTGCCTTCCAGTCGCGGAATCCGGTCAAAAAGATTCACAACTTCCATGACAGCTTTCTCCAGTGACTTTTTCCCAAGAAATGCATCTTCCAGAATTCCAACCGTATGCATTATTACTTTATCAGTTTCTCCTTTGTTTAGTTCGTATGGCCTTATCCTGCAGCCTGTCATCCGGATCAATCCACCCAGGAAGTAAGCGAAAAATGCATAATAGCAGGCGCTTAACGATATTTCAAGATGTGTCAGCAAACCACTGTAAACATGAGCTTTTTCCATGCCATGCCCGTAATTCTCAAGAATGCTTTTTATATACTCGGGATAAAGCCTGATATTGCATGATAATTTTGCGTCAATTGCCCATATCATGCTGTTTTCAGGTTTCAAATCGTGCTCCTTTACATATTCTATGAATTCCTGGGCTATTATATTTATCGGCAGGCATTGTCCGGTATTGTGCGCCATGCTTTTCTTAATGATGAGTTCGCTCGATTTCATCAGGCGGGCATCAATGCCGACTCTTTTCATATTAGCAACAAGCAAAGGGGAAACCACAGGGTCCCACATCGGGAACAATAAAGTTTTTCCTGTAATCTCTTTTGTTATCTGAGGAAAGATCTGTCTGGGTACCGGTTCAGGATTTTCACCATAAATTAAGGAATGATTTTTAAATGAACGGACAGCAGCTTCAATCCTGGTCTCATAACCCAGATTGGAATCGTGCTCATCGATCTGCAGGATAAGATATGGTTTTTTACAACTGTCGAATATTTTCTTGAAATACTCAATAATAAAGGAATCGGGGGCGCACTTAAATGCTGTGATCAATACAGGATAAAGATTCCATGTTTCAGCTATTATCTTAGCCGTTTCAAGTATTTTGGTAACAAAATACCATGGGACCTTTTTCAGGAAAACATTAATATCCTCAAGATCAATATCGCCTGAGGGTATCATATCCTGATAAAAAGCCCTTATACCCAGACTGCTGAAAATATCCGGGATCCCCTTGTTTAGTATCCTTGAAAGCACAATGTATGGTCTTCCAAGCAGGACCACAGAAATATTTTTTTCTGGTTGAAATTGTTCCTTAAATATTCCGGCCAACTGGTTTTTCTGATTAGAATAGTACGACAAGGCTTCAGAAAAAGCATTAAGTACAGTAAAATAACTCACCCCGCTTTTAAGAACAGGTTTCAGGCATTGATAAAGCTTCTGTGCAACATGATATTTACCTTTCGTAAAGCTTAAAAAGGGTGACAGACATTTATCAGGGATATCGTTGATCTTCAGTGTGTAAACCAGTGAAGCGCTGAATTGGGTATAGTAACAATATTGCCCTTCAG
>Ga0105106_10003469_pt1 | contig 11255 bp, 10 predicted proteins | sample PPLLaktember2015_5_FD_79109 | JGI IMG/M metagenome (GOLD analysis project Ga0105106, IMG submission 79109) | Freshwater sediment microbial communities from Prairie Pothole Lake near Jamestown, North Dakota, USA - PPLs Lake P8 Core (1) Depth... | ecosystem: Environmental > Aquatic > Freshwater >... | reverse complement strand
GCCTCGCCATGGAGTGCGGCCACAGGCGGGCCTCCAGTGCTGGCAGGTCCACCGCCTCGCGCTCGGCCAGGGTGGGAATCGTCTCGATCGCCGAGCGACCGAGGCCCAGCATGGACGCGGCCTTGTAGACGCTCGAATGTGGCGAGCCCGATAGCACCCGTACCGGGCCCAGCGCGGCCACCCCAGCCTTGGAAATCTGGAGTCCGCGCCGCTCGCCCACCCACTCCCGCCCCAGCGCCAGTCCCACGAAATTCGACATCGTCGCCCCGGTGACGAAGGCGCCGCTGTGTTCGGACGAAAGGCCGAACAGGGTACGCAGGCAGGCCATTGTTTCGCGCTCCAGGTCTGGCGCCGACGTATCGAGTCCCGAGATGGGGTTCTGATCCCACGCTGATACCAGCCAGTCCGCCGCCAACGCGGCCGGCGTGGTGCCACCCGTCACAAAACCGAGATAGCGTGGCCCGGCCGAAGCGGAGAAGCCCGCCGCGAATCGCTCATTGAACCGATCCAGGGCGGCGGCAAAGCCCGCACCCTCTTCGTCAAGGTCCGCGCTGGCGAGCGGGTTGGGGGCGACCGCGACCGGCCGCTGGTGGAATGACCCGAGGATCGTCAACGCTTCGGTCAGGGTGCGGGTGAGTACCTCGTCGAGATGTGCGAGGTCATGGCTGAGTGCAGGTGTCATGCATCGCCTTCCAATCCATTCGTTGCCGAACCATGCGAGCCCGATGTCGGTGCTCATCGCCGCAGCACCGCGCGTCTTCCGGCATTTCGATTCCAGATCTCCGTCGCGATCGAAAGCGAACTCATCCCCCGAACGACGCCCATTCGATCAGATCGAATATCGGGCTCAACTCGAACGGCTGCCTGCAGGAAACGCCTGCGGCCGTTTCGGGGCGAATTGCAGCCGCAGGCAGATAGGCTGCTCCCAGTCAGGACCAGCCGGTCAGCGTTGCCGGCCAAATGGCCGCGAAGCGGTCAGTGGTCTCGATTCTGTATCGGTGGGGAGCGCTGGGCGACGCGCCGCGCTGCCGTCGCTGCGGCGAACTACTTCTTCGCTTTTTCCGCCGACACTTCGGCGACAACCTCGAGCTTCACCGGCACCAGACCCGCCCGCAGCATCGCGAGTTTGCCCGCCGCGGCGCGCGTGAGGTCGATGACCCGACCAGGCTGCGTGGGGCCTCGGTCATTGATGCGAACGACGACACTCCGCCCGTTCGTCGTGTTGGTGACCTTGACCTTCGTGCCGAACGGAAGCGTCGGGTGCGCGCCGGTAAGCACGTTCTGATCGAAGATCTGGCCGCTCGCGGTCTTGCGACCGTTGAGGCGATTCGAGTAGTACGCAGCGAGCCCCTCCATCGCATCGTTGCGACTGGCGGCGGGAACCGGTGCCGCGGAGGCCGGAGCAGTGGGGGCCGGACCGGCCGCGGCAGGGATCGCTGCCGATGGCGGTGCATCGGACTTGGTTGCGGGCGGAGGCGCTTGCGCGATGGCTGGCGAACTGACCAGTGCGCACAAGGAGAGGGCGATCGTGAACATGCGAATCATGACATCCCCTTCAATCCCGGAACGAGCGATCACGGTCTTCACGGCCTGTGCCTGCCCGCGCCCGGCGCGCGTCACGAACCGAGGCGCGCGGGCCTGCATCAGGCCTTCCGGAAGACGCCGGGCTTGCCCAGGATGAAGATCAACAGCACCGCGCCGGCGACCGCGACCACGAAACGGAGGATGCCGCCGGCGGGCTCGACGCCCAGCAGTCCGGCGATCCAGAACCCCAGCAGCGAGCCCACCACGCCCACCAGCACGTTGGCGATCCAGCCCATCTGGGCGTTGGTCTTCATGAAAATGCTCGCCAGCCAGCCGACAACCCCGCCAATGATCAACGAGATGATCCAGCTCAAGTCCGTACTCCTCTGGTGATTGAAGCCACCCGCCCGTGCACACCGGCGCGCGGTGCGGCTAACGCAACGCCTTGCCGGCCATCCGCAGGATGTCGTCCAGCGCGTTGCCGTCGCCGTTGAGGTCGAGCATCGAGGCGAGTCCCGACGCGGGGGCACCCCGCGGCGCGCTGCCGGCGCCGGCGGCGTGGCCGCCCAGCAGGCCGCCCAGCAGATCCCCAAGTCCGCCGCCGGACGGGGAGCGTTGTGCCGCGGCGGGAACGTCCTGCTGCTTCGCCATGAAGCCTGCGACGAGCATCGCCAGCATCGGCAGCATCTTCTTGAGCAGCGTCGGGTCGAGCCCCGACTGCGAAGCCGCGTTCTGCGCGACTGCGCGGCTCACGTCCTTGGAACCGAAGATCTGTCCGAGCACCTCGTTGCCGCGACTCACGTCCGTCGGCTGCGGCGCCAGCACGTCGTCGAGGAGGCCGCCTCCGCCGAGTTGCCCGAGCAGGCCACCGAGCCCGTCGAGGCCGGCGGGCTGCGCCTGCGTCTGTTTCTTGAATCCGCCGAGGATCGCCGGGACGAGCGCCTCGGCGCCGCTCGCCGCCTGGTCCTCGCTGACGCCGAGTTCCCGCGCCATCGACTGGAGGCCGCCCATCTGGGCCAGGATGTCCGTGATCTGCATGTGCGTGCTCCCTTGGGTTGGTGACTTCAACGCCGGCTCAGTCCAGGAGGTCCTGCGGGACATTGCCGCCGTTGGCGGCGATGCGCGCGAGCACGGTCGTGTGCAGCCACAGGTTCAAATGCGCGAAATTCCGCATCAGGGGGGCCGGGCACCCCGGCTGCGTGGTCAGCTCCCCGCGCGCCGCGAAGCTGCTGTCGATATCGAGGAGTTTGAGCCGGTCGACGACGGAGGATCGCCCCGTTCGGCTTCTGCGGTTTCGCCGCCGCGCGCTTCTCCAATTGTGCGACGACATCGACGAGCGCGACCGACTTGGGCAGCGCCGGGCGGTGGCGCGGGAGCAGGGACAGCGACCGCGCTACCGAGCTTCACGAGGATCTTGCGGAAGAATCCCATCGCGCTCTCTTCGGGGGCTGGCGGAACGGCGCAATTCGAGGCGACGGGAGGGGCGCGCCGCCTCCGATCATCTACACAAATTGTACGCGCAGACGGGCTGTCGGTCGACCGGACGGGGGCTCGCCTGCGGCATGTCGTGGGGCATGAGGACCTGAACCGGCGCCTCGCTCAGAGCCCGCTTCGCCGCGAACCGAACATCCGAGTCGGGCCGAACCGGGACCGACGACAATCAGGCGGCTCGCGGTCACGCGTGGTTGCGCGCCACGCGACGAAAACGTTGACTTGATCGGTGGGGAGCTACGTGCGGCAACCAACGGGATCGCAACGGGCGCGCACGGCGAGTCCCTCGGACACAACGCGCTCATCCGCGCTCGCGGAGCCGCCGAGACGCGCCCGTATACCGCACATGCCGCGCTCGGCAGGCTCAACTACTGAGTTCGCAGGGCGAGTAACGCTCTGACGGCCGCCGCGTCAATCGGCGGCCGCTTGCGTCGCGTGGCCCGCACAGCCGAGCGCCGCGTCGCGCCGCTTGCGTGCCTTGGCCAGTACCACATCGTCAACGATGCCAAGCGAAGGCCTGTGGTCACGCAAACGCCATGATCGCCGCGACGAACAGTGTCGCCAATGCTGCCGGAAAGGCAAGGGCAAGCGTCAGCGCCATGGCGGGGGCCCGGCCCAACAAGGTCAAAGCCAGAGCGGGTGCACCGGTAACGAAGTAGAGCACCGTGACGACAAGGCCGGCGCCTTCGTCCAACCCCTTGGTTGCCGCATCCGATCCCGACAGGAAGGTTGCAAAGGCGACGAAAACCCATGCCGCGGCGTCGACAATACACACGATGACGGTCGCGGTTCGGCGTTTCATGCAGCCATTGACAGTCCAAGCGTCAGTCGATGCTAGGGACGGGCATGCCCCTCCGAGCGATGATACTGCCGCCATCGCAGTACCGGTCGTCATGGCAGGCGCCACCGACCCTGAAGCCACGGGACGGGTGGCGAGCCTCTCCAGGCCCGGCGGCAACATCACGGGGTCGGCATTGATTTCCGCCGGCCTCCACGCCAAGCGGCTGCAACTGCTGCGGGAGGTCCTGCCCGGCGCCCGGACGCCCTGCTGGTCAGTGCAGCAATCTTCTTCTGGACTCACCGCAGGCGGATCGTGCGAGATACCACTTGCATTCGAGCACGAACTCTTGCGAGCAGATTCCTGTCAGAGGAACTCGACCGGTCCGTGCCGTGCCGTGCCGTGTGGCGCGGCGGAATGGCGGCGCGCCGGGAAACGCGCCTGAAACACGCCCGATACAAAGAGATCGTACGCCGACATACGGAGGATACGCATGCGTCGTAGACTTCGATCGAACCGCCTCGACTCGCTTCTCCGGTGTGACCGGTCAGTTTCACCGACAAAGAAGATCGGGCATGAGGCTCCACCCGTTGTCGTACCCGAAATCCAGCGCGAGCTATCGCATAGGAAATGAAGATGAGCTCTATCGACATCAAAGGTTCGGATGGAAACTCGAAATCGATCGACACCGCGCGGATCGAGACCCTAAGGGGAGCGCTCCGCGGCTCGCTGCTCCGGCCAGGCGACGCCGGCTACGACGAATCGCGGACGATCTGGAACGCCATGATCGACCGTCGTCCGGCACTCATCGCGCGCTGCAAGGGCGCGGCCGACGTGATGCTGGCCGTCAATTTCGCGCGTGAGAACGGGCTGCTGCTCGCGGTACGCGGCGGTGGCCACAACATTGCGGGCAACGCCGTCTGCGACGGCGGAATGATGATCGATATGTCCCCGATGAAGCTGGTCCGGGTGGACCCGGAGACGCGCACCGCGCACGTCGGGGCGGGGGCGACGCTGGGCGACCTGGATCACGAGACCCAGGCGTTCGGGCTGGCGACCCCCACGGGGATCAACTCGACGACCGGCGTGGCCGGCTTGACGCTCGGGGGCGGGTTCGGGTGGCTGTCGCGCAAGTACGGCATGACCGTCGACGGACTCACCGCGGCCGACGTGGTCACGGCGAACGGCAAGCTCCTTCGCGTCAGCGAGCGCGAGAACCCGGACCTGTTCTGGGCCATCCGCGGTGGCGGCGGCAACTTCGGGATCGTCACCCGCTTCGAATTCCGGTTGCACCCGGTGGGTCCCAACGTGCTGGCCGGCCTCGTGGTCTACCCGATCGACCAGGCGCGATCGGCGCTGACGCAGTATCGGGATTTCGCCAAGACGTTGCCCGATGAGTCCGCGGCCTGGATCGTCCTGCGCAAGGCGCCACCGCTGCCGTTCCTGCCCGCGTCGATCCACGGCAAGGAGGTCATCATCTTTGCTCTGTTCCATGGTGGCGATCCGGCGAAGGGACAAGCGATTTTCGAGCCGGTGCGCCGGTTCGGAACGCCCGCCGGCGAGCACATCGGAATTCAACCGTTCACGGCATGGCAGTCCGCGTTCGACCCGCTGCTCACGCCCGGAGCGCGCAACTACTGGAAGTCCCACAACTTCAACCGCCTCGACGACGGCCTCTTCGACATCGTCCTGAAGTACGCGGGTCAGTTGCCCTCGCCGCACACCGAGATCTTCATCGGGCAGCTCGGCGGCGCGATGAGCCGCGTGGCGGCTGACGCTACGGCCTATTCGGAACGAAGCGCGGAATACGTCATGAACGTGCACGGTCGTTGGGAGACTGCTGCGGAAGACAAGTCCTGTGTTGCCTGGAGCCGGCGCCTGTTCGACGAGGCGGCGCCCTATGCCACGGGCGGCGTTTACGTCAATTTCCTGACGGAAGACGAGTCGGACCGGGTGACCAAGGCGTACGGCGGAAACTTCCGTCGGCTGGCGCAGATCAAGGCCAAGTACGACCCGAACAACCTGTTCCGTCTGAACCAGAATGTCAAGCCCGCCTGAGAACGCAATCCGATATGGAATGTGTGCGCCGCCCCGAATCAAGTCGGCCCGGTCTGCATTGACTGGGTGCGTGCAACGCCACGCGCTTCCAGGTCGAGATCGACCCGATCACCGGGAAGGCGGAGGTCGCCTGCACGGACGACCATACCTTCGGCACCTCGTCCTTGCCGCAGGCCGTCCTCGCCCAGGAGAGCCGACCCGCAGCCTTCGGCCTCATAGCGGCTCGTCCGCGGGGGAGTGCGCTGAGTCCGTCAAGGACGGTATCTCGCAAACGAACAACGTCACCGCGCAGTTGTTCGCGTCGGCGGAAACGTATTGCCATTAGGGTGCGCGGGGAACGGCTGTTTGCCGTCAGTTCCAAGGACCGGAACGGGTCGAACTGGGACCGTCGACGATCAGGCCGAGTACGGACTCCTGCCGTCATTGATGGGACGCTCGAGTTGGCGAAATGAACGTCGGCATGTCTCGCGACAAGCCGGCGTTCGCGATAATTTCCAGGACGACACTCCGCCGGACTGACCGGCCGTCCGGACCAACTGGCTCAACTTTTCACCTTCTCGATCATGTGGTTGATGACATGGGTGTGCTCGAGCTGAGGGCTGAACATGATGATCTCCGCATCGGCGTCGACCCTTACGTTGTGCCCGGGGGGCCAGTAAAACAGATCATTCGCCTTGACCGTCTCCTGCGCGCCGCCCGCGTCGGTCGTGGTGAGTTGGCCGCGCAAGACAAAGCCCCAGTGGGGGCACTGGCACGAATCGCCCTCCAGTCCCTTGAACAGCGGGGTGGTATCGACGCCCGCGGAGAGGCTGAAGTACTCGGCACTGATCTTGCCCAATCCCGTGGCATCGCCGAAATCCGTTCGCTGGCGGATCACGGCACCCGGGATCTCCATCTTCACGTCCACGTTCTCCTTGGCTATCCGCATACTCGTTTCTCCCGCGTGGCAATGGATGCATTGTGTATCGTGGTCTGCTTATCGCCCCACCTGCTTCAATCGATAAGCCCGCTACCTTGATTTCAACGAAACAGGTGTTGGTTCAATTGCCGAGTGTCAGTGCGAATCCGGTCGGCTTTGCAATCAGTTCGCCGCCGCTTCTGGTCGAACAATGGTCTGGGCATCCAGACTCGTCCCGCAAGCGATCAGCGTCCCACCAGCGATCGCGCTGCCTCGACGATTCTACCCGCCTGAGGGATGAATGCCTGTTCAAGCGCGTAGCTCGATGGGGCAGGGGCGTCCGGACCAGTCACGCGGAGTACCCGGCCCTTGAGGGCGTCGAATGCCTTATCCGCTACCGTTGCCGCGATCTCCGCACCCACTCCGCAGGTGCGGCTCGCCTCGTGCACGACGACCACTCGCCCAGTCTTGCGCACGGACGCGAGCACCGCCGCTTCGTCGAAGGGCTTGAGCGAGCGCAGGTCGAGCACCTCGGCCGAGATGCCCGCGGCGCCGAGAGTTTCGGCGGCGGCAATGCACGTGTGGACCATCTTCGCGTAGGAGACCAGTGTCACGTCGGTCCCTTCGCGACGGATCGCGGCCTCACCGATGGGCGTCACGTGGTCCCCGGCGGGCACCTCGCCAACGGCGTACGACAGCGGCATGTCGATGAAGAACATGACCGGGTTATCGTCGCGGATCGCCGCCTTGAGCAGCCCCTTGAAATCGGCCGCCGTCGAAGGCATGACGACCTTGATGCCGGGGCTGTGCACGAACCAGGCTTCATTGTTGTGGTTGTGCTGCGCGCCCACGGTCCAACCGCATCCCGTCATGGCAATCGTGACCAGCGGAAACGAGAACTGCCCGCCGGAGATATAGCGCAGCTTGCCCGCGCTGTTGATGAGTTCTTCCATCGAGAAGCAGATGAATGGCGCGAACAGCAGATCGATGACCGGCCGCAGGCCGGTGGCGGCAGCCCCGGCCGCGGTGCCCGCGATGATGCCTTCGGCCAGCGGTGTGTTCCGGATGCGCTGGTCCCCGAACTCCTGCACGAGATCGCGACGCTTGGTGGCCACGCCCTCTCCGAACATGACCACGCGGGAATCGCGCCGCATCTCCTCAGCGAGGGCTTCTCCGATGGCCTGGCTCACGTTGATCGTCGGCATGGATGCGTCCTCTATGCGTAGACGTCGGTCGCAACTTCTTCGGCCGACGGATAGGGTGAATCGACAGCGAACGCCACCGCCTGGTCGATGCGCTGCTGGACGCGTGCCTGCATCGCGTCGACATCACCTTCGGTGACGGCGCGCTGCTCGAGCAGCCGGGTCCGTGCAGTCTGGATGGGATCCTTCGCTTTCCAGGTCGCGAGCTCGACCGGATCGACGTAGGATTGATCGTCCGGCTCGAAGTGGCCGCGGAGACGATAGGTATAGGTCTCGAGCAGGAACGGCTGGCTTGTCTCGCGGATGCGAGCGATGGCCCGGCTCGCGGCGCCAAACACGGCCTCGACGTCGTTGCCGTCGACGCTTTGCCCCTCCATGCCGTAAGCCTGCGCCCGCGTGCTCAAGCGATCGGTGAGCATGGTCTCGCGACGATGAACGAACGCCTGCCACTGGTTGTTCTCGCAAACGTAGAGCACCGGGAGCTTCCAGACCGCGGCAAGGTTGAGCGACTCATGGAATATGCCCTCGCACGCCGCGCCGTCACCGAAGAAGCAGGCCACGATCGCACCGCCGCCCTGCATCGACAGCGACAGCCCCACACCGGTCGCGAGCGACAGTGAGCCGCCCACGATGGTCGAGGTCAGGATCACTCCGAGGTCACTTGCCGAGATGTGCAGGGTTCCGCTCTTGCCCTTGCAGTAGCCGGTGCGCTTGCCGGCGATTTCGGCCATCATCCGGCCCGGATCGGCGCCGCGTGCGAGAAGATGGCCGGCGCTACGGTGGTTGGTGAGGATCAAATCGCGCGCCTCCAGCGCACGCACCACACCCACCGCCGATGCCTCCTGGCCAACCGAGGTGCAGGTCCCAGGCGCCTTGCCCGCTGCCTGCAACTCGGCGTTCTTCTCCTCGAACGCACGGATCAGCATCATGCATTCGAGCAGCGAACGCGGGCTCCTTTCATTCAAGCTGTCGGCCATCGTGGACCCTCCTGTTCGTCGTGAGCCTGCATCGTAGTCGCCGGACTGGCCACTGTCGACTCGTCGCACCGGCGGATCCCGAACGCTCGCCCGGGGGCTGCCACATGGCGGTCCTGGCGGCGCCTGATTCCGTCGGGACTGCCAGGCAGCGCGCGCCAGCCCCATCACGGCAGGCGACAACGTGCCAGGCTAAGGGATCGCGCGCGCTTCCTGGATGCGGATTTCATGGATCCTCACGGAGTTGGTGCATCAGTTGAACCGTGCGCTGCATGGCTGGGCCAACTACTTCCCGGTGGGGACGACCAGCCGCGCGTATCGCGCGCTCGACCACTACATCGCTGCGCGGTTACGCCGGTGGTTGCGCAACAAGTACAAGCTCAGGCGACGCAGTGCGGGGGCCTATCCACCCTCGCAACTCTTCGGGCACCTCGGGCTCGTGCGCTTGGGCCGGATTGGGCACGACCTGGCGTGGGCGAAGGCGCGACGTCTTGTCCGAGAGCCGGATGCGGGCGATCTGCCAGTCCGGTTCGATGAGCGGGATGTGGAAACGGAGCCACGGCGAGGGTACTCGGGCACCGCCAGACGAAAGGGGCGGCAACAGACAAACCAAACCTACCGCCACCGCGCCACATCTCGACGCTACCGCACTCGGTCATGAACCCCTTGGACCGAGATTGTGCAGGATCGGACATACGCTCTTGCGGCGAGCGGACGCGGCTCACCAGACTGCCGCCGTACCTTGGCGCGCTTGCGGCGGCGCATTACTAATCGTCGCGAACGTGCTTGTCCAGCGCGCGTGAGGCGGGGGTGGCAGTTCTGTGGTTTTCAACAGTCGTGGGTTGTCCTATATCAAATCCGCAACCCGGAGCGCAGAGTAGGCTTGACAGCGCCATTCCGGGCGATGGCAACAATGATGGAGGACGTTATGCAACAACTACGCGTACTCGCGGTCTCCGCTTTTTGTGTCCTTTCGACTTCCGTGGCGGCACAGGATCTTACGTGGCGCAAGGACATACAACCCCTGATCAAGGATAAATGTGGTGCCTGCCACGGTGCCAGCGCGCCGATTTACGAGGAATGGGACCTCGATCGCAAGAACTTCGAGGCCAAGAGGATCGGGCCGCGGCTGGACAACTACACCGACTTCATGCGCCATGTTGTCTGGCCCGCGACAGGCGCCATAGCGCGACGCCTCGACGACGGCAAGAATGCCGACGGGAAGCCCGGCAACATGTACGCGTTCCTGGGCGCGACCGACCAGGACCGCGCCAAGAACCTGGCGACGTTGAAGGGCTGGCTGGGCGAGGGCGCGTGGAACCTGAATCGCTGGGAAGCGCGCGGCAACGTGCCCGCGATTACCAAGGACCAGCTCGACAAGGTCAAGGCGAAGTACTGACGCGGAAAAGCGCGGGGGCGCAATGGGGCCGGGGCAAACCCGGCCCTTCGTCTTGCGCGATCGGCCATCTGCCGAGATGTTTCCCCCTTTGCGTTGAACGACAGCTTTCTGCTGTGGGCAACTTCCGCTCCGGGTCGACAACGGCCTATCACTCATCCCGATAACGGATCCTCGCTGGAACGTCTGCTAACGAGAAGCACCATCGGTGGGAGTCGGCCAACAGTGGCCACAACGCATCGAGATTCATGGCAGTCATTGATCGGTGCTTGTCGGCCACAACCGGTCATCTCCCCGGCAATCGCATCGCGCCAGAAATCAGACCTTCTGCTGCAGCGGGCGACGAGTAGACTTCTGCTGCAGTCGCGGCGACTCGATCGAGTTGAGCATCGGGCGGCGTACAGGAGGGTTAGCCATGGACCACAAACCAGCGTCCGAATCCTGGGAGCGCGGGGACCCCTATGAGCAGTACGTCGGTCGCTGGAGCCGTCGGGTCGCGCCCCCGTTTCTGCGCTGGTTGGGCATTCCTCCCGGTCGTAAGTGGCTGGACGTGGGATGCGGGACGGGAGCGTTGTGCGCGGCAATTTCGGATCGCTGCTCGCCGTCGTCGGTTACGGGCATCGAACCTTCGGAGGGATTTCTCAGCACGGCGAGAGAGCATCTCGCGGGGCAGACCTTGCTCTACCGAGGCAGTGCGACAGCGATCCCTCTGGACGACGCGTCGGTCGATGTCGTGGTTTCAGGGCTGGTCTTGAACTTCGTTCCGGATCAACGCGCGGCACTCGCCGAGATGGCGAGGGTGACGGGTAGCGGGGGCACCATCGGGGCGTACGTCTGGGATTACGCCGGAAAGATGGATCTCATGCGGCTATTCTGGGACGTTGCGGTCGAGCTCGACGCGGACGCTGGGAGGATGGACGAAGGGATTCGTTTT
>Ga0105106_10003468_pt1 | contig 11257 bp, 12 predicted proteins | sample PPLLaktember2015_5_FD_79109 | JGI IMG/M metagenome (GOLD analysis project Ga0105106, IMG submission 79109) | Freshwater sediment microbial communities from Prairie Pothole Lake near Jamestown, North Dakota, USA - PPLs Lake P8 Core (1) Depth... | ecosystem: Environmental > Aquatic > Freshwater >... | reverse complement strand
GAGCAGGGCATAACCATTTTACTGATCGAACAGAATGTGCGTCACACTCTGGAGATCGCTGATCGGGCTTATGTATTGGAGAATGGCCACATATGCCTGCAGGGAGAGTGTGATGAGCTGCTCCTCAGCGATCATGTCAGGAAGGCCTATCTGGGGTTGTAGACCGAGAGATAGAAATGAGACTGGACGGGAAAGTAGCACTGATCACCGGAGCAGGTTCTGGCATTGGCGCCGCAATTGCTGTACGATTCGTCTCTGACGGGGCGAAGATTTGCATTACCGGCCGCCGCCAGGAAAAGCTCGACGTGTTGGCCCAATCATTGCCGGTAGGAAGCGTGTTGACTTGCGCCGGGGATGTGACCAGGCTGGAAGACGCCGAACGAATGGTTGAGAGGGCGCTCGCGTTCACAGGTAAACTCGATGTGCTGGTGAACAACGCCGCCATAGATCCGGGCGGTTCAACCGTCGTTGATATGGACCCTGAGCTCTGGCACAGGGTTCTCGATATAAACCTCACCGGTCCGATGTATCTCATGAAAGCCTCTATACCCCACATGATAAAAGGGGGCGGCGGTTCTATCATCAACATTGCTTCACTGGGTGGACTGCGCTGCCTGCCTGGCATGCCGGCCTATTGTTCATCGAAGGCGGGTCTCATCATGCTCACCAAGCAGGTCGCGCTGGATTTCGGCCCAGCCAGGATCCGCTGTAATGTGGTCTGTCCGGGAGGCACCAGGACGGAGATGTTGGAAAAATCACTCACTCCCCTCAAGGACGTACTGCAGACCGACATAGACGGTGTTTTCGAACGCATATCTTCGATGGTTCCCCTTAGGCGGACGGCAAATCCCAATGAAATTACTGGAATTTGTTGTTATCTTGCCAGTGATGATTCCACGTTTATGACGGGTTCTGTTCTTCTGCTGGATGGAGGAGCAGCCATTGTCGATGTTTCAGGAGCTGCAGTGACCAACGCGGGCGTGAAGTGGGGCGTGTAATTAGATGCTAAAAAACAGAACCTGCGACATTCACGGTTGAGAAGAGGAGCAGCACAATGCCACAAGCAGAAGGCACAACGGAGTATACGTACGAGGATTATGCCTCTAAATTAGCCGTAAATCGCCTCCACCAAACCGGTGTTTTAGTAAATCAGAGCATGCGGATCACGTTCCCCTCGGGGATATGCTTTGAGCTCGCATTTATAGATCGGAACAAGGTTGCCTGGCAGAATGGCGCTGAAAGCGGTACGGACTGGTGCGAGGCGGTGGAAGTTGCCCCATACACCTATTTCATTGATATGACGTTTACCCATCAACCTCGGCAATCGCTCACTTTTATCGTCAATGTTCAAACACGCCAGGCGCTTTCGATCCGTACGATCATGCGCGCAGGCGATGTTGGCAAAGAACCCCGCGCAGTTCATGAGTTCTCACCCGGCGTGCTGGGTGATCCCGCGCTGCCGCCGGCGGGGTATAAGCCGAGGCCCACCCGCGACCTCATTGGTTTACGAGCGCTCTATGATTATGGTCCGGAGCAGATTATGGAACATATCTACCTGAATTCGGAGCGCTATGTTTGGCAGGGCATTATCGGGCCGTTACGGGGTCAAGGTGATGTCGACATGTCCACGGTTTACAAATTCGACGATTACCAATATATTTTTGCCTTTCGTGAATTCGGCCTGCCCGTTTCCACCGTGTTTTTCTATAATTGGGATCAGATGAGATTAACCGGCAAATTCTTCGCCATTGGGGAGGACGGAGCCATCGCCAATACGCCTGCTGGCGCTTTTATCAAGAAGCTGTCGATGGCTTTTTATCCCCCTGACATGCAGCCGATATAACTCATCGAGATCCTGGCTCACGCCGGTCCCCCGGACCAGCGTGGCAATACCAGAGCAAAATTGTTGGAAAATCTAAAGCGGAGAAAAATAAGATGACACCTTATGAGGCCCTCAAGGCAAGAGTACGAGAGCTGGCAGAAAGAGAATGGGATCTGCCAGCAATACAAGCCAGGGCCAGGCAGCTCCTGGAAGGTGGGATCCCGCACAAATACCTCGACCACCAGGATCTGCTGGTCCATAAGCGACAAATCCTGGACCGGGTGCAGTTGAGGGCAGAGGAATACAACCTGTTTGCCCGTAATTGCGCCCGCAGCACCGCGCTGGCCGTGATGGAAGAATTTGGTTTAGGCAATATGGAGGTGATAAAAGCCCTCTCCCCATTTCCAGGGTTTGGCGGCACCGGCTGGATGTGCGGGGGTGTAACCGGTGGGTTGATGGCTCTGGGCCTTTATTTCGGCAGCCAAGATTTGGAAGACCATGAGTCTGTCGGGAGAACAATCCTGGCCGCGCGGGAATTTATGCCGCGCTTCGAACAGCAGGCTGGCGCGGTTACCTGCCCGGAACTCCACGAGGATGTAGTCTTTGGACGCTATATGGATCCCGCAGCCAGCCCGGAGAACATGGAGGCCTTTGCCCAGGAGAATGGGTTTGCAAAATGCGGTATATTCCCGGGTATAGGCGCCAGGATTGCTGCAGAGATCATTATCGACAGCCTGCAGCCGGGTAACACTCTTTGAGGGTGTTCCATCATCCGAGCCCGGACAATCATCCGAGCCCGGACAAGCATCGATGGTCAAACTGGAGAAAATTGTGGAAAACCAAACAGGCACAAGTCGAAAAGAACAGGCCGAGGAGACCAGGAACCGTATTTATGCCTGCGCAATCGAGCTTATGGAGCATAAGGGGTTCGGGAATTTCACCATCGAAGACCTCAGTAAAAAAGCAGGGGTTTCTGTCGGGGCCTTTTATCATTACTTCGATTCAAAAAACGACATTCTCGCCGAGATTTTCTACCGCGCCGACAAATACTTTTCCACTCATGTTGTACACTCATTAAGCAAATCAAGCATTCCTGAACAGATTGTCGAATATTTCGACTATTATGCCAAATTCAATGTTGCCAGCGGAGTGGAGACAACCAAGCAGCTCTTCAATCCAAAAATTAAATTCTTCATTGAAGAAGGGCGTCCCATGCTGGAAATCCTGGAGAATTTAATCCGCAAAGGTCAGGAGAAAAAGGAAATCCGCGCCGATACGGACGCCAAGGAATTGGTCAGCTACTTGATTGTTATGGCTCGAGGGATTGTCTTTGAGTGGAGCCTGTATGACGGGAATTATGATCTGGAAGCCAAGATGAACAAGTATATGGAGAGCCTTGTCTCAACCATCAAAGCATAAAGCTGAAAGTTGTCTCATTAAACGTCACATTCGACGAGCTGAAATGGAGACGTTTGGAGAGAGAAAGGGCTGATGATCGTGGCAGAAGACACCTGGAAAAACTACAGGGAGAACAAATATACCAGGCCGTTCCCGCTGAAAGGTATCCGAGTGTTAGAAGTGTGCACTCTCCTGCTTGGTCCATCCGGACCGGGGATCTTGTCGAGAATGGGCGCCGAGGTCATCAAGTGCGAAATGCCTCCGCTGGGGGATACGTTGCGTAGCCTGGTACCCTTTGGCTATTTCTTCAGGGAGCAAAGTACTTCATTTATACGACCTAACCCCAACAAGTATTGGATAGGCCTGGATTTGCATAAGCCTGAAGGGCAAGCAGTGTTTCGAGAGCTCGCTGCCAGGGTCGATATTATCGAAGAGAATCAGAGACCAGGTGTCATGGAGAAGTGGAATGTCGGCTACCGCCAAATCAAGGAAATCAACCCAGACATAATCTACATCTCCAAGACCGGTTTTGGTCAGTGGGGTCAGTACGCCGAGGAAAATAGGCCCAGCAACGATGGCGCAGCCCAGGGAATGTCTGGATATGCCTGGATGTCGAGTTTTCCCGGACAGCCCCCTCTTAAGAGCCGCTTATATATTTGTGACAGCTACGGCGCATTGATGGGTGAAGTAGCCGTTCTGGCTGCCCTCCATTATCGGGATCGGACCGGGAAAGGGCAGTTCATCGAGCTGTCGCAGAGCGAGAGCATTATGCGGACCATGTCTTGGATCTGGCCATATCAGCACATCACAGGGAAGGGAGCCATGCCAGCGGGAAACAGAGACGTATCGGTATGTCCTGCCGACACCTTCCGCTGCGCAGACGGCACATTTTTAGCTTTGGCCGCGCCTATGCCAGACGAGTTTAGAGGCTTATGCACTGCGATGGACAGGCCGGAGCTGGCTGATGATCCCCGGTTTGCAGACCACCTGTCTCGCTTGCAGGAGGAGAACGCCATCGAGATCCTCACGCTCATTGCCGCTTGGGTGAAAACCAGGACGCCGGATGAGGTCGAGAGTTTGGCTCAAAAGCATGGATTCGCTGCCTCTCGTCTCTACAACATAAAGGATGTTGTGGAGAATCAGCACTTCCGGGAGCGCGGCTTTGTGGCAGAAGTTGATGACCCGCTCCTCGGCTCGTTCTTGGATTATGACTTCCCGGTGATGATGTCCAAGACTCCCCCGAGGGTTAGCTGGACGATCAGGCCCGTGGGCTTCGACAACGAATTTGTAATGACGAATCGTTTGGGCAAGAATGCGGAAGAGATCAGGCAGTTGTACGAGTGTGGCGCTATTGGCAAATGGGCAGATGTGCGCGGTCGCCGGCCTTCTCCTGATTGGGACGGCAAGACCGGACTGATTATGGCCAGGGAATGAATCCCGCTCATCAAAACGATGTCGAGGAAAGGCTACTGGGATGACAGAGAAGGAAGAACTTGCTTGGTCTGATTGGATCAGAGAGAGAGATGACCCAAAGATTGCAGCAGCCAGGCCGGATGCTCTGGATGATATCACCGTTTTGGACTTGAGCTCTAACAGCTTTGGGGGATGTTATTGCTCTTCGATGTTGGCCGAATTTGGCGCGGAGGTCTTGAGGTTAGAACCACCCGAAGGTGATTTCATCAGGATGTGCACCCCTTACGGGATATTGTATAAGGGCGAAGGCCTTAACTATTTGAGTGAGGGTAGAAACAAGTTCCATATTACGCTAAACCTGCAAAAGGCAGAAGCCAGGGAGATGCTCAAGAGCTTCGTGGCTCAGGCAGATGTGTTGATCGAAACCTATCGGCCAGGGCTCATGGATGATTGGGGCGTTGGCTATGAAGTGTTGAAAGAGATCAATCCCAGGCTGATTTTCGCCTCCATTACGACCAACGGGCAGTTTGGCCCCATGAGCGGCAGTTGGAGGCCAGACTATGACTCCATCATCCAGGCCAGATCGGCAAACCAGTATGATTCGGGCGAGATGCTGCCGGAGGGTAGCTCCTATGAGGAATGCTCTTGGGCAATCCCCACCAAGGCGGGCCCCTGGATAGGTGCAGCCCAGGCTGGAACGTTCATGGCAGTGGGCATCCTGGCTGCGCTGCATTGGAGAGAAATTACCGGAGAAGGACAGGCGCTGGACGTCGCCTCGGTTGAAACTTATGCCTCCCTGGAGGATTGGGCGTCGATTTGGTATCAGGGGGCAGGTATTATTAATGAACGTTTTGGCAGCCTGAATACGGGCGGTTGGCTATACTGCTTCGCGCCCACCCAAAACGGTGCCGTCTTTCTGGGTGGCTTGAGATTGGAGATGTGGCAGGCATTTGCTGACATGATGGGGAAATGGGATGAGTGGGGCGCCTCCAGTTGGAAAGACCTGACCTCGTTTTCGGAAAAAGAAGAGCAGTTGAAATGGGCAAAACTGGTATTCGCTGAAACCTGCAAATACACCAACGACGAGCTGGTTAACATGTCGTTGGAATATTCCAAGAAGGGGCGTCTCGCCCCCATCACCCCTGTCGTAGCGCCCGTTTGTTCTCCCGAGGAAACGGCGCGCGAAGCAAACTGGTTGGAGCGAGGCGTTTTCACTCCCGTTAAAGATCCGGTCTATGGGGAGGTCGTTGTAGCTCGGTCACAGTACAAAATGACAGAAACACCCATAAAAACCAAGTGGGTGTGCCGCCCGGTTGGTTATGACAATGAGCATATTTACCTTAAGTACATGGGGCTCGGACCGCGAAAGTTGAAAGAGTTGAAAGCCAGCGGCATTATTTAGGTGTCAAAGCGATGCTGCGCTTGAGAGAGTCCCCTGATCGCGAGAAATAGATTCGCTGTACAAATCAAGCCAGGCCGATAACTTCTTCCACAAAAAATTACTCCAAGGAGGCCCAAGATGTATTCTGGAGGATATGCAGGCAAGATATTGCGCATCAATCTGAGTGATAAGACCTCGAGAGAAGAACCGCTGCCGGAGCAGATGGCGCGGGATTTCATCGGTGGAGCGGGTTTTGGCATTAAGTACCTCTTCGACGAGGTCAAACCGGGTACAGATCCCCTTGGCCCCGATAACAAACTGATTTTCGCTCCAGGACCTTTCACAGGAGCTGGCATTCCTTCTGCGAGCCGCATGGCTGTCACCGGAAAGTCGCCTCTCACCGGCGCCGTTGGCATGGGCCTGGCAGGAGGGGAGTTTCCCGCTGAGATGAAGTTCGCAGGGTGGGATGCGATCATCATCGAAGGCAAAGCGGATAAACCGACCTATATTGCCATCAAGGGAAAGGCTGTTCGGTTCCATGATGCCAGTCATTGCTGGGGAACCCTCACCTTCGATTGCCAGCAGATTATCAAAAAAGAATTGCACGATCAGAACGTGCGGGTCGCCTGCATTGGTCCAGCCGGAGAACACCTGAGCAGAATTTCCAGCATCATCAATGAGCGACGGGCCGTTGGTCGCAAGGGACTCGGAGCGGTCATGGGATCGAAGAACTTGAAGGCGATTGCAATTCGTGGAACCAGTCCCGTGGCTGTCGCCTCACAGGAGAAATATAAGGCGGCCCGATCCGCATTGCTCATGGCCTTCAAGGAAAGCCCCGTGCTCTATTCGGAATTCTCTCAACATGGCACACCCATGGTCGTTGATCTCACTGGGGCTATGGGCGTCCTTCCGGCAAAAAACTGGTCGGCAACGGGCGAGTTCGTTCCTGTGGAAGGGATCGGCCGGGATGCGCAGGCCAGCCGGAAGATCGGTAGAGAACACTGCTACGATTGCCCCGTTGGCTGCAGCCAGCTAAAGGTCGCCCAAACGGGTGAGTATGCCGGTATCCTTAGCGAGGGACCCGACTTCGAAACTGTTTACTCCTTTGGGAGTGGGGTGGGTATAGACGAGGTAGATCCCATCATCGCTGCCGACCGGCTTGCTGATGAGCTTGGTCTTGACAGTATCTCTGCAGGCGTAACCATTTCCTTTGCCATGGAGCTCTTTGAAAAAGGTATGCTTACCCTGGAGGATACCGGCGGCATCGAGTTGCGTTTCGGCAACCATGAAGCCATGATAAAGGTCTTGCGCAAGATGGCTTACCGTGAGGGCCTGGGCGACCTCCTCGCCGATGGCAGCCTCGCCGCCGCCAAGAAGATCGGCAAGGGAGCGGAGAAGTACGCGATGCAGATCAAGGGGCTCGAGCTTCCCGGGTACGATGTACGCGGGCTGAAAGGTCACGGCCTCGGCTTTGCCACATCCTATACGGGCGCCGATCACTGCAGGGGCTATGCCTTCCAGGAGGTCTTCGGCGTTCCCATCCCCTGGGGAGTGGACCGCTTTGCCGTGGATGGCAAAGGAAAGCTCACCATCTGGAACCAGGATGTCCGCACAGCCACCTTGGATTGCGCCCCCATGTGCGCTTTCCTCCTCGACATGGCTGTTCCGGCTACTGCCTGCCAGAACACCGCCAGCCTGATGGGCGCGGTAACCGGCTTGAGTTTCACCCCTGAAGAGGTGCTGGAAGTGGGTGAACGCGTCAACAACCTCGCTAAAGCCTTCAATGTGCGCGAAGGTTTCACCCGTGCGGATGACACCTTGCCCGAGAGGCTGATGACCGAACCCCTGAAGGCAGGCGCATCCCAGGGGCACTTGATTAGCAAAGAAGATTTGGACAAGATGCTGGATGAGTATTACTCATTGCGGGGTTGGGAGGTTAAAACAGGGACGCCCACTCGGGCAAAACTGACCGAATTAAAGCTGGAATATGTTGCAGATGCGCTGGGGTTATAGGCTGCCGCGCGATGAAAGTTACTCTCCACACGATTTTGGGGATTAAAGATGTCATCGGCCAACGATTGACGGTCATCGAGCTGCCCCACGGATCGTCGGTAGAGAGTTTCTTGACGTATATGCGAGAAAGGTGGGGAGACGCGCTTTCCGCTCGCCTTTTTCATCCCGATAGTGGCGCCGTTCTTCCTTATGTGCGCATTATGGTCAACGGTCAGAGCATCGACTTTCTCGAGGGCATGCAGACGCCTCTGAAAGATGGAGATGAGGTCCTGATCCTGCCGCCTGTATCCGGCGGATGAGACCCGGCGCGCATGAAAAAACCCGGACTGTCTATACCCAAAAATTGAAATGGAGAATGAGATCATGGCATTCAATACTGCAGAAGTGGATAAAAATCTGGTGCGGCTCGAATACGATGCGGGTGTGGCATGGGTTACTCTAAATCGACCGGAGAAGCGCAATGCGCTCAACCCGGCGATGAGCCTTCGCATGCTGGAGATTTTCGACGAGGTCGAGGCTGACGATCGGTGTGGGGTGATGGTTCTGACAGGGGAAGGTACAGCTTTCTCTGCAGGAATGGACATCAAAGAGTATTTCCGGGATATGAAGGACAAGCCGCGCATCGTGAACCTGAAAGTGCGCCGGCTCAACTATGAATGGCAGTGGCGCCGCTTGAGATACTTTGTAAAACCGACCATTGCCATGGTGAATGGGTGGTGCTTTGGTGGCGCTTTCCTGCCAGTGGTGTCCTGCGATCTTGCCATTGCTGCCGAAGACGCGAAATTCGGCTTGTCTGAAGTGAACTGGGGTATTCTCCCGGCTGGTAATGTAAGCCGGGCTGTGGCTGAAACGATGCGGTCTCGAGATGCACTCTATTACATCATGACCGGCGAGTTGTTCGATGGGCGCAAAGCCGCAGAGATGGGTCTGGTTAACGAGGCGGTACCCAAAGAAAAGCTGCGTGAACGCGTCCGCCAGTTGGCTGATGTCCTGCTGGAGAAGAGCCCCGAGGTCCTGAAGGCTGCTAAAGACGCCTTCAAGAGAGTCCAGCAGCTTGACTGGGATATGTCGGAGGAATATCTCATCACCAAGCAGGAGCAGCTCTGGTTCGTCGCAGGGGACGAGCGCGAAGAAGGCTTTAAACAATTTCTGGATGACAAAACATACAAGCCTGGTCTTGGGATCTACAAGAAACCACCCAAGGAATAGGCTGTAGGCATCCCCTCGAAACCCGCGGCCAGGCGAATTATCCCCCCTATTTCGCCCGAACTGCGTAATTTCTAACTCTTTCGGCAGGGGTTGACCGGTTCACCGAGATCAGTCTCAAATTGAGGGCATAGATCTTGTTGAGCACGCCGAACAGCGCCGCCTGGTCGCTGATCAGCCCGCTCAATGTCGTCTCGCCGTTGCGATCATTGCGGATCGCCAGCCCTTCGAACCACTCTGACCAGCGATCCGTAAGATGATCTTCAACTCGAATCTCATAAAAGGCGGGTTCGTCCATGGTTACTGCCTTACAACAATTCCGGCGCTAGCAAAATCAGGTTGCCGGTTACCTTTCCGCTTTCCAGCAATCCATTAGCTTGGGCCGCATCCAGAATGGGGAACTTCTTCTCGATGACCGGTTTGATTTTGCCTTCTTCCAACAGTTTGAAGAGCGTAGCCCAGTCTTCCAGGAAGGGGCGTCTGTTGAATCGAGAGCTACCCGTTCCATAATACTTGGCTGATCTTCCATTCGGCAGCAAGTTGAGCAGGATGACTTCCCCCAGAAAACGAAACGTGCGTGAAAGACACAAGGGATTGGCATACCCCACATAGGTGCCGCTGCGCTGCAGCAGCGAGAATCCACGCTGGATGCAGTCTCCCCCGATTCCATCGAACACCGCCTCGAGGCCATCTGGCTCCGCCTTCTGGATCACCTCCACAAAATCCTGCGTGCGGTAGTCGATCGGCGTTGCCCCGTATTCGGTCAGGATAGGGTGTTTGCTTTTGGACGCTATCCCGTACATCCTGAGATTGGCCAATTGGCCCAGTTGCAGAAAGGCCGTCCCGATCCCGCCGCTGGCGCCGATGATGAGCACCTTGTCTCCAGCCTTGACCTTTGCAGATCGATGGAGCGTTTGGTAGGCGACGATATAGTTCAGGATGAGCGTTGCAGCTTCCGCCGGATCCAGGGTGGCGGGAACAGGAATAAGCTGTTCTTCACCAAGGAAAATGTACTCGGCATAGCCTCCATAAACCGTCAGAGCCGCTACCCGGTCCCCCACTGCAACCCTGGCGACACCTTCACCAGACGGTCGCCTCTGGCGGCCTACCGCATCCACCTCGCCAATGATGGCATAGCCGGGCACAAATGGTATTTTCGGCTTGAACGGGGAGCGGCCATATCGAGCTTCAACGTCCGGTAAGCACACCGGCGCGGCCAGGATTTTAATCCGCGCCTCCCCGGCTGACGGCATGCGCAGGTCATTCTCAATCACCTGGAGAACTTCGGGGCCGCCCCTTCTGGTTACGATTACGCTTTTGTATTTCATTTCGCCCTCCAACCTGATATTACGACTTGCTGCTGACCAACAGGTAAGCGGTCATTGCCGAGCAGGCCAGCGCCAACAGCGGCCATTGCTCCCATATCATGGCTGTCAGGAGGACGATACTGGCGCCGATGCCAAACCGTAGAAGGGGTGCAGGTAGATAGCCACCATCACGAGCGAAATGACCGCGCCGGACAGGGCGAGACTGCGCCACTAGGTGGGGGGAACCACAATTCCAAGAACGCCAAGCTCCGCAGCCACCAAAATAATTCCTGCAACCAGCCAGAGGAACCCACCCGCCCTGGCAAGCGGGCTTCGCTCGACGCCCAGCGTGGCCAGCAGCCAGGATTGACCCAGATGAGCCGGCCACCAACTGAGCCAGGAGGGGTTTTTGAGGCCTCCGGCCGGGTTGAAGCTGCCAGAAGACTGGCTGGCTACAATCAACCCATGGACGATGAGAAGGACAGCGATTAAGATTTTCATTTAATTTTCTCCTTTGAAGGTCATGCCTTCGTAAAAAGAACGGACATTTCGCACAGACTGAACAGGGCTATTGGCTGTTGTTCAGCAAAGCCAGGTTGCTGCGCAGGAACCGAGTGACCTCCGCCCTGACATCCTCCGTATGGCCTAAGAGCAAATGGCCGCCGTCCGGCACGGCCATCAATTGGGCATTGGGGATCTGATCGGCCAGCGTGCGCG
>Ga0105106_10003467_pt1 | contig 11260 bp, 10 predicted proteins | sample PPLLaktember2015_5_FD_79109 | JGI IMG/M metagenome (GOLD analysis project Ga0105106, IMG submission 79109) | Freshwater sediment microbial communities from Prairie Pothole Lake near Jamestown, North Dakota, USA - PPLs Lake P8 Core (1) Depth... | ecosystem: Environmental > Aquatic > Freshwater >... | reverse complement strand
TGAGCGGGGGCGCGCTCACCGGATTACCGGGGTGCCGCGAAGTGGTCGAACGCACGCGGCAACGCGTGCAGCACCTCGCCGCCTTCGACACGCACGACCAGCCCCGACTCGGGCGGCGTGACCTTGCCGATGCGGGTCAGCGGCACCCCGACCTCCTGCCCGATCGCCGCGACGCGCCCGCGCGCGACATTGCGGGCGGTGAACAGCAGCTCGTAGTCGTCGCCGCCGGCGAGCAGGCACGCCAGCGCGAGCTCGCGCTCGGGTCCGCGGAGCCGCGCGGCGAGCGCGGGTGCACAGGGAATGCGTTCGAGGTGGACGCGCGCCCCGACGGCCGATGCGTCGAGGATGTGGCGCAGGTCGCCGGCGAGGCCGTCCGAGACGTCCAGCATCGCGCTCGCCGTGCCGCGCAGCGCAATGCCCAGCGCAACGCGCGGCTCCGGCCGCTCCAGCCGGCGGACGAGGGGCTCGAGGTCGTCGGGGGCGAGTGTCGTCCGGCCCTCAATCGCCGCCAATGCGAGCATCGCCCCACCCAGCTCGCCCGACACCCAGACGTCGTCACCCGGCCGAGCCCCGGCGCGGCGGATCGCCTGGCCGACGGGCACCTCGCCGGCGATCGTGAGGCACAGGTTGCGCGGACCCCGCGTCGTGTCGCCGCCGACCAGGTCGACGCCGTGGGACTGTGCAAGCGCGAACAGGCCGCGCGAGAACGCGCCGAGCCAGTCCGGATCGCTGTCGGGCAGCGCGCCAGCGAGGAGCGCCCAGCGCGGGTGCGCGCCCATCGCTGCCATGTCGGAGAGGTTCACCGCGAGGATCTTGTGCCCCAGCCGCTCGGGATCGGTCCCGGCGAGGAAGTGCCGGCCCTCGACCATCATGTCGACGGCGAGCACGAGCTCGTGGCCGGGCGCCACACGCAGCACCGCCGCGTCGTCGCCCACGCCGACGACGACACCGGCACCGCGCGCCGGCCGGTCGAAGAACCGCTCGATCAGCTCGAATTCGCCGAGTTCGGCCATTGCGCTCGAGCCGGCGCCGCCCCGCCGCGTCAGCGCGGCGCGCCGGACTCGGCCGCGCGCGCCGCGATCTCGGGCTCGCGCAACCGGGCCGCCAGCTTGTCGAGCACGCCGTTCACGTAGCGGTGCCCATCGGTGGCGCCGAAGTCCTTGGCGAGCTCGACCGCCTCGTCGATCACGACCTTGTAGGGCACGTCGAGGCGATGCGAGAGCTCCCACGTCCCGATGACGAGGATGGCGCGCTCGATCGGCGACAGGTCCGCCGGCGCGCGCGCCGAATGCGGCGCGATCACGCCGAGCAGCAACTCGTACTCGCCGGTCGTGCCCCGCCACAGCGCGGCGAGGTACTCGGCGTCCGCGGCGGCAAAGTCCTCCGACTCGAGGAGCTGCAGCCAGATCGCGTCGTCGGGGTTGCGCGACAGCTGGCGCTGGTAGAGGCCCTGCAGCACCAGCGCACGCGCGGCGCGGCGCGCCTCAGGATTCGTCGAGGTCATCGAACAGATTCGCGAGCGCGAGCGCGGCTTCGACCGCCTCGTACCCCTTGGTGTCCATGCGGGCGAGCGCCTGCACGTCGTTCTCGCACGTGAGGATGCCGTTGCCGACGGGTATCCCGAACTGCAGCGCGACCTCGGCGACGCCTCGGGCCGACTCGTTGGCGACGATCTCGAAGTGGTAGGTCTCGCCGCGGATCACGGCGCCGAGCGCGACCAGCGCGTCGAAGTCGCCGGACTGCGCCATGCGCTGCAGCGCGAGCGGGGTCTCGAGCGCCCCGGGCACCTCGACGAGCAGCGCGTCCTCGTCCGCGACGCCCGACTCGCGCAGCGCGCGCGTCGCGCCAGCGAGGAGGCCGTCGCCGATCTCCGCATTGAAGCGCGACAGCACGATGCCGACGCGCCGTGCACGGCCCTCGGTTCGGATCGGGAAGCGTGCGATGGCCATGGCGTTCACCCGCGCTGGCGTCGCGGCCACTCCTCGAAGCCGGTCACCTCGAGGTCGAAGCCGGACATGCTGGGCATCTTGCGCTGTCGGGCGAGGATGCGCATCCGGCCGACGTTGAGGTCGCGCAGGATCTGCGCGCCGATGCCGTAGTCGCGCAGGTCCATCTTGTTCACGGGCGCGCGCTCCGCCGACATCGCGCGGCGACGGAGCTCGGCGGGCGACTCGGGCCGATGCAGCAGCACGACCACGCCTCGTCCGGCCTGCGCGATGGTCTCCAGCGCCGCCGGAATGCTCCACGAGTGGGATTCGCTCTGCGCGTCGAGCAGGTCCATCACCGACAGCGGTTCGTGGACGCGCACCAGCGTCTCGGACTCCGGCGAGATCGGGCCGCGCACCAGCGCGAGGTGGGTCGCGTCGGTGAGCTTGTCGCGGTACACGATCAGCCGGAACGCCCCGTAGTGCGTCGCGAGCGGCCGCTCGCCGACGCGCTCGATCAGCCGCTCGGTGCGGCTCCGGTAGTGGATCAGGTCGGTGATCGTGCCGATCCTGAGGCCGTGCGCCTGCGCGAACTCGAGCAGGTCCGGCATCCGGGCCATCGTGCCGTCGTCCTTCATGATCTCGCAGATCACTGCCGCCGGCGTGAGGCCCGCGAGGCGCGCGAGGTCGCAGCCGGCCTCGGTGTGACCCGCGCGCGAGAGCACGCCGCCGCCTTGCGCGACCACCGGGAAGATGTGCCCGGGATGCACGAGGTCGGAGGGCTCGCTGTCGGCGGCGATCGCGACGCGGACGGTGCGCGCGCGGTCGGCGGCCGAAATCCCCGTGGTGACGCCTTCGGCAGCCTCGATCGAGACGGTGAAGTTGGTCCCGGTGCTCGACCGGTTCTGCGCGACCATCGGCGCGAGACCGAGCGTCCGGCAGCGCTCCTCGGTGAGGGTGAGGCAAACGAGGCCCCGCGCGTGGCGGGCCATGAAGTTGATCGCCTCGGGCGTGACGAACTCGGCGGCCAGCACCAGATCGCCCTCGTTCTCGCGATCCTCCTCGTCGACGAGGATCACCATCCGGCCGGCCTTGAGTTCGGCGACGATCTCGGGGGTTGGAGAAGTCGTCATGACGTTCGTGGGTGTCGCACGGGCGGCACCTCGGTGCACGCGCATCGGCATTGTACCGGTCCGGCCCGCCGGCCGCGGAGCGCGCCCTCCGGGCCGTCAGGTACCGGCGACCGTGGCCTCGCCGGAGGGCTCGCGCCGAACCCGGAACCAGAGTGCGTACAGCGCCGGCAGGAAGCCCAGCGTCAGCACCGTCGCGACGACGATCCCGCCCATCATCGCGACCGCCATCGGCCCGAAGAAGTCGCTCCGCGTCAGCGGGATCATCGCCATGACCGCTGCGGCTGCGGTGAGCACGATCGGCCGGAACCGCCGCACCGTCGCGCCGACGATCGCGTCCCAGCGGGACGCGCCTGCGGCGATGTCCTGCTCGATCTGGTCGACCAGGATGATCGAGTTGCGCATGATGATCCCGGACAGCGCGATCGCGCCGAGCATCGCGACGAAACCGAAGGGCATGCGAAACGCGAGGAGCCCGAGCGTCACGCCGATCAATCCCAGGGGCGCGGTCAGCACGACCATCAGCGTGCGCGAGAAGCTCTTCAACTGGATCATCAGCAGCGTCAGCACCGCGATCAGCAGGAGCGGCATGCCCGCGACGATCGACTTCTGGCCGCGCGCGGAGTCCTCGACCGCGCCCCCCACCGCGATGCGGTAGCCGAGCGGCAGGGTCGCGCGAAGCGGCTCGAGCGAGGGGTCGATGCGCTGCGTGACGTCCGGCCCCTGCGCGATGCCTCGCAAGTCGGCCCGCACCGTGATCGTCGGCTGGCGGTCGCGCCGCCACACGATCCCCTCCTCGAGCCCGTAGTCGAGGTCGGCGATCTGGGTGATCGGCACCGCCTTGCCGTTCCTCGACGGGATCGCGAGATCCTTGAGGAACGACAGTTGCGCCCTCTCGGCGGCGGCGCCGCGCAGCACGACGTCGATCAGCTTGTCGCGCTCGCGGAACTGGGTGACCGTGACGCCCGACACGGAATTGTTCAGGAACTGCGCGAGCTCCTGCGAACTGATGCCGAGCACGCGGGCCTTGTTCTGGTCGACACGCAGGCGCACGACCTTCGAGGGCTCGTCCCAGTCGAACTGCACGTTGAAGAGGTCCGGGCTCTGCTCCATCGCCGCGCGCACCTCGCGGGCGATCGCGCGTACCTTGGCAATGTCGTCGCCGCTGACCCGGAATTGCACCGGGAAGCCCACCGGCGGGCCGTTCTCGAGGCGCGACACCCGCCCGCGCAGCGCCGGGAAGTCGGTCTCGAACAGCCGGACCATGCGCGCGCGCACCGCCTCGCGCTCGACGTTGTTGTTCGTGATCAGCACGAACTGCGCGAAGTTGGACAACACCAGCTGCTGGTCGAGCGGCAGGTAGAAGCGCGGGCTGCCCGCGCCGACGTAGCCGACGTAGCTCTCGACCCCGGGCTCCTTCGCGAGCAGCGCCTCCATCTTCCTCGCCTCGGCCATCGTGGCGTGGAACGAGCTCCCCTCGGGCAGGCGCAGGTCGACCAGGAGCTCCGGCCGCGACGACGAGGGAAAGAACTGCTGCGGCACGAAGCGGAACATGAAGATCGAGCCGGCGAAGGCCGCGAGCGTCACCACGATCACCAACCAGCGATGGTCGACGGTCCAGTCGATCAGCGCGCGGAGCCACCGGTAGAACGGCGTGCGGTAGACGTGGTCGGGATCGGCGTGCGCCGGCGCGATCGGCGGCGGCGGCGGGCGGCCGCTCGCGCGCGCCCACAATCGCCGGGCAAGCGATGCCGGCCGCGGCTTCGAGAAGTCGGGCAGCATCCGGTAGCCCAGGTACGGGATCACGATCACCGCGACGAACCAGGAGACCACGAGCGCGATCGCCGATACCTCGAACAGCGAGCGCGTGTACTCGCCGGTCGAGCTCTGCGCGATCGCGATCGGCAGGAAGCCCGCGACCGTGACCAGCGTGCCGGTGAGCATCGGGAAGGCCGTCGACGTGTAGGCGAAGCTTGCCGCGCGGAAGCGATCGTAGCCCTGCTCCAGCTTGATCGCCATCATCTCCACCGCAATGATCGCGTCGTCGACGAGCAGCCCGAGCGACAGGATGAGCGCGCCGAGCGAGATCTTGTGCAGGCCGATGCCGAGCACCCACATCAGCAGGAACGTCGAGGCGAGCACCAGCGGGATCGACACGGCGACGACGAGGCCGGTGCGCAGCCCGAGGCTCACCATCGACACCGCGAGCACGATCAGCACCGCCTCCGTCAGCGCGCGCACGAATTCGTTGATGGAGCGCTGCACCGCCTTGGGCATGCTCGCCACCGGCGCGAGCTCGACGCCGACCGGCATCTCCTGCTGCACGCGGCCGACCGCGCGGTCGAGCTCGCGGCCGAGCGCGATCACGTCGCCGCCGGCGACCATCGTCACGCCGAGACCCATCGCCTCGCGCCCCATCCAGCGCATCTGCTGCTGCGGCGGGTCGACGTAGCCGCGCTCCACCTTCGCGATGTCGCCGAGCCGGAAGATGCGGTTGTTGGCGCGGATCGACAGGTCGCGGATCGCCTCCAGCGAATCGAACGTGCCGGTCGGCCGCAGGTAGATGCGATCGGTCGAGGTCTCGAACGCGCCTGCGGCCTGCACCGCGTTCTGCGCGGCGAGCGTCTGGATGATCTGCGCCGGCTCGATCCCGAGCGTCGCGAGCTTGCTGTTCGACAGCTCGACGAAGATCTTCTGTTCCTGCTCGCCGATGAAGTCCACCTTGGCGACGCCGGGCACGCGCAGCAGCTCGGCGCGGATGCGGTCGGCGAAGTCCCTGAGCGCCCGGTAGTCGAAGCCGTCGCCGGTGATCGCGTAGATGTTGGTGTAGGTGTCGCCGAACTCGTCGTTGAGGTACGGCCCCTGGATTCCCGCCGGCAGCTGGTTGCGGATGTCGCCGACCTTCTTGCGGGTCTGGTACTGCAGCTCCGGGATCTGCTTCGAGGGGAGCGAGTCGCGGTAGGCGATGAACACCAGCGACTCGCCGGGGCGGCTGTAGCTCCTCACGTACTGGTGCGGCAGCTCCTGCAGCTTGCGCTCGATGCGGTCGGTGATCTGCTGCTCGACGTCGCGTGCCGACGCGCCCGGCCAGTTGGTCTTGACGACCATGACCTTGAACGTGAACGGCGGGTCCTCCGACTGCCCGAGCTTCGTGTAGGCGAGCGCGCCCATCACCGCGAACAGGACGATGAGGTAGAGCACCATCGGCCGGTGGTGCAGTGCCCACTCGGACAGGTTGAATCTGCCGGGGCCGATGCCCCCGGGAGGCGTGACCGGCGTCATGGCACGGCGATGGCGTGATCGACGAGGCGGCGCGACCGCGCGATCAGCGCGAGGTCGTTGCCGGCGGCAGCGCGGCCTGCGCGGGCAGTGGCGGCCTCGGCTTGCCGGGCTCCTCGTACGGCCGCACGCGCTGCCCGGCCTGCAGCTTGTTCACGCCGGCGGCGACCACCCACTCGCCCTCGCGCACGCCGGCCGTGACGAGCACGCCGTCCTCGCGATAGGGGCCGAGCGCCACGGGACGCAGGTCGACCTGCTGCGCCCCGGGATCGTAGATCCACACCGCCGGCTTGCCCTCGGGCGTGTGGTAGACCGACGTCAGCGGCAGGAGCGCGCTGCCCGCCGCCCCGGCGCCGGTGACGACCACGTTCGCGGTCATGCCCCAACCAAGCGAAGCATCCGCATCGGGCACGGCGACGCGCACCGCGAAGGTCCGCGTCACCGGGTCGACCGACGGCGCGATCTCGCGAACACGTGCCTTGTAGAGCCTCCCGGGGTTCGCCCCCAGCATCGCGGCGAGTTGCGGCGCGGACCGGATCTCGCCGATCCGGTTCTCGGGAACCGCGATCGCGACTTCGCGCTCGTCCGTGCGCGCGAGCCGCATCACCGACTGGCCCGACGCGATCACCTGCCCTGCTTCGACGCCGATCGCGGTGATCACGCCGTCCTCCGGTGCGACCAGCGACGCGTAGCCGGCCTGGTTGCGCGACACCGAGAGTTGCGCCTGTGCCTGATCGAGGCGCGCGTCGGCGGTGGTCATCGCGTTGCGCTTCTGGTCGAGTGCGCTCGCACTCACGAACTTCTGGCGGTGCAGGTTCTCGAAGCGTTCGAACTCCGCCTTGGCGAACGCGGCCTCGGTCGTGGCCGCCGCGGCGGCCGCCTGCGCGGCCCGCGCCTGCAACGCAACGTCGCTCGGGTCGAGACGCGCGAGCAGCTGGCCCTTGCGGACGGAGGCGCCGACGTCCACTCGACGCTCGACGAGCTTGCCGCCGATGCGAAACGCGAGGTCGGCCTCGTGCCGTGGCTTCACCTCCCCCGCGAAGACCGACATGTTTGCGGTATTTCCGGCCGACACGCGAACCAGTTGGACGGGACGGACGGTCTCCACCGTCGGCTCGTGCTTCGCGCACCCGGCGGCGAGCACGCAGGAGGCGAGGATGGCAATCGCGGCGCGCATGGCTCAGGCCTCCTGATTCGCGGGGACGGCGCCGCTCGCCGGCAGGTGCGGGCCGATCGTGCCCTCCCACAGCGCGGCGAGCGCCACGCCGAGTTCCTGCGCATAGTCGAACTGTCCCGTCGGGCAGTTCGTCGGTTCCCCTCCCTGCGCGGCGTGCGCCGACGAGAGCTGCCACAGTCCGATGATCAGCGCGTAGCTCCGGCGCAGCAGCACGACTCCCCCGCCCAAAGGGAGCGTCGGGAAGTGCCGCTCGAGACCCGCCCCTGCCGACCACAGGCGATCGGTCATGCGCTCCATGAACGCCGCGGCAGCCTCCGTCGGCATCTGCGTGGCCATCAGGCCGAGGCAGCGCGTCGCGAGCGGCAGGTAGGTCGGGTCGTCGACCATGTACCGGCGCATGAGCGCGAGCATGCAGTCGAGCGTCACCGGCTCGGGCCGTTCGAGGCGGGCGATCATCGCTTCGAAGAAGCCCGCGACGTTGCGCTCGTGCAGGGCGAGCAGCAGCTCCTCCTTGCTCGGGAAGTAAAGATAGACCGTGCCCTTGGCGAGCCCCGCCTCGTCCGCGACCTCGGCAACGTTCGCGACGCGATCGGGCGAGCGCGCGAGCAGCCGCGCCGCCGCATCGAGGATCGCGTGATGGCGCTCCTGTTTGTCCTCCGCGAGTAACGCTCTGTGCCGGATCACCATTCGCCGCCTCAACTGACCGTGGGTCACTTGAGGTCAAGCGTAAATGACCGTCGGTCAGTTGTCAACGGCCGTGGCGATCGAATCGCTTTCAATCGTACCGGACGGGTCGCAGCGCAAACGGCGCGATCGCGATCAGCCCGAAGATCGGACCCGGCAGCAGCAACCAGGCGACGCGCGCGCCGAGCGTGTCGACCAGCGCGGTCGCGAGCGCGATCGAGAAGACGGTGATCAGGAAGCCCAGGCTGTTCTGGAAGGCGAGCGCGCTGCCGACGAGGTCGGGCGGACACGCCCGCGCGGAGAGGGTCGAGAACTGGGCCGAGTCGGCGACCACGGCGACGCCCCAGAACAGCAGCAACGCAAGCACGGCCGCCGCGGGCAACCCCGTGGCGAATGGAAAGGCGAGACAGGCCGCGCCGGACGCCACCAGTGCCAGCGCCGCGACCCGCGCGCTGCCGATGCGGCGCGACAGGCGCCCCGCCGCGACGCAGCCGACAGCACCGCTGCCGATGACCGCGAACGACCACGCGGAGACCGCCACCGGATCCGTGGCGCCTCCGGCGCCGAGCGCTCCCGCGACGAGCAACGGGACCACGGTACAGAACGCGTACAGCTCCCACTGGTGGCCGAAGTATGCGAGCGCGGAAGCGCGGAAGGCCGGCACGCGGAACGCGGACAGCACCGCGCCCCAACGGGCGCGATTCGGCCCGGCGGACCTCGCGAGATGCGGTCCGGTTCCGAGGGCCAGCACCATCGATCCGCCCACGATGGCGAGCGCCGACGAGGCGAGCACCGCGCTCTGCCAAGGCAGGTCGGCGCCCCCCGCCCGGATCGCGTGGGGCAGCGCGGTGCCCAGCACCAGCATGCCGACGAGCCACGCGAGCGTTTCCCCGGCGCGCCCCGGACCCCATGTCACCACGAGCTTCATCCCCACGGGATAGACCCCCGCGAGCGCGAATCCGGTCAGGAAGCGCGACGCGGCCGCCACCGCGAGATCGCCCGCGGCGAGGGCAAACCCGGCATTGGCCAGCGCGCCGACGCCGGCGGACAGCGCGAAGATGCGGTGCGCGGGAAACCGATCGGCGAGTCCCGACACCGCGAACACCAGCGTGCCGCCGATGAACCCGAGCTGTACGGCGCCGGTCAGCGTGCCGAGGTCGCCGGTCGTGAGGCCCCACGCGCGGGCGAGATCGTTCGCCGCCGCGTTGGCCGTGAACCAGAGCGACGTGCCGAGGAACTCGGCCACGACGACGACTGCGACGGGAAATCGCTTCACCACGGTGTTGCTCGCGCGTCAGACCGGGACCTGGCGCACGCGCGAATCGCCAGAGGCACGTTCGACGGGCCGCGCCGGGCCAAACGCGACATCGTCGACCATGTCAGCTCGGAGACTCAGAACAGCGCCAGCGTCGCCTGGGTCAGCGCGCTCTGGGCGTCGGCGTATTCCGTGACCAGGCTGAAGTGGTTCCGCTGCGGGATCAGCATGGGTCCGGCGGCGCCCTGCGGACGGTTCGCCGGCCACGCGTCCCACAGGAGTTGCGCCTGGCGCACGAACTCGCTCGTCTCGTCCGCCCCCACGGCGACGACGATCGGCGCGTCGGTCGCGGGCCGGGCGAGGATCGGCGACTGGCGCGCGGCTTCCGCGTCGTCGAGCCTGAAGTCGACGTTGAACGCGAACAGCACCAGTGGGCGCAGGTCGTGCACACCCGACAACGACACCGCGCCCGCGACGGGATGACGCCCAACACCCCAAGCGCTGGCCGGCGTGGCCAGCAGCATCGCGGCGAGGTGCCCGCCCGCCGAGTGCCCGCTGACGACGATCCGGCTCGCGTTGGCGCCATGCCGAGCGCCCTCGCGCACGATCCAGCCGATCGCACGACGGCACTCCTCGACGATCGTCGCGATCGACACCGCGGGGCAGAGGTCGTAGTTGATGACCGCGACCGCGTAGCCCGCATGCATGAACGGCGTGGCGACGAACAGGAAGTCGGCCTTGTCGAGCGCGCGCCAATAGCCGCCGTGGATGAACACCAGCGTGCCGCGCGACGGGGTCGCCGGCACGAACAGGTCGAGCGTCTCCTTCGGGCCGTCGCCGTAGCGCAGGTCCTGCACCGGTTGCAGCGCATCGCGCGCGGCCGCCGACAGTTCCGCGTAGCGGACGAACCATCCGGCATGATCCGGGACCGCCGCGCGGTTGTTGTAGCCGCGCTCGACGAACTCGGGGGTATAGACGGGCACCGTCATGGCGCGGGGGGATCGACGACGATCGACAACGGCGACAGGCCGTCGACGTGCCCGTCGAGGCGATCGCCGGGCACCACCGCCGCCACGCCCGATGGCGTGCCCGTGAACACCAGGTCGCCGGGCAGGAGCTCGTAGTACTGCGACAGGAACGCGAGCGTGTGCGGCACGTCCCAGATCATCTCGGACAGGTCGCCCTGCTGCCGGACCGTGCCGTTCACCGCGAGCCGGATCGCGCCGCGCGCGGGATGCCCGATCTTCGTCGCCGGGTGGATGGGCGCGATCGGCGCGGCCTGCGCGAACGACTTGCCGAGGTCCCACGGCCGCTTCTTCTCGCGCATGTCGTTCTGCAGATCGCGGCGCGTCATGTCGAGACCGACCGCGTAGCCGAAGACGACGTCGAGCGCGTGGCGCGCGTCGACGCGCGCGCCTGCCTTGCCGATCGCGACCACCAGCTCGATCTCGTGGTGGAGGTTCTGCGTGCCCAGCGGGTAGCGCATGTGCCCGATCGCCGGCGGCACCACCGGCACCACGGCATCCGCCGCCTTGGCGAAGAAGAACGGCGGTTCCTTCGCGGCGTCGCCGCCCATTTCCTTCGCATGCTCGGCGTAGTTGCGTCCCACGCAGTAGATGTGCCGGACCGGGAACAGCTCGTCGCGGCCAGCCACGGGCACGGTGGGCAGCGACCAGGCGGGAACGGCGTAGTGGAGGATCATGTCGCGGGCCGTTGGCTCACTCTGCGTCGGGTTGGCGCGCGGGAACGGCGTCCGCGAACGCCGGCAGCGCGGCGCACGCGGCATCGATGTGCACGATCGCGGGATAGG
>Ga0105106_10003466_pt1 | contig 11264 bp, 7 predicted proteins | sample PPLLaktember2015_5_FD_79109 | JGI IMG/M metagenome (GOLD analysis project Ga0105106, IMG submission 79109) | Freshwater sediment microbial communities from Prairie Pothole Lake near Jamestown, North Dakota, USA - PPLs Lake P8 Core (1) Depth... | ecosystem: Environmental > Aquatic > Freshwater >... | reverse complement strand
TTGCCCCCGGAAAGGGTGATTATTTTCAGCTGCCTTTTTTCACCCGGCCTGTCCTCCTTTAAAACATAACCCCTGTTAAGGATCGTAGAGATTGTCGGGGCATATGTTGAAGGACGCCCGATACCCAGTTCTTCGAGTTTCTTGACAAGGCTCGCTTCAGTGTAACGGGGCGGAGGTGCAGTGTATTTCTGTGTAGCCGTAATAGTGTCGTAAATCAACAGCATACCTTTTTTAACAGGAGGTATTATATATTTGTCATCCTCACCGTTGTCAATGTCGCTCGATTCTGCATAGACTTTAAGAAATCCGTCAAATTTGATAACTTCGCCGGTCGATGTAAATGTTACCGGGGAATTATTCATTGCAATTGAAATCGTTGTTCTTTCGACTTCGGCATCGGCCATCTGTGAGGCAATGGTCCTTTTCCAGATCAGGTCATAAAGCTTTTTCTCGTTCTGGTTGCCCGTTATTGATGAAACATCGGGGTAGGCCGGTCTTATAGCCTCGTGAGCCTCCTGGGCGCCTTTGGTTTTGGTTTTAAACTGCCTGGTTTTGGAATATTTTTCTCCGAATTCCGAAACTATGACCTCCCGTGATTTTGCAAGCGCCAGCTTTGACAGGTTGGTCGAGTCGGTTCTCATGTAGGTTATCTTCCCGCCTTCATAAAGCTTTTGCGCCACTGCCATAGTCTGGCCCACTGAGAATCCGAGCTTCCTGTAAGCTTCCTGCTGAAGCGTTGAAGTCGTGAAGGGGGGAGCAGGCGACCTTGTACCCGGTTTGACAGTAATGCCCGATACGGTGAAATCAGACTTATCGCATAGTTCAAGAAACTCAGAGGCCTCTTTCTGATGGGGGAATCTTTTTGAGGCTTCCGCCCTTAAAAGGTTGTTCCCGGCATTCAGCTGGTCAATCCTGAAGATCCCGTTAATCCTGAAAGATGATTCTGTTTTAAAAGATATTATCTCCCTTTCCCTTTCAACTATAAGCCGTACGGCTACCGACTGCACCCTTCCTGCGGAAAGCGACGGCTGTACTTTTTTCCAGAGGACCGGAGAGATCTCAAACCCTACAAGTCTGTCAAGAATTCGGCGGGCCTGCTGGGAATTGACAAGGTTCATATCGACCTGCCTCGGATTGAGAATTGCATCTGAAATAGCTTCCTTTGTGATCTCGTGAAAGACGATCCTTTTCGTCGTCGGCAGATCGAGCTTCAATACATTAATAAGGTGCCAGGCAATTGCTTCCCCTTCCCGGTCCTCATCAGATGCTATCCAGACAGTTTTAGATCCTGCGGCAGCTTTGCGCAGCTCTCCTACAACTTTTGCCTTTTCTTTAGGTATTTCGTAATCCGGGGTAAAATTTTTCTTTATATCAATGCCAAGGTTCTTCTTGGCGAGGTCCCTTATATGCCCGAAACTTGATACGACGTGGAAATCTTTTCCCAGGAATTTCTCAATGGTTTTTGCTTTTGCCGGAGACTCAACTATTACAAGATTTTCGATCATATCGAACGGATTTTAGTGCATTAAAAACACGGCAAAGTAAATCATTTAGGTACCAAACTTCAAAATAAACCGTTAAGATTCTTTATTAATTGCTAATTTTGAGCGAAATTCCTGAGGCATATGAAAGGCGATTCACCGAACAAAAAGTACCTTACATGGTTCTGGTCATTATTTTCCCTCCCGTTCCTGATAATCATCCTGTTATTCATTCTTATCTCCAGGGGAAAACTGGGTGAAATGCCATCCTTTACAGAGCTTGAAAATCCTGAATATAATCTTGCTGCAGAAGTTTATTCCGAGGACGGTGTATTGCTGGGAAAAATAAGCATTGAGAACAGGACCTGGACAGAATACGAGGACCTGTCGCCCTATCTTGTTGATGCCCTTATTGCAACAGAGGACATCAGATTCTACAGGCACTCAGGAATTGACATCAGGGGACTGGGAAGAACTGCAGTAAGGACCATCCTGCTTGGGCAGAATACAGGAGGCGGCAGTACAATAACCCAGCAGCTGGCGAAACAATTGTATCCCCGCGATACTTCAAGGAGTTCCGCTTTTGTTAAGAAGATGAAGCTTGGCATTTCAAAATTCAAGGAGTGGCAGACAGCCGTAAAGCTTGAACGGAGCTATACGAAGAATGAGATCATCGCCATGTACATGAATAAATTCGACTTCAGCTATAATGCCGTGGGGATCAGGTCAGCGTCGAATGTTTATTTCAATGTGACACCCGATTCGCTCAATATTGAGCAGGCTGCGGTCCTTGTCGGGATGCTGAAGGCTTCAACACGGTATAATCCGGTAAGGAACCCCGACCTGATGCTTCAGAGAAGGAATATTGTGATCTCGCAGATGGCAAAATACGGGTATCTCACTCCTCAGGTAGCCGACTCGGTAAAACAACTGCCGATCGAACTCAACTTCAGGCTTGAAGATCATAACACCGGCCTTGCCACTTACCTCAGGGAATATATTAGGAATACGATGAATAAGCCTGAACCAGACAGGAACAGGTACGAGATGGTATCTTCTTACGAAGACGCATTGTGGGAGTGGCAAAACAACCCGCTTTACGGGTGGTGCAGCAAGAACAAGAGGCCCGACGGATCAAATTATAATATTTACAGGGATGGCTTGAAGATCTACACTACAATCAACTCAAGGATGCAGCAATATGCCGAAGAGGCCGTCAGGGAACACCTGTCGAAAGAGATGCAGCCCGATTTCGATAAACGGGCCAAAGGCTTCAGGAATCCTCCTTACTCCAATGACCTTACAACCAAGGAAGTTGAAGAGCTGATCATGCGATCGATAAGAGACAGTGAAAGGTATATAGCGATGAGGGCAAGGGGAGTTCCTTTAGACTCGATAATGCTTGCTTTCAGGACAAAGGTCCCGATGAAAGTCTTTGCCTGGAATGATAAAGGGGAGAAGGATACTGTCATGACTCCTTACGATTCGGTAAGGTATTACAAGCATTTTGCAAGGTCGTCTTTTCTGGTTGCCGATCCTCATTACGGATTTGTCAAAGCCTATGTCGGAGGTCCCGATTTCAGGCATTTCAAATGGGATGCGGTCACACAACAGAGGAAACAGGTCGGAAGTACAATAAAACCCTTCCTGTATACGGTGGCAATGCAGAACGGTTATACTCCATGCTATGAAGTAGAAAACATACCTAGATCATTTGACCTGCCGGGCGACTCTGTGCCCTGGATCCCGAGAAGCTCGGGACCGAAGGAATACCACGGCAAAATGGTAACCCTGAAATGGGGACTGGCTCAGTCGGAGAACTATATCTCAGCCTGGATCATGCAGCAGTTCAGGCCTGCGGCTGTTGTCGACCTGATGAAAAGAATGGGAATAAGAAGCTTTATTGACCCGGTGCCCTCGATTTTCCTTGGAACATCGGATATCAAGCTTGAGGAGATGGTCGGAGCATATAGCACATTCGCCAACAGAGGTGTCTATATCAGGCCAATGTATGTAACCCGGATCGACGATAAAAACGGCAATACAATTGCAAAATTCACTTCCAGTATCGAAGAGGTCCTGAGTGAGGAGCAGGCCTACCTTATGCTTGACCTCCTTCAGGGAGTCGTGCTGACCGGTTCAGGGAACAGGCTGAGGCGCGAGCCCTATTTACTGCTAAGCCAGATAGGCGGCAAAACAGGGACAACCCAGAATCATTCGAACGGATGGTTCATGGGAGTGACCCCCAACCTTGTGGGCGGCGTCTGGACAGGCTGGGAAGACCAGGCCATTCATTTCGAAACGCTCTCGGAAGGACAGGGTGCAAGCATGGCACTTCCCATATTCGGACTTTTCCTGAGAAAGGTATATAACGATCCTGAGTTCGGGATTATGGAAACAGATATGTTTGAGCGTCCCGGCAATTTCAACTACGAGCTCGACTGCGACAAGGTGAGAAGGGAAAACTTCAGGCGCGATATTAACCAGAGGCAGAGATATTAACCAAACAACAACCTTACAAGGGTCTCAACCTTCCCGACAGGAACAACTTCTATGCCTGTTACTCTTTTTGAAATATTCTTGTGGAATTTGGAAATATAGATTTTACCGAATCCCATTTTTGAAGCTTCCCGGATTCGCTGTTCGATCCTTGAAACCGGCCTGATCTCTCCCGAAAGGCCTGTCTCGCCCGAAAAGCAGACATCCTTTGCGATCGGGATATCGAGATTAGATGAGAGTACCGAGCTTATTATCGCAAGGTCGATCGCAGGGTCATTAACCTTTATTCCACCCGCAATATTCAGAAAAACATCCTTCACACCAAGCCTGAAGCCTGCTCTTTTTTCAAGCACTGCAAGGAGCATGTTAAGGCGGCGGATATCAAATCCGGTGGAGCTTCTCTGCGGCGTTCCGTAAACAGCACTGCTGACAAGCGCCTGGGTTTCGATAAGGAAGGGCCTTATACCGTCGATTGTAGCCGCAATTGATATCCCGCTCAAAGCTTCATCATGCTGATTGATGAACATTTCGGAGGGATTGGCCACCTCCCTTAATCCGCTTTCAAGCATTTCAAATATTCCAAGTTCGGAGGTGGAGCCGAACCTGTTCTTGATCGACCTCAGTATCCGGTAGATGTAGTTGTTGTCGCCTTCAAAATAGAGCACCACATCCACGATGTGTTCCAGTACCTTGGGTCCGGCTATGGTTCCGTCCTTTGTAATGTGTCCGATCAGGAATACCGGGATGCCTGTTATCTTTGAATACTTAAGGAGCTGGGCTGCACACTCCCTTACCTGGGAGACAGATCCCGCCGAAGATTCAAGGATTCCGGTGCTGATTGTCTGGATTGAATCTATGATTATAAGTGCGGGTTTTAGATTCTCAGACTGTGCAAGTATGTTTTCAAGTTCGGTTTCACTATAGATATAGCATTGGGGATTTGACCCCCCGAGTCTTTTTGCCCTGAGGCTTATCTGCTCTTCGCTCTCCTCTCCGGAAACATAAAGTATGTTCTTGCCCCTGAGTATCAGTGCAAGCTGCAGGGCAAGGGTCGATTTGCCGATGCCTGGTTCACCGCCCAGGAGGATCAGCGAGCCGGGCACCATACCGCCGCCGAGTATCCTGTCGAGTTCTGGCATACCGGTCCTGATCCTGGAATGCTCATCCGGACTGATATTGTCGAGCAACTCCGGCTTCCTTTTTTCATGATTTGAAATGAATGCATTTCCTCGTCCCGGTGTGGCCGGTGCAACAATCTCTTCGTGGTAAGTGTTCCATTCCTTGCATGAGGGGCAGCGTCCGATCCATTTCGGGGATTCTGCGCCGCAATTCTGGCAGACGAAAGCAGTTTTGGTTTTTGGCATGAGATAAAATTAAGAGTATTCCGGGAAAAACCGAAAGGAACAGGTGTATAAAAATCAGGACAGAAAGAAATACGTATTAAAAAACGTATTATAATACGTATTATAATACGTATTTAATTTTGTAGAGAGAGGTCTCAGACCTGTCTCTGCCTATTGTTTTTCCGGAAAATCATGTAAAACGATATCAGGCCAACCACAATGACAAGCAGGAGCTGCGATTCGTGGCTGAGGAACGCATACACCAGCCCGTCTTCGAGGTTGACACCCTCAACAAAAGCAAGCCCGCGTGAAACTGCATAATGAAACGCCCCGATACCACCCTGAACCGGCACCGACATCCCAAGTCCGCCAACAACCAGGAGGAAAATACTGTCACCCAGAGTGATATGTGCTGTAGGCTCAATGGCAAAAACAACTACCCATGTCATTAACATATAGCAGACCCAGATGAAAACGGTGTGAAAAATAAATTCCCATTTATTGCTAAGGCTGGCAATTGTCTTGAACCCGTTTAGCATTCCCCTTGCAAGATCAAACATCTTCGAAAAGAAAACGAATTTCCTGAGCTTCCTCCTGTTCCTGAAAAGCAGAAAAAGTGACAATACCAGTACAATGGTAATTAACATCCAGATCACCCATGTGAATCCAAGAAAAGAAAAGACCTTTTCCTGCAGAGGAATAAAAATTGTTTCCCTGAGGAACTCATTTATTTCTGATCCCCTGATTATAATAAGCACAAACATTATCGAAAGGAGCGACGCAAGGTCAACGGTACGTTCAATTACCACTGTTCCGATAAGCTGATCGACGGGGATCTTCTCCTTTTTCCCAAGGGCGACGCAACGCGTAATTTCACCTACCCTCGGAAGAGCCAGGTTTGCAAGGTAACCCGTCATCATTGCATAGAAGGTTGTTCCAAGAGCCGGAGAGTGTCCAAGGGGACTTATCAGGAGATTCCATCGCCTCGCCCTGCTTATATAGGCAGCCAGCCCGAAAAGCACCGATATCACAACCCATTTGTAATCAGCACCTTTTAGGCCCTCTACCAGCTTGTCAAACTTAACATTTCTGAAGGCCAGCCAGAGAAGGAGAAGTCCGATGAAAAGAAATGCAAGAAACTTTAGAATCTGAAATATGGTTTTTCTCAAATCAGACCAGTTTATTTGTTTTTGTGTCGGGGAAAATAATTTTAGGCTTGAACGTCTTTGCTTCATTGAAATCGATAGTGGCATACGACATAATAAGAACAACATCCCCTACCGCTACCTTCCTTGCTGCAGGACCATTCAGGCATATCTGTCCCGAACCCCTCTCTCCCTTTATAACATAGGTTTCGAGGCGTTCGCCGTTACAAATATTCAGAACCTGGACCTTTTCGTTCGCAATAATGTCAGCTGCATCCATCAGGTCCTCATCAATTGAAACACTCCCGACATAATTCAGATTCGCCTCAGTGACCGTAACTTTATGGATCTTCGATTTTAATATTTCTATAAACATTTCAGCAGTGAAAAATTAATTACGCTGCAAATTTAACTATCCTTTTGATTGGTTCAACGGAATTTCGACATTATCTATCAATCTGATCTTTCCGGCTTTTACAGCAATGCATCCAAAGTACCTTGTCCCCTTTTTGAAATCGGCGGTGCTCCTGACGGGAACCAGATCCTTTTCATCGACTATTTCAAAATACTCTACCTCAAATCCCACAGGTTTTTCAACAGTTTCCCTGACATAGCCTTTTATCCGGGGAATATCATTATCATGGACCATGCGTGAGGCGGCGAAAATTGCCTTGCAGATAACTCCTGCATTTTTTCGTATTTCGGGTTCCAGCAGACGATTACGGCTGCTCATCGCCAGTCCGTCGTCCTCGCGGACAATCGGATTTCCGATGATCCTGACTTTGTCTCCTGTCTGACGGACAAGCGCCCTGATAACGGCAAGCTGCTGAAAATCCTTCTGGCCGAAAAAGGCATAATCGGGTCCGATGATTTCAAATAATCTGCTCACTACCTGGGCAACTCCGTTGAAGTGACCTGGCCGGTGCACCGCTTCCATTACCCTGTCAAGATTCCCGAAATCGAACACCCGCTTGTCTTCAACAGGGTAGATCTCCCTGTCATCAGGTGTAAATATTATATCGGTATCCCTCAGAATCGTTCCGAGGAGTGCCTTATCAGTTTCAATCGTCCTCGGATAATTCTTCAGATCCTGTTTGTCGTTGAACTGGGTGGGATTGACGTAGATGCTGACAACAACGACCGGACATTGGGAAATCGCGTTACTGACAAGCGACAGGTGACCCCTGTGAAGCGCTCCCATGGTCGGAATAAAGCCCAACGGGGAGAGATTTGTGCTTTTGATAAGTTTCTGCAACTCCGTTATTGAACTGACCGTCTTCATATTTGTTTAATTTTTATGCAAACCTAAATGAAATTAAATTATCAGTCCATTATACCGGGCCAAAAATCTATAAAACATTCAGAAAGAATTTGGAGCGGCAGGGTGCGGCATTAATCAGGTATTGCAAATATTCTCATTTTTTATTACTATCTTTGCACCTTGTTACGGAATGGAATATCGGGGCATTCAAATGGAAAGCAAAAAGGTATTGTTTATTTCACAAGAGATCACTCCCTATTTGGGTGAAACCAAATTATCGAAGATAGGAAGATATCTGCCGCAGGGTATTCAGGAAAGGGGTAAGGAGATCCGGACTTTCATGCCACGCTATGGAAGTATAAATGAAAGACGGAACCAGCTTCATGAGGTGATCAGGCTTTCAGGCATGAATCTCATTATTGACGACACCGACCATCCTCTGATAATAAAAGTCGCATCGATCCAATCAGCCAGGATGCAGGTTTATTTTATTGATAATGATGACTATTTCCAGAGAAAAAATACTGTGGCCGACTCCGCCGGGAAAGAGTTTGAGGATAATGACGAGAGGGCGCTTTTTTTTGCCAGGGGTGTGATTGAGACTGTGAAGAAACTGCGATGGGCTCCAGATATAGTTCACTGTCACGGATGGATGTCATCACTCGTACCTGTGTACCTGAGGAGCATCTACAGCGATGATCCCCTTTTCCATGACTATAAAATTGTTTATTCCATCTACAACAACGACTTCAAAACTCCTTTCAGAAATACCTTTGCCGATAAATTAAGGTATGACGGAATTGATGGTGAAGGCCTGAAGCTCATTAAAAAACCCGATTTCATCAATGTCTCCAAACTGGCCATAAAATATTCTGACGCTATCATTATAGGAAGTGACATGATCAATGAAGAGTTGTCGAAGTATGTCGGTACCCTGAGTAAACCTGTTCTCGGGTTCAAGGATGAAACTGAATATATTGATGCCTATAATGATTTCTACGACAAGATACTATCGTGACACTTTAGTTTCGCTTCTTCTGCAATATTTGATTTTACATTTTCGTTATCCTGTTTTTTAGCATGGTTGGTTTTTTAGATTCTGAACTTTCATTTAAACTTATTGTATATGTGTGGTATTGTAGGTTATATTGGATCCAGGCCTGCCCGGGAAATAGTCCTGACGGGATTGAAACGTCTTGAGTACCGCGGGTACGATTCGGCCGGACTGGCACTCGTTAATGGTGAAACCAGGATCTTCAAATGCAAAGGGCGTGTTCTTGACCTTGAGAATATGGTCAGCAAGACGGATTTCAACGGTACCGTGGGCATGGGTCATACACGATGGGCAACTCATGGTGAGCCGAATGAACTTAATGCCCATCCCCAGATCTCGTATAAGGGTAATTTTGTAGTTGTTCACAACGGGATAATTGAAAACTACTCCCGCATTAAAAAGCACCTGGAAAGCCGGGGTGTCGTATTCCAAAGCCAGACCGATACCGAAGTGCTTGCCAACCTTATGGAACATCTCTATCTTGAAGGCGATCTGACCGCTGAACAGGCGATCATTATGGCTCTTAACAGAGTCGAAGGCGCGTATGGCCTTGTGATTATCTGCACAAGGGAACCCGATAAGCTCTTTGCTGCCAAGAAGGGGAGCCCTCTTGTGATAGGAGTCGGGGAGGGCGAAAACTTCATCGCCTCGGATGCAACGCCAATCGTTGAACATACCCAGAGGGTGATCTACCTCAAGGATGATGATATCGCAATTATTAAAAAAGATGAGCTGGTACTTAAAACGATAAAACCAGGCAAGATAGAACCCGAAGTCAAGGATGTGGACCTTAAGATCGGTGAGATCGACAAGGAAGGTTTTCCGCATTTTATGCTCAAGGAGATCTTTGAACAGCCCAGGGCCATTCACGACACTTTCAGGGGTCGGGTATTGCCTGACCAGTCGGGAGTAATGCTCGGCGGCCTTCACACGGAGCTCGAAGCCATTTCGCAGGCTGAAAAGATAACAATAGTAGCATGCGGTACTTCGTGGCATGCAGGCCTTCTTGGAGAATATATATTTGAGGAGTACACAAGGATCCCGGTGGAAGTTGAATATGCATCTGAATTCCGGTACCGCGATCCGATAATCAAAAAGGGAGATATTGTAATAGCAATAAGCCAGAGCGGTGAAACAGCCGACACACTGGCTGCCGTCAAGCTGGCCAGGGAAAGGGGAGCAAAGGTACTGGGGATCTGCAATGTTGTAGGATCAAGCATTCCCCGCGAAACAGATGCCGGGGTATATACGCATGCCGGTCCTGAAATAGGAGTTGCTTCAACCAAAGCATTTACCACGCAGGTTACCGTACTTGCCATGATGGCCTTTGAAATTGGTTTTCTCAAGGGAACTATTTCACCCGAAAAATACAAGGAACTCATAAATGAACTTGTTGAAATTCCGGGGAAGATAGAGAAAGCCCTTAAAGTAAATGAGCAGGCCCTTGAACTGGCAAAACATTACACCAATGTCCGGAATGCCCTCTACCTGGGAAGAGGTTATCTGTTCCCGGTAGCCCTTGAGGGAGCCTTAAAACTCAAGGAGATATCATATATACATGCCGAAGGCTATCCTGCAGCCGAAATGAAACACGGACCCATAGCCCTTATTGACGCCGACATGCCTGTGGTTGTTGTTGCCACGAAGGATGATACCTATGAAAAGATAATAAGCAACATCCAGGAGATCAAGGCCAGGATGGGACATGTAATTGCAATAGTGACTGAAGGAGATGAGATAATCAGCAAAATGGCGGACCACGTACTTGAGGTACCTGATACAATTCCTGCTTTCTCGGGGATCCTGGCGGTTATACCGCTCCAGCTCCTGTCGTATCATATTGCCGTCCTGAGAGGCTGCAATGTTGATCAGCCAAGGAACCTGGCCAAATCAGTTACCGTCGAATAGTTTAAAAAAGATTTCCCCATATGGTTTCAGAAAATAATTTCAGAGCGCTTGAAACGGCTGAAATAAACGCCCTGGCAGCGAACAACTGTTTCTGTGATGACTGGTCGAATGTTAAGGTTTCAAAAGGATTTGATCCTTCACGGTGCATGAATGTCCTGTTTTCAGGTCAGATCAGGCTTGGGATCTTCCGCGGGTCGGTAACCGACAAATCAGGAGTAAGTATTCGCAGCGGGATATACAATGCCCACATCCACAATTGCTCTATCGGTTCGGATGTGCTGATCAGCAATATCGGCGATTATATTGCCAACTACCGGATAGAGGATGACGTGACCATTAAGAACTGCAGCAAAATCCATGTGGAAGGAATGTCAACGTTCGGAAACGGGACCAGGGTTGCCGTACTTAATGAAACCGGCGGCCGTACAGTCAGGATATGGGATAAATTATCCGCTCACCAGGCATATATCATTGCTCTCTACCGGCATCGCTTCAAGGCGATCACGAATATTGAGAATATGGTGACCGACTATTCAAAATCGATCAGTTCTGAAACAGGAACCATCGGGAAGG
>Ga0105106_10003464_pt1 | contig 11266 bp, 6 predicted proteins | sample PPLLaktember2015_5_FD_79109 | JGI IMG/M metagenome (GOLD analysis project Ga0105106, IMG submission 79109) | Freshwater sediment microbial communities from Prairie Pothole Lake near Jamestown, North Dakota, USA - PPLs Lake P8 Core (1) Depth... | ecosystem: Environmental > Aquatic > Freshwater >... | reverse complement strand
GTTATGCTCGATCCTTCCCAGTTGACAAAATAAGGCGTCGACATCAACAGGCTTATCGATTCATCAAACATTCCTTCATCAAGGTAAGCCTGCGCCAGATCAATGATAATATCCGACCGGCGCATACCTTTGACAGGCATTCCCTCGAGAAGGGCAATCGCTTCAGGTCTCTTCCCGCCATCTGTGAGTATCCCTGCAAGGTCCCTGTAAAGGGTTTGATCATCAGGCCTGGCTTTTATTGCATTTCTGAAACAGAGTTCCGATTGGATGTGATCTTTTTTTACTGCCCAGTGGTACCATCCCAGGTTCCGCCATGGAATGCTCATGCCGGGATTGAGTTGAACTGCCTTATTCCAGTTTCTGGCAGCCTCATCAAGCCTCCCCGAATTTCCGGACAGGTTCCCCAGTTGATATAATGCCAGGGCATCGTCAGGGTTTTGTTTAACCGCATACTCAAGTACCTGAACGGTTTCAGGCCTGGATGCCAGGATAAAATCCTGATAGTTTTGTGATGCTTTTGAAAGAAATTCCGACGATTTTTCCAAATCTCCGGCCTTAGAATAAAGCCATGCCAGATGGTACTGGACCAGATGATTCTGATTTTCCTCCTCCACTCCGTATATGCAGGAATTTTCAAGTATCCAGGCTGCTTCCCTGAACAGACCAATTTCTGAAAATACAATGCTTGCTTCCAGCATTTCGAAATCATATTCTCCGACAAATTTCCGGGTGTCGGATGCAAACTTTGCCGGGTCGTCAAGGATGATTGCCTCCAGAGCCCTGGGTGGCAGTTCAGTAGGAAAGGATTTGATGCGTATTTTCGTTTTTTCATGTGCTTTTTCTTTCTGGCCGCCGGCGTAGAGGGCAATGAGATAGTGATTAATTGCCGAAGCATTATTCTGGTTTGCCATGCTCCCTTTTTCAAATGCTGCCAAAGCTTCCTTAAAGTTTTTCTGCAGCATGAATCCTCTGCCGGCAAGATCAAAGCCGATTGATTCGGTGCCCTGGCACCGGGATGCCTTGAAACCGCATTTTATGGCCGCATCGTATTCATTTTGCCCGAGTTTGCACAATCCAAGGAAATACCACGCAATTCCATCGTCATTGGGTATCTGTTCAAGCGCTTTTGAGATAAGCTTTTCTGCATTTCCATATGCTCCTGCTTCGAAATCGAGTACTGCAAGATCGCGCAGGGCGCCAGGGTGAAGTGAATCAAACCGGAGGACCCTGTTATAATACTCCCTTGCCTTAATACGGTCGAGTGAACGATCGGATTTTTGTGCCATGAGATAAAATTCTCCGGCAGTCAGCTGATTCTCAGCCTTGCCCAGGTATGAAGGTGGTTCCGGTGTATCGACTTCAGGCATTGGGAGCGGACTCTCATATTTTGCCAGTTCCTCACCGGATGAGGATCGGAGAATGATTGTGACATTTTTCCCGGCAGGCTCTGCAAGCGGGACTATGGAAGCTTTTTCGGGGGAAAGGTCCACCTCTTTTGTCAGGATCTCATTTTCACCGGAATACAAAATCAGGGAGGCTTCAGGGTATTTTTCCGTTGAGATTATTTTAATTTCCATCTTACCGCTTTTCCTGTCAGTCATGAAAGCAACCCTGTCATTTGCGAATTCAAAACCATCACCCAGTCCATGTACAGGATACCAGTACTCCTTCCAGGAGATCTGAGATTTTGGTAACAGAAGTCCATAGTCGGATTGCGTCGGCAACGGGCCACTCTGGACCTCAATATAATTTCCATCGGAATCCGTCAGGTTCTTCTGGCAGATCCTGCCATATTCACCCTGTCCCCATGTCCATGCTTTTTTGCCGCTGTGCTCATTATGATCGGCAACCTGAATTATTCCCTGGTCGAGGTCGACATCATAGGCTCCGAAAAAGTCATATGGACAGTTTACCGCAAAGATCGAAGCAGCGTCTTCAAAGTTTTTTGTCCACGATAGATCCTTACCTTCATTTACAGGCCAGTTGAAGAACTCAATCCCATAATGGTCAGTACCCAGGCTCATTGGATAAATGAACCTGGTCCCCGGAAGCTGGGGGAATGCGGTGCAGTTCCAGAAATAGTATGGATTCAGAGCCTCGGCAGGGTTGCTGATACTTATTTCTTCCTCGAGAGATGCTCTGCCCGGATGCAAAGTAACCCTGACAGTCCATTTTGTCCGGAGAGTTTTTTCAAGGTTACTGATTTCAAGCCAGGCTGAACCATCATCGTCCGTTCCGGACAGGACATCCACGGGTGAAAGAACAGTTACCGTGTGCACCTGGGGTCCGGCATTCCATTCCACACCTCCGCTTATAAAAGCTCCTCTCATCGCTATCATACTTGGCTTTATCACGCTGTTAAGGTGGAACATCTCACGGTTTGTCGTCTTGTCGCGGACAGAATGAAGCCGCCCGCCAAGCTCTGGAAGGCATGTTACTTTCAGGTATTCATTTTCAAGGTAAATTGCCCTGTAAGTGACATTCTCCAGCTTACGTGAAAGATGGTCCTGCATAGGATAAGGATATACTATCGGCATCCTCACTGTTGCGGCACCTTTGGCGCCGCTTTCCATTGCCCAGAATTTGGGATTGGGGTCTTCTTCCCATTTATAGGTAGGTATTACGATACTACCTTCCCAGGTTTTGACCTGGCCATATCCGAAATTTGAAAACAGAACAGAGCAAAAAATCATGGACAGGTAAAGACCTGACAATTTGCCGGGACACTTGAATTTCATATTACTGAATATTAGGTTTATAAATTCTGTATGATTTCTGTAATAAAATTACTTCTTTTATAAGGGAAAATCAACTTTTTAAATTCCGGAAGAATTTTTTATTTACCTGATAAATAACCTATTGGCATTTTGATAAGCATTTACGGAAAATCCTTTTCAGCTGCACTTTCATTTCTCTGTGATTCCGATTAATTTTGGTCCTCAGTTGCAGCCTCCGGTAAAACAAAAAATTGTAATATGAAAATTGTGGTTCTTGATGGATATACTTTAAATCCCGGCGATCTGACCTGGGATGGTTTGAGGGAACTTGGCGAGCTGGCAGTATATGACCGGACACCTCCCGACAAGGTTCCCGAACGTTCAGAGGGCGCTGATATCCTTCTGACAAACAAGACACTGCTTACCGGTGAAATTTTGAAGTCGCTACCCGGATTGAAGTATGTTGGTGTTCTTGCAACAGGCTACAATGTGATTGATATTGAGATGGCCGCCAAGCTTGGTATAGTCGTGACAAACATACCTGCCTACAGCACAAATTCCGTGGCTCAGCTGACTTTTGCCCTGATACTTGAATTATGCTTTCATGCCCAGAAGCACAGCGATTCGGTGATGAGCGGAAAGTGGTCGGGTTCTGTTGATTTCACATACCGCGATTATCCATTAACCGAACTGGCTTCGAAAACCCTCGGGATCATCGGATTCGGGACTATCGGGAAAAAGGTGAGCGAAATCGCAATGGCATTCGGGATGAATGTCATTGCATTATCCAAGCCTAAAAGCGATCAATCGCACACAACTGGCATTTCCCGGGCAGCTTTGCCGGAACTGCTGTCGAATTCGGATATTGTGAGCATCCATTGCCCGCTCACACCGGAAACAGCAGGGATGATCAATATCAACACTCTCAGGCTGATGAAAAGGAGTGCATTTCTGATCAATACTTCGAGGGGCCCAATAGTCGTGGAAAAAGATCTTGCGGAAGCTTTAAATGAGGGTATTATCGCCGGGGCGGGGCTTGATGTTTTGTCAGTTGAACCGCCTCCTGAGGATAATCCTCTTCTAAGAGCAATAAATTGCATAATCACTCCTCATATCGCATGGGCTACCCTGGAATCAAGGACCAGGTTAATGAAGATGGCTGTTCAGAATGTCAGGGCTTTTTTGTCAGGATCGGCAATTAACGTCGTTTTTTGATCCTGATCCGATTCCGGAGTTTGTGATAATTTTTTAACTTGTGTCCTCAATTGATAACAAAATCAGACTACAAATGAAAAAACTTATCCGACGCCCGAACTCATTGCTTATCATTTCACTGGTATTGATCATACTTTCGACAATTCAGTCAGTAAAAGCTGAATTAGAGCCAAGGGAACGAAACATCCTTGCAAATGAAGCGAAAGCTATTAACCTGTCAGCAGCCATGATCACGGATGACTCATGGAATAAGCTTCCCGGTTATAAATCGAGACAATTCTGGGAGAGTTTGCCGGCCAATATAAGGCAGGAGTACATTAAAAGGGCTGAAGGTTATCTCGATTATGACTGGCCCGTTGTCAGGGCAACCGATTATCTTGAATTCATACGTTCGGGCGATCGCCGCCAGAGTGTTTATTCAGCCTGCAGCAACGCCCTTATTTCACTTGTTATGGGGGAGCTTGTGGAGGGCAAGGGGCGATTTATGGATCAGATAATCAATGCAGTGTGGTATTACAGCGAGCAGACGTGGTGGGGATGGTCGGCTCACCTGGGTTCTCAGAAAGCAGGTGCTGGACTTCCTGATGTAAATGAGCCCTATGTCGATCTGGGCGTAAGTGAGGTAGTAAGCAACCTGTCGATGACGTATGCCCTGTTCAGGGATGAGTTTGACAAAATACACCAGCTTATTTCACCCAGACTGAAGCAGGAGATAAACAATAAGGCACTTGCTCCTTATTTTGCCAGGGACGACTGGTGGTATATGGGCTTCCAGGGCGGACGTCCGAATAACTGGAATCCGTGGATCAATTACAATATGCTTACAAGCTACATGCTGATCGAGACCGATCCGGTCAAAAAGGTTGCGGAAGTTCAGAAGGTTATCAGCTCCCTCGATAAATTCCTGAATGGTTATTCTGATGACGGAGGCTGCGATGAAGGTCCCTCATACTGGGGTGCAGCCGGCGCTCTGTTGTATGAGAGCCTGGAAATAATGTCGAATTTAACGGGCGGCAGGTTTGACGTCTTTGATGACCCTCTCATTCAGAATATCGGGAAATACTTTTACAAGGTAAACATCCATGCCCCGTACTTTATAAATTTTGCTGATGCCGATGCAACCACGGGCGGCAGTCCATCGATTGTTTACAGGTACGGGAAGGCGATAAAGGATCCTGCAATGCAGAAATTCGGTGCATATCTTGCAAGGCTTGGAAACTGGGGTGAAGGCGCAATGAGCGGAAGGATCTTTGACCAGATAAGAAATCTTGGCCTGATCACTGAGATCCGCACCGCTGAAGCCCGGGAAGCACTGGTAGCCGATTTCTGGTTCCCGGATACCGAGGTTGCCGGAGCACGCGACAGGGAAGGTAGCATTTCAGGATTTTTCTTTGGCGCAAAGGGAGGATTTAACGCTGAAAGCCATAATCACAATGACATTGGTTCTTGCCTGATGTATTACAACGGGAAACCTTGCCTGATCGACCTGGGCCGTGAGGAATATGTTGCAAAAACCTTCAGTTCAAGGCGTTATGAAATATGGACGATGCAATCGGGTTACCACAACCTGCCTGTAATCAACGGAACTGATCAGATGCAGGGTGAAAATTTCACGGCCAGGAATTCATCATTTACTGCGAATGCCCGATCGGCAACCTTTACAACCGAGATAGCAGGAGCATACCCTGAAGGAGCCAAAGTTAAAAGCTGGATCCGGAGCTATACCCTGAACAGAGGGAAAAGCTTCGTTATCAGCGATAGATATGAACTCTCCGCTGTAACCAATGATCCTACCTGCTCAAACCTGATCACTTATTGTAAAGTAACCCTGATGAAACCCGGACTTCTAAAGTTTGAAGGTGACGGATTCACACTGAATATGTCTTACAACGCCGGGCTAGTGGCCCCTGAGATTGAATTCATTGAAGTCACTGACCGCTCTCTGAGACGTTACTGGCCGGATGGTGTTACCAGGGTAAAACTTAAGTTTATTAAACCCGGAATAAAAGGGGCACAGGCAGTGACGTTCACAGCGGCCGGTTAAGGAGATGAAACATTTAAGGAAATCGGGTTCAGTTTTATTTATTATACCACAACAAACAGGATACCTGAATTAATTAGAAGAAATACGTATTATAATACGTATTTTAATTTAGAGAAATATGTATTATAATACGTATTTCTTTCCAGAAGGGGAATAGAATTTTACTAATTAAAGAATGCAGAGAGGAAAAGAAAAACTATTGTTTCTAACCAAAAGCATTTAAATTTGTTTATACATAAATTGAAGAAATGATTGGGCCCTATTGATCAGGATCATATGAAAACAAAATGTATAACGATTGTTTCTATTATGCTGCTTTCCTGTTCTGCAACAATACAGGCTCAGCCCGGAACAGGAATGATGGAAACGACCAGCCAGAACAGGGCAGGCGACCGCATAAAAACACTGAATGTAGCACGAAATATAGAAAATGTCAATTTCGCTGACGAGTATGACCGCAGTTTGCTGATGTATGCAGCAGCGCACGGGTATATCCAGACCTGCAGAATTCTGATCAGAAGGGGTGCTGATCCTGATATGCAGGCTATTGACGGCGTGACTGCTGCCATGTACGCTTCAGGTAACGGCCATACAGAAGTAGTAAAGCTGCTGCTTGAAAAGGGGATAGACCCCAACCTGCAGGCAATTGAAGGAATGACCGCCCTTATGATGGCTGCCCAGAACGGTCACGCTGAAATAGCGGAAATGTTGATCAATTACGGTGCGAATTATAATCATCAGGCAACTGACGGATTTACAAGCCTGATGATTGCCTCCCAGAATGGTCATCCCGACGTTGTTAAGCTACTGCTTGAAAAAGGGGCAAGGGTGGATCTGCAGGACAAATATTATAAAACAACCCCTTTGATCCAGTCCTCCCTTGCCGGATTCATTGATGTAGCAAAGCTTTTGCTTGACAATGGAGCAGATCCTGATCTGCAGAACAAGGAGGGAGCCACTTCCCTTATGACTGCAGCACTGAAGGGACACACTGAATATGTCAGGTTATTGCTTGACCACGGCGCTGACATCAATTTAAGGAGTGCAGACGGATCAGACGCACTTTTCCTGGCTTCACTCAACGGTCATACCGATGTTGTTAAGTTATTGCTTGAGAAAGGGGCAAGACCTGATACCCGGGAAACCGATGGTACAAACGCCCCCATCATTACTGCTGATGATGAGCTTGTTGCGGCGCTGAAGGCAATGCTTGAAAAAAGCCAATTCCCTGATTCGCTGGATATCGGGCAGATAACGGCTATGGTTTCATATTCCCCTGACGGAAGTATGGAAGCAGTAAATGTTAAAAGCGGCAAAGAGGCAAATCCGGGTCTGCTCGCAAACGCCGTCAGAACCAGCGCATTCCTGCATGCTTCGGGGAGCGGCCAGATAGAAATCATAAAGATAATGCCAAAAAAAGGATCACCGATCGACAAACAACGGAGTGTCAGGTTCACTTCGCTGATGGCAGCTGCACTGAACGGGCATTCAGACATCGTAAGACTGCTGGCAGATAACGGGGCAAAACTGGACATTAGAAACGACGATGGCGCCAGCGCACTGATTTATGCCTCACAAAACGGAAATTCAGAAGTGGTGAAGGCATTGCTGGAAAAAGGTGCCGATCGGGACCTTAGGGACAATTATAATAAAACTGCCCTGGATTATGCTCGGAATTCTGACGTCAGGAGCTTGCTGGACAGATAAAAAATTTCGTATAATTTTAGAGATCAATAAAATAATAAATCAGGAAGATGAGAAAATTGGGTGTTTTGATCATATTGCTTTCAACAGGGATACTGGCTTATTCCCAGCCTGTGAAAGAAAAGCCGATGCCGGTAACCACGAATTCCAAATCAGCATTGTTGATTTATAGCCAGGCAATGAAGTACTTTGATGATGTTCACCTGGATAAGGCACTTGAAACCTTTAAAAAAGCCCTTGATCAGGATCCGGATTTTTTCATGGTTAATTACCAGCTGGCTCTTTTTTACCTTCTGAACCGGGCGCCTGATGATTTTAAAGGGTATGCCGATGCCGCGATAAATTGCAAAGCTAAACTAAGTGACGCTGAGGCGTTGCTGAAGGATGTCCTGGTAAGTGTGAAACAAGGTAACACCGATGTAGTCGATGCAGGGGAAAAGCTTGTGGAAATGTATCCAAATGATCCCGGCGCATATAATAACCTCATTTATTTTCAAACACTTGCAGGCGATTCTACCGGCATGATTGAAACCTTATACAATGCAATTAAAATCGCCAGGAAACCTGCTCCCTTTTATAATCAGCTCGGATATGCATATCTTACACTTAAGCAGAGCGAAAAGGCGGAAGAGGCTTTTGACAAGTATATTGAACTTGAACCGAAGAATCCAAATGTTTACGACTCCAAGGGCGATTTCTACATATTCGTCAAGAGATACGATAAAGCCTACGAATCGTATATGAAAGCTTATTCCATGGATCCTTCTTTCAGCCATGACAAGGCAGAGATAGCAAAGCAGCTCTATGAACAGACAGAAGGCAGGAAAATGGAAATAATCTCAATGTAGTCTCACAACATATTAAGCCCCCGGATCATCCCCGGGGGCTTTCTTATATACATTATGAGGAATTATCCCGGAGGATCTCCCACTTCTGCTTATAATGTATTACTATACCGGGAAAAATCATCCACTTTTTTTCACTGAACTGTTTAACTGCACATATTTAGGCAGTAAGCCTTAATATTTTAATATATCTTTGATAATAAACAGACTTTTCCAGAATCAAACCATAGCCCACTATAAGCAAAGTAACTCGTATCCGTCTAAGTAATATAACTAACTTAATTACGTTTAATAAACTGTTATTGTTGAACTTAACAAATCACAAGATGAAAAAACCTATTTTCTTATCATTATTGGTTTTTATGGCTGCCTCTTCATTAAGTTACAGCCAAACAAAAAATAATCCAGACAGGTCTATTGCATCCGGAAATTCAAAACCCGGATTAATGAACATTACGGAACTTAATGCCGGAATAGGCATAGAGCAGTTAAACCGGGATTATGCAAAAAGGACTGCTAATCTGACAACCATCCTTGGTATGGGGCTGACAAGAAATTTGACCGGAGGAATAGGAATCGGAGTATCATTATATAACGGAGGTACGTTAGTTCCTCTTTTTGCTGACTTTCGTTATTTTTTTAATCTTGGAAAAACAAGATGTTTTGTTCTTGGTGAAGGTGGAATATTTCTAAATTCTAAAAAAACAGAAGGTATACCAGAGTATCTGGTCAGCCCGGGAGCAGGAGTTGTATTTCCTGTCAGTAAAAGTATGTTTATCAATGTTGGTGCAGCTTTGTTTACTCAATTCAGGGATGATGATTTTGGCCACGACAGCTTCATAAATATTAAACTCGGGATGACTTTTTTATTTAAAAAGAATTAACGCGTTAGTTATTAAGATAAAAAATTTAAGCCCCCGGACCAGCTCCGGGGGCTTAATGTTTTAAATCACACAGTAAGTGTTTCTGTTGCGGATTTCCTCCCGATTGCATCCACAGCAACAATTTTGAATTCCTTTCCCGTGTTGATTTCATAGCTGAAAGGATCTTTTGAAGCCTGCGGAAGATGCTGGACTGTTCCGATAATATTGCCATCGCTTATTATTTCATAATGCTTAATGGGTTCATTACCTGCGTAGCTGGTATCCCATGATAATCTTACGCCGTCGGATTTAATGAGTCTGGCATTTCTCGGGGGAGTTAAACCTGTGTCAGCCAACTGAAAATAATTTGTTTCCCCGTTACGTGCCCGCTCACCAATCTTTTCAAGGTCACGTCTTTCATTTTCACTCAGCGCATCAGGTTCAATCTGTGCCGCATAATAGTTTTGAACAAGCTGACATTTAAGGGGATTATCATTTATCTGACCAGTCCCTATTATGAGTGTATGTATACCCGGAGTAGTGAGAACATATTCGATCAGGGGTTTACTTGGGACCGCTTCAGTTCCTATTATCCTAACCACATGCTCAGGTTTGCTTGACCATCCTGGTTCTTTGGTATACATCGTCCCATCGGCAAACACCTTCATGGCTATCACGCCCATATTCCTGGCTTGTGCGACAGGGATTACATTGTATTGCATATTAAGGTAGCGCCGGTCATTTACGTTGATCGAAACCAGCATACCATCCAGAAGTTCCCATTTGTCGCGTTGAATCATATCCATCATTGCGGGAGCATTGTTATGTCCCGAAAATCCAAGATGCCTTACCAGCTTTTCTTTTTTTGGATTCAGTCCGGTAATATTGGTACCATCCCTGTAGTCGCGAAGAGCAACCAGGGCGCCAAAATTTCCATCTATATCAAGGGGTGTTTCAAGGCCTTTATACACAACATCAACCTCTTCGAAATTAGTAATATTATGTATCAGTATCATGTTTACATAAGCTCCTTCCGGATAGGTTCCGTCATCGTTTCCGAACATCTGTGAAAGAGAGCGCTTCAGATCAGCCACAGCTCCCTCCCCGTGATCCCCGTCCGTACTGTTACGAACGTTGTCAAGTGTCGGATAATCTCCTTTTGCCCAGCGAACCATTGTCTTGGTTGTCAGGAAAATTGAATCCCTGAGTTTTTGGTTGTAACCTTCTTGTCCCGGAATCAGATTAAGTTTCCGGAAGGCTTTTCCATAATTATTTTGACTTGGGCCATATGCATTCGAGGTATCGTAGTAATTAATTCCCAGGTCAAAAGCTTTTAATATGATGTCAACAGGTTCAATACCCTCCGGGGTCCACATCAGTGAACTTTGTCCTCCAAGCCCTATTGTGGTAACATCGAAATTGATTCGTCCGAAAGGTCGTTTCAAAGGGGAAGGAATGATGGTCGAAGTGCAGGAAAGGGCAGGTATCAACGAAACACCGGCAGCAGCAGCTGCTGAAAGTCTCATAAATTCGCGTCGCGAAAGTTTGGATCTTGTTTTAATTGAAGCCATTGCAGGACAGGTTTAATTTAGTTTAAGAACTGTTTACAAATCTAAGAAAACGAGCTTTACCTACTAATAAAATTTCACACTAATTAAAGGATTTTTTTCATACCTTTTAATTGACAGTCGCAAATATCAGTTACGGGAGGAAAGGTACGGTGAAATTTGGCAAACTCCGCTCGCTTTTCAGGCAAACAAGAATTTAATAGAATTTATATCTTTATCAGAAATGTGTTTGAAGAATGTTTCTTACGGAAAAGCAATTAATATGAAAAAAGCAGTGGTTTTCACCATCGTCATTTTGGGTCTTTCTTCC
>Ga0105106_10003463_pt1 | contig 11269 bp, 10 predicted proteins | sample PPLLaktember2015_5_FD_79109 | JGI IMG/M metagenome (GOLD analysis project Ga0105106, IMG submission 79109) | Freshwater sediment microbial communities from Prairie Pothole Lake near Jamestown, North Dakota, USA - PPLs Lake P8 Core (1) Depth... | ecosystem: Environmental > Aquatic > Freshwater >... | reverse complement strand
GCTTCGTCGACCGGGTGAAAGCACGCGTCGACACCGTTCGAAATCCAGGAAAATCGAAAGCTGGCTGGAAGGAGCCTCGAAAAGTAATTCTGCGTGATCGAGCTATAGACAACCGTCGCAGACGAGCGCTTCAACACACTGGCGGCGACAAGTCGATTCGCGATCTCCATTGTGGCCGCCAGCACTCGATTTCGGTACGGAACGACCCCGATGTGTTGTGTCACCAGGACAGGCTTGTGCGCGCGCCGCGCGGCCGCGAACGCCAGAATGTTCCCCATATACAGCGTGTCGTGCAGGTGGAGCACGTCACACTGCCGTATGGCCTGAGAGAGTCGCGAAAATGCCAGCGGCGACCAGACCGGATAAGGCACACCGAGCTTTCGCTCGGTGATGTTCCACGCGCGCTCCGGCCGCGCCCCTTCGGCTTCTGAAGGCCCGCCTCCCGTGTTCTGGCTCGCAATCCACTTGACGGCGAAGCCACGGCTTACAAGCCGCTTGGCAAGCTGATGGGCCGCGATCTCGATGCCGCTACCGTGCTCTGGAAAATAATGCGTGACGATGAGGACCCGCATTGCGATTCCTCCAGGGGTTCGCGCTCACGACGGATCGTTCCGCCGCCAGAGCGCGACAAATTGCAGATGATTCGTGAGGTGTCCGAACACCCCGGGGTGGCACGCCGCAGGGTGGATCAGTCGGACCAGCGTGAATCCGCGCGCCTCAAGCCGATCGCTCCACTCCCAACGCCGCTGATACTGATGGAGGCATGGCACGCCGAAACGTCTGTTGCCCAGCTCATCAAGGCCGCACAGGAGAGACCATTCCAGGAAGTTGCGATAAGAGTGGTCCTTGAGCAGAAAGTAGCGCGCCGTACAGCGCAGGACTTCGTCGAGCGTCTCCGGCGGCTCGCGGCAATGGTGGATGACATCGACCGCATACGTCAGATCGAATGCCCGGTCGAAAAAGGGGAGGCGGGCGCCGTCGAACAGCACCGGAGCCTTGACCACATTCTGCCAATCCAGAACCTCGACGCCCACGACCGTGCGAACCAATCCCGACTTCGTCAGCTCGCGAGCAAACCAGCCATCACCAGATCCGAAATCCAGAGCGCGGCGAAAGGGGCCGACCTGACCGATGACCTCCGTCAGTTGTGTCAGCACCAACTCGCGATAGCGGGTCGGTCGCCGGGGTGCCGCCTCCGAATGCCGGTGCCAGTCAATCACGCCGCGGCTCTCTGGTAATCGAGCTGCGCTTCGATGAGGTCCAGGCAGTAGTCCACCAGGCGGATGACGATAAGGATGCAGGCGTTCTGCGCCAGGAACGACATCGCGATGAATCGCGACCAGTGTTCGTAGGTCGCCCCGGTCGTCACGAGCTCCTTGAAGCTCGGAAATACCAGAGCGCCGCCGGCCAAGATCAGGAGCCCAGCCACGAGCCACGACCACCATCGCATCGGCCGTCCCCAGTGTCCGGCTCGCGGCGGTCCGCAAACGGTGAGACCGGTAATACGCCTCGTCAAATGCCCCGCCCCTACGAGCAGGCAGCCGGTCGTCCCAAGCAGGTTCGCGACGATGAACCGGTAGATCATCCATTCCAGCACCGCACGATGCTGCAGGTAGTAAAAGGTCGGCAGAACCATCACTGCGGCCGCAGCGAGAAGACAACCGGCGCCGAGCAGGGCGAGCGGCCGGGCCGGCCGATAGAGAAATACCGCGTCGAGGATGGCTTTGAGGAATCGCGGGCCATCCTTACTGATCCGGAGCTTCGACTCGCCGTCCCGCTCGCGGTACGGCATGGGCGCCTCGACAATCTTCACCTCATCGCTCATGATGGCGCGGGCGCTCATGGCAGGAGTGAAATGCAACCCGTCGGGAAGAGGAAGCAGGCGCGGCAGGGTGGCTCGCCGCACGACACGCATGCCGCTGGCCACATCCCTGACGACGCGGGACGAGAACATCGAGACCAGGCCTGCGAAAATGACGTTTCCCACCTGTCGGATCCACGGCATCTGGCTATCCGGGTTCAATCTCGACCCAAGCACGACGTCGGCGTCCTCGTTCTCGAGCAGGTTGCAGAGATCGGCAAAGAAACAGGGGTCGCAGGTACCATCCGCATCGAGAAAGCCGAGCAGCTCGGCATCCGACTCGCACCATGCTGCCTGAATCGCGGCACCATATCCGCGGTTTCTGCTGAAGACGATCACACTTATCTGATCGCTGTACTTTCTGGCGAGCTCGGCCGTCCTGTCCGTCGATCCGTCGCTCACCACCGTCACGTCGACCGCAGTCACCGGCGACTGGGCCAAAATGACGGCGCGCGCGTCCAGCGAGCGACGAATGATGCTTTCGATGCTCGTCTCTTCGTTCAGCGCCGGGATCACTATCAGCAGTTTCAGCCTGTCACGCTTTTCTGCTGCCAGAGATGTGGAGGCTGGTACGGGAAGAGTTGCGACTGCGGTTGAGGTCACGGGAGCCGTCCTTCCTCGGCCGCGTCACCGCGCGCCGTGATTCGCGTCAGCACCGTACCCGGAGGCGTCAGCTTTCCCGCGGGAAATTCCGACATCGAAATCGTCGTTCCCTCGAACGGATCGTCGTAGAGCCAGCGACGATTCTGCGCGGGGATGAAATCGATCGCCTCTCGGTTATTGAGCACCCAAATCACACGAAGCGGCCTGCTCGTGTACGCCGCTTCCCAGAACGCCAGTCCCGACGGCATGATGCCGCCGGGCACCTTCACCGGATCCCCGTGGCGCACCTGCAGCTGAGGCTGCAGAAATCGGCGCATGTGCGTGCCGGGCACCGGGTCGCCGGAGGCGCCCCAGCCGTAGACGAAATAGTGGTAGTTCTCGATGAAGAACACCGCATCGGGATACTGGCGGTGCAGATCCGCGACCTTCCGCCGTGTTGTGGACCTCACCGAATACAGGTTGTTGCCAAAGAGCGGGACCGGCTGCGATGTGCTCCGATAGCGATGACTCCGCGGCGGCGTGGTGCCCAGAACGGCGCGTGAGAACTCGACGGTGTCACGCCGTATCAGCGACGCAACCGGCAGATACCCGCAGTAGTACGCGACCAGCAGCACCATCACCGCGCGTCCGGGTAGCACGCTCCAGTGCGACGGCCGCCCGGCGAGCAGCGCCCACACGAGGAGGCTTGCGAGGCTGACCGGCAGAAAGTACCGCGTCTGAAGCAGGAACGACGGGCTCGACTCGGGCCGCGTGGCGGTGAGCACGAGCAGAAACAGGCTCAGACAGAGTTGAAGCGCGGCGAGGCTCACCGCAACATTTCCAGAGAGGCGCCCGCCGGCTGGAAGTGGGTACAACATCGCCAGACACGGCAACAGCAACATGGCTGCGACCGCCATCAGGCCGATGGCCACACTGAGCCACGGCACCTCGAACTTTTCGCTGCCCTTCTGAAGCAGGGGAGAGCCGATCACCCCCATGCCGATAGCCGGAAGTTCCTGCTCCGCGACATCCTCGAACGCCGGCCGCCGTGCTACCTCGCCGACCGACTCGACAAATCCGACCAGTCCCTGCGAAGGAATGGGCGGACGATGCAGAACGATCGGCAGGATGCCGATGAGGACGGCGGCGCCGAATATCACGGCTCTGAGGGCGAGCTTGCGGAGATCGGGAAACGTCAGTTGAAAGAGGATGACGAGCGATGCAGGCACCAGGAAAGCCGACGCGTACCTGAACAGGCACAGCCAGCCGACGATGAGCCCCGCAGTGGCTGTCACCCACCACGACCGGCGCCCCACCGCCCTGAGCAGCAGCAGCACGACGTAGGGAGTGGCCGCCCACAGGAACACATCCGTGCCGCTCCACGAGGGCGTCAGGAAGACCGGTGCCATTACCGCGACGATGGCCACGCTGCTCGGCAGACGCTCTCCTGCGCCCACATAGGGCGCAAACAGCCGGTTCGCGACCATCGCCCAGCCCAGCCATCCAATGACCGTCGTCACGAAGTAGAGGGTTTTGAGCGACGTCAGCAACGGAATGCCCATCGCAAGAAAGCCGCCCATCACAATTGAGAACGCTGGAGGGAACCACGTCAGGTACTCGGCTGTGGTGGGCTGGGCCAGATCGAGAGGGTGAGAGCCGAAATAGGTGCTCGTGAGGCCTAATCCCCGGATGAGCCTCTCGGCCGCCTCGAGCTGGACCGCTTGATCGATCCCAATCTCGAAGGCTGTCGTCAGCCGCAGCAGCATCATCAGACACGCGCACACCAACATTCGACGCCCAGGAGTACCCAAGGTCATGTCTTCCAGGAATCGGTTTTGTCGTCAGGAATGGAGTTACGCTGGCGCGTCGCGCGAAGGAGACGGGTTACGGGTCTATCACGTTTCGTTCATGATCTTGACGACCACGCCCTTTTCTCTCGCAGTGTGATCGCCAACGGCGCAGAAGACATTGAAGCCCCCGCTGTCGGGAACGTCGAGCATGAGAGATCGCGTCTCTCCGGGGGGTACGTCGACCGACTCGATCTCGATTCCGCTTCCCGCGATCTTCATGCTGTGGTCACGCGTGCCGGCGTTCGTGATTCGGAATTCCGTCTGCCCGCCGGCCAGTGTGTGCGACATCTGTATGGCCTGGTCCGTCACCCGTACGTCTACGATCTTCTTTCCGCCGCACGCGATTGCCGTGAGCGACATCGTCGTACCGACCACACCCAGGATCAGCGGCTTCATACCGGACAGGATGGATTGCAGGCATGCGACGCGGCAACAACTAGGCGTGGCGCTCATATTATCTCCGTCTGCTGTTCAGGCTCTTCTATGTGGCCGCCTGCCTGGGCAAGCGCCACGCTGATCGAAGCGAAATCGGGAGCGCTTCGATGGATGATCCATCCATCCGCCCTCCTGCTGCCCCGCGTCCAAATCATCCATCCCCGCCATCCGCAGTTCACACATCGGTGCGGCCGCTTGCGAGTGAAGCGCTTGCGGAGGTTCTCGAAGCCGGTATGGGCTCGCGAGCGCTGAACTGCGAATCCGCATTTGGGACACGCGTTCATCTCCACCAACACCGGCGCGTTGCGTGACAACGAATCGCCTTTCGCACTCGACGCATCGCGTCTGGGCGGGTCTCCCACGCCGACCGGGGGCTCGGCACTACGTCTGAACTGCAGCTGGCTTGGACGCTTCGACATAAAGAGACTCCATTGCTCGGGCTTCCCTGTCGAGAAGCAGATTGACATCCCGTCCACATCTGAACGACTCCCTGCGGATGTCGACGAATCGGTTCTTCCTCAAAAGGTGCGCAACGGTCTCGAAGTCGTACATGAACTGATGACCGTGCGCGCGAAAGATCCTGTTGACGCTCATCATCGGCGCGTACAGGCCATCGAAAGCATCCTTCTGGCTATTCGGCAGCACTACATCCGTATCCCCGTTCTTGATTTGGACATATCGCGTGAGGTAGAGCTCGCCGTCCGGGACGCTGAGGCGAAGAGTGCCGCCCGGCTTGAGCAGCCGCCAACACTCTCGAAGCGCCGCATCACCGTCAGCGAGCGAAAGGTGCTCGAGACAGTGTTCGCTGAAGATGCCGATCACCGCCTCGGAAGGCAGCGGCAGTCCCCTTGTGATGTCCCAGCAAATATCTACGCCCGGATTCCAGTTGTAGTCGACGTTGATGAATTGCTCGTGCGTATGTGCCCCACATCCGAGATCGAGGTAGTCCTTGCCGGCCAACAGCTGTTGGTCGAGCAGAAACGCCCGGTTCCGCAACACCTTCGTCAGCAGATTCTGAACCGTGTAGTACGCGGTCAACGGACGCGACAGTGGCATCTCGACACTCATGAAGCTCATTCGCAACCTGCCATTCCTGAAAGGGCGAGAGCCCCTGTGGGTTCCGCGCCGCGGTACTCAGTCGACCACTTCAGCAGGGGCCGAACGACGCCGGGAATACCGCCGGGATAATCGCCGCGCGCCGTCTCGCCGGTGAGTGAATCCACGACCTGAAAGGCCGCCGCGTTCTTTTCCCAGAAATGCCAGACGTCCGGGCCAAGCGTCCGAATCGACGGGCCGATCAGCATGATGCCTTCAGACAACAGATTGCCGGGAATCCAGCCCGTGCTGACGTAACGCCCCGCCGGCCGCGGGCGGCGCCGCCATGCGGGATCCTGATCGAATGCGACGAAAGCAAAGGCGCCTTCGGCATTGTGGACGCTGAAATGCGGCAGGAATACGTGGCCGGCTTGCAGCACGTCGTACTCAACCTCGACACCGACGGCCTGACGAATGTCCACCGAATCGGCCAACTCACCGTCCTCGGTCCGAATGCGAATGGCACGAAGCCGGACGACATCGGTGCCAGGCGCCGTCGCCAGATCGTCCCATTGCCTGGCAGCCATGGTGCCGAGCCCGGAGTGAAGATACGAGGCGACGACTTCATGAGCCGGGCCGTCCTGCACGAGCCTCCCGTCCTGCAGGCAAATCGCGCGCTCGCAGAGACGAGTCACCGCCGGCATGTTGTGCGAGACAAACAGCACCGTGCTGCCCCGATTGCCGACCGACTGCATCTTGTCCATGCATTTCCGCTGGAATCGCGCATCACCCACCGCGAGCACTTCGTCGACGAGCAGAATCTCGGGTTCGAGGTGCGCGGCCACGGCGAATGCCAGTCGCAGGTACATGCCTGACGAATAGTGCTTCACCGCCGTGTCGACGAACCGTTCGACTTCGGCGAAGGCGACCATCTCGTCGAACTTGCGCGAGATCTCGGCTCGTTTCATGCCGAGAATCGCGCCACTCAGGTAGATGTTCTCCCGTCCCGACAGCTCAGGGTGAAACCCGGTGCCGACCTCCAGGAGCGACCCCAGCCGCCCGCGCACATCCGCCCATCCCTCGGTCGGCTCGCTGATACGCGAGAGAATCTTCAGGAGCGTGCTTTTTCCAGCACCGTTCCTTCCGATGATGCCCACGACGGCCCCGGGCTTCACATCGAACGACACATCCCTGAGCGCCCAGAGCGTCTCAGGCTGGGCCTTTCGCTTCCGCCGGAACCGGAACGCCGACGCAAGCACGCCGGCCGATTGTCGGGCGAACTTTCCCACCTGATCGCGGAGCGTGCTGTACGGTGCCTCTCTCGCACCGAGTCGATACGATTTGCCGAGCCCTTCGACGTGAATAGCCGAGTCAGTCATTGGAATTCCGACTCACGGCGCAACCAGGGCGGGCGCGCCCCGGCGGCTGAAATGGACCTGCTGCTCTGCCCAGAGACGGTCGCACAGTCGACCCGGTGGCGCGTCCACGTCGTCGAATGTCAACACCTGGTCCTTGGGAATGTCCCGGACGAGTCGACAGCCGGCTGCCAGGCCCATGGGCAGCAGGTTCTCAACGTCCTGCACGTCTGCGTTCTCAGCGAGCCCGTAGGTCATGTAGAAACCGATGCCGTCGAGCACTTCACCCGCTCGCAGATCGCGCTTTGCCGCGGCGACGACATGAACGACCGGGCCGGCGAGCGGTGCAATCGTCGCATCGCCGAAAATCACCGCGCGGGCGATCGTGAACGGCACTTCGAAGTGACACAGGTGGTACGGAGTGTAAAACGTATAAAGAGGTCCATCGCCCAGCTTGTAGAGCTTGAGATAGTGCTGCTGCACCGGGTGATCGTGGTGGCCAAGGACGAAGACGCCAGGGCCGGGCTGGGCCCCGACGACATAGTCCACCAGTCCGCCATCCATCAGCTGATCCATCGGGAAGAGCGATGCGGCGTCGGCAACCTGGCGGCAGTCGGGCCCGTACATCCCGCGGCGCCCCACCTTGAATCCTGTCGCATTCGCCACCAGCGCCATCTCGAATGACACCTTCGTGCCATCGGCGAACGATGTCGCCATGTTCGGTGTCAGGTGGTGGGCCCGCGCGAACCCTTCCTGGGTCGTCGGCGTGCGATATCGATCGTGCAATCCCTTGATGTTGCCCGCCAGGACGGGCCGGCAGCCGATGCCCCGGACAAACCGGATGAGATTCATGATGACACCCGGCTGATCGCCGTCCGAGTCGGTAAAGATCACGCCGGCCGCATCTGCCCGGACCTTGAGAATGGGGCCCAGCGTGCCGTTCAGCTCCGCGTTCATCGTGATCGCGTGCCTGCGGTTGGCAAGCGCCGCAAGCACGACGTGCGCGCCGAACTCCACGTCACCCGTCACCTCGAGCACCGCATCGATGCCTGCGGCTTCGCACAGCAGGGTGGGGTCGTCGGTGATGGCGGGACGCCCGCTCATCACGGCTCGTTCGAGCGCGTCAACGTCCGCGACGGTCGTCACATTCCGCGCGCCTGCCTGGAGATAGGCCTGGCGGGCAGCCTCGACGTGGCGGTTTGCGATCGCGGCGAGCTCCATTCCCGGAACAGCGGTCAGTATCTGCAAGGCGATGCCGCGTCCCATCGCGCCGGCGCCGACCATGCCGACCCTGACGGGATTTCCTTCCCTCTGGCGTCTGGCCAGCGCGTTGTCTATCAGGATCATCTCGATGTCCTCCCCACCTCATCAGCAACCGGTTCAACGATCTCGAAGGGCGGCCATGCTCGATCCTGATCGGAAATCGTCGAGATTTCGATGGGCCACCGTATGCCGAAAGCCCGATCGTCGTAGCGCATGCCGCGCCCGTGCGACGGGCTGTAGACCTGTGACACCTGATACATGACCTCGGTATCGTCCTCGAGGGTGAGAAACCCCTGGCCGAAGCGCTCGGGCACGTAGAGGAGCTCGTACCGCGATGCGGTCAACTCGAACGACAGCCATTGTCGATACGTCGGTGATTCGGGCCGCAGGTCGACGATTGCGTCGTACATCGCCCCGCGCGTGCACCTGAACACCTTGCACTCGGCGAACGGCGGCACCTGATAGTGCATTCCCCTCAGTGTGCCCTTGCGTGGATTGAAGATGATGTTGGTCTGCGCGACGCGTGTCATGAGGCCATGCGCGGCAAATTCTTCCGCACACCACGCACGCGCGTTGAAGCCGCGAGGGTCTTCCTTCTTCTCGAGGCGGATGAGATACGCGCCTTTCAGCGGGGTTTCGATGAAGATCATGGAGGCCGCTAGTCGAGGCACGACACGATGACGTGCGAGCCGTGCACTTCGTAGTCAATCGAAAGCTCGATCAGATCGGCGAGGGCTTGCCGTACCGCAGGCTGCTTGGCGGGATCGACGACAAACAGCATGCACCCGCCGCCCCCCGCGCCGCAGATCTTTCCCCCGTCCGCGCCGGCCACCATCGCCCGGGCGTACCAATTGTCGATCTGTGAGGTCGTGATGGTGCTGGCCAGCCGCCGCTTCAGTTGCCAGCTGTCGTCGAGAATGCGGCCGAAACAGGACGCGCTGTAGGATCCGTTGGAGATCAGCTCCCGAAGCTGATGCGCGTGCGATCGCATCGTCAGCAGGTCGTCGAGCTTGTGACGCGTGTTCGCCTTCTGCTCTGCCAGTACCGTACCGGTATCGCGCTGGTGACCGGTCCAAAACATCATGAACCGCTCGAACAGATCCCGCAGCACGCGCGCCACGACACGCTGCGGCTCGACCGTCACCGCGCCGCCGGGCCTGAACGAGAAAAAATTCAGGCCGCCGAAAGCCGCCGCATACTGGTCCTGCTTGCCGATGGGCTGCTTCAGCACATCGATCTCGATGTGCGACGCCTCTTCGGCCAGTTGCCCGGCGGTCACGCGCTCGCCGCGGTACGCGTGCAGCGCGTTGAGGAGGCCGACGGCGAAGCTGCTCGACCCGCCCAGTCCCGTCGAGGCCGGAAGATCGCCGACGGTGCTGATGTACACCGGAGGCTCGATCTCGAGGAATCGAAGACACTCGCGCGCAATGTCGTTCTCGATCTCGTCGATCCGATGCACCTGCTCGCTCTTCGAGTAGTTGAGCCGTATCGGCTCGTTGAACACCGTGGCATGACGCTTGACGGTCACATAGACGTACTTGTCGATGGCCGTGCTCAACACCGCGCCATAACTCCGTTCGTAGAATTCGGCCAGGTCGGTGCCCCCGCCCGCAAACGACACCCGCAGCGGCGTTCGGGTCACGACCAGGCCCGGCAGCGTCGATTTGGATTGCCTAACCATGTTTCACAGCCCAGTCGTATGGAATCTGATTTGTGAACGGATCGAGGCGAAGCATCTCGCCCGGCTCATGCGGCTCTGTTGCACAGTTCGCCATCACCACCATCTTGTCGCCGTAGGCCTTGTAGCCGTTGGCGATGCCGGGCGGAATCTGCACCAGGCAATAGTTGTCCTCGCCGAAGAACACCTCCTGGAGTTGCCCTCGGGTAGGCGACTCCTCGCGCAAGTCGTACATCACGAGCTTGGCGCGTCCGACCATCACCACGTTGTTCACCGTCATGGCCTGGTGGATGTGCCACGCCTTGACGACGCCCGGCCACGCGCACGAGAAGTAGATTTCGCCGAAGCTGATGAAGTGCGGATCGGTGGCCTTGAGCATGTGCATGATCTTGCCGCGCTCATCAACGATTTGCCGCAACGGGACGATATTCACGCCGTGAATCATGGCTCCCCCCGAGCGGTCGATTGCTCCACCGGAGCCCTTCGTCGAGGCGTCCGCTGGAAAGCAGGTGGCGGAGCCACTTGAGCCGCGTGAATCTTGCGTCGATGAAATCGGCATACGTCACTCCTTTGGCCTTGAAAGCGTCGTACAGCTCACAGGCGCCGTCTTCGGGGGACCACTTGAATTCACAGGTGGGAAACGTCCGCGCGAACTTTGCGAAGTTCGTCTTGTAGGTGCGCTGGTCGGCCCCAGGCTTCGCCACGACCTCCAGCGTTGAGCGCGGCACAGTGCGCACGACGATCTCGGCGAGCTCGCGAATCTGGCGATTGAGCGCATCGGTGCCGACGTTGAACGCCTGGTTGTGCACCTCGGCGGCGGGAGCCGCGACGACTGCCAGGAACGCGCGCGTGACATCCTGCACGTGAACCACGGGCCGCCATGGCTTGCCGTCGCTGTATACGGTCGCCTTCCCCGTGGTGACGGCGGCCCCGACGAGATCGTTGAACACGGTGTCGAACCGCATGCGGGGCGACAGGCCGTACACCGTGCCATTGCGCAGGTAGGTCGGCGAGAAGCCTTGCGAGGCGAGCCCCTGCAACGCCCGCTCGGCCCTCACCTTCGACCGTGCGTACTCGGTTTTCGGATCGAGCGGCGATTCCTCGTTCACCACCGCCGCATCCGACATGCCATACATGATGCAGGACGAGGAAAAGAGGAATCGCTTGACACCCGCGTCCCTGGCGATCTGCGCGAGGCGCACCGTGGCCT
>Ga0105106_10003462_pt1 | contig 11269 bp, 12 predicted proteins | sample PPLLaktember2015_5_FD_79109 | JGI IMG/M metagenome (GOLD analysis project Ga0105106, IMG submission 79109) | Freshwater sediment microbial communities from Prairie Pothole Lake near Jamestown, North Dakota, USA - PPLs Lake P8 Core (1) Depth... | ecosystem: Environmental > Aquatic > Freshwater >... | reverse complement strand
GAGGAACGCGAACCCGATGAGCAGCGGCCCCATCGAGGACTCGGCGAAGGCGTGGACCGAGGAGATGATCCCCGAGCGGGTGAGGAACGTGCCGAAGATGGACATCACGAACGCGCCGATCGCGAGCGCGACGTTCCAGACCCTCAACATGCCGCGCTTCTCCTGCACGACGACGGAGTGCAGGTAGGCCGTGCCGATGAGCCAGGGCAGCAGGCTCGCGTTCTCGACGGGATCCCAGGCCCAGTAGCCGCCCCATCCGAGCTCGACGTAGGCCCATCGGGCGCCGAAGAGGATGCCCGCGGTGAGCAGCACCCACGACCAGAGGGTCCACCGGCGCACCGAGCGGATCCACCGGTCGCCGAGGCGCCCGGCAGCGAGGGCCGCGATGGCGAAGGCGAACGGGACGGTGAACCCGACGAACCCGAGGTACAGGGCGATCGGGTGGACCCACTGCCCGTAGTTCTGGAGCAAGGGGTTCAGACCCTGTCCGTCGGCCGGCGCGGCGGGGAGCGTGACGAAGGGGTTCGCGTAGAAGGTGACGAGGATCGTGAAGAACAACAGGACGACACCGATCGTGGTCGTCACCCATGGCATCAGGTCGCGGTTGCGAGCCCTGTTCTGGTAGACGACCGCGGCACCGATGAGGGAGAGCACCCACGCCCACAGGAGGAGCGAGCCCGCCTGACCGGCCCAGAAGGCGCCGACCGTGTAGAAGACCGAGAGGCTCTGGCTCGTGTACTGGGCGACGTACTCGACTGAGAAGTCCTTGCGCAGGAGGAGCACGATCAGCGACACCGCCGCCACCGTCAGGGCGAGCGCGGCGGCCTTCATGGCGCCTTCGGCGCTCCGGACGGTCTCCTCCCGTCCCCCGCGTGCCCCGACGAAGCCGGCGACGACCGTCCAGCCGCCAGCGATCAGGGCCAGGAGGAGCGCGAAGTCACCGAGCAGAGTCACGGCCCCTCCTCTCGTACCTGCGCTCCTGCGCGAAGAGCCACAGCAGGTACGCGCCGTACAGGACGGCCGCGCCGACGTACGCCGCGACCACGTAGACGGTGCTGTTCGTCATCGGGACACCTCCGCCTCTTCGACCCGAGCGCGCAGGCGTCCCACCCGCAGCCGCACGGCCATCAGGTACAGATAGAAGAACGTGAACGTGGCCACGCCCACGAGGAGCGTGATGAGCATCTGCATCGGCAGGTCGCCGCTCTCCACGACGAACTGGGTCGGGTGCTCCGAGCGCCACCAACGCGCGGACAGGTACACGATCGGCACGTCGAGGAAGCCGACGATGCCGAGCACCGCCGCGAACTTCGCCCGCCGGATCGGCTCGGGCACGTAGCCGCGCAGCACGATGTAGGACAGGTAGATCAGCCAGAGCATGAGGAAGCTCGTCAGGCGGGGGTCCCACGTCCAGTAGACGCCCCACACGGGACGGCCCCACAGGGGTCCCGTGACGAGCACGGCGGTCGTGAAGATCACACCGATCTCGGCGGAGGAGGCCGCGATGTCGTCCCAGCGCCGCTTGCCGGTCGCGAGGAAGGCGATGCTCCCAACGAACACGACGGCGAACGCGAGGAAGCCTATCCACGCCGAGGGGACGTGGATATAGAAGATCCGCTGGGCTGCCCCCTGGTTCGCGTCCTCAGGCGCGTACACGAGCGCCATGGCCAGCAGGACCGGCATGGACACCAGGGTGAGCGTGCCCCACAGGCGCCGCCGCCCTCGCTCGACCCCCGCGGCACCCTCGGGACGGAGCTCCCCCACCGGCTGTTGCAGCGCGTCCGTCTTCACGTCACCTCACTCCTCCGTCACGTGTTGGAAGGTCGCGAGCGCGACCAGCAGGAACAGGGCGTCGTACCCGACCATCAGGAGCAGCCACGACGTCGTGCTCGCGGTCCAGGTCCCCGCGAACCCCGCCTCGCTGACCTTGACGGCTGCGACCATGACCGGGATCGACACCGGCATCACCAGCAGCGGGAGGATCGCCTCGCGGCCGCGGGTGTTCACGGCCATCGCTGCGAACAGGGTCCCCACGGTCACGAGACCGAGGGTCCCCAGGAACGCGGACAGCACCAGCAGCAGGGCCCCTCCGGCGGGCTCGAGCTGGAGCAGAATCACGAACAGGGGCAGGATCACGAGCTCGACCGCGAACGTGAAGCCCAGGTTCGTGAGGAGCTTGCCGAGGAAGACGGCCTCGCGCGGGGCGGGCGACACCAGCAGCCCCTCGAGGCAGGCGTCCTCTTTCTCGATCGCCATCGAGCGGCCCATCCCCAGCAGGGCCGCGAACAGGAACGCCATCCACAGGACCCCGGCGGCGATGCCCTCGCGACCCTCGCCACCGGTCGGGAAGGCGAAGCTCGCCGTCACGACGACGAGCAGCACGAACAGGCCGACCGACGCGACCACGTCGCGGGTCTTCATCTCCAGGCGCAGGTCCTTGCCGGCGATCGTGAGGGCGGGAGCGAGGATGCTCATCGGCGAGCCTCCGCCCTGAGCAGGCCCAGGTACGTCTCCGCCATCTCATCCGTGCTGCCGTCGACCGGCTGGTCGAGCGCGACCCGGCCGCCGGAGAGGACGAGCAGGCGACGCGGTCCGGAGAGGGCCCGAACGACGTCGTGCAGGGTGAGCATCACGATGCGCTCGGGGGTCGCGAGCTCCTCCAGGAGCTCGGAGAGCGAGGCGGCGGCCGCCTCGTCCAGGCCCGTGTACGGCTCGTCGAGCAAGATCACGGACGGGTCGTGGATCAGCGCTCGCGCGAGCGCGACCCGCTGGCGCGTCCCGCGCGAGAGCGCGCGGACCGGCTTGTCGAGCGCGTGCGCGACGTCGAGCCGCTCCGCCGCGCGCTCCGCCGCCTCGCGTGGGCGCGGCAGGCCGAACAGCTTCGCGTGGAACCGCAGGTTCTCCCGCGCGGTGAGGTCCGCGTACAGCATCGTCTCGTGCGAGACGAAACCCACCTGGGCGCGGAGCCGGGGCCCCGCCTTGCGCATCTCGATCCCCGCGATCGTGACGCTCCCGCTCGTGGGTGCGGCGAGGCCGGCGATCACCTTCAGCATCGTGGTCTTGCCGGCGCCGTTCGCGCCCATCACGGCCACGTAGGACCCCTGAGGGATCTCGAGGTCGACGCTCGCGAGCGCGAGCTGGGCCCCGAACGCCTTGGAGACCCCGTTCAACCGGATGCCGAGCGAGGGGCGCCGCTCCACCTGATCACTCCGTCTTGGTTTCGAACTTGGAGGGACACTTGGCGAACAGGGTGTCCGCGTGGAAGACGCGATCGGACCCGAGCGAGCCCTCGACGACCGCCTCGCCCTCGTCCTTCAGGGTGTCCGGCGCCGGTCCCTCGTACAGGACGGGAACGGTCGACGTCCCGTCGCTCAGCTGGAAGGCGACGGTCCCCGCCGCGGCGTCGATGGCGATCGTGCCGTCGACGACCTCGCCGGAGACCCGGACGTGTTCCCCTCGCATCTCGAGGACCTCGGTGGGCGTGTGGTAGTAGACGACGGAGCGGGTGAACATCGTGTAGCCGACGGCGAAGAGCGCGGCGAACACGGCCACGCCCAGAAGGACCAGCGGGACGCGGCTGGGACGGCGCTCGTAGCCCTCGGGCGCGTCGATCTCGGGGAACCCCATCTCGTCGCTATCTGCGATCCCGGGCATCTCCAGCTCCCTCCTTGCCGCTGGTCAGGGCCGGAACGAGCGAAATCGGCCTACTTCCGCCCTCTTTGGGGGAAATGGTCCGACTCCGCCCTAGGGTCGGTATGGGCCCGGCGACCCCTCACGATGGGGCCGATGGTCCGGTGCTGACCCTCGGTCACGATGGGAACGTCGCGGCATGAGGGTGCGACCGGACGGAACCGACGGGTCCGCGCTGGCGTCGGGCCAGGACGACGTCGCACCTGCACCGCCGCGGCTCAGTGCCGACGACGACGTGTTCCAGGAGGGACCGGAGCCGGGACCGCGGCGCGGGCGTGCCCGTGGCGCCGCGGTCGCGGCGGTGGTTATCGCGATCGCGCTGGCGGTGGTGTGGGTGGCCATGGAGGCGCGGAGCGGCGGCGATCTCGGGCAGGACCCGTTCGGCAGAGCGGCCCCGGATTTCGAGCTCCCCGTGCTCGGCAGCGACGGCGAGACGCTGGCCCTGTCCGATCTCCGCGGCACACCGGTCGTCCTGAACTTCTGGGCGTCGTGGTGCGGCCCCTGCAAAGACGAGGCGCCCATCCTCGCGGCGGCGGAGCCGGGGTGGCGCGAGCAGGGCGTGGTCTTCCTCGGGGTGGACTCGCAGGACGCCGAGGCCGACGCCCTGGCCTTCGAGGAGCGGTTCGCGATCGGCTACGACAGCGTCGTCGACGCGAGGGGCGAGGTCGCGGCCAACTTCGGCGTGTTCGGCTTCCCCGAGACCTTCTTCATCGACGCCGAGGGCGTGATCCGCGCCAAGCAGGTCGGTCCGGTCGACGCGGAGATCCTCGACACGTACATCGCGTCGATCCTGGGATAGGTGGTCGACCGTGTCCCCCGTCAACTTCGAGCAGGCGCCCATCCTCCTGTTCTGGGAGACGACCAAGGCGTGCAAGCTCGCGTGCAAGCACTGCCGGGCCGAGGCGATCGCCGAGGCGATGCCCGAGCAGCTCTCCACAGATGAGGGCAAGCGCCTGATCGACGACCTTCGGGCGTTCACGCCCCGCTTCCCGGTCATCATCTTCACGGGTGGCGATCCGTTCATGCGCTCGGATCTGTTCGAGCTCGCGGCGCACGCCCGGTCCTACGGCATGCCGATCGGGTTCGCCCCCAGCGTGACCCCCCTCCTCACGCGCGAGGCCGGCGTCCGGATGCGCGAGGCGGGCTCCAAGACCGTGTCGATCAGCCTGGACGGGGCCGAGGCGGCCACCCACGAGGGCGTGCGCGGCATCGAGGACCACTTCCGCAAGACCGAGGAGGCCGTGCGGATGCTCGTCGAAGAGGGCCACACGGTCCAGATCAACACCACGGTCATGCGTCGCAACGTGGAGGAGCTGGCGGACGTCGCCGCCCTCCTGTCGAGCTGGGGGGCGCACATCTGGGAGGTCTTCTTCCTGATCCGGGTCGGCCGCGGGTCCGAGCTCGAGGAGCTCACGCCCGAGGAGAACGAGGACGTCGTGCACTTCCTGTACGAGGCCTCGCGCTACGGCTTCATCGTCCGTACGGTGGAGGCACCCTTCTTCCGTCGGGCGGTGGCGCAGCGGCGCGATGCCGGTCCGGACGTGGACCCAGTGTCGGCCTTCGGGCTCGGCCCCCTCTACGAGCGGCTGACGTCTCGGCTCCGTGGACGGTTGGGCGAGCCGGGGTCGTCGCGTGCGCAGAGCGTCGGCACGCGCGACGGGAAGGGCATCCTGTTCGTGTCCCACGACGGCGACGTGTACCCGGCCGGGTTCCTCCCGTACCGGCTCGGCAACGTCCGGCGTGACGACATCGTCCAGCTCTATCGGGAGCACCCCTTGCTGAGGTCCATCCGGGCCACCGAGTTCGGTGGGCGGTGCGGTGTGTGCGAGTTCGCGGACGCGTGCGGCGGCTCGCGCGCGAGGGCGTTCGCGACGTTCGGCGACGCCCTCGCGGAGGACCCCGCCTGTGCGTTCGTGCCGGCCCGGTCGGCCGTGAGCGGCTGAGGACGCTCGGGTCTCGACAGGCCTCCACATCGGGTGTCGGACCGGACGGCCTCAGGGCTGGGGGACACACGCCCTGGCTGCCCGCCCTAGGGATGCGTTGAAGTACCTGCCAGAAAGGGGTCGTCGTGCGGCTCGAAGCCAGGGTCATGCTGTGGATGGCCGTGCTCCTCGGTGCGGCCGCCGCGATCGCGCTCGCCGTGATGGCGCGCCTGGAGACCCAACGGATCGAGCGCCAGTGGATCGAGGCCGGCCAGGTGGTCGCGGAGACCACGGAGGACAGCCTCGAGGTGGGCATGCTCAACAACTCGCCGGAGGACATCCGCGAGTCGGTCAAGAACGTGGAGGAGGGCGATCTCGTCGAGTCGGTCACCGTCTACCGGCGGACCGGCACGCCCTGGGTGACATCCAGCCCCGACCTAACGCTCAGCGAATCGGCCAAGGCGGCCCTGATGTCCTCGATGGCCGACAACCGGACGGTGGACTCCTCGGGTGAGGGCACGCTGTCGGTCTTCGTCCCCGTCCCCAAGAGCCCCGAGTGCGTCGGCTGCCACTCGGAGGCGTCCGACGTGCTGGGCGCGGTCGAGGTGCGCCTCGACGAGCGTCCGTTCCAGGAGGACCTGGTGCGGAGCGCGCGGACGTCGCTCGTCTTCGCCGGGATCCCGCTGCTGCTCGGCATCGTGGCCTCGGTCTGGGCGATCCGCAAGAGCGTGTTGCGCCCCCTGGCGGACATCGGCGAGGCGGCCGAGCAGCTGGGGGAGGGGGATCTGTCGGTGCGGCTCCCGAAGTACCGCGGCTGGGAGCTCGCCGAGGTCTCCTCCACCTTCAACGAGATGGCGACGCAGCTCGAGCACCAGCAGCGCGACCTGAAGGAGACCGCGGATGAGCTGCGGTCGGATCTCGGGAGCATGGAGGAGATCCAATCGCTCCTCACGTCTGGTGCCGGCCTGGGCGACGTCCTCCGAAGGGCCGCGAGCAACGTGGGTGCCGCGCTCGACGCGTCCGGCGTCGCGATCTGGCGGATCGGCGCGGAGGGGGCGGCGGCGGTGTGGGGAGCGCCTCCACAGGACCCAGCGGTCGTCGAGCGGGCCACGTCGCAGGACGCGACCGTGACCTCGGCGGGGGACCTCGGGTCGGTGCCGTTCGAGAACGAGATCGGGTGGGCCGTCGCTCCCACCCGGATCGGCGAGCGCGTGCTGGCCGTGGTCGCGGTCGGGTGGGATCCGCCCACGAAGCTCGATCAGTCCGAGCGCGACATGCTCGCCTCGCTCGCGGGGCTCCTGGGCGTGGCGGTGCGCAACGCGGAGCTCCTGGAGCGGCTCCAACAGAAGGAGCAGGTGCTGGAGGGGTTGCTGCGCAAGACCCTCACGGTCCAGGAGGAAGAGCGGCGGCGACTCTCCCGCGAGCTGCACGACGAGACGAGCCAGGTGCTGTCCGCGCTGATCATGAACATCGACCTCCTGGAGTCGCAGGCGCCCGTCGACGACGCGTCGAGGGCGCGGATCGGGGCCGTCAAGGCGCTCGCCGAGGAGGCGGCGCGCAACCTGGATCGGATGCTGTTCGAGCTCCGGCCGGCGTTGCTCGACGAGCTCGGACTCATGCCCGCGCTGCGGTGGTACGTGGCGCAGATGAGCGACCTGTGGAGCATCCCGATCGACTTCGAGGGAGCCAAGCTCGGTCGTCTCCCGGACCACATCGAGCTCGCAGCCTTCCGGATCGTCCAGGAGGCCGTGGGCAACTGCGCGCGACACGCGCGTCCCTCGCGGGTCAGCGTGCGCGTCAAGCTCGTGGACGACGTCCTGCACCTCGAGATCGAGGACGACGGGATCGGCTTCGATGCGCTGGAGGTGGCGGCCCGGGCGCGCACCGGCGAGGCGGTGGGTCTGGAGGGTATGCGGGAGCGGGCCGAGATCGTCAGAGGGACGTTCCGCGTCGACTCCGTGCCGGGAAGGGGAACGCGCGTCGCGGCGGAGCTCCCCCTCCCGGAGGAGGGATCCCCCGGGGTTCAGCCGGGCGACGGAGTTGCGCAGCCAGTGACGACGAGCGAAGGTAGCGAACTGACATGAACGGGCGTGTGAAGGTCCTGGTCGTGGACGATCACGAGATCGTCCGAGAGGGCATCAGGATGGTGCTGGCCGCCGATCCGGAGCTCGAGGTGGTCGGCGTGGCCTCCTCGGGCGAGGAGGCGATCGAGAAGGTCCGGGAGCTGGAGCCGAACGTCGTGCTCATGGACATCGGCATGCCAGGACTGTCCGGCTTCGAGGCCACCCGCCGGATCCGTGAGTCCCATCCGGAGACGCAGGTGGTCGCCCTGACGGTGCACGACAGCGAGGGCTACGTCTTCCAGATGCTCCAGGCGGGGGCGACAGGATACGTCGTGAAGCGTGCGCCCTCGGAGGACGTCATCGCCGCGGTGAAGCGAGCCAACCAGGGGGAGGCCGTCCTGCACCCGAGCGTGGCCAAGCTCCTCATCAAGGACTACCTGTCGAGGGTCGCCAAGGGCGAGGAGACCTCGTTCGACACCCTCTCGGACCGCGAGCGCGAGATCCTCAAGCTCATCGCCGAGGGGCAGACGAACCGCGAGATCGCCGACACCCTCTTCCTGTCGATCAAGACCGTCCAGGCGCACCGCGCCAACCTCATGCGCAAGCTCGGCATGCACGATCGCACCGAGCTCGTGAAGTACGCGATCCGCAAGGGGATCATCGGCCTCGACGAGGCGTGAGCGACGCCCCTCCCTCACCCGGTGAAACCGCCGAGGAGCCAGCCGAAGTACCGGATCGCCTCGATCACCGCGGTCGTCATCACGAGCATCAGGATGAGGAACCCGACCGTCAGGTAGAAGCCGCTGATGAGCAGCGCGAGGGTGCTCGTGCCGGTCCTCGCGCGGAACACCTGGTCCGTCCCGACGACCCGCCGGTACCAACCCGGGTACCGCTCCTGGATCTCGTGCAGCGGGATGTTGCCGGAGAAGATGACCTCGTCCACGGGGAAGACCTCGGGACGCAGGTGCGTGTTGAAGTAGTGCACCGTGAACAGGAACCCCATCGCGAGGATCGCCTCGTACGAGTGGAAGATCCGCGCGGCGTTCACCAGCCAGCCGGGGAGGAACTCGAGGAACCGGTTCGGGAACCACATCACGAGACCGGTGAGGCCGATGATGAGCAACCCCCAGACCTCGGCGATGTAGTCGAACTTCTCCCAGAACGTGAAGCGCGCGAACTCGGGCCGAGGCCCTTGCCCCTTGAGGTAGCGGATCTGCTGGCCGATCTGCTTCACGTCTGTCCAGCGGGGCACGATCGAGTCCTGGTTGAAGATGGCGCGGATCTTGAACCGTCCCGTGAGCCAGGCGATCGCCATGCCGGCGACGTGCATGAGCGCCGAAGCGCCGAACGCGACGGCGCACACCTTGTGAACGGCGGCGGCCCCGCGCTCGCCCCCCCACAGATCCAGGAGCGGCCTCGCCCAGAAGGCGTCCGCGTAGTGCATCGGCATCCCTGTGAGGACCAGGCCGAACACGCCGGCCGCCAGGACCGCGTGGGTCGCTCGAGCCCACCAGCTCCATCGTCGGACGACGAGGGTCGTGCCGTCCTGCTCCCGCGGGTGCTCGACGGTCTCGACCGCGGTGGCGCTCACAGGACCCCTCCCTCGCCGGTCCGCTCGCTGACCCGGGCGGCCTGCCGCCGCCACTCGTGGCGGATCCCCAGGACGGTGAGGTAGCCGAAGAACCCGAAGGTGCCGATCAGCAGCGTCAGCATGTAGATCGTGATGGCGCGTAGGCGAGGGTCCTCGGGGATCGGCCCCTCGGACAGGTGCATCTGGACGTCCACGAAGTTCGCCGGCGCGTTCGTGTGGCACTGGCGGCAGGTCGTGAGGATGTTCGCCTCGTTGACCGGCGAGCCCGGGTTCTCAGTCGGAAGGACGGTGTGGTACCCGTGGCAGTCGGCGCAGGTCGCGACGTCCTCACCGGCGAGGTGCGTCTCCATCCCGAACGCGTTGCCGCCCATGAACCGCTCGTTCATCTGCTCGTGGCACCGCGCGCACTGCTCGCTCGCGCGGTGCACGAAGTCGCGGGTGCCCGCGTCCTGGACCTCGTGCGAGCCGTGACACGTGATGCAGGTCGGCCTCGGGCCCTCACCCGAGGTGCCGTGGTACCCGGCCTCGTACTCCTCGTGCTGCTGCTCGTGGCACCCTGCGCAGGAATCGCGAGCGGCGTCGCGCCGGTCATGCATCGTGGCCTTCAGCGCGCTGTGGCAGTCGATGCAGGTGAACCCGGCGTGGACGCTGCCCATCACGGAGTCCGGCGTCACGTGGATACCTGGCCGGTACTCGCCGTCGTCGGCGATGACGATGTCCGGCAGCGCGTGGCATCCGACGCACTCGCCCGCCGTCATCGGGTCGGGCGACGGCGTCGAGGTCTCCTGGGCGGAGACCGTGGTCGCCCCGAAGGCCAGCGCCCCGCTCGCGACCAGCACCCAGGCCGCGAACGTCGCGATCCGCCGAACCCCTCTCATCGTGTCGTCACCTGGTGAACGAGAGGGCCGCCGTCCGTGGGACGGCGGCCCCGGGAAGTCGGGTACGGGTGGTTCAGATCACGCCGAGCGCGCTCAGGAGCCACATGACCCCGAGCAACACCAGCAGTGCCGCCCAGAGGAACGCGAACAGCAGGAGCGGTGCGATCGAGACCGCCGCGACCGCGAGCCCCGCGTTGGCCACGGCCGAGCTGGCCTCGGCCTTCTGGTGTGCGGACTCCTTGATCCTGACGAACAGGCTCCGGGCGCCGACCGCGAGCAGGCCCACGCCGAGCGCGATGCCGAGCGCCATCGGCTCCCACATGATCACGAGCAGGGCGCCGACCGCCAATACCATCGTCGCCAGCGAGAGGAACCACATCTCGGCGCCTGCGAACCGGTTCTCCTGTGCTGCTGCCTTGTGAGTCATCGTCGCGACCTCCTTGTCTGGTCTGGTCGCGTTCCCTGATGCTCACGGTAGGAGCTACGCCCTCAGGCGTGTATCGGTTGGAGCACCCTACGGCTGGCGATGAGGACCTCAAAACCGCCTGGGCTCTCCCGCCTAGGGGAGAGGTGTTCTTCACCCTAGAGGTCTGGGGCGCTGAGCCTAGGACTCCTAGGTCCATGACCCTAGGGCCAGGCCTCTGAGCAGGATAGACGCTCCTTGGCCGCGGTTCGAGGCGGTCGAGGCGGAAGGCCCGATGGGGGGCGATCGTCACCGCGGCCGGGCTCCCGACGCCGGAGGTGAGCGCCGTGGACGCCTGAGGCGATGGGGGGCGTCCGACGGTGCCGGGGGCCATGAGGTACCTAGAGCCTTCCGCTGGTGTGGAAGTGGCAGGTGGTGCACAGCTGACCCCTCCCGTGCTCGGGATCGGTCGTCGCGTGGCAGGTGAGGCAGAAGTCCTGGAGACGGTCCCAGTGCGCCTGGACCGCGCCGAACCCCTCAACGGTGCCGCTCGAGCGCCCGTCCGGGCTCACGACGCGCTCGCGGAGCATGTAGGCGTTGGTCGAGCCGTGGACATCGTGGCAGGCGGTGCACGCGAGCCGGGCTCCGTCCGGTCCGTGAACGGCGTCGGAGACCCACTCCTCGTACACGAACTTGTCGTGCGTGGTGCCGTCGGCCTCACG
>Ga0105106_10003461_pt1 | contig 11271 bp, 10 predicted proteins | sample PPLLaktember2015_5_FD_79109 | JGI IMG/M metagenome (GOLD analysis project Ga0105106, IMG submission 79109) | Freshwater sediment microbial communities from Prairie Pothole Lake near Jamestown, North Dakota, USA - PPLs Lake P8 Core (1) Depth... | ecosystem: Environmental > Aquatic > Freshwater >... | reverse complement strand
TGAATCCCCCCAAAATAGCTAGCTTCTCATACTGGCGGAACTTATCCAGAGCGCTCTCGAGCCAAGCTGTACCTTTAGGGATCTGGTCATCGTCTTGCACGAGACACACTACGTTTGCATTTGCGAACCTGATCGTCCGATCGAGGATCCGGATCTCGTGCAGGTCGTTGGAGAGAATCAGAAAGTCGTTCGGTTTCACGAGCAGTGATTCCCATTTTTGCCTGGAACCGTCCAGGGACCCGTCATCGCAAACGATCAGTTCATGATCCTCGACTTGACGAAGCCCGGCCAGCAGCGCATTCACGTTGGATACGCGGTTGAAGGAATGAACCACGAACGCAACGCTTGGGCGCTCGATGTATCGCTCGTTGGAGCTGGCCCTACGCGCCTTGGCTGCCTTTACTCGTTCGATTACTAACGGATCAACGTCAGTCACCCGGCTAAACCTCCTTTGATCACTCGGAAGCTTGCGGTCGTATGGCTAGAACTGGCTGTTTCTGCCAATCCTGACCCCTGTGTGGCTTGCTGAAGGGGATTTCCATCATGAACCGCCCCTCGAAGATTACTCCAAGGAGAGTCCACCGCTTAAGCAGCCGCGCCATGCGCTCGGGACTGTAGATGCGATGGGCTTCCGAGGATACGTCCGCTTCTCCCACTGGAACCGCCAGCAGTTGTACGCCGCCCTCATTCAGGGTCCTATATGCGAAGTCGGTCATCCAGGAAACGTCACCGTCTTCGTCTTCAGCGTCCCCATATCGTCCCAGTCCAATATGCTCTACCGTCGAGAACGAAACGAGGGCGTCCACTCTCCGCCCTGCCCTGTCCCATTCGCGGTAGTCGACGGTACGTAGATCTGCAATCTCGGAGCGAGGTTTTCGGAGATCCAGAGTCACGATGTTCCGACACCCGTGCTCGTAAAGGAGCGCCTCGACCCAGGGTGAGACCGATCCTATAACGAGCACTTTCGCACTCGCCGGTGCCCACCTTTCGAACGCGAGCGTCAGATCATGCTGGCCCCCGGGATAGTCAAGCGGTTCGATAGACTGCCCTTTTCGCAGGCTCCTGAGGAGCTTCTCCCACATCCCACGCGTCCACACAAGCTCCATTGGGATATCCTGGACCTCCAGGGATGCCGATATCTGGCTAGGATAGAGAACCGAATCCATCTCCCTTGAAGTCGCCATTCGTGCCCAGGATGGCTGCAGGTGCTTCGCCTTCACATCATTACCATTCAGCGGCTCAAGCCGTTCCCACATCTTTGCGGGAGCGAACTCGCATCAGTCTAGCCGGGTGTTTGCCGCATGTACCCGGCCCGCGATATCCGGCAGACTATGGCGGTACTGCTCGGCGATCAAACGATGGTTCCGCCATTGATTGTGAAACCTCACTTCCTTACCAAACAGCATGGTTCCTCCGTCAAGCGAGTAGTGCTTGGGGGGTCCTTTGAAGGGAACGAACCGATAACCGACCTCGTAACCGCTGATCCAGGCTCTCAAACAAAGCTCACTGTCGAATCCGATGCCGGGTTCTCCAGGCGCTGATAAGTTTCGATCCCACCCGCCCATGGCGAGGTACGCCTGCTTCCGAATGAAGTATGGACCAATATTGACATGGGTAACGAACCGGAACTCCGTCTCACCCCATATTGCACTGTCCCGAGCCTCGATCGGTGAAACGTGGAATTCGTTGAATCCCATGAAGCCTCCCAGGATCACCAAATTCGGATGCCGTTGGAACGCCAGGAGGGCGGGTTCGAGCCAATCCTGCAGCTTGATCGGGATCTGGTCATCGTCTTGTACAAGGCAGACCACCTCGGACGACGCCATGCGAATCGCCCGATCGAGGATCCGGATCTCGTGAAGGTCGTTAGAGAGAATTAGAAAGTCGTTCGGCCTCGCGAGCAGCGATTCCCATTTTTGCCTGGAACCGTCCAGGGAACCGTCATCGCAAACGATCAGCTCATGATCGGCAACGCGCCGCAGCCCCGATGCAATCTGGCCGATGTTCCCAACCCGATTGAACGAGTGAACGATGAAGGCAATCGTGGCGTCTTCGCCGTCGCGGTGGTACAGAGAATCACCCATAGGATTCGCCAGCATACATGTCTCCATCAGGTTTACCCGAATGTATGAAAACCGGTATGCGTATTCATATGCGGGATCGCTGGCTCATGAAGCAAGACAGTTCGCGCGAGACTCGATCCGTTGTGAACCAGATACGAACACTTCGTAAGTAACAAATACTCTACTACCGCCTCCTCCCCGTTGCGAGCTGCACGGTCCCGGTTATCTGCGATATACCCTGGCATGACCCAGCCTGTTGGGCCTGCTCCTGCCGCAGGCCCCTCCGTGTGGCGAAGGCTTTCGTAACCAACTACGCGATCGCCGAATTCCCGGCGCATGAAGGCCAAAGACTCCTCGGCGTCAGTCGCTACGAACACGCAGGCGTCCGGCACTTCCATAAGCAAAGAACGAACTTCGTCGCGATATCTATCATATTGCAACGAGTTCTTCCGATGTGGGCGCTTCTCTTCGATCGATACGGCATCCGTACCGCGCAGGTGAACACCTATCGTATCTCTCCCACTTAGCTTCTCCCTGTAAAATCGATCAACCTTGTCACGGATGTACTGCCTAGGACGGACAAACTTCCGAATCACCTCACTCGTGGTTGCACGCAATTTTTCTCCAGGATCCTCAAGCAGGTATGGAATCTTGAGTGCTTTGCCGATGAGGGCCTCATGGTCGCCGAAATGGGCGGAGGCGAACACATTGTCCTCAACGAAGCGCCCAGGCTCGAATGCACTTGGCGGGTCGATGGATAAAGCTGTCCGCACTCTGGGTGGAATATACGCGGCTGGGTAGTCTGGAACAATCGGTTCGAAGTAGTATTCCCACACGGTGTCTGAACCGCGATAACCTTTGGGTGTCCAGTAACAAGTACGCCCCTGAAAGTAAGCGATCGGGACCCTCCCATCGCCAAGCGCCCAGGGGATGTTGGCAATCACTTGTTGAACAAGCGAGAAAAGGCCAACATCCCGCTCGCAAATAATATGGATACCGCCCGGGGGGGCGGGCTGCGATGTATGGTCCAGATCCTCATGGCGGTGCTGATGAGTATTAGGAACCGTCACGCCACGCCTCGGGCGATGAGTCTCGGCCCCAGTAGAAAGGCTAACTCTCCAGGGTCGATACTGCTCGTGTACCAGTCAACTGTTCTTCGGATCCCATCTTCAATGGACACTGTCGGTTTCCAGCCCATTAGGCGGAGGCTCTTTTCGCCATCTAGTGCCCGGTGTTTAACGCCAACAGGCCCGTTCGGCAAGTATCTAATGCCATCCCGAGGCCGCCATCCAACTGCATCGAAGATAAGTTCCACAAGTTGGTTGATGCTGTAAAACTCAGCGCTTCCCACGTTCACAGCCTCTCCATTATCAACGTGCTCACAAGCGGCGATGAGGCCCGATACCACGTCGTCCACAAAAGTGAAGCCTCTGCTTTGTTCACCGTCCCCCCAAATCTCGAACGGCGACTGCCGGATATGTGCCTTCGCAATCAACGCAATCACAGCGTGAGATTCATTCTCGCGCGGACCATAGGCTGTTGAGATCCTGGCCGATGCCGCCTTAATGCCGTGCTGTCTGTGATGCGCGCGAAGGGACAGCTCGCCCATTAGCTTAGCCCATCCATACTCTTCGTCTGCGAATGCACCACCGCGCTGCTCGAACGACACCATACTTTCTTTGAGCAGCATGGGTTCGTCTTGGATATCCGTGGGATAAACGCATGCAGAACTCGCATACGTCACCTGCTCTACGCCGTTCCGAGATGCGGCATCAATGACGATGTTATCGAGAGCCATATTCCCGGCGCAGTTCGCGGGATGACTACTTATGTAGCCGCGTCCTCCGTGGTCTGCCGCGAGGTGGAAAACGACCTGGCAACCCTTGGTTGCAGACTCTGCAAAATCCATTCTTCGAAGATCGCCTTGAAGGAATTCAATATCCTTGCGGACGGAAGACAGGTTCGCGAGCGAACCGCTCGACAGGTCATCCGCGACACGTACCGCTGCACAACCAAGACTCAGAAGCTTCTCGACTAGATGGCTGCCAATGAAGCTCGCACCGCCGGTTACTAACACCTTCGACTTCGTCCAGTTCATTGTTTATGTACCCTTGATCGATCTATGATGTTTCGGTAAGATGATCTACGCAAAGGAGGTGGCAATGGCTGGGTGAGCAGAACCTGTCTTACCGCCAGAAAAGGAATATATTTACGGATGATTAATAGGTTGAAATTTTTTGTAAATGCCAGGGAATTACGGTTGTGCTCTTTGTTAATCCCTGCGGAAAATAATAAATAATAATTTTATTATATCTTACAAAAATATATATTAAATTAATGAAATTAATCACATTGCTGAGAAGAAGAAGCGCATCTCGGTCGTTTATTAATAACTGGAAAAATGGGTGAAGAGACCTCTGATCAATTGAGATCAGAATGGTTAGAGAAAATCCAATATGCTCAAGCAAGCCTGGATGCGGTGGAGAGAGATAATACGTATCATCTAAATGATTTGGAATTAGCGCTAACTTTATTGGAAAAGCTGTCACATCTATACCAAAGGCTCGAATTCAGCGATAAAGCAGTGATCTTGCGGATATTGGCAAAACACATTATAGTTAACCAACAAGGTGATATCATTGATCACCAGTTGAATTCTCCATTTTTGTATCTAGAATCATTGGTTCGGGGACTTCAGAATAACATATGTGGTTAGGATCAAGTCCTATACCGCCCACACCACAGCCGTTGAGCAAATTCAGCGGCTGTTTTTCGCTGAACATCGCAGACGTTGACGATTCCGTAATTGTTTGGTATGATGCCTGCGATCGATTCCCGGAATATTAGATTCGTTTAATCAGATTTTACGAAGGAGAAAGCTTATCAGCGCAACAAATTACCGAGTTAATGATGCCATCCGAGTCCCACAGGTGCGTGTAATTGGCGCCAAGGGTGAAAATGTTGGGGTGATTACCATCGAGGAAGCCCTGCATCTTGCCCAGGAAGCGGAACTTGATTTAGTCGAGGTGGCCCCAAATTCTGACCCACCGGTTTGCCGGGTAATGGATTTTGGCAAGTTTATTTACGAACGCGCCAAAAAGGATAAGGAGGCAAAAAGGGCCCAAACCAAGATCGAAGTCAAGGAAATCCGCCTGCGCCCCAAAACCAATGATCACCATCGTGATCTTAAAGTGCGTGACGCCCGACGCTGGTTGGAAGTCGGCATGAAGGTCAAAGTACGCATCCGCTTCCGCGGGCGCGAGATCAGCTACCCAGAAATCGCACTGACCGACCTTAAATCGATTGCCGATGAACTTTCTGATATCGCTATCGTGGAGCAAACGCCTGGTCTGGAAGGGCGTACCATGTTAATGGTATTGGCGCCTGGAAAAGCTCCTAAAAAGAAATAACTGGCGCGCTGAAATCATCATTCTCCGGTATAATAGTCGTCCCGTTGACCTCCGCGGAAGCAAGTTGTCCGCGGAATTTTATGTGAGAGGAGTTCGGAAAGTGACCCGCAAAGCAAGAACAGGCAAGTACAAGATTAAGACGCATAAGGCAACCTCAAAGCGCTTTCGCTTAACGGGTAGCGGGATTTTGGTGAGCACCAAAGGTGGTAAGAGCCACTTTCGGCGCCGCACCTCTGCTCGCGTCAAGCGACTGCTGGACGAGATGATCCCCGTCAAGGGACGTGGGATTATCAAAACCGTCCACCGCCTGGCGCCCTACATGAAGAAGGCAGCCTGAGGCAGCCCTGGCGGACGCCTTTCTGGCTTCCGCAGTTCGATTTTATCCACCTTTTAGTGCGGCTGTTGGGTGTAACTAACGAGCAGAGATAACTGCTGGCGTCCAGGGGTTCGCAGGAGAGTAGAAAATGGCACGTGTAAAAACTGGTCCATATCGTCACCATCGGCACCAAAAAGTTCTGAAGATCACCAAAGGTCAGTTTGGTTCTCGCAGTACCCTGTACAAACGAGCGAACGAAGCCATGCTGAAAAGCCTGTGGTATGCCTACCGAGATCGCCGTACCCGCAAGCGCGACCTGCGCCGTTTGTGGATTGTGCGCATCAACGCGGCTGCTCGTATCAATGGCATTTCTTACAGCCGCCTGATCCATGGCATGCGGGTGAATCACATCTTGATCAACCGCAAGATGCTGGCAGATCTGGCTGTACGTGATCCAAAAACCTTCGGTGCAGTGGTTGCCCGGGCACAATCCTGATCCAATCACAGCGTAGATTATGACGTGGGGCGGCTGGTGCCGCCCCATTTTTGTTTAAACAAACGGTATACCACCCGTGTAGTATAATCCCCTGCATACGGAGGCAGTTATGAACGAATCACAGGGACCCAAGTCTATTCGCCCGCAGGGTGGCGTTTTTAATGATCTCACCCAATATGCCAAGCTGGTCTTGCGCCTGATGGGTGACCGCCGTGTTAATCCCCTGGTCAAGCTGCTCCCGATCGGCTCGCTGGCTTATTTGCTCATTCCAGATCTGGTGTTAGGACCGGTGGACGATGCGGTCGTTGTGTGGATCGGCACATATTTATTTGTTGAGCTTTGCCCCCCAGAAGTTGTCACCGAACACCGCGTCGCGCTAAATCAGGTGTCCCCAGGCGAGGGGCCTGCAGTGCGCCCCCCAGAGGACGAGATCATCGACGCTGAGTTCCGCGACCAATAACAAACCCCAACCCCAATTTAAGAGTAGTATTAATATGAACCGAATTCTTATGATTCTATCGGCTTTAGTCCTTGGCGCTATTTACCTAGTGGCTTGCAGCCCAGCGTCCGAGCCGTCCGGCTCCGCAACACCCCTACAACCAACCGCCAGCTCTAATCCAACGGGGACCCAGGCACAGCCGAGCCTGCCTGCCGGCGCCACCCAGTTACCCGACCCATCCAGTACACAGACAGCCGAAGCCACTCAGCCAGGCATGCCTGCACTCACCGAATCTCCAGCATTTGTGGCAAGCTTTCCCAACCCCGACTCATATACCTGGGCGCCGGTCGCCACAGGCCTGGAGTCTCCTGTGGGTATCGCCCATGCTGGAGATACACGCCTGTTTATCCTGGAACGTAGCGGACGCATCCGTATCCTGCAGGATGGCGCCCTTGTGCCCGAACCGTTCCTGGATATAACCGATCGGGTTCGAGCGGGTGGAGAGCGCGGCCTATTAGGTCTGGCCTTCCACCCACGCTATCCAGAAACGGGTACTTTCTTCGTCAATTACACCGACCAAAATGGGCATACTCATATTGCTCAGTTCAATGTGCGTGCAGACAATCCCAATCTGGTAGATGCAAGCAGTGAAAAACAAATCCTGTATGTAGAGCAACCCTACCCAAACCACAATGGCGGCGCCCTGGCCTTCGGGCCGGATGGCTATTTATACATCGGCCTGGGCGATGGCGGCAGCGGGGGTGACCCGCTGGGTTATGGACAAAATTTAGAGGTCTTGCTGGGCAAAGTCTTGCGAATCGACATTGACCAGGGCGATCCTTATGCGATCCCTACCGGCAACCCATTTGCAACTGGCGGAGGGCGCCCAGAAATTTGGGCTTATGGATTGCGCAACCCCTGGCGTTTCGCCTTTGACCGCCTGTCGAGCGATTTTTACATCGGCGATGTAGGGCAAAATATCTACGAAGAGATTGATTTCCAGTCTGCCGAAAGCCCAGGCGGGGAAAACTATGGCTGGAACATCCTGGAAGGCGACGCTTGCTATGGGAGTGGTAACTGCCAGACCGCTGGATTAACCATGCCAATATACACCTATACGCATGCTGAAGCGGGCTGTTCGGTAACTGGCGGTGTGGTCTATCGCGGTCAATCCCTTCCAGAGTGGCAGGGAATCTACCTGTTCGGGGATTATTGCTCCGGGTTGGTCGGCGGTTTGCTGCCTTCCCTCTCCCAGGGCGAATCCGCCAGCTGGCAACAGGCCTGGCTTTTCAATCAAATTGGCAATATCAGCACATTTGGCGAAGACTCAGCCGGGGAAGTGTACCTGGCTGATCTAAACGGGACTATCTATCAACTGGCGCGCAGATGAAAACCATTTCTGATGAAAAAATCGCTGCCATCCGGCGAGAAAAACAATGGCTGGGTATTCTCTACGGCATCCTGACCGGAACAGGATATGCACTAACTGCCTGGGGGCTGGATGCCTACCAGCTGGCTGAGGCGCATGCCTACTTGCCCTGGGGCAGGTTTGTGTTCGGTCTGACAGCCTGTCTGGTATTGGGTGGGTTAGCAGGCTGGCTCGCCTCTCGCCTGGATAATGGACTGGTCGCGGTGTTGGTTTGGAGCCTGGTTGGCTGCGCGCTGGCGATCGGGATGGGATGGCTTGCCTTTCAGGGCAATCCAACGCTGTTGAATTGGTTTTATCCAGATCTTGCCAGCCAGGTAGAATTTAGCACAAACCCGGCTATCCAGATCCGCACCGGAATTGCGGCGCTTGTCTCAGCTTTACTAGGAGGCGCGGTAGGTTTACTTCAGTTGAACCTGATTGACTCAGCCTTGCGAGGGACTTATCCCATCCAACGTGCGTTGAGCCTGTGGTTGGGGATCATCCCCTTCGTGGGCGCGGGTCTGATTGCTGGCGACGGATTGATCCACACCAACCTGCGTGATCCTATCGTACAGGTGCATAGCGCCTTACAGTACGCCCAGGAACACCGCGGCCAGGAAATCGACATCTACGAGGCGCGCGAGCATGGACAAACCGCTGTACGCGCCTTGGGCGATTTACAATACCAGCCCTACCGCCTGGCAATCAGCTCATACGATGAATATCTGTCCCTGGTGTGGGTGATGGTCGACTTTGGCGAAATCCAAACGCGCTGCTCGGTTTTAGAAAAGAAGCTAAATTATTGTGAGAAACCTGCCAGGATCACCGCGACCCATATCCCACCAGAGCTAACCCAGAGCGCTCCAACCGGGACGACTCCACCTACTTCAGAGTCCCCCACAGCCCACCCAGCGACTGACAACAGCCCAATCAGCGATAATCCAGACGCTGCCGGCAACCAGCCTGTATTCTTGGCGGATCAAGCGAGCAACCTTCCTGAAACGCTCAATCGCTATCTCCTGAATGTCACGATCGAACCGGACCAATCCAGGTTTCAGGGAGCGCTGCAATTAGAATACACTAACACCGAAAACATCGCCCTGGAGCAGCTTTTTTTTCGGCTCCTGCCGAATGGGCAGCGCAGCTACGGCAATGGCTCACTAAATGTGGGTGAAGTAAAAGTTGGTGGCGCAATACAACCCACATCACTCTCCGTGGATGATAGCGTTCTAGAAGTTGAATTAGGAAAAAGCGTGGCGCCCGGGAAACAAGTGCAGGTGGAGATGAGCTTTCAAGGCCAGGTTCCCCAGGACTTCAGCGGCAGCGGACCAATGAATGGCTATGGCATCTACAATTACTCTGATGGCGTAATGGCGCTGGCAAACTGGTACCCGATCCTGGCAGTTTATGATGAGCAGGGTTGGAATTTGGATGCGGTTTCTTTTATTGGCGACTCCGTCTATAGTGACATGGCAACCTATCAAGTTGAAATCGACCTTCCCGAGGATCAGGTATTGGTCAGCACTGGCGTGATTCAGCAGGTAGCAACGGGTGAGGCTCACAAGCAGTATGTAATCGAGAGTGGCCCGGTGCGTGATTTCTTTATGATCCTGAGTCCCAATTTTGAAGGCGTCGAAGAGCAAGTTGAGGGGACTTTGGTGAGCTCATATTATCTACCTGGCAATCGGGCGGGTGGGCAGCGCGCCCTGCAAGTCGCGGTCGAAGCTTTAGAAACCTTCAACCATCAATTTGGCCCTTATCCCTACACCGAACTGGATGTGGTGGATGCGCCCATGCAGAATGCTTCAGGTGTGGAGTATCCTGGCATTGTCCTGATTGGGGATGCCCTCTACGCAGAGTATGAGGAGAAAGCCTTTGCGGTCACCACAGCTCACGAAGTCGCCCACCAGTGGTGGTACAACCTGGTCGGAAACGACGTGATCGAAGAACCCTGGGTGGATGAGGCCCTGGCGACCTATGCTTCTGGTCTGTACCTGGAATCCGCCCAGGGGAAACCAGCCCTGGCTGGGCTGATGGACTATTATCAAGAACGCTACCAGCGCACCCTGGATAGCAGCGGCGATCACCCCATCAATGAAAGTCTGACTTACTTTGAAACCAGCCCTGATCCACGCGCCTATGGTGGAATTGTTTACGCCAAGGGAGCGCTCTTCCTGGACGCCTTGCGCCAGGAGATCGGGGATGCGGCCTTCTTCGGAGCGCTACAGCGTTATTTCCAGGATTACCGCTATCAAATCGCCACGGGCGGAGACTTGTTGACGGCCTTTGAAACCAGCGCAGGGGCCTCACTGGACAGCTTTTACCAGACCTGGGGCTTTACGCCCCAACCGTAAAACCCAATTTTAGGCTACAATCAGCCATATGGCTTACTTTCTAAGGTTCCGGATCAGTTCCTGGATCACCGGTTTGGTCTGGCTCAGCTTGCTCCTGGCAGGCTGCTCACCCGCACCTACCGCGCCCCCGCTGCTTAACACACCTACCAATCCTATTCTCATAGCTGAACTCCCCAGCGCGACCCCACTCAGACCTGTGATTTCTACAGTATCAGCAACTGCCAGCGCCACCCTTACACCAGCGCCGGCAGCGACAGAAACCCGCCTACCGCCGGTACGCTTTGCAGTGATCGGCGATTACGGACTGGCAGGTCCAGCCGAAGAACAGGTTGCCCAGCTTGTCATTAGCTGGAAGCCTGATCTGATCCTCACCACCGGGGATAACAACTATCCCGACGGTGAAGCGGCTACCATCGATGAAAATATCGGGCAGTATTACCAATCCTATATTTATCCTTACCTGGGAATGTACGGCCCTGGGGCAGATCACAATCGCTTTTTCCCTACTTTGGGCAACCATGACTGGAATACTTCTGAAGCTCAACCATACCTGGATTACTTCACCCTGCCCGGCAATGAGCGCTATTATGAATTCACCTGGGGCGAGGTGCATTTTTTCGCGGTAAGCAGCGATTCACGCGAGCCAGATGGAGTTGGGCGCAGCTCTGTTCAGGCAGCCTGGCTGCATGAACGCCTGGCAGCCGCTACCCTGCCCTGGAAGGTGATCTACTTCCACCAGCCGCCCTATTCTTCGGGTTACCACGGCTCGGTGGATTGGATGCGCT
>Ga0105106_10003459_pt1 | contig 11274 bp, 8 predicted proteins | sample PPLLaktember2015_5_FD_79109 | JGI IMG/M metagenome (GOLD analysis project Ga0105106, IMG submission 79109) | Freshwater sediment microbial communities from Prairie Pothole Lake near Jamestown, North Dakota, USA - PPLs Lake P8 Core (1) Depth... | ecosystem: Environmental > Aquatic > Freshwater >... | reverse complement strand
GACAGAAGTCCGGCGGCGGCTTCCTGCCCCCGATCTCGAACGTCGATCTGACCAAGCGAAAGCGGCTCTGATGGGAACCTATCGCAGGATACTTCAGCACCTGAAGCCGTACTGGGCCACGCTGGGCATTTCGGTTTTCTGCTCCCTGATGTACTCCGTCTTCAGCGGGTTCTCGATCTACCTGACCATCCCCTTGCTCGAGACGCTGTTCCACGGTCCGGAAGCGGCAGCCTCCGCTCCAGCCACGGGGGTGCCCGATGTCGTGTCATCCCCGCTCGGCGGGATCGCCGGTTTCATCCAGGGACTCGTGTTGCGCGACGACCCTGTTGAGTCGCTGTTCATCATCTGCGTCATCGTCGTGGTGACCTTTCTTCTGAAGAATATCTTCGGATACATTCAATCGACGATGATGACATATGTGGAGCACGGGGTTATCCGCGACCTCAGGAACTCCGTGTATGCGCACATCCACCGTCTGCCGCTGGCCTTCTTCTCGAACGAGAGGACCGGCGGCCTCATCTCGCGCGTCATCAGCGACGTCCCTGTCATCATCTCCGGAATCTCCGCCACCTTCTTCACCTCTGTGCGCGAGCCGCTGCTCATTGCCGCATATCTGACGATCGCGCTCTCGATCAGCTGGAAGCTCACGCTCATCTCGTTCGTCGTGCTTCCATTCATTCTCGCCCTGACCGCCGCTGTCGGCCTCCGCGTGCACAAGCAGAGCGGTCTTGTCCAGGAGCGAATCGCGGATGTGACGTCGGTGCTGCAGGAAACCATCTCGGGAGTGAAGGTGGTGAAGGCGTTCGGGATGGAGGCCTTTGAGAGCCGAAAATTCGGTGGGGCAAACGAGGGATTCTTCCAGACCGTGTTCAAAGTGACGAAGGTCAGGAATCTTGCCTCCCCGCTCAGCGAGTTCCTGGGTGCGGTTGCGGGGGCCATCGTCATCTGGTACGGCGGCCTGGAAGTTCTGGGGCAGGGCGCCCTCCGGGCCAGTGAGTTTCTCGGATTCCTGTTCGCGATCTTCCAGTTGATGCCGCCCGTCAAGGAGCTCAGCACCGTCAACAACCGGATTCAGGAGGCGACTGCGGCCGGGAGGCGGGTGTTCGACCTGCTTGACACGGAGCCGAACATCAAGAACGTGGAGAGTCCCGTCGTCCTGACCGGATTCCGCGACCGCATCGAATTCCGAAACGTGAGCTTCCGCTACGGAAGCGATGACCTCGTCCTTGCAGACATCAACACCACGGTTTCCAAGGGTGAGGTGGTAGCCATCGTCGGCCCGAGCGGAGCGGGGAAATCGACCCTGGTGGACCTTATTCCCCGTTTCTACGACCCGACATGGGGGTCGATCACGATCGACGGCATCGACCTCCGCGCGGCCGACATCGCCTCGCTCCGGGCGCTGATCGGCATTGTCACTCAGGAAACCATCCTGTTCAACGACACCGTCAGGAACAACATCGCGTACGGCCTCGAAAAGTGTTCGCTGGAGAGGGTCATCGAGGCAGCGAAAGCCGCGAACGCCCACCGGTTCATTATGGAGATGCCGAAGGGCTACGAGTCGGTCATCGGAGAGCGGGGCGTAAAGATCTCCGGCGGCGAGCGCCAGCGGATCGCCCTTGCGAGGGCGATTCTCAAGAACCCTCCGATCCTGATCCTCGACGAAGCCACGTCCGCGCTGGACACAGAGTCCGAGATGCTCGTCCAGGAGGCCATCGAGAATCTGATGGCGGGCCGGACTTCGATCGTCATCGCGCATCGCCTGTCGACTGTCCAGCATGCGGACAGGATTCTCGTGCTGGAAGCCGGGCGGATCGTGGAGTCCGGGAGGCACGACGATCTGATCCAGGTGGAGCACGGCCTGTACAGGAAACTACATGACCTCCAGTTCCGTCTCTGACGGCTCTGGCCCGGGCCCCGGCGAACGCAGGGAAGGTGGAGCCCTCCGGGTAGCGCTGACGGGTGTCGCGCTGCTCTTCCTTGCGTCGAGCTACTTCTCGATCGCGGTCAACTCCATTGCCCTCACACTCATGCTGCTCCTGTGGGTGGCGGCGATGGTGGCGGATCGGACACTCGGTCCTTCCGCGACGATCCTGGATTACGCCTTCCTCGCCTACGCGGGCGCCGAACTGCTCTCCAGTGCCTTCTCGCTCGAGCCCGCCCACTCTTTCGTCAACGCGCGGCGCCTTGTGCTGATCGCAATCGTGTATGCCCTCGCATCCACGCTGCGGGATGAGCGCGACCAGAAGCGCGGGGTCGCTGTTCTGCTTGGCGCGGCCGGAGTCGTGGGAACGATCGGTGTCGTGAAGGTTCTTCTGGGGATGATCGACGCGAATCAGCGGCTCGGGGTGTTCCAGTTTTACATGACGACAGCGGGCGTCATGATGGTCGCCGCGCTCCTGCTGATTCCGTTCGTCGTGCATCCGGCGACGCCGCGCCGGGTACGCCTCGGTGCGATCCTCGCGCTTCTTCCCGTGCTGATTTCCCTGTACGCCACGGTGACCCGGGGGGCCTACCTGGCGGTGGTGGCCGGGGCGATTGCCATCGCCGTGATCCGCAATCGCAAGCTCCTCATTCCGGTTGTCGCCGTCGTCGCGCTCACGGTCATCTTCGCGCCGCCATTTGTCGAGAGCAGAATCCGCAGCATCGTCGATCTTCAACACCCCGAGAATTCTTCGCGCCTGATGGTGTGGACCGCGAGCGCCAGGATCATCGCAGAGTACCCGGTCCTCGGCGTGGGGGATATCGACCTGGGAGCCCTGTTCAGGAAGTATGCTCCTCCCGGGTATCTCGACCTGTGGGGCCACGCCCATAACAACGCGCTCCAGTTTCTCGCCACGCTCGGTGCTGTCGGCTTCGCAGCCGTTCTCTGGATGTTCGTGCGGGTCTGGACCGCAGCCTGGCGTGTCCACCGGAAGGTTCGGGACGATTGGTTCGCGGGTTCCGTCGCGCTTGGAGCCCTTGCGGTGTTCGTCGGCGTGCAGGTGCACGGCCTCACGGAGTGGAGCTTCGGGGACCAGGAAGTCGCGGTCTTGCTCTGGACCTCGCTCGGGCTCGTGATGGCCGTCGCGCGGGACCGGGAGATCACGGACGTAGTAAAAAGGAGAGCCTAGCCATGGAACACCAGGGGCAGTACCCGGCGCTGTTCGGGCAGCTTGTCGCGATGCTGCATTTTGCGGCGATGCAGCAGATGGGCAAGATCAAGAACCCGATGACCGAGACAATCGAACGGAACCTTGAGGGTGCACGACACGCAATCGACACGCTGGATATGCTGCAGGCGCGCACCCGTGGCAACCTGACCGCGGAGGAAGAGCAATTCCTCAAGCAGATGCTCCAGGAGTTGAAACTCAACTACGTCGACGAGGTGGCCAAGGGGGATTCCCCACCGGCAGGGGGACCCTCAACCGCGCATGCCGGCGGGGGGGCGTCCTCATGACCATCGGGATTGTCGGGAATCCGGACAAAGCCGGGCTTTCGGCCGCCGTCACTGGACTCGTGACGCGCCTGGACGGCATGGGGGTGCCCTTTGTGATCGACCGGAAGGTCCTACCGTTGCTGGGCGCACCCGCGGCAGGCCGATGGGAGAGGGCGGCAAGAGATCTGCAGGCTTGCATCGAAGATTCCGATCTCCTGATCGCCTTTGGCGGCGACGGCACCATGCTCGGCGTCGCGCGCGAAATCGGCGCGCGCGAGATTCCCTTGCTTGGCGTAAACCTCGGGAAGCTGGGTTTTCTCGCGGAGCTCAACCCGGATGAACTTGACTCGGCGATACCAGAAATCCTGGCCGGGAAGTTTCCGGTGGAAGACAGAACGGTGCTTGAGGCGACGACGCCGGCGCTGCCAGGAGGCAAGATCATGGCGATCAACGACGTCGTCATCGACAAGTCGCACTCACCCCGGCTGATCGATCTGGAGACGTATATCGACGGGGCGTATGCGGCGACGTACCGTGGCGACGGGCTGATCGTCTCGACCCCGACAGGTTCCACGGCTTACGCGCTCTCCAACGGGGGTCCGATCGTCACCCCGGGGAGCGATGTCCTCGGCATCACACCCATTTCGCCCCACACGCTCGGTGGTCGTCCGCTGATCATCCCGGAATGGAGCGTCATACGCATCATCGCATACTCACCATCCGATGAGGTCATGGTCTCCGCCGACGGCAAGGTGGAGGTGCTGGCCGCGCCGCCCGTGGAAATCACGATCCGGAGGGCTGCGCACACCATCCGGCTGCTGCGCCGGCCGGACCAGACGTACTTCGACGTGTTGCGGGCAAAGCTGTTGTGGGTGCAGGACGCGAGGAAGGGATAGGGCGCGCGGGGCGTGCCAGTGTCGGCAGTCCGGCGGGGTGCGCGGGTTCTACCTGTCCGGGGCGCCCCGACGTTCGCTCAGTTGTTCAGCGCACCTTCGGCGATCCAGGTGCGGACTCCGTTGATCTGGTTCTGCGTGAGCGCGGTTCTGTTGAGGGGCATCCTCGAACCGAGGCGGCCTTCGATCCTGAGGACCAGAATGCTTTCGTCCGGCCGTTCGCGGATCACCACCTGATTCGAGTTGAACATGAGGTTGTCGTAGCTCGTGAGCCGGAGGCCCGCTGAGGGCTGATTGTCGCCGTGACATCCGGAGAAGGCGCACGTTTCGTTGAAGAGGGGCTGCACGTGTGCCCCGAAGCTGACGTTGTTCGGGGGGAAGACGATGTTGGATCCCACCGGATTGTCGTCCTCGCTGCACCGAATCCCCAGACCCGCGGCAAGCGCCAATCCGGCGACCCACCAGAAGCGCCTCATATCAGACAACGCGCTCCTTCCGCACGGTGTCCAGGTACAGCAGGCCGCTGAGGTATGCCGGCACCATGTATGAGTACAGGATGGTGAACAGCACGCCCACGATGAACAGCACGATGCCGACCCATGCGAACGACTGGACGCCGATCGTGATGAGCGCAACGACCAGCACGTTCTGCCAGTTTCTGCTGAAGTCCCTGGCGATGGCTCCGACGTCGAGTGCATCGCCGATCCGCTCGTTCAGGGCGAACCGGTAGTTGATGATGGGAGAGGCGATGGTGAGGGCGATGCTGTAGGGGACGATGAGGAGCGTGAATCCGAACGTGTACACGAGGCTGAAGAGGCCCACGATCTCGCCCGCCTCCGGTCTGTCAGTCAGTATCGCAAGCGGCAGCAGGGGGATCATGAGCAAGAAGACCGGGAGGAGGTAGACCAGATATGCGATCACGATCTTGATCCCCAGGACGAGCTTGTGGCCGATACCGTCCCATTCCGGGAGCCCCGGCTCGTCGTTCCTCATGGCCCGCTGGGTGATCTGGATGTAGTAGCCGGCGAGGATGAAGAAACCGATTCCGATGACGGCAAGAAGGCACATGAGGATACCGATGAGGAACTTCACGAACCACTGAGGGTCCTTGAAGGGGAACGAGAAAGCGCGTCCGATGTCGTCCATGCAAGCCCTGCCGGTGAGGGTTGAACCAGGTTACACATCATGATACAAAAAGGGGCTTGGATTTTCAATGAACTCGGGTCCCGGCTTGTTTGACATCCCCGCGGCATTTTGGTATATTATTGAATTGCGGTTGTCAATTGCCTGTCCGCGATTGTCAATCGCCCGTTGCCCGGGGCTGTAGCTCAGCTGGGAGAGCGCGTGAATGGCATTCACGAGGTCAGGGGTTCGATCCCCCTCAGCTCCACAAGGCCTTCCTTGGTTCAGGGAGGCCTTTCTATTGTGGGCCCGGGTGACTCGCTGGCGCAATGACACCAGGATCATCACCTCTTCGTTCGGTTCAACTCGCTGTGCGCCACCTCCATCAGGATGAAGAATACCTGGCGTTGTTGAACGGTCGTTGCCGGGTTGCGCTACCTGTTCAAGAGCTTGTCAGCCGCGAGGGCGAGCATCAAGAAGTCCATCGTTCCTCCTCCCATGACATACTCGGTCTGCTGCCAGAAATATGGCCAGACCTTGAGTTCAGGAAGGTCCGGACGAACCAGGGCAGTGCCGCTGGCCACGCCGCCCGGGATGTATGACCATTCGTCCCTGTTTGTCCCGTAGGCGACCGTCAGGGAATTGACGCCAACACCTGAAACGAAGGAAGCCGTGTTGTCGCCCGGGTGGCAGCCGAGGACGAAATTCAGAGCGTTGAACGCGTCGTCAGACCGCACCAGGCCAGGAAACGCCAGGTGGAGGAAAAGCATCTTCACGCCGAAGGACTGGATATTCCACCCGTCGCCCCAGATATATGGCCGGTAGGGAACGCCATAGGGGTTTTCCATCTGCTCTTTGGTGATCCGGGGGAGGGCGTCCTTTGCGGCGCTTTCCATTCTTCGTGCGAACTGCGGATCGGCCAGCTTCTCCATGACCTTCCCGATGAATGTGCTGTACGCGAGGATGTTACCGGCAATGGAATCCGTTTGCTCACGCAGCAATGCTGCGTACGTCGCCCTTCCCGTGGCCAGGTAGAGCTCTGCCGCAGCGCTGATCCTGTCGATCCCCGGCGTAGAGGGACTCCTTTGAAAGAGAGTCTCAGAACATGCCAGGCACCTCTCGGCCAGCCCGGGATTATGTCGCCGCAGCACCCTGCCGGCCGCCGCCAGTGCCCCGGCGACGTAGAGCTCTCGCTCGGGATTCACTTCCGTGAACACCCATCGGTCGTCGCGCGGCAGCGGGCCATTCAGGATCGGGTCTGTCGCATTCCTGCGGTAGACGAGATTGTCTGTCATCGTTGATGCATCGCCAAGATGGACGTATTGCCCGAGTGTCGGACAGATGATACCCCGGTAGACTCTGCCCATGGCATCGAAGCCACCGAGCATGGACAGGACGCCATGCTCAATCTGCTGCAGGATATCCGGGATGCCGTCGGGCTCGCGCATCGTCACCGATCGTGTATGCTCGTCAATCGTCGTGGCGTCATACTCGCAATCGAAATGCTCGCAGGCAAGCGCAAGCTTGTAGACTGTTTCAGCCTGCGATTCCACCCTCAGGTCGTAGTCGCCGGCGTCGTGCCATCCGCCGATGTTCAATCCGGGGACATGGACACCCTGCGAATAATTCGTCAGGGTTGATCCGGCCTGGTAGTATCCGTCAAAGTGGTTGTGGTTTACGGGAGCCATCAACGCATCATCCATGTGGCAGAGCCCGTGCCAGACTTTGTATCTGTCCCTGACATTCATGTGACACATCTGGACAGGGAGGAAGTTCTCCAGCGTCGGCTGCCAGACGTGCCTGGTGTAGATGTCCTTCTTGATTTCAAACTGGTGCGATCGCAGGGTGCCGTACCTGATTTCGTACAGGCCTTCCCTGGTAACACCGCTGAAGTCGAAGCGCAGGTACTTATGCCGCAGGAACGTGCCCCACGGTGCCGGCGCGGAATCACCCAGGACAGTCGTCACGGAGTCCCTGCCGAGATTCAAAAGGCGTATTGCGGCGTACTCGTTGATTGATCTGTCCAATTCGATCACTGCGAACTTCTTCTGCGTCGGGTGAAACCCGATCTGTGACACCTGAATGACCGGCGGAGAGCGCCAGTCATCGACAACACCCGGAGTAATTGTCCACTCCACGGCGTTTCCGGTTGCCCCCGCGGGAATCGTTGACCGGAGCACAAACCAGCCATTGTTGTGCAGGCCGCGTCCGTCGATCAACTGCAAATCGCCGTTCGTGCTGACGACTGCGATCTCCTTGGCCGGGTTGCCCGGTGCGATGGCGAGGTTCCTTCCCGTCGCCATGGGGGTGATCTGTACGTTTCCGTCCCGGTCTTTCATCATGGGGCCATTGGCCTGCCGGGGGAAGATGCCCGTGGTCCCGTCCATGATGTAGTGTTCACCGAAATAGTGGCCGGGGAAGAACTCCAGGTTGAATCCGACCTTGTGTGACCAGGCGTCGGGGAGGGGTTCCTCGAGATCCACGATGACTCGAACGCCCTTGCCGTTCGCAACAGTGCGGATGGAGTACGCGAACCTGAGCTCGGGATACACAATGGGATTGAATCCCTTCCTGTCTTTGCTGGAATCGGGATACCACAGGTGCGCTGTGATTTCTCCGTTTTCGCGATCAACATGTCGCGCTCCAAGTCTCGGAACCGGAGACCATTGGCCTGGGGTCGGTTCAAGCCGGACATCGCCATTGGCTGCCACCCGGGTGCCGCACTGAATTATCGTGAGTCCTCCCTGATGGCCTTCGGGGTAGAAATCATCAAAGACCATCACGTTCAGTCCGGGTCTCTCCAAGTACCCGTCCTCATTGATGTGAAGGGCACCACTGACATCTACGACCTGAGCATGTGCCCCGGCAGTTCGAACGAGGAGAAAAAGGACCAGGTAGAGCGATCGCGTCGTTAGAGACATGGGAAGGTTTCCGCGGGTAGGGTCTTCTGGATTGGTTCGTGGTACGTCAGCGTTTGATTCCCTCAGTTTCACCAGCTGCGGCCGTGTTTCGATTTCATCGACCCGCCGGGTCATGCAACAGCAGCGGTGACCGCGCAACCTGTCGAAGAACCCCGCCGCCAATCCAAAGCCGTGAAATCTCCCGACCGCACTTCAGTCCCGAGCCTGTGGCTCTTCGAAGGTGTATCCGGCGTAGTACTCCGCAAGGTGGTTATCGGTGTATTACGGGTTCATGAACCAAATGCCACACGACGTGCAGCGGAATACGTTGAGATCGTTCGCACTCCAGTGGTAGGCCCCGATGGCGGCGGAATCGCAAAGCAAACAGCGCGAGAGGGGAGGATCAAATGTAGCCATGCTATCGGCCCGTCGATGGGAGGGTGCGTTGCGTCTCCCGGAACTTATTAAACACGCTCCGAACAATCAACTTCGGGTGATCTAGAAACGTATCTTGATGCCGCCAGCGACTCCATACCCGGTTCCTTCGCCCGGGGCCAGATGCCCGCGGGCACAGATCAGGAAGTGCTCTGAGACCGGGAAATCACCTTTGGCCGAGAACATCAAACCGTCGTCGGGGATTGCTCCGAGTCCCAGACAGAATCGGGGCCCGTTTGTCGTGCTTCCGAACCCTATACCGGTCTCAATGACTCCCGACCCTACCGACAGCGGGATGCTCATGCCGTGGTTCGCGTAGAAGTATGTCCGGTCAAGCCTGCCAAGGCGGAGTCCGCCGATCCATGTCCCGTTGACCTCCTCTACTCCGGAATAGTACGGATAATCGGGAGAAGGGGCGGGAGGCTTCGTAAGGTCGAAGAGATAGCCGATGTCCATACCGACGTACTTTGTGTTCAGGCCGACCTGCGGCGCGATGTAGGGAAAGCGAGAGCTGGTTTGTCCGGCGTATAAGTATGAGTCTGCCATTGATGAGAAGACTGCAGCCGAGCGCCGGGAGTTTGTCACCCCGCCGGACACGCCAATCTTGGCGACCGAGAACGTGTGGCTGATGGAGATCCCATATTCCGAGTACGGTACATCCCGTACGGCTGTGACATTCCCGTTGCAGTCTCTCGAGACCTCCGCGTATGACCCGGCTCCGACGAGCAGCTCGATGATGGTCCGAGGGGTGGATGTGTCCGTGGTGTCGACCGACACTGCATAGCGGCTCAACATGAATGCGGCGAGAAGTGCTGCGGTCGTTTTCATGGCTGCTCCCTCATGGACAGTTCTTCCAGAATGTCATTCGTCCTGGTGGAAATATCGGCATGGGATACCGGCCAGTTGTCACGTTCTTGTCATGGAAAGCTGTGGTCAGTTCGGTTGCGGCATCCGCAAGACTCCCCCAGTTCGTATATTGAACACAGAACCTTTCGGATGCCCCATGCCCAATCGCCTGATCCATGAAAAGAGTCCGTATCTCCTTCAGCATGCCCACAACCCGGTGGAATGGTTCCCGTGGGGAGAGGAAGCGTTCGCGAAGGCGCGGACAGAAGAGAAGCCGGTTTTTCTTTCCATCGGCTACTCGACCTGCCACTGGTGTCACGTCATGGAGCACGAGTCGTTCGAGAACCCCGAGATCGCGGGGATTCTGAACGAGCACTTCGTTCCGATAAAGGTGGATCGCGAGGAGCGGCCGGACGTCGATCGCATCTACATGACTTCGCTCCAGGCGATGGGCCAGAACGGGGGATGGCCGATGTCCATGTTCCTGACACCGGACCTACGGCCATTCTACGGCGGGACATACTACCCTCCGACCAGCCGCTACGGCCGGGCCGGATTCCCCGACGTACTGCGTCGCATTCACGAAGTGTGGACCACGGAGCGCGAAAAAGTCCTGGAGTCCGCCGGCACACTTTCCAGGTTCCTTGCTGACGTAGCCGCGGGGTCCGGCGGCGGCACAGGGGTCTCACTCGATTTCCTCTCCCGGTGCCAGCGCCAGCTGAGCGGCACGTACGACCCTGTGTTCGGAGGGTTCGGGGGCGGCCCGAAGTTTCCCCGGCCGGTAGTGTTCGGGGTACTCCTTCGCCATCACGCCCGGACGGGGACAGCGGCATCGCTCGAGATGACGGAGCGAACGCTGCAGAAGATGGCCCTCGGCGGCATGTACGACCACATCGGCGGAGGATTCCACCGGTATTCCGTGGATGGCGAATGGAGGGTCCCTCATTTCGAGAAGATGCTGTACGACCAGGCGCAGCTTGTGACCGCGTATGTGGAGGCCTACCAGGCAGCCGGAAATCCGTTCTATGCGGCGGTCGTGAACGAGACCGTGGGCTACGTCCTCGAGGATCTGACCGGAAGTGAGGGTGGCTTTCTTTCGGCAGAGGATGCCGACAGCGCCCGGCCTGAGAGCCCCGGTGAACACGGAGAGGGGGCATTCTACGTCTGGACGAAGGCCGAGATCGATCGGGCCCTGGGGGCGGACGCGCCGCTCTTCTGCCATTACTACGGCGTGGAAGACGGCGGGAACGCGCCGTACGATCCGCAGCTGGAGTTCGCCGGGCGGAATATCCTGTACGTCGCGCAATCCGTTGCGGAGACCGCGAAGGCCTTTCAACGGGACGAGACTGCGGTGAAGCTTGCCCTTGCGCTTTCGAGGAAGACGCTCTCCGACGAACGGCGCCGCCGTCCGCGGCCCCACCGCGACGACAAGGTCATCACCTCATGGAACGGGCTGATGATTGCCGCGCTGTGCCGGGCGGGAACGACTCTTGGAAAGCCCGAGTGGGTAAACGCGGCCGCGCGCGCGTGCGACTTCGTTCTGAGCAGGCTGCGTGACCCGCGCTCCGGCGGCATGCTGCGGCGGTACCGGGACGGCGATGCGCGATTTCGGGGACAGCTGGATGACTACGCAAATCTGGTGGGGGGCCTGCTCGAGTTG
>Ga0105106_10003457_pt1 | contig 11275 bp, 9 predicted proteins | sample PPLLaktember2015_5_FD_79109 | JGI IMG/M metagenome (GOLD analysis project Ga0105106, IMG submission 79109) | Freshwater sediment microbial communities from Prairie Pothole Lake near Jamestown, North Dakota, USA - PPLs Lake P8 Core (1) Depth... | ecosystem: Environmental > Aquatic > Freshwater >... | reverse complement strand
GATGATATCCAGACGACGGGCACGGAAACGCAGTCCGCCGGGCGCTTCCTGTACCAGCATCACCCCGAAAATGTCGTTTTTGATGAGCAGGGGCACAGCCAGGAGAAGCTGGTAGTTGCTGGTGAGGGCCTCGCTCTCTACCTCCTCATCCAGAATGTCCAATCCCACCCAATCCCGGAAAGAAAACGAGTCATCCACTGGAAACGCCAGGGCACGCGCCTGGGCTCGAGCAGCATCCAATACAGGCGAGGCGCCTGCCGGGAATTCTCTCTCCCAAAAATCGATCTCATCCTCTTCCGAAAGACCATACTCTTCGTAAGGATAATTTGCGCCCTTTTCTGCGTCCCATAAATAGAGCGCACAACGCTCGACACCCACCAAGATGGGCATGATACGCACGATGGTGCTCAGAATTTCATCGAGATCGCTCAGGCTGACGACCGCTTGCGCGACCTGCAATAAGGCCGCCGAGGCATAAGCCTGTTCCTGGGCGGAATCATACAGGCGGGCATTTTCTATCGCAACGGCGGCATAGCTGGCAAATGTGGTGGTCATGGCCTGGGCCTCGTGACCATAACGCCCTGGTGTGGAATGCGCCAGCGTCAACACGCCAACGGGTTGATCTCCAACGTGTAATGGCGCAGCAATCGAGGAGTAGTTATCCTCAAATCTAGCGGCCAACCCGGAAGGCCATTTCGGGTCATCCGGACGGCGGATCACAGGACGCTCAGACACCAAGGCGCTCATCAAAGCAACGGAAGCTTCCACAGAGCTCTGGCGCGCCTCTTCTAATAAGTCGGCTCGACAGCCGCGGACCGCGGCCAGATACAGGTCACCTTCTTCCAACAACCAGATGGCGGAAACATCCACTGGTAACGTTTTATACAACTCTACAAGAACCGCATCCAGTACGTCCTCGACGCCCACGTTGGCAGAGAGCACCACCGCCACTTCGCGCAAGCCGTCGGCTATCTGGCGTCGCCATTGCTCCGCAGCATACAGGTCAGCGTTATGGATGGACGAAGCGATGTTATCGGCAACTGCTTCGAAGATCATCCGGTCGTCTTCGGTGAAGGCACTCAACTTGTCGCTCTGCACGTCCAGCACACCCACAACCCGCTGGTCAAACAGAAGGGGAACACATAACTCTGAGCGTACATCCTTGGGAGGGAAAGGCGAGTCGACATAACGATCATCCCGGCTGACATCGTTCGCAAGGACCGTCTCGCCTTTTCGGGCTACCCAGGGAATAATGCCCTGTGGATCATCCAGCGGGATGGAATAACCCTCCAGCTTGCGGCTGCGTGCGCCGCTGCCCGCCTCGTAGATCACCTGCCGCCGGTTAGGGTGTACTGTAAACAAATGCACAAACGGATAGCCGAACTTTTTGTGGATTAGATTAGCCGTTTTGTGCATCACTTCGCTCAAATTCAGCGTGGAAGCAACTGCATCGCTCACTTCGACGATCAATGCCAACTGATCCGCTCGACGGCGCAAAGCAGTGTACAGATGCGCTCCTTCCACTGCACGGGCGATATTGGCAGCTAATGCATCCAGGATCAATAAGTCATTGGGGTGAAACGCCTGCAACTGGTCACTCTGCACATCTATCACACCCAATACCCGATCCTCGATTTTCAAAGGCAAAACGACTTCGGACTTTGTCTCCGGCAGGCTTGGGATGAAACGAAAACGCTCATCTGCCTGGACATCATCCACAACGATCATTTCCCCGGACTGTGCGGCCTGCCCGATCAACCCCTGGCCAAGCTCCACCTCCAACGCGTTCAGCGTTTTGCGACGTCCTTTCCGTGGAGCAGAAGCGCTGGATCGAAAATGCAGCATTTGAGAACCCGGGGCAAGCGTAAAAACGCCAACATAGTAATATTGAAAGGTTTTTTGGATAAGTTCAGTAACACGCCGCGCCAGTTCGTCCATGTCCATCACATTTGCGATCTGGGCGCTGACTTCATGCACAAGGTTGATCTGATTCAGGCGAAAGCGTTCGACTGCCACCCGATGTGAAGCGAACAGACTGACTGAAATGACACTGGCTAACCCAATCAGGACGTCCAGGTCTTCCACGGGGAACTCACTGTTATCTGGGCGGCTAACTTGCAGTATGCCCAGTGTCAGTCCCTGGTCCTCAAGCGGGATGGCAGCGCAAGTCCCGCGCGATTTCTTGCTGGTTGAGTCGTTGCGGACTACCGGTTTCCGTGAATGAAAAGCTTCACGCATCCCCTCTAGTTCAGGTTCAGGTGGAAAAAGGGGAGGCTCGTTCCGGTCCGGTAAGCGGAAAAGGCTCTCGTGCAGCCATACGTCCACTTCACCGGCCACCAGCCTGCGGGTCATGTCAATGATGCGATTACGCTGGTCAACCAACGAGGTAGTTTTGACAAGTTGTTCTCCAAGTCCGGCGAGTGCTCGCCAGTCCGACGACTCAGGAGAACGGGCAGCAGCATTCACCCGGCGTCTCCTTTGCGCTTGATCATGGTCAAGGCGTTGCCCGTCTTTGGCGACGACTCGTAAGATACTTCGTCCATCAGCTTGCGCATCAAATACATCCCTAATCCCCCGATTTTGCGTTCCGAAAGATCGGCTTTCACATTCGGCTCAGGAACACTGGATGGGTTAAAGGATTTTCCATTATCGCGCATAACGATTTTCAATTCATCACCCGCGATGCTACAGTCTATTTCAATTTTGCCGTTTTCAATTCCAGCATAAGCATGCTCAATAATATTGGTGCTGGCTTCATCAGCCGCCAATTGTATGGAGTAAATCTCTTTTTCCGAAAAACCAACCTGGCGAGCAGCTTCACCGACAAATTCCCGGATCTCATCCAGGTTGTGGAAGTTTGCATCAAAAGTAGATTTACGCATCTCGACACTAAAAGCCGCCTCTTCATCCGCAGACGGAGGCGGCTCATACAATAAAAAAGCAAATATCAACGCAAAGGATTAAAAACTACCGACCGCTTCAACCGCATCGTCGAAAGTCTTGAACAATTCGGTAAACCCGGCCAGCTCCAAAGCTTCTTTCACGCGCTCCGGTATAACAGCCAGAACGATCTCACCACGGTTATAGCGTTTGCAAACACGCTGGCTGGAGAGCAAAGCACGAAATCCCGCACTCGACATATACTCCAGGTCACTCATATCCAGCACAATCTTAAAGCGACCATCACCGGTAATGCCTTCAAGCGCTTCAGTTAACTGAGGGGCAGTACTACTGTCAATGCGCCCATTCACAACGACCATATCACAACTTTTGAACTTTTTGGTTGTTATCTCCATAAGAAATCCTCCAAGGATTAGGGGCTTTTAGATAAGCGCAAAAATTATAACATACCGAATGTACAACGACGATAGGATTTATACTTCGAGTTTAATTACGAATCCGGTTGTCGGACGGTTAGTTTCTGCCCTGATACCACAATTACCCAACATCGATGGGGAACTTGCCGCCGTTATAGGATAAAATTCAAAGTAGCTTTATAATTTCACGTGGTTACCCCGCCAACCTGTAGCGGGGTTGCGACACCAGTCATTTTGCCGTGGCTATGGAAAATACACTCACATGCCTCGTTGGCTTCCTACTCTCATCGCACTTGCCCTCGGAATTACGCTCGGATTGGTTTATGGCTGGGTAATTAACCCGGTCCAGTATACCGACGTCACCCCTGATGCCCTGCGCATCGATTACCGGACCGATTACGTGCTCATGGTTGCTGAAGCTTATCGCGCCGAGCAGGATCCCGCATTGGCCGCCCGGCGGTTGGCCGTGCTTGGGAGCGAACCGCCCGCGGTCATTGCCGGAGAGGCCGAAAGCTTTGCACGCCAGGCGGGTTATCCCAGCGACGATCTGTCTCTCATCCAGGAGTTGTCGGTAGCTTTACAAACCTGGCAGCCTATTCCCGGGACAAGTTTGCCATGAGAACGAGGCGTTTCGCGTGGGAATGGCTAATAACGCTGATCCTGGGCTTCGGGCTGGGATTGGCATACGCCTGGGTATTCTCCCCCGTTAAATATGTGGATGCCGAACCTCTGGCCCTGCGTGATAACTTCAAAGACCACTTTCGTTCTGCGATCGCGGCTGCTTTCGCTTCAAACGGCGACCTGGAACGTGCGCGCGCGCGCCTGACCCTGCTCGGAGACCCAAACCCCGCACAAGCTCTGGCCGCACAAGCGCAACGAATGCTGGCCGCTGGTGAGGCGTTTGAAGCCGTACAACAAGTTGCCATGTTGGCTTCTACCTTGCAAGGAGGGGTGGTTGTCAATCCACCCACCGCAATTCCTACGGACAGGCAGGAACCAGCGGGACAATCCAGTGCTCCATCGATTTCTACAACCGAAGCATCCTCGCCGACAATCCAAGCCGAGCCAACCGGCACGCCAATCCCGTTGTTGACGCCTACACTCAGGCCTACTCATACTCCCACTCCCACCCTCGGCGCACCGTACCAGCTTGTGGGACAAGACACCGTTTGCGACCCGGAACTTGCCGAGGGTTTATTGCAGATCGTTGTAATCAATGCAACACGCAGGCAAATCCCCGGCGCGGAAATTATCCTCACCTGGAGCAGTGGTGAAGAGCATATCTTCACAGGATTGAAGCCCGAACTCGGTCACGGCTATGCAGACTATCTGATGGCGCCCGATGTGACGTATTCCATCCGCATGGCGGACGGCGGTACACCTGCCTCAGGCATATCCCCCCCAACATGCACAACCACAGACGACAGCACCTATCTGGGCGGAATACGCATTACATTCCAACAACCCTGACAAAATAACTGCCGCAGGAATTCACTGCGGCAGCATTTATAACGATTGGAGTTAACGCACCTTGCAAAAGGATACCGAAAATAAGGGGCGCGAGCTACGCTCGCGCCCCTTATTTTCGGGCTTCTCCCATTCAACTGTGTAGCTCCTGACGATATTGGCGCTATGGAATGATGTTGAGGGCGTCGGCTCCTAGGCGCACTTCTATATCCACAGTCGATGCAGCGTCTGGAGCGAATAGGATTTGATTTGTGGCATCGACGCCAAAAACAGTCATGAGATAACGCAAGGTATACAATTTTGGCCCGTACATGACGATCGTAGTACGGTTATATTGTTGGGCAGCATACCCGCCTGCTTCAACCACTTGCATCCCTTGCGCCAGTAGATAGTTGCCTGTTCTTTCTGGCAGGCCTTCCGTATACGTGCCATTTACAACGCGCACACGCGCAGCATCTTCCTGCATCAATACGGCTGGATCGCCGCTTGCCATGGGGCTGAGCGGCCCTGCTGCCGAGAAAATTTCATCTCGCAGCACACGGATCTTATCTGGGATGGGTTTAAAAATGCTGGCATTCTGCCCAGCCAAGGTCACGTTATCTAAAGTAACCATCGAAAAATCGATCACGCCACGTTTGATATTCTCTCTGGGGACTTGGGATAGCAGTACGCCCAGTTTCAAGGCATCATCAAAGGTTAAGTTTGTACGCAATCCCGATTCTGCTTCTTCATAAATCTTCGGCGCCTTGGATACCATAGTGGGGAAGTTCTGTGGCGAGAAAACCTGATCCACCAGCGCCATGACAACCTTTTGCTGACGGTTGGCACGATCTACATCGCCGCCTTGCGTATGACGGTTGCGTGCATAACCCAGTATTTCATAACCCCAATAACTGCGACATTCCGGGCCCATCTTTACAGGCGGCTTAGGGCCGATCGGGTCAATCGTAATCCTTTCCTCCGGGCACAGATACAATCCCCCCATAGCGTCGATGGCTTCTTCAAAGGCCTTGAAATCTACCTGCGCATAATATTGGATCGGCACACCAATGAATTGTTCCACTGTTTTGACAGCCAACCCGGGTCCTCCGCCTGGCAATTTATTCCCCTCGCCAGATGAATATGCGGTATTGATGCGACTGTATCCAAAACCGGGGATATTGACCCACATATCGCGCGGGACAGAAAGCATTCCCGCTGTTTTGCTGATCGGGTCAATGGTGAAAAGGATCATCGTATCCGAGCGCGGTGCACCCTGACCCTCCTCCCAGTCACGTTCATCCAAGCCGATGAACAACAAGGTAACACGACTGCCGCCATCCCAGGAAGGCGGCAAATCGGGCTCAGGGATGCCTACATCTCCAGGAATAGGCACATCACTAGAAATTTGGGGTTGCCCCTGTTCATCATACTTAACAGCCACACCCGGCAAATCCGTAATTCCCCAACCTACCACAAAATCGCGGGTGAAGATAAAGGCGGGTATTGCCAGCGCAATTGCAATCAACAAAAGGACAATCCGCCAAATCGAAATTCGTTTCAGAAAGTTCAGTATTTTCATGCTTCCTACTCAGGTTTGAGGTAAACCATATCCAAGCCTAAACGCTCTAAGCCTTCTTCTGCCCAATGCTGTATCATAATGGAATCATCCTCAAGGGCCGCCATGAGGGCTGGGATCGCGTTATGGTCAGCAATCTCGGCCAATGCTCGGATCGCGTTGATGCGCGCGATTTGAGGCGCATCTTTGGACAACTTCAACAGGGATGGAACTGCCGGTTTCCCGACCTCGACCAAAGCATTACAGGCCAGACTCGATACCATCGAATCCGCGTCGCTCAAGGCCCGGACGAGAGGCCTGATGGCCGTTTCATCGGGATGACTGCACAACCCAAGCGCTGCCGCCTGACGCACTTCAGGGACTGAATCGTTTAGAAGCGGGAGCAGCCACTCGGTCCGCGCTTGAGGCGATTGAGCCAGTGCCCGCAGCGCCCACCAGCGCTGGTCTGCATCCGCAGAATTCAGCAGGTCGCGTAGAGCTGGGAATGCCTCTTCCCCAAGCTCCACCAATCCGGGGACGGCACCTTCGGCGCGCGGTTCGTCTCCGCTGGTCAGGTCGGCCAGCAGTGTATCCAAATTCGACACAAAGACCTCGCTTTACTTGGCCGGGGGTGGGACAGGCAATTTCTCAACAGCCACGCTAATCCACTTGTCCCCTTCATCGATCAACATAACCGGTATATCATCCACAATGGGATATTTGCGTTCGCAGTCCTGGCAAATCAGCCAGGAATCTTTGTGTAACGTGAGTAGGCCATCCTTCTCACGCACACAATTAGGGCAACGCAAAATCTCGAGCAAATCTTGACTGATCATGTAAGCTCCATTTCAACAGTACCGCAACTATCAAAAGTTGTAGGACAGATTTCCGTTTGTGAAAGTTGGATTTTATGCAATCTTACAATTTGATAAGGTTGCGGCACCAGTGCGGAATTTTACCATTTTGTGGCTCAAATTGGCAATTCGACCCTACGTAGAAGGTGATCTGCATAAATTATGCCGATTGGCCAGTCTCTCAGGCTCCTCGGTACCCGGCGCAACCTCACAGACCGCCCGCCAGGGTTCGTAATGCGTCTTGAACTCATCACTGAAATAGACAGCGCCATTCTTTAAAACCGTGCGCGTGACTGTCACATCTGCGCCATTGGCAGCCCAATCGACTTGCTCAATCTGGCCTGCCTTCAATTCATCATTCTCTTCGAAACGTGGCTCGGGGGCAGGAACAACATTCTGTGGCCCGGTTGTCTCCCAGGTGACGCTGCGGCCATCACGGGTGGAATACATCTTCCAGGTAAGCGTACGCGCTTCAGCACTGACGTACGTTTCCATCAATAGCCAGTAAGGCGTGTCATTGGTGAATTTGAAATCCACCAGCGGGAAATAGACCGTAGCATCCAGGCCCGCAAGGGCAGGATCAACAGCCCCGCTGGCGGTCTGCTCATAATACGAAACACGATAAGCATGTGAATAACGCTCTACGACCGGATACCCGCCGTAGAAAACCGTGCGAAACAAGGTTGTGCTGACCTGGCAAACACCGCCGCCCACGCCTTTGATGGTACGCCCGCCATAGATGATGAGCGCCTCGGCAAAGCCATTATCCAGACTGACATCACCCAGTGCGTCTCCCATCGAGAAAGTCTCTCCTGGCGCAACCAACACGCCATGGAAACGAGCCGACGCCGCCTGAATGTTCTGGATACGTTCGGCGCTGGAGCCATAGAAATAAGATATCTCGGAACTGACCAGCTCAGCGATGCCTAATTGGTCAGCCGTGGAATCATCTTTCACAGCGGGTTGAGTTTCAACAATTTGCAGAGGAATATTGTGTTCGCCTTGCAACAAAGCATCATTGATGGCCGCAATGCTGGCCTCGGTGTCGACGACACGACCGACTTTGGCATATTGGATCAAAGCCAGTTGGCGCGTGTTGTCATCGAAGTAGAAACGCGCATTTTCCGATTTGCGGTCCACCTGCGTGGCGATCCCCAGAAGGATTCCCCGCAATGGCGCCGGGTCGAGCGCCACCTGGATTTCATTCCCCACTCGATGAACAATCAGCATATTCGCCAATATCTGTATGTCATACGTCCACGGGCCGGGGTCGTTTTCACCGGCATTGGCAATGTAGAGACGCATTGGCTGACTCAATACACGACGGGCTACTTCCGCCTGCGCAGAGACATCGATAAGCTCTGGTGTCTGCTCGCGGATAACCAGCGGCACTTCGCCATCGCGGAAGGTCTGCATCTGGGCGCTGAGAAAGACCAGCGTGCCCTCCACGTCCAATGAGCGCCCCGCCTGACCGGGAACGGCAACCACATTCGTCCCTTCGACCTTTAGGCTTGCTTCCACTATTCGCTGATCCACCTCAACCGATAAGGCTTGCAAATACTGATGTGCCACACGCTGGTCAAACAGAATAACCGGCGGCATTTCTACGCCATTACTACGCGCACGTACTTGACCGTCGAGGCTGGCTAACAGGCCACCGCTGCGACCGAGTTGATAGGCTGCCTGCGCACTGGTCGAAGCATCAAAGGCCATCCCCATCTGGGTAGGTGTGACAACCCAAGCCCTGCCCCCATCGCGCAAGACAATTTTGCCCGTATAAGGATAGGACAATGTCTGGCTCAACTTAAGGGCTGCATCCGTTGGCGAAAGACCGGAAAGATCCACCCCAGCGACGGACACGCCCGGAAAGATGCGACCTGCATACATCAACTGGAAACCGATTGTCCACAGGAGGACCGCGCCCAGAAAGAGCGTCAGGCCTCCCAACAGAGCGGCCATGATTTGCAGCACAATCGAATTGCGCTGTGAATACGGATAAGAGATGGTAGCCATGGGCAGATTATACCTTTTCCACATGAATCAAAAATTAATAAGGATCTTTAGTATCTCTCAATAACAAGGGGAAGTGAGGTTACCCCACACCCTGCTTTTTTGAAATGATACGATCCATAGTATTACAGACGTATGGGAAGCTTATTTGTTCCGTCCAAAATTCAGCCCGGGGATGAGCATTGGGGTTTTAGCCTTATATTCCGCATAAGCCGTGCCAAATTCCCGCTCCAATTTGCGCTCTTCGAAGAATGCGCCCACAATTATATAAACCGTAGCTGCAATAATAACGACCAGGGTATTCTGGCTCATCACCGGGATCAACCAGATAAAAAGCAGGCCGGCCGTATACAGCGGATGCCTCACCCAGCGATACAATCCATGACTGACAAACTGAGCGGGGCGCTCATCCCCCTCGAAAAGCTGCCTCAGCCCAACGAACGACAGCACGCCCGTTTGTAACACCCCGATGACCAGCACCACCACGGCCGCGAATTGTCCCGCCAGCGAAAGGTAGATCCAGGGTGCAGGGATTTGGTAAAGGACTTTATCTGGCAAGGCAACCATCAGCCATAAGATCGGGGCAAAACTGATGAGGGAGAAAATGTTATAACCAAAGCGGTAAAAGCGTATACCAGCATCCCCCAGCCTGCGACGCAACCAATCTTTGGCTTCTAACGAAGCAGTCACAGAGTGAATAATTCCCCAGATCAAAACCGCTAAAGTGAGCCAGAATATGTTCAAAGCAATAATGGGATTTACTTGAGCAGTTGCAGTCGTCATAGGGCGATGATACCATCACTATCAGACAAAGTCGCGCTTTTGCTCCTACGACGATGAAGTTTATTTCAGCCATTCCTTACTATTCGCTATCTTATTCTTTCACATGATAAGGCACATCGATGATAACGATACCAGGTTGACGTTTAAGTTGGCTGCGGAGAAGTTGTGCGGTGTTCATGTGCAAAGCGGCAGTCAAGCGGCTATTTGAAATAAATTCAGGCACAACAACGGTGATAGTTTCACCCGGCTGACGCTGCCGTCCAATGTCAGCAATATACCCCAATAAAGGCTCGATGAAGAGGCGATAAGGTGAATTCAACATCACCATGCGTACACCTCCCCCCCACTTTTCCCACTTTTGGCGTACCTTTTCAGACTCGGCCGGTTCTATCACGACATGAACCGCTGTTACGTCATCTGATAACCTTCGTGCATAACGAAGCGCTGCCAGTGTGCCCTGATGCACGCCGCTGACCGGCATGATGACTCGATGACGAGTGGCAAGTGGGGGAATTGCACAAAAATTATCGAGAGAAAGTTTATTAGCAAGTCCCTTGTAGTGATAGTGAATTCCCCAGAAAATCCCAACTAAAACGGGAATAAGAATCAAAACAACGTAAGCTCCATCATTAAATTTGGTCACAGCAAAGACCATCATCACGACTGCAGTACATACCGCCCCAAATCCATTGATTAACATTTTCATCGACCAATCTTTTACAAAGTGAAGTGTTGAACCCCGTTCCGACTTCTCTTCGCTAGGTTTGAGTTTGCCAATTTTGTACCAGCGATGCGCCATGCCACTTTGTGAAAGTGTAAATGATAGAAATACACCAATAGCATACAAAGGAATAAGACGTGTAACACTTGACTTGAAAATTACAAGTATGATGGATGCGATGGCAGCGAGCGTCACAATGCCACTTGAATAAACCAGGCGGCTTCCTCGATATGTAAGCTGACGGGGAAGGAACCCATCTTTGGCAACAAGGGCCCCCAATCGTGGAAAATCTGCAAAAGCTGTATTTGCTGCCATGATGAGGATAACGGTAGTAGCGCCGAGCAACATAAGATAAAGCGTTCCACGCCCGGCAAAAATCGTGCGTGCCAATTGTGAAATTACCGTTTCGCTTTCCGATGGAATCACGCCAATCTCTTTCGCGAGAAAGGAAATACTAAGAAAAAGTGAGCCAAGAATAAGCGACATCCAGATCAAGGTGACACCTGCATTCTTGCTGCGTGGTTCCTTGAAGGCAGTTATGCCGTTTGAGATCGCTTCAACACCTGTAAGTGCAGTGGTGCCGCTT